>ERZ778028.2436-NODE-2436-length-13549-cov-6.625093_pt1 | contig 13549 bp, 14 predicted proteins | sample MGYA00375758_ERZ778028 | MGnify/ENA primary metagenome ERZ778028 (study PRJEB29350, sample SAMN05389828) | bioreactor metagenome | isolation source: Thiocyanate bioreactor | place: South Africa: University of Cape Town | collected 2014-03-17 ... | reverse complement strand
GAAAAACATCGACCCTGTAGCACTTATGAGTCCGAGTTGTTCAGGACATCCCTAGGTCAAAGAGCCGCTGGAACAGCTGATCTTGCAGTCCGCATAAAGAGGGGTGTGAATTCATCCTATTAGGATCAAGAGGCGTAAAATGATGAAAACGTCGTTTTGTCTGCGCAATTCGTTGAAGTGAGTCATTAGTCACTCTGTACTGCTACGAGACCGTCCGACGCCAGGCGTATTTGCTGCGACTACGCTGCGGTTGACCGGCGACAAGAATTGCACGTAATTGCATTAAGTGTCTAATGGAGTGCGATTAATTGTGAAGTTTATGTAATGAAGGTGGGAGCGCAAGCGGGAACTTTTATTTCCGAAGAGCACGGAGCAAAAGTGAGTGTCGAAACGCTCGGAAATGCAATTCACTCCGGCAAGGAAAGCATCTTGCTCATGGGTGAGCGTGTCGAACTTGCTCCTTTCCTCAAGAAGGCAAGTGAAACTCTTTCCTCTGTCGAAGCCACTTCGATTCAAAAGGCTCTCCGCGTGGAAAGTATGTCTCCTGACGTTATTGTTCTGGTCGGCGGTGGATCTTCCTTCTTCCAGCAGGCAATTCAGGAGGCATTCCCGCGCCTGAAAGTGGTATCGCCTAAAAATCCTGTGCTTTCGAATGCGCGTGGATTTTGGCTGCTCGGCGGTGCTTCTGTATGAGCGGCAAAAGCCTGAAAGTCGTTGTCGAAATTAACGAGGCATACCCGATTTTGCATAGTGCTTTTGCGCGGATTCCGGCTAATGTCAGATCAGAACGGCTTAGGGCTTTGGCAATGATCGGTATGTACCTTGAAAGCGGATCAGAAACTTTCAGGGGCATTCCGGTCAACATGGGGGTTGTTGACGGGCAGCTCGAACCGATCCAGTTCGCAGTGTTTATTGGCGAAACACAACCCAAGTTGCTAGATCAGTTGAGCAGTATTTCTAAGCGCGCTAGAGCCGAACGTTTGAGGATATTGGCACTTCTGGCGCTCTATTCAGAGACGGGGAAACTCGTAGTAGACGGGAGTAAGCCAGCAATACAAGCATCTATGGCGGCGGAGCCTGGATCTCAGATTTCGTCGGACAGCCCACGCTCAAGACAACCTGCGCTACCGACGAATGTAGCTGACGTGGAGTCTCTTCCGAAGCCTGTTGACCCGGTAAAGGAGATTGCAGGTAGTCCAAGCAGTACCGAATTGCCTCCAGTTGCATCGCCTACGACCGACGCCAGTAATAGGGTTGGCAAAGGCGTTCGAAGCTTTGCACGTTCTTTGGGTTAATTGAATGAATGAAGATCTGAAAAACACTCAGTCCGCAAGTCTTGGCTCTTGGACTGTGGGCATACCCCCAGAGGGAGTCCGAGTCGCCATGGCTTGCCGTAAGTGGTGCGGTATTCACAATGAGCGGTATGTGGAGGTCATTGCCCACGACCCTTCGATGTACCTTGATTCCCTCGGCCTGGAAATGATGATGAAGCCATCGGTTACCGTCATTTATGGCAGTGTTTTCACTCAGGGGAATACCACCTGCATCCTCAATGAACACGGAATGCCAGTAGGCGCATATCCCAATTCCATTCTGGCCTGGACCAGAGTACCTGAGGATTTACTGCAGAACCTGCAAGCTGCGGTCTTGACAGACCTGGCCGTGGGACTCGCCAGCAAGCGCGCCAAATCTTCGTAGGCAGGCCTGTTTCTGCGGAGCGCGTATGCGTCAAGAGTTTGTTCGTGGAAAACGCCGGTACATCCTGAGCCTGGATGTTGATCTATTCGATGCCTGTGTAATCAACCGCCATTGGTACGGCGAGACAAATCGCCGTCATGGACGCAGACAGGAACTATTCACGGACCTGGATCTGGCCAAGGTCAGATTCACCGTAGTACAGGCATACCTATTGAAAAGGGGCTACGAGTATCCACCGACATTTGTTTTGAGTGAAGGGCTAGGGTAGCATGAGCGTTCTGATCCTTTGATCGGGGTTTGCGAAAAACAGCGCTCTCACATTACGCTCGCTTCTTTGCCAAAGGGCTGACCGGTGGTCAGCCCTTTGTTTTTGGGCGGGCAGCGTGAACGACTTCACCGAATTGGACGCCAGCGGGGGGTCTGTTGAGCACGCTCCGGGCTAAGCTCGCCACTTCCCCTTACCGTCCAACCCAATGAAACTTCCTGTCCTCTTGCCCTTGGTGTCAGCCGCAGCTTTGGTGCTGACCGGTTGCGGTGAAACGACCGTCGAAGACGTGCGCAAGGTCTACGGCGCCATGAGCGATGCAAAGCTGCAGGCCGAGGCCCTGCACCAGCGGGTAGAGTGCCGCGCGGCGACACAGGATTCGGACAAGCCAGGATCTCCGTGCAGCCGCGCGAACCTCGCGGAGGAGATGGCTGAATCTCGTGGGTGGTGCTGGGGGCCCTACGCCGCCGCCAACTCGGACAAGTCTTGGCTACGCTGCACCGATGACGTGACGAAATCGGCGCAGGCCAAGGCAACCTGGTTCGCCGCGACCCAAAGCGGCTCCTGTCGTGAGTCCAGCCTGATCGAAGCCATCAGCAAGGTGCTGGAGCACGAGGGTCCGTGGAATGTGAAGACCTCGTTTTCGAAGGAGGGCTTCTTCGACGTGTCCAGCCAGCTCAAGGACGGTACCAGCTACAAGGTGCGGCTGTACCCCAGCTGCGGTTCGGCTCAGATGGTCTACATCGCCAAGCCTGGTGATGAGGGTGGCGTGTCGGTTGCCGCGCCCCTGGGGATGTCGCCCAGAGATGCTGGTGATCTCTATGGCTTCGATGTCCGCAACTGCAGTGCCTATTCGTTTGGAGGCGGTATCGGGTGTGGCATGGGCTACCAGGCCGGCATGCCGCCGCCCATCCGCTTGAGCGACGGCTTCATTCCCTGCTCGGTGGATCGGCCCGTGCAATTCGACTTCCAGCCGCGCCGGGGCATGGTGGGTGTCACCTGCAGCGTCACGGCCGAGGACATGTCTGCGTTCGAGCAGCGGATGGCAGGTGCCTTTGGAGAGCAGCAGCGGGCGTCAGATGGAAGCCGCCGATGGCAGCTCGGTGGCTACACGGTCGGCAGTGTGGAGGTGGTCGTTTTGGGAAAGACGCTGCGGCGTGTGTCCGTCTACCAGGACTGACCTTTTCGCTCGGGTGATCCTGTCGTGGGTTCGGGCGACAGGAATCTCCTTTCCGCCCAGATTTCTCATCCGTTAGGTGTTTCTTGTCGTGGCCCATGCACCCTGAGGGGGTGATCCAGCATCCCATCGGCTCGCCCACGGCCCCGGATGACGGTGGCTATGGAACCAGCTCAGCGCACGCGCTCTCGCATGAAGCTTCGGCCTCGCTTTCGCTGATTCCGAACGCCTCGAACATGGCGTTGCCGCGCTGAAACAGGTCAGCCATCTGGGCAGCAAGCTCATGGCGGTCAAGAAACTCGGTCCCTGTACTGCTCCCCCGGCGATGGATCTTGACCTTGCACAGCAGTGCCAACAGCAAATGGATCGCCCCTACATGCCTGTGCAGGAACCACATCCAGTGGGGCCACTCTTGGGCGAGTCGGGCAAAGAAGGCGCGCACCTCGGGGATTTCCGCCAGTTCACGGTGGTCAGAGTCGTAACCCAGCACCTGAATCACCAGGCACTCTTGGTAGCGAAGGGCCGTCTCTCGGGACTCGGCGATTGCGTGCAGGCGCTCCAGCGCGCTCGCGATGTTTCCGGTTTCAATCTCGCGCTTGGAGATCTCCAGCACCAGCAGCGCGTCACCCTGGAAGGCGGCGAGGCCATCGGCATCGGTTCGCACTACTGATGGACGCGGGGTCATGGGCATGGGTTGCACTCCTGATTCACGAGACGATGGCTACTTGAGAGCCCAGAGCTGCGCGCAGAACACTGAGGTGGAGGCGATCACTGCCGGGTTGCACGAGCGGTGTGCTTGATACCTTGGTCATGCTGGCCACGCCGCGTTCGAACAGGCAGATGCAGGAATGGTAGGGGTGCTGCGCGGATGCGTACATGACCCCATGGGCACCGGCCTTCCGGGCGTCGGCGGCAAAGGCTTGTGTGGCCTCGTAACGCAGGGATTGCAGCACAGGGTAGTTCTCCTCCAGCCCGCGCAGATCGACAAGGCGCATCCCTGCTGCCGTGCGAAAGGCGACCAGTGAGCGTTGCCGGAGTTGATCCAGGGTGTAGCTGCGCGTGTCCCGCCGAAAAAGCGCCTCGTAGCACGAGGTCAGCTCGCTATCGGCGAGGTAGGCGGTGGGCTCGTCGGGCAGATCGAAGCGGCCGGTGGGAACACCGAAGGGCGGGAGGATGAACCCGCGCGTGCGCACGCTGTCTTTGCGCCAGCTGGTGCGCTGGATGCGGTGCCAGGTTTGGCGGTCTGGAAGTTCAATGAATGGCGGATTGAGGTCTGTCAGGTTCATGGGGCGAGGTCATTCAGTGAGCCTCAGCCGTTGCCAATGCCAGGATGTGTTTCGCTGGGACGCCCTGCTCAAGTGCGGCGCGCGGTGTCTGACCGTCCAGGGCCGATGCCGGCGTCTCCAGGAAGGTGAGCACCTGCCAGCCATCGGACGCGTCAAGGGCCGATGCCAACGGCTGCAGGATGGGCCACAGGTTGGGTTCGAACTGCCAGCGTGGCAATTTGAAACCCCGGCGCAGGTGGGAAACCCCGATGCAGCGGCGCGACTTGATCCAGGCGTTGATGGTCACCCGGCTGGCGCCCGCCAGCAGTGCAGCGTCGTCGGTCGTGATCATGTCGTCGGCTTCCATGCGCTCGCGGCGGTACTGCGCCCCCGAGCGCAAGACAGCGGCGGACTGGGCCGCTGTCGCGTAGGGATCAGGAGACGCCTGCGAGAGGTCTGGTGCATTGCGGTGGGCAAACGGTGAGGAAATGGACAGGGTGTTCATGGGGATTTCAAACCGTGGTGCGCTTATGGCGCGTTGCGCAGGTTGGGCTTTGCCGCCGAGAAGAAGCCAGAAGTAGATCCGTCGCGAAGGTCGGTGTTGTTGCGGCGCCGTGCGCCCAGGCGCGGACCACCGCCCATCTTCGGGAAGCGGACTTCTAAGCGTTCGTGGCTGTACCACTGCGAGACGCGACTCGACAGGGTGCTCATCGGGTAGGAAAAGGGGTGCCATGTGCAGGACCTCCGCATCGTCTGATGCACGGCCAAGAACGCTTTCATCATGGCTACCGCAATCCTCTGCGGTTCGAACGGAACCACGCAGCCGTTGCGGCGAATGATCGCGTAGTGATCTAGCGCTGAAGGCGCTCTGGGCAGACTCGGGCCGTCTATACAAACAAGCATTTCGATCTCCTGTGGTCACGCGGCCGACATCCATCGGCCAGGCCGTGCTTCCATGGGGAAATGTACATCGCTCCTGAAAACTTCGCAAGATTAGATAGCTGCGTTGAATTGAGTGTGTCTGATCAATCCGTTAACTTCGTTAAGTTTTTGACGCTTCGGAATCGTTTTACATTTAATGTGCACTGTCCCATAATATCCATTAAGGTCTAGCAAATGAGTCATAAAAATAGAGGAGGGGGATTTCCCGGCTCCTCTGACGCTTAGTTGTACCTTTTGGCCCGGTGCTGGACCCGCTGGCCAACGTTCAAGACAATCGGTTTTTTCAAAGTCATGGCCCACTCTACGCCCGAAATTCCTGCGGGTCAATCGCCCGCCGACACCGGCCCCATCGACGGCCCCGGAAATCTCGCGGTCGCGGATTTTGACGGTGGCCAGCCGCTGGAGCCCGCGCAACCTGCCAAGACAGCGCGGCGGCGCGGTCGGCCACCAGGCTCGCGCACCAAGATTGCCCACGACAGCAGCGCCACGGCCGATGAGTTTGCCATGCTGCGGGCGGTTGCCCAAGGGGTGGATCTCACGGTCGCCGCCCGCCAGTACATGCTCTGGCCAGGCCGAGCGCCCGAACGCCCAGCGCTGATCAAGAGATACCAGGAGCTTTTGGACCGGATCGAGGCTGCAGCCAATGGCATCGAGCAGTCCCAGGAGGCCCGCGCTATGGTGAGGGTCCTCAGGGACCACCAAACCATTGTGCTGGAGGCACCGCGGATTCCGGCCAGTGGGCCCGGTGCCCAGCCATCGGCCCCTGCAGCGCAGGCCGTATCCGTTGCCGTTGCCAAGCCGGTGGCAGTCCAGGCGCCCCAGCCGCCGTCGCTGGAGGAGTTTGCGGCGCAGTTTGACGAAGGCATGTTTTCTGAAGCGGAGCTGATCGAGCGGTACCAGGAGGCGCTGCAGGACGCAGAAGCTGCACTTCCCGCCCATACCGCTCCCGTGGCCACTGCTTTGCCCGCACAGGCAGAGATCGCCTTGGCCAACGCGCCGACAGTGATCCCGGTCGAGCCTGTGCAGGATCTGGAGCAGGCCCGCAGCGCGGCCGAGCGCATGAAGGACGTGCTACACGCGATCAACTGGCTGGATGAACACCTGGGCACCAAGCCCGAGCGCGCCCATCGCGTGGAGCAGTGGGTGATCATGTCGGCCGCCCAGATGCAGGCGCTGCGCAAAGCCGGTGTGATCACGCTGGGGAACCTGGTGGACTGGATGTCGCTGCAAGGCGCCACCTGGTACGACGCCCTGCCTGGCTATGGGGTCAAGCGGGCGGACAACCTGTTGGCATGGATTCTGCGCTGGAACCTGGCGCCCGCCGAAGGCCTGTCCCAGCTCCCTGCCCTGGTCGCCAACGCCACCTCCACCGAAGTGCAGGTTTCGGATGAAAAAGCCCTGCAGCCGCTGACCTCGATGAAGTGGCCTGCAGATCTGATGGGAACCAAGGGCACGTTTCGCAAGCACGGGGTCAACACAATGAGTGCCACCAACGACCTGGAGGCCGTGAGGGGGTGGTTTCTCAAGATCCAGGACCTGTCGCCATTCACCCAGGAGGCGTACCAGCGCTCCATCGAGCGCTTGATCCTCTGGTCCGTCCATGAGCGCAAGAAGGCGCTCTCTTCACTGGACGAGGCCGACTTCTTTGCCTTCAAGGATTTTTTGATCGCCCCGCCTCCTCACTGGGTTCAAACAGACAAAGGTTCGCCCAAGAAAAAGACCACCGGCTGGAGGCCGCTGCGCGGGCCCCTCAATTCTGTGAGCCTGAATGTGACGTTCGCCGCAGTGCGCAAGATGTACACGCACTGGAAAGAATCGGGATACATCGACGGCAACGCTGCCCAGGCCGTCCACGGCAAAAAGCGCGAGGAAGAGACGTTGGACGTATTCCGCTCGTTCACCAAAGCCGACCTGGAGGTGGTGGGGAACACGTTCGCAGAACTGCCCGATGGTGCTCCCAAGCGGCGGCTGCGCGCCCTGTTCCGCCTCCTGGAAAACGCGGGTCTTCGCCGTGCGGAGGTGGCGCAGGCCCGGTGGTCCCACGTACAGACCGACCGAGCGCTTGAACCTGGTTCTGAAGCGCGTGTGCTGCAGGTGCTGGGCAAGGGCAAGCGCAAACGGCAAGTGCCCTTGAACGCAGAGACCATGGAGGCCTTGCGCGAGCACCGCAAGGATCGCGAGGAGCTGGTGATCCAGGGCAGGCTGAAATACTTCTCTCACGTCAAGCCCGAGGACCAGCCGCTGATCGGGGTGTTAGATGACCGGTGGATCTGGGCGAAAGACAAGAGGCTGAAAAAGGAACGGGACGAGAAAGCCCTGGCATCACAGGTCAAAGCGCTGCCGACGATTGAGATCGAAGGCATATCCGTGGCAGGCCAGCTCAAGTACACCGTCAACGAGAACGGTGCCTTGTCCGCCCACATGCTGTATCAGATCCTCAAAGGATTCTTTGCGATGTGCTCTGCCACCGCTGGTGAAAAACCGGGCGAGGGCAAGGGGCCTTTCATGCGGGCCTCTACCCACTGGCTTCGCCACACCTATGCGCACAAGGCGCTGAAGTCGTCAGAAGGTGATCTCAGCGTGGTGCAAGGGCTGCTGGGACACAAGAACATCAACACCACCGCCATCTATGTGAAAGCCGACATGTCCGAGCGGATCAGGGTGGCGGAAAAACTCAAGTCGAGCGTCTGAGGTCTCGGCTTGCAGCTAATACCGTCAATTATCCCTGTAGTGCTTGATGGTGTACTGAAGAGCTTTTAAGTGATCCATGGTGCCCCTGCCATTACATTGTGTGCACGATTTTCGAGGGGTCAATCCGCAGGCAGGGCATCTTACTTCAAAAAAATCTGCGATGTTGATAGAACTAAGCTTGCTCGTGGGAAGGGTTCCATGGCTTTCGCATAATTTGCATGGATAATAACCGAATTCGCCTTTGCCCTTGCATATGGGGCAGTCAACCCATGGATCTCGGGTCTTGCGACCCGTGATCTTGTTCTCTGGAAAATCGGTTCGTAATATTGCGACGCCGTTTTTGGCTAATCGAGCGGTTTCGGCGACCGTCATTTTATGTGTTTTGACGTGGAAGCGAATGCTGCTTCTAATTGCTTTCTTGATTAGGCCGGGGTCGTCCTTCGCCATATCTGCACTGATTCTGGAAACCTGCATACACTGATCCTTCAGGATGTACGCATCTCTTACCATTTGACTTTTAACTTTTGTCTCTAAGTAGTGTGATGGGTGCCCATCGTATTCGAGAGCAAGCGAATGAATGAGTTGCGCTTCTTTTGGGAACTTTGAATACACGTAAATGGCTAAGTCAACTCTCCAGTCCGTCGTTTTTGGAGCTGCATTCCTAAATCTCTGTTGAAACGAAAAGTCGATGTAATAGTTTGCGTCTAAACCACCATCAGAATAATCTGCCCGAAGAATAACCCCTTTGGCGCCATTGGCGTAGCCCTGGAATCGTATATTTCGAAATGACAGTATCAGGTCAGCAAGAAACCGGATTTCATCAACTGAACCGGCACCTGATGAGATCGCAAGAGTCATTGCTATGCTCGCAGGTAGCCCATGCTTGTCCTTAATTGCTTCATACAGCTTTTGATGTCGCTCGCTATTGGCCATTCAAGGTCGCCTGTTTTTGTCGTGTATGCCATTCATTATCGACATTACAACAATATCTGACTGGACAACATTATCGTAGAAACCGCAGGTTATGTTGAAATCCATTGTCGCTGTATGGAACTACCCAGATCAAGTTTTATGCGCTCTATGAGCTTCGCGTGATCGCGACATGGATCGACTTGAAGTTCAAGCTTGTATTTCCTGCGCAAAATGCCCTGGGGGCAGCACCATCCATTTCACGCCCAGCTTCGTGGCGAGTTCCTCCAGGGCAGCTGGGAGCTGCTTTTGCACCACCAGTAACGCCATGACTTGGATCAATGCGCCCGCAGGTTCGTTGATGAACGCCTGAGCGCGCATGACGGCCAGGTACTTCACGCACTGGTAGATGCCACGTTCCAGGTCATCGTCAGCCGACCGGATGGATTTGACCTCGACGCCGACCAAACGTGCCTCCGTTCGGAAAAATACATCCAAGCGATCACCCGACAGGAGCGGATACTCCGTCTCCGCGTGGAGCGTGTTCTTCAGGCCGAACAGCTCCGGCCTGGCCATGACATTGAGGCGCAGCTGCTTGTGCTCCTCGGACTCGCCGCCACCCCAGCCGTAGTAGCGTTTGTCTTTGCCGTTGGCTGAATCGAGGTCTGCCGGCGTTGCTGCGGAGCCAAGGCCCACACTTTCGAGGACCTGGAGCCATCGATCACCGTAGGCGAGGATGCGGTCGAATTCATATCGCACCTTGGCCCGCTTTTCAGCCGGTGTCAGCACCTCGAATCCGGGCCAGTAGTCCTTGACGCCATCGCTGGGAAGACCGGCAGTGGCACCCGATTTGGCGACCACAATGCATGTGATGTGAGGGGGGCGAAGTTCCTCAGGCCAATCGCGCGTGCCTGCCTCCACCAGACGGGTCACTAGACCCAGGACTTTCCCCATCCCCTGAGCAAAGGCATTTCCATCGGCCTTGACCCGGCCCAGCATCGTCGCCAGGTCGGAGTAGGTCAGAGGCTCGATGATGCCATCGGTCTGTCTGCGGACGTGCTCTACCAGGTAGGGCAGCACGATGCGCGCGGCCAGCGCATTGCCACGAAGCTCAGCAGCGTCGTCGGTCCCTGTAGCAGGCGCAAGCAAAGGGTTCCAGTCGGCACCGGGCACATTGCCAGTGGCATCCACCAATTCGAAGAGAGTCGCAGTATTGAGCGCATCAACGTCCGGGCTCTTCCAACGGTCCCGAAGCTCCTTTTCCAGGCCCAGGCGTTGCCGTGGGTCATCGGGGGCGCGTCCGAACTGAGGCTTGAGGACGGAGACATGATCGAGGTTGATGTGCTTCACATGGCGGGTCATGTGGGCGGGATCGTCGCCAGACGCCACTGCACGAAAGCCAAATATCGGCACGCGAGACTTCACCGCCTCGCTTATGGCGGCTTCCGCTTCGCGGCCCCGCTTGACCGCCCCGCCCTTCCACTTTGCTGATTTCCCGCCGAGCATCACGAAGCTGCGGGTCCGGTTGTCGATGGGATCAACGACTTTGGCGATCTGGTCTTCCCAGACCGTGCAAACCAGAGCTTTCCGATCCGCCGTGAAGGCGACCCACGGTGTGTCGTTGCGAGCATTCCCAGAGCCCCTGGCGTGGGTGTCGATGCCGCACGTCGCCTTCCAGAACTCGTGCGTGTTGCGCGTTACCCTCTCTCTTGCACTCACTCAAGTCTCCCGATCAATGCCAAGTGCAGGCTTTGGCCCGCGAACCATGGTGGTGATCCTATGTCGAAATTGACTGGGCCCAGAGGACGAAGGGATAGCCCAGTTGGCGCCAGCGTTTCCAGGATGACTGAATGCCGAGATCGGGCGTGTTGCCCGTGCTCAGGGTGAAGACCCATGGTTGAGCCCCAGCGGATCACCCCGAGAGCAGCTACGCGTAGGCTGGGCGCAGCGGTTCGTCGTCCTTTCGGCTGGACGCGCGCGCGAGTTCCAGGCGCGGTCCATCCGGCAAATGCTGGCGCAAATGCAAGAGCCCCCGGACGTTCTTGAGACCGGCGCGAAGTGCCACTTCCGGCTGGGGCATGCCAGACAGCATCCATTGCACCAGCCTGGTGTTCCTGACGATCTGTGGCCCAGCGCGAACCGGGTCACCCTGGCCAGCGGCCCGACTGGCGGCCAGCAGGTGCGCGCGCACCAGCACCAACAGGTTTTCGTCCGTCATCGGTTTGCCAGTCTGCGAGCTGAAAAGAGCTGGCGTCATCGCGTGTTTGCCAGCCGTCGCGCGCACCTGCAGCCACGATGCCACGGCCGAACGCACCTCATCCGACACGACCATCGTGCGCAGTTGGTTGACGCCACCCGAAGTGATGCGGATCGAGGCACCCTTCCCTCCCCTGCCGTCCACGAAGGATTCGTGCGAGAGCGCGCGGACTTCCGCCGAGGTCAACCCCAGCTCAAAAAGGACCAGCAAGAGCGCGCGGTTGCGGATGTCGCTGGCCTTCAGATTCAAGGCTTCACCCGAGTCTTCCCGAAGCATCTTGATGCACTGCTCCCAGACCACAGGTGAAAGGATGGCCCCCTTCGGATCTTCGGAAGGAGGCTTTTCCTTGTCGGCAATGCCTGCTGCTGGATTTGTAGCGACCAAACCGCGCTCCATGGCGTAGTCATACACCCGTTCCAGCAGGCGCCAGTACCTGCGTTTGGTGATCTCGCTGATTTTGACGCCACTCCCGCGCACTTTGATTCCACCGGTCAGATAGCCTTTGACCAACACTGGGTCTGCATCGGTCCAGTGAACCCATCTTGGGTTATCAGGGTCCCCACCTTTTGCCAAAAATTTGGTCCACGAGATCCAAAAGTACCTGAAAAAATCAAAGTCGTTGATGGCCCGCTGGTCATCATTTGAGCAATGTTCTAGCCATTGCTCAAAAAACTCGTCAGCGCTCAATTCAACGGTGGAATTCATGATCAATTGAATTGTCGTAGCTTGTTGCGTTATGAGCCTTTGCGGTTGCAATGCAATTTCCCTACCGCATGCATAGGCTATTGAATGATCTGTAGAAGCTTATCGCTGGTGACCTTATTAATTTCTGTATTAGCCAATGCATGTAATCCAAATATTCACTATATCCAAATTTAACACGGCGTCCACAGAGGGGAGCTGAAAAAAGTCTCAAAAAATAAACATGGTTTCGAAACGTGTTGAGCTGTTGGACGTCATCAATCGTTCAAGTGCTCTCGCCCTGGATGGTGAGGCTCAGAAGAATGCCAAGGGTTGGGTGGGCTGCTTCAGGCTGGTTGCAGACGCTCGCGCAGCTCGCGCGAATGAGTACTATCGGCCAGAAGCAGCCCTTCTTCCAACCTACACCATGAATAGCCTCAGAGAATTCGATCACCAGTTGTTCCGACTTGATCCGGCAGCCACGGATTTTTTGCTTCGTGTTGACGAACTTGTGGAGGCGGTGCCTGAGTCCGACAGAAATGAAGGATTGATCGAGCCAATCTTCGCGTTCTTCGAGGCGCACCCCCTAGACGACATGGGTGCGCCTGGGACTCTTGTACACCTGACGGAGGGGTTCTATCCAAGTTACACGGAACGCTTGCTCGACTCCTTGCGGACACAGCCTTCTTACAACGCCATCTTGATGGCCAATCGGATACTCAATGGTCGCCTGTCGGACCAAGAGCGATCCAAGTACATGTCGGCGCTGGTCGAAACTGCGAAAACGCCAGACCTTCCGAGAGCGCTACAGGACCTAGTTCACCGGTTCTTGGAGCGCCGCCGCAAGTTGGATGCCGAAAGCTGAGTTTCGCATTGCATGGACTTCGCTTCGTTCGCAGGCGCGAACGGCCGCATTGGAGTGCGGGCTAAAACCGCTTTGGGCCCTGAGCGGTCTCTCAGTTGCGTGCCTCAAAGCGATCATTGAAAGATGCGTGTGAATTGCCTTGGGATGTTTGGTAGCCTAAGTGACCGGTACAGGTCCCCCCCATGACTTGACCTGGAGCCATTCAAGGTCGAATAAAACTATTCATTAGAGTTGCAAAAATTGTCCCCAAAGAACATGTCCAAATGACAATTTTCATCTGCAAGCAGGGCAAGCCTTCGTATTTTTTGCAGAATCGAGACAGGTATTTGAGGACACTTTCGTTTTCGTTTTGCAGTGGATATCGCACGAGCAGTATCAACAACCAGACTACAAGGATGGCAACAAAAATTAATAGTCCAAAGTGTTCAAGAAATAACTTCATCTCGGCAGTGCAAGGGTGTGTGCGGGATATTTCGTGTAGAGCAAAGACAGACAGAGGTCACGGTCTACTTTGATTGAACATGCAATCCACTACCGGCACAACTTTTAATTTGCAGCACGAGGAGGGGCGTGGAACAGAATGGGTCCCTCACAATATGGCTGTGATAAGCAACAGCTGACTGCGACTGGAGTTTGTTAGCTACAGACGGTCAGAGCGAAAGCGTTCGCTGTCCGGGGCTGAGGTGGCCGGGCATTGTTACGCGGCAGAGAGTTCGTTTCACGCTGGACGTTTTCACATCTAGAGTAAGCGTCAGCTCAGCACCCTCTTGACGAGGTCCTTATGGGATAGTCAGACGTC
>ERZ778028.2432-NODE-2432-length-13580-cov-6.185582_pt1 | contig 13580 bp, 13 predicted proteins | sample MGYA00375758_ERZ778028 | MGnify/ENA primary metagenome ERZ778028 (study PRJEB29350, sample SAMN05389828) | bioreactor metagenome | isolation source: Thiocyanate bioreactor | place: South Africa: University of Cape Town | collected 2014-03-17 ... | reverse complement strand
TCATGAGCAACGTTGCCCCCGCCCCTTCCGCCCCCCTCCCCGTTTCCCCGAGCGCGGGGAAGGCCGTGCGCCGCTTCAACCGCTTCATCACCCGCCGCATTGGCGTGCTGGACCCATACCTGGGCAGCAAGCTGTCATTGACCGATGTGCGCGTGTTGTATGAACTGGCCCACCGCGAGGCACCCGTGGCCAGCGAACTCGCACGGGAGCTCGGCCTGGACGGTGGGTACATGAGCCGGATACTGCGGCGTTTTGAGCAGTCAGGGTGGATAGAACGCCACGCCAGCACCAAGGACGCGCGACAAAGCCTGGTCACGCTCACCACTGCCGGGCGCGAGGTGTTCGAGCCGCTGCAGCAGCGCTCGCGCGACGAGGCCGCCACACTGCTCGCGCCCCTAAACCCGGCGCGGCGCCAAGAGGTGGTGGAGGCCATGGAGCGGATCGAAACCCTGCTGTCCGCCCCCTCCAACGCCGCGGACGGCACGCGCATCGCCGTTCTGCGCGACCCTCTGCCCGGCGACATGGGCTGGGTGGTGCAGCAGCATGGCGAGATCTATTGGCGCGAGTACGGCTGGGACAACCGGTTTGAGGCCTTGGTGGCAGACATCGCGGCGCAGTTTCTGCGCAAGTTTCAGCCCGCGTGGGAGAAGGCCTGGATCGCCGAGCTGGACGGCGAGCGGGTGGGCTCGGTGTTTGTGGTGCGCAAATCCCCCACCACCGCACAGCTGCGCATGCTCATCCTCAGCCCCAAAGCCAGGGGCCTCGGCCTGGGCGCCCGCCTGACCGACGAATGCATTGCCTTTGCGCGTGCAAAAGGTTACAAAAAGATGGTGCTGTGGACCAACAGCTGCCTGACGGCGGCGCGCGGTATCTATGCGCAACGGGGTTTTCAGTTGGTCAAGACCGAGCCCTACGAAGGTTTTGGTCAGCAATTGGTGGGAGAAACCTGGGAGCTGAAGCTTTGAATGAGGCTACGCAATCCGCTGCATGACCGGCAGCGCCCAACGCGAGGGCACGGAGCATCTCGATGACTTTGTCCGATCCGCTTTTGATTCGCCCCGTCACGGCCGACGATGACTTGGCACGGCTGACCGCCCTCATCCACTCCGCCTACGCACCCCACGCGCAGCGGGGCCTGCGCTACTGGGGCACCCACCAGTCCGTGGAAGACACAGCCAAGCGATTTGCTTCTGGCACGGGGCTGGTGATGCTGGATGGAGAAGACTATGTGGGCACCGCCACGCTGCGACCGCCGCAACCCGAGTCCACCGTACCGCTGTACCGCGAGCCTGCGGTGTGGTCGCTGTGCCAGTTCTGCATCACCCCCGACGCCAAAGGCCGGGGCTACGGCAAACAGTTGCACGCCTATGCCCTGGACTATGCCCGCAAGGTAGGCGCCCGGGTGATGGCTTTGGACACTGCACAACCCGCTACCGCTTTGATAGCAATGTATGAATCCTGGGGTTACAGGGTGGTGGGCGAGTGCGACTGGCGCCCTTTGACCAACTACACCAGCGTGCTCATGGCACGCGACCTGGAGGAGAAAGGCGGCGCAGACAACGCCGACTGAACACTCAGTGCATTGCGTGGTTCGTCACATCACGCAGGCGCCGTATCACCACTCGCCGATTTCACGCACGCGCTGAGCCAAATCCGGCATCGCTTCGTCGTCCTGCTCGTCTATCGCGCTGGGCATTGCGGCGGCCGATGCCACCGCAGCGGGGCTCGACGCCTGGGCGCCAGAGGGAGCAATGAAACGGCCAAAAAGATGGCTGGCGAGGGAGGTAGGCAAAGGTGCAGAGAGCGAGGTGGCAAACATGGCGGTTCCTTTTCTGGTGGCCCGGGTGCTTTCAAATGCGTAGCAACAGCGTAGGCCACAGCAACAAGTCTGCAGTGTAGGAACGCACGCCTAAGGTGTGTGTGACAGAACGCACATTCGCGGCGTGATTGGTGTCTATCCATGCCTTTCAGGGCCTGGACTGTGACTTCCGTCACACACAGCTCCCTGCTGACACCCCAAATGCGCACCGTACACTCGCTGCCCCATGCCCCAGACTCTGGCCGCCCCCGCGCGCAGCGAACTCATCATCAAGAAAAGCCGCTTCATCGGCTGCGTGCAACCCATGGCCGACCGCGCCAGCGCCCAGGCCGCCGTCGATGCCTTGTGGAAGCAGCACCCTGGCGCCGCCCACATCTGCTGGGCCCTGCTGGCGGGCGGCCAGTCGGCGGCAGTGGACGATGGCGAGCCCGGAGGCACTGCCGGCCGCCCCATGCTGGACGTGCTGCGCCACCAGGACCTGGAAGGCGTGCTGGCCACTGTGGTGCGCTATTTTGGCGGGGTCAAGCTGGGCGCGGGCGGCCTGGTGCGCGCCTACACCGACACCATTGCCCAGGCGCTGCTCACCGCCCCCAAGGTCACGCTGCAGCGCATGACCACCCTGCAATGCCAGGTGCCCTATGCCTTGGAGGGCTTGCTGCGCCGAGAAATCGAGGCGGCAGGCGCCGAACTGGTGGATGTGCAGCATGGCACCCTGGTCACCTTGCAACTGCGGCTGCCCCAGACACAAGCGGCACCCTTTGTGCAACGCATCAACGACCACGGGCAAGGCCGCGTGGGCTGGTCGGATGTCGAGGCCTGACCCCGGGCTACGCCTTCATACAAAGGGTTGGGAAGCGCCCCGGTAAGCCCCCCACAGCGTCGTCGTAAAACGGCGTGCATGCCTACAGCGTTGGGGCCGTTCACGCTACACACTCCGGCTTTTCCGACTCCGAAAGAGCCCCATGCCCCAACCGCTCGACACCATCATCATCGGCGCCGGCACGGCGGGTCTGGCCGCCTTGCGTGAAGTGCGCAAGCGCACCGATCGCTACCTCATCGTGAACGAAGGCCCCTGGGGCACCACCTGCGCCCGCGTGGGCTGCATGCCGTCCAAAGCGCTGATCGAGGCAGCCAACGCCTTCCACCGCCGCCACACTTTTGAGGAATTCGGTCTGCGCGGCGCGAGTGCTCTGACCGCCGACCTGCCTGCCGTGCTGCAGCGCGTGCGCGCCCTGCGCGATGACTTCGTGGCAGGCGCCACCCAGGCCACCGACGGGCTGGGCAGCGCCCAGAGGTCAGGGCGTGCAACGCTGCTGGGGCCACGTGCGGTGGACATCGACGGCACGGCTTACGCCACACGCAGCATCATCATTGCCACGGGGTCACGCCCCCGCGTGCCCGATGAATGGCTGGCGTTTGGCGACCGCATGCTCACCACCGACACCTTGTTCGAGCAACCCAGTCTCAGCCCCCGCGTTGCAGTGATCGGCATGGGACCGATCGGGGTGGAGCTGTCGCAAGCCCTGGCGCGGTTGGGCTTGGAGGTGGCGGCATTCACCACCGGTCTCACGCTGGCCGGGCTGAGCGATCCCACGCTCAATGCCGAGCTGGCCGCTCTGCTGAAACAAGACATGGTGCTGCACATGGGCGCTAACGCGCAGCTGCGCGAGGTGCCCGGAGGCATCGAGGTGGCGAGTGGCGCCAACCGTGTGGTGGTGGACCAGGTCATCGCCGCGATGGGCCGAGTGCCCAACATCGAACACCTGGGCCTGGAGACGCTGGGCGTGCCCCTGGATGCGCGCGGCTTGCCCACCGTAGACCCGCAAACCCAGCAGATTGGAGATCTGCCGGTGTTTTTGGCGGGCGACGCCAACACCCACACCCCGTTGCTGCACGAGGCGGCCGATGAAGGCCACATTGCAGGCATGAACGCCCTGACCCCCACGCCCACGCGCTTTCGGCGCCGCACCTTGCTCTCCATCGTGTTCGCCGACCCCAACGTGGCGGTGGTGGGGCCGCGTGTGGCCGACATGGACCCGCACAGCACCATCACTGGCACCGCCAGCTACGCAAACCAGGGCCGCGCCCGCACCGCGCAGCGCAACCAGGGACGCCTGTGCGTTTATGCCGACCATGCGAGTGGTCGCCTGCTGGGTGCCGAGTTGTGCGCCCCCGATGGCGAACATCTGGCCCACCTGCTGGCCCTGGCCGCGCAGCAGCAGCTGACCGTGCATGATCTTTTGGGCATGCCGTTCTACCACCCCACGCTGGAAGAAGGCCTGCGCACCGCCTTGCGCGACGCAGCCCGACAGTTGCCGAACGACCGTACTTCCGACCTGGCCGCCTGCCCGGCCCTGGGGGTGCCTGCGCTGGACTAAGGCAATGCAGAACAGCGCAGCCTGACCGCCCCTTCACATGTAACAACCCTCAAGCTCGCTTTTGTAGTGCCGATAAACCACCATTGCCCCAAGGAGTCACCATGGACGTCGCCCTGACCAACAGCATCGTCAACACCGCAACCAGCCTGGCCAGCGCCAAGACGTCCGACGCCCTGAACATGGTGGTGCTGAAAAAGGCGCTGGACATGCAGGCCGTGTCGGCCGCCACCATGATCGACGCCATGCAGCAGTCCATGCCGCAGCCCCAGTTGGCCACCAGCGGTACGCTGGGGACCAACGTCAACACGTTCGCCTGAGGGGCTGAGCCCCCTCTCTCTCGGCCCCGGCGGCTCAGCGCAAACGCGCGGGCGACAGCCCTTCCACACCCGCGCCCTCGCGCACCAGCTCGTCGGCCAGCGGTTCGCCGCGCAGCAGCTGCCGCGCCAGCAACGAGGCGCCCGCCGCGCTCTGAATCCCATATCCGCCCTGCCCGGCCAGCCAGAAGAAGCCGGGCACATGGTTGTCCCAGCCAATCACCATGTCGCCATCCGGCACAAACGAGCGCAGCCCGGCCCAGGTGTGTGACGGGCGGCGGATCTGGAACCGGGTCATTTCCTCGATGTGATAAATCCCGGTGGCCACGTCCAGCTCTTCGGGCACCACATCGTGCGGGTGCGTGGGGTCGGCATTGGCCGGTGAGCCCAGCAGTTGCCCAGCATCGGGCTTGAAGTAAAAGCTTTCGTCGATGCCGATCACCGCAGGCCAATGGGTGGCGTCCATGCCCTCGGGCACGGGGAAGGTGAACGCAGTGCGGCGGCGCGGCTCCAGCCCGATGGGCGGCACACCGGCCAGGCCCGCCACCAGATCGGCCCAAGCGCCCGCAGCGTTGACGATGGTGGGGGCCGCAAACACCCGCCCATCGGCCAGCGTCACTTGCCATACATCACCTTCGCGGCGCACGGCCGTGACCTCGGCGTTTGTCAGCACCTGGCCCCCGCGCTGGCGCAGGCCGCGCAGGTAGCCCTGGTGCAGGGCATTCACATCAATGTCCGCAGCCTCGGGCTCGCTCATGCCTGCAGCCACGGCCTCAGGTTTGAGGCAAGGCAACATTGCCAGCAGCTCCGCCTTGTCCACCCATTGCACATTGGGCGAGGTGGCATGCGCCTCGTCGTAGGTCTGTTTCAGCAGATCCAACTGGTCTGGCCCCGCCACATAGATCACGCCCCGGGGCGAGAGGATGGGGTCGGCGCCAAACTCGGGCGGCGGCGCGTCGTAAAACGCACGGCTGGCCCGCGTCAGCGCCTGGATGTTGGGCGTGCCATAGGTCGCCATGTACAGCGCGGCCGAGCGGCCGGTGGTGTGATAGCCCGGCTGCGATTCGCGCTCCAGCAGCAGCACGCTGGCGCCCTGCCCTGCGGCGCCGGGCTGCACCAGTTGCCAGGCTACGGAGGCCCCGGCAATACCTGCGCCAATGACGATGGTGTCTACGGTTTGCATCTGCTCCTCCTGCTCAAACGGCCGACACCTGCGCTGCCGATGCCGCACGGTCGTCACGCGGCAGGCTGCGGGCATCGCGGGGGTCGGGTGCCACGGTCACGATGGAGGTCAGCGCTGGTTCGGCGCGCGTCTGCATCAGCTTGGACATGTCAGGGCGTGGGCGCGCTAGCCCGGCAATGCCCTTGAACGCCTGCTCCAGCGCATGGCCCACGCCCAGCGTATGCCGGTCGGCACGGAACCGGCCCACGACCTGCAGGCCAAACGGCATCCCGGCGTCGTCCAGCCCGCACGGCAGGCTGAGCGCCGGGTGGGTGGTGAGCGTGGTCACATAGGTCAGCGCCAGCCAGCGGTAGTAATTGGCCTGCGGCTCGCCGTTGATGTGGCTGGCAAACAGCTCGGTCCACGCAAACGGAGACACCGGCGTGGTGGGCGCCAGGATCACGTCGTACTCTTCGTACAGCTTCTGGAACCGCGCCAGGATCCGCGTCTGCTCGGCCTGCGCCCAGGCGCTGTCAAGCAGCGTCATGGCGGCGCCCATTTCGTAGTTGGCGCGGGTGTTGGGGCCCAGGCTGGCGGGGTCGCGCTCATAGGCCTCGCGCGTGCTGGCCACAAAGGCCTCGGCGCGCAGCACGTCAAAGCAGCGGTGCACATCGCCCAGGTCGATGTCGATGGCGTCGCAACGGGCGAACAGGTGCTTCATGGCGTGCACCTTGTTGCGGAACACGGTGCGGATGCCGTTGTCCACAGCACAGGCGCCAAAGTCCTCGGTGGTGGCCACGCGCAGGCGGCCCAGGTCCACCGATTCGGGCAGCAAGAAACTTATCGGGTCCAGCGGGTAGCTCAGCGGGTCACCTGCGGACATGCCCGCCGATGCAGCCAGCTGCAGGCAGGCCTCTTCCACCGTGCGGCCCATGGGGCCAACCACCGAAATCGGCGTCCAGCCCAGCAGCTTGCGCGAGCTGGGCACCACACCGGGCGAGGGCCTGAAGCCCACTACGCCGCAGATGGACGCCGGAATGCGCAGCGACCCGCCCGTGTCCGAGCCCGTGCACACCGGCAGCATGTCGCACGCCAGCGCAGCGGCCGAGCCGCCCGACGAGCCCCCGGCGTTCAGGTTGGGGTTGAAGGGGTTGCCCGTGGCGCCCCACACGGTGTTGCGCGAATTGGCGCCCGCGCCCATCTCGGGGATATTGGTCTTGCCCGTGACGATGGCGCCCGCTGCGCGCAGGCGCGCCACCAGCACGTTGTCCTCGGCAGGAATGTGCTCGCGGTAGATCTGTGAGCCATAGGTGGTCAGCAAGCCCGCCGTGGCCTCCAGGTCCTTCACGCCCATGGGCAGGCCATGCAGCAGGCCCAGCGGCTCGCCGCGCAGCACCGCCTGCTCGGCCGCCTTGGCCTCGGTGCGGGCACGGTCGTAGCAGGTGGCGGTGACGGCATTCACGTGCGGGTTCACGGCCTCGATGCGTTCAATGCAGGCGTCCAGCAGCTCCACCGGCGAAATCTCGCGTGTGCCAATGCGGTGGCGCAGTTCGTTGGCCGTCAGCTCAACCAGGGCTTGGGGGTTTGTGGTGGTCATCTCGGGCTTGTCTCCTTGTTCTGGTCCCACGGGTTCAGTCTGCGGTGATGGCGGCACGCTGTGCAATGGCGCGCATCAGCGGCAGCTCCTTGTCGATCAGCTCGGCCAACACCTTGGACGAAGCATAGGACGGCTCGAACCCTACCGCGATCATCTTGTCACGCGTTTCGGGGTCTGACACCACCTGGGCCAGCGCCAGCTCAAGCCGTGACTTCACGGCCGGTGGCAGGCCACGCGGCGCCACCATGGCCAGCCAGGTGTCCATCTCCAGGCCGGGGTAACCGCTCTCGGCCAGCGTGGGCACCTTGGGCAGCAGGGCCGAGCGTTTTCCGGATGTCACCGCAATGGCCTTGATCTTGCCGTCCTTGAGCTGCGGCAGCGCGGCCGACACGGTATCGACGGTGAACGGGATCTGCCCGCCGAGCAGGTCGGTCATGGCGGGCGCGCTGCCTTTGTACGGCACATGCTGGATCTTCACGCCAGCCGCGTGGAAGAACATTTCGCCCGCAAACTGCGAGGTGGTGCCTGTGCCGAACGAGCCATACGAATACTTGTCGGGGGCCGCCTTCACCAGGGCCACAAACTGCTTCAGGTCGTTGGCAGGCACATCCTTGTTGGCGAGCAAGATCAACCCCGTGCGGCCCGTGATGCCGATGGGCTCAAAGCTTTTGACCGGGTCGTACGGCAGCTTGGCGCGCACGGCGGGGTTGACGGTGAAGGTGGTGCCCGAACTCATCAGCAGCGTGTAGCCATCGGGCGCCGCCCGCGCCACCGACGTCGCACCAATCACCGTGCCTGCCCCCGCACGGTTGTCAATCACCACGCTCTGGCCCAGCTTGTCGCCCAGCTTTTTGCCGATCAACCGCCCCAGCACATCGGTGGCGCCACCGGGTGGGAACGGAATCACCAGCGTGATCGGCTTGGTGGGGAAGGCGGCCTCCTGCGCCATGGCCGGAGTCCACGCAGTGGCCCCCAGGGCGGCGCTGAGGACGGCAGACAAAAGCAGTTGCTTGCGGTTCATGGCGTGGCTCCAGACAAAAGTGAAAAGAAAAAAGAGAAATGAAGGTGCTCAGCTATCAGGCCTGCGCAGCCAGCACGGCCCGCCCGCGCTGCACAAAGCCCTGGTACTGCGCATCGGGTACCAGCAGGCCGCCCGTGGTCCACACCAGGTGGGTGGCCTGATGCAACACCCCGTCGATGCCCGTGCTGCGCAGCCAGGCCTGCCCGGCGGTGGTGCCCGTCAATATGGCCGGGCCGCTAAAGCCTGCGGCGGCCGAGGGCTCGATGCGCTCGCCCAAGGCGTCCAGCACCCGCACCAGGTGCGCAAACAGGGTGTCGTCAGCCACAGTGAACACGCCCGACAGCAGTGGCCGCATCAGCTCGGCCGCCAGCAGCGAGGCGCGCGGCACGGCCAGGCCGTCGGCCTCGGTGCGGTTGGTCAGGCCCCAGTCATAGACCGAGGGGTGCTGCCCCACACCTTGCGTTGCATCGGCCATCATTTGCACCATGAAGCACGGCGACTGCACCGGCTCCGCAAAGAAGCAGTACACATGCGGCCCCAGCACCTGCCGCAGGCCAAAGGTGATGCCTGCGGGCGCGCCGCCCACACCACACGGCAGGTAGACGATGAGCGGGTGCTCGGCATCCACCGCCACTCCTTGCTCTGCCAGTTGCTTTTGTAGATGCAGCGCCGCCGCGCTGTAGCCCAGCAGCAGCGAGAACGATTGCTCGTCGTCCACAAAGTGGCACATCGGATTGCTGGCCGCCTCGGCGCGGCCTGCGGCCACGGCACGCTCGTAGTCGCCCGCGTGCTCCACCACCAACACACCACGCGTTCGCAGACGGTCTTTCTTCCACTCCTTGGCATCGGCCGACATGTGCACCGTGGCCTGGAAACCCAGGGCCGACGCCACCACACCGATGCTCATGCCCAGGTTGCCCGTGGAGCCCACCGCCACCTGGTAGCGGCCCAGCACCTCGCGCGCCTGCGGCGTCGCCAGCGCGCGGTAGTCGCCGCCGGGCTGCACCAGGCCGTGCTGCAGCGCCAGCCCCTCGGCAAACTCCAGCACCTCGTGCATGCCGCCCCGCGCCTTGATGGAGCCCGCCACGGGCAGGCTGTGATCGGCCTTGATGAACAGGCTGCCTTGCGCCTCGGCCATGCCCATCGCGGGGGCCAGGGCCTCAGCAGGCAGCAGGGGCGACTCCACCACGCCTCCGGTGGCGGCGAGCTCGGTGAACACCTGCGCCAGCAGCCCGGCAAAACGGGCCAGGCGGGCAGCCGCTGCGTGCGTATCATCCAGACTAATGGTTCTGCCCAGTGCAGGCAGCGCGGCGGCGGGATGTGCCTGCCGCGCCGGGTTAGTCCAGAGGGCGGGCTGGGCGTTGCGCAGGCGGGTGGCCAGCAAGGCATCGATGGCAGCTTGGGGTTCGGCAATCGTCATGGCGCGCTCATCTCGAAAAGTCTTGCCCCCATTCTTTGCCGGTCACGCCCCCGTCACAAACCATTTATATTGAGCTCATCATTAGTATTAATAATGGATATTCGCCTCTCCCCCTCCCTGCTCGCCTGGCTGCGCAGTTTTGATGCAGCCGCCCGCCACGGCAGCTTTACCAAGGCGGCGGCCGAGCTGTGCATCACCCAGGGGGCGGTGAGCCAGCAGGTCAAGCAGCTCGAAGACTGGCTGCGCCGCCCCCTCTTCTTGCGCACTCCGCGCGCGCTGGTGCCCACGCCCGAGGGCAAATGGCTGGCCGTGGTACTGCGCGAGAGTTTTGACGCCATCGAAAGCACCCTGGCCCAGATGCGCCAGCCGGCCGAGGCCGCCACCGCCACGCTGAGCTGCTCGCCCTCGTTTGCCATGAGCTGGCTCACGCCCCGGCTGGGCGACTTCTTTCGCCAGCACCCGCACACCGGACTGCGCGTGTTTGGCGAGTTCCACACGCTGGACCGCACCCGCATGGTGCGCGACGGCGTGGAGGCCGCCGTGCGCTTTGACCTGGGCGGCTACCGCGACCTGAACGCCACCGTGTTCCTGGACGAATGGCTCATTCCGGTGGCCAGCCCCGAGTTCCTGGCCCGACACCCTCCCATCAGCGCGCCTGACGATCTGCACGGCGAATGGCTGCTGCACGACGGCAGCGCCTGGGACGGCGCAGACACCTACGAAGAATGGCAACACTGGTTCGCGCAGAGGGGCGCCACGCCACCGCCCTGGTCGTGCGGCCAGCAGTTCAACCTGTCGCAATTGGCCCTCGGCGCCGCACTGGCCGGCCAGGGCATTGCCATGGGCCGCGCCGCGCTGGTACTGCAGGACGTGAAAGCCGGGCGCCTGGTGCCGCTGCTGGGGCGCAGCGTGCCATCGCGCGCGGCCTATTCGTTTGTGACCACCACCCACCCGAGCCCGGCGATGGAGCTGGTGCGGGAGTGGCTGGTGCAGGAGGCGCAGCGGTTTTGCGCAGAGCGCAGCGAGGTATTGCCTCCATTGGCTTCGCCCTGAGCTTGGTGAGGTGCAGAAAATTTGTTTATTTATCTACTCTTTGAATATAAAAAGAGTATAAATAGCATCATGTCAACCGATCTCATCCCCACCCTCGCCGCCGCCCGCAAGGCCCACCAGATGACCCAGGTCCAGCTTGCAGAAAGCGCAGGTCTTAGCCGTATGACGGTGCAACGCACCGAAGGCGGCGACTTGGACCCCCGCTATTCCACCCTGGCCGAAATGGCGCGGGTGCTCGGCATGGACATCATTGCCGTGCCCAGCAGCCTGCGACCCAGCCTGGAGGCGTTCATTCAGTCGGGCGGCAAGTTTCTGGGTCAGCCCGAAGGGGTGGATGCGCCCCCCTCGGTCGTGGACAGCCTGCGCCGCTGAGCCTGGCGACACCCCACCGCACTGCCTGGCCCACGCCCCATGAGCACCTCCATCCGCTACCTGCGCCTGTACCTGCACCGGCCGCCGCTGGCGAGCGGCAGCGCGGGCGAGCCAGGTACGACAGCAAGCCGTCGTGAAGCGATTGGCTACCTCTCGCAGTACGGCGACATCCTGCGGGTGTCGTTTGACGAGGGCTACATCCGCAACCCGCAGCGCCCCACGCTGTCGCTCAGCTACCAGGGCGCGGACGAGGCGGCCACGCAGCAGATCTTGGCGTCGGCGCGCGATGCGCGGCTGGTGCGTACCGATGGGCGCTGGCCGGTGTACTTTCAGAACCTGCTGCCCGAGGGCCACAACCGCGAGCGGCTGGCGCGCGAGCGGGGCTGCAGCCCCGACGACGAGTTCGAGCTGCTGGCTGCAGCAGGCCACGACCTGATGGGCGCGCTGGAGGTGGAACCCGTGCCCGCGCAGGACGGCATCCCGGACGTGGTGCGCTACTGGCACACCACCCAGGGGCTGGATGTGCTGGAGCCGGGGTTTGTGGAGTTCCCCGTGGAAGACGCGGCCTCGCTGCCCGGCGTGGTGACCAAGTTCAGCGCGGTGCAGGACGGCCGCCGCTACACGGTGCATCGCAAGGGCGCGGCGGGCAGCGTGATTTTGAAGCTGCCCACCACCGCCCACCCCGATCTGGTGGCCAACGAGTACACGGGCTACCAGCTGTGCAAGGCGCTGGGCCTGCATTGCGCCGACGTGCAAGTCATCACCCGCGCCGAGGCCGACCTGCCCGACGCCGTGCCCTTCAACGAAATATTGGCCGTACAGCGGTTTGACCACCTGCCCGGCGGCGCCCGGGTGCACATGGAGGAGTTCAACCAGGTGCTGGGCTACACGCCGCGCCAAAAATACGGCAAATCGGGCGGAAAATTGCACGGCAAGGGCGTGCTGCAGGACTGGGCCACCATGCTGCGCGTGCTCAACCGCCTGAGCCGCCAACCCGTACAGGACACGCGCGAGTTTCTGGCGCGCATGATCGCGTTCATCCTGATGGGCAACACCGACGCGCACCTGAAAAACTGGGCCCTGGTCTACCCCGACGGCCGCGTGCCCCAACTGGCCCCGGTGTACGACCCCGTGTGCGTGGCCGCGTTTTTTGAGGGCGTGCCCGACCAGCAATACGCGGTGAACCGCGCCATCGACAAAACCCTGCGGGCACTGACCTGGGACGACATGGAAGGCCTGATGAAATCGGCCGGGCTGCTGCGGGTGCCCCGGCACCTGGCGCTGCTGAGCGATGTGGTCAAACAGGCCCAGGCCGACTGGCCCTTGCTGCTGCACGATGCGCCACCTGCAGTGCGCACCACCGTGCAGCAGCGGCTGTCCGGTGCCGTCCGCATCAGCCAGGGCACCCGTCCGGGTACGGCAGGCGGGGGCTGATTGCTCACAATTTTATAGCTGTCAGCACATATTTCACTAGCGCTGCAGACCGATTTGGCTCAAATATTTGATTCAAATACTCGTGCCCAGTGCGGAAGGTGCTTGCGCTGAGGCTTTGGATCATTGGTGGCCTCTTCCGGCGCCCTTACACCGGCGCCCCAAACCACGCGCCCACCCCCGCCGTGATCGCCATGGCCAGTGCCCCCCAAAAGGTCACACGCCAGGCACCCACAGCCATCCCCGCGCCGCCTGTGTGTGCAGCCAAGGCCCCGAGCAATGCCAAAAACACCAATGCAGAACCTGCCACCGCATACGCCAGGCTGCTGGCGGGCGCCACCACAGCAACAGCCAGCGGCAGTGCGGCCCCCACCGCAAAGCTGGCCGCCGAAGTCAGGGCCGCCTGCACCGGGCGGGCAGCGAGTGCCGTGGACACCTGCAGCTCGTCCCGCGCATGGGCGCCCAGCGCATCGTGCGCCATGAGTTGCGCCGACACCTGGTGAGCCAGTTCAGGCGTCAGGCCTCGGGCGACGTAGATGGCGGTCAGTTCGCGCGCCTCGGCCGCCGGGTCAGCGGCAAGTTCGGCCCGCTCTCGGTCCAGGTCCGCCTTTTCGGTATCGGCCTGCGAATGCACCGACACATATTCACCCGCCGCCATCGACATGGCGCCCGCCACCAGCCCGGCCACTGCCGTCATCACGATGGTGGACTGGCTGGACTGCGCAGCAGCCACGCCCACCACCAGGCTGGCGGTGGAGACGATGCCGTCGTTGGCCCCCAGCACGGCCGCGCGGAGCCAGCCAATGCGGCCAGAACGATGGCCTTCGGTGTGGGCACGGCGCGGGGTATGGGGCATAGCGGCTTTCGCGGTGGAGGTGTAGAAGCCCCTACCTTACCGCTGCCCGGCACGCCAAGCCACCCAGGGCGCCACTGCGGGTTGAAGTTTGTTTACATCCTCTTGCACCGCACGCTGTCCGATATCCACAGTTTTGGATAACCTCGCAAGGCAGCGC
>ERZ778028.2426-NODE-2426-length-13620-cov-6.236270_pt1 | contig 13620 bp, 10 predicted proteins | sample MGYA00375758_ERZ778028 | MGnify/ENA primary metagenome ERZ778028 (study PRJEB29350, sample SAMN05389828) | bioreactor metagenome | isolation source: Thiocyanate bioreactor | place: South Africa: University of Cape Town | collected 2014-03-17 ... | reverse complement strand
CGACGCCGCAACCCTGCCTTTTGCAAACGACTCCTTTGCCGCCGTCATTGCGATGCATATGTTCTATCACCTGCCGGACCCGTTCAAGGCCATCGCGGAGATGTATCGGGTTCTGAAGCCCGGCGGCTTCGTCGCGGTCACGACTAACGGAGCCGACAACATGCGCAAGCTGTATGAGCTGACCACTGCCTTCGGCAGCCCGCCTTACGACCCAGCCGGCTCGGCCTTCGGATTCGATGCAGCGGAACGGCTGATGCAGACCCAGTTCGGCAATGTGAGGATAACCGAGCACCCGGCCCTCCTGCGCGTGACCAAACAGGAAGACGTGTACCTCGCCCTCACCTCCTATCCTCCTGGCGATGAGGCCGATGACACGCAGCTAGCCGCATTTCGCAAGGCCATTGCCGAAGCGTTCGAGGCTGGCGGCGGCGTGCTTGAAACCGAGAAGGAAACCGGGCTTTTTATCAGCCGCAAAGAGCGTTGACAGCCCGCATCTCTACTTCGCCAGCTCCGCCAGTTGCGTCATGACAACGGCCGCCCCCTGCAGCCGCTTTTCCGGCGTCGGTAGGTCGCGCGTCAAGAATACGCTATGGTCGGGACTGATCTTCGCCATCGTACCCTGCTTGGCGATATAGCCGACGAGGTTGGCCGGGTTCGGGAATTCCTTGTTGCGGAACTGCACGACGACGCCCTTCGGACCGGCATCCAGCTTCTCGACATTGGCGATACGGCAGAGCGATTTGATGTAGACGATCTTGAGCAGATGCTGGACTTCGATCGGCATTGGTCCGAAGCGATCGATCATTTCGGCCCCGAAACCGTCAATTTCCTTGATTTCGGTTATCTCGCCGAGGCGGCGATAGAGCGCCATGCGCAGATGCAGATCGGGCACGTAGTCGTCGGGGATCATGACCGGCGTGCCGACGGAAATCTGCGGCGACCAGCCGGTATCCTGGATCTCGTCGACGCCCTTCACTTCGGCGACAGCTTCCTCAAGCATCTGCTGGTAAAGCTCGAAGCCGACTTCCTTGATATGACCGGACTGTTCCTCGCCGAGCAGATTGCCGGCGCCGCGGATATCGAGGTCGTGGCTGGCGAGCTGGAAGCCGGCGCCAAGCGTATCGAGCGACTGCAGCACCTTGAGCCGGCGCTCGGCCGTCGTCGTCAGAACCTTGTTGACCGGCAACGTAAACAGCGCGAAGGCGCGCACCTTGGAGCGGCCGACGCGGCCCCGCAGCTGATAGAGCTGCGCGAGGCCGAACATGTCGGCGCGATGCACGATCAGCGTGTTGGCGGTCGGGATGTCGAGGCCGGATTCGACGATCGTCGTCGAGAGCAGCACGTCATAGGCGCCCTCGTAGAAGGCGTTCATGATGTCGTCGAGCTCGGTCGCCGGCATCTGGCCATGCGCGATCGCGACCTTCACCTCGGGCACGAACTTTTCGAGGAATTCCTTGCGGTCGGCGAGATCGGCGAGCCGCGGGCAGACATAGAAGCTCTGGCCGCCGCGATAGCGCTCGCGCAGAAGCGCCTCGCGCACGGCGAGCGCGTCGAAGGGCGAGATGAAGGTGCGCACCGCCATGCGGTCGACCGGCGGCGTGGTGATCAGCGACAATTCGCGCACGCCGGTCAGCGCCAGTTGCAGGGTGCGCGGGATCGGCGTCGCCGACAGCGTCAGCACGTGCACGTCGCCCTTCAGCTCCTTCAGCCGCTCCTTGTGCTTGACGCCGAAATGCTGCTCCTCGTCGACGATCAGCAGGCCGAGATTGCGGAAGCTGACGGAGGAGCCGAGCAGCGCGTGGGTGCCGACCACGATGTCGACCGTGCCGTCGGCAAGCCCCTTTTTCGTGTCTGCCAGCTCTTTGGCGTTGACCAGCCGCGAGGCCTGGCGCACGCGCACCGGCAGGCCGGCGAAGCGCTGCGAAAACGTCTTGAAGTGCTGGCGCGACAGAAGCGTGGTGGGCACCACGACAGCCACCTGCAGGCCACCCATGACGGCGATGAAGGCGGCGCGCAGCGCGACCTCGGTCTTGCCGAAGCCGACGTCGCCGCAGACCAGGCGGTCCATGGGGCGCGGGCTGATCATGTCCTGGATGACGGCGTGGATGGCGGCGTTCTGGTCGGCCGTTTCCTCGAAGCCGAAATCGGCGACGAACTGCTCGTAGTCGGGCGCGCTGTAGCGGAAGGCATGGCCCTCGCGCGCGGCCCGGCGGGCGTAGATGTTGAGCAGTTCGGCGGCGCTGTCGCGCACCTGGCTGGCCGCCTTGCGCTTGGCCTTTTCCCACTGGCCGCTGCCCAGCTTGTGCAGCGGCGCCTCGTCCGGCGACACGCCGGAATACCGGCTGATGAGCTGCAGCTGGCTGACCGGCACGTAGAGCACGGCGCCGCCGGCGTATTCGAGGTGCAGGAACTCCTGCAGCGCCGGCGATCCGTCCGGGTTCTGGTTGCCGACGTCCATGTTGACCAGGCCCCGGTACCGGCCGATGCCGTGGGCGCTGTGCACCACCGGGTCGCCCAGGCCCAGCTCGGACAGGTCCTTGATGAGCGATTCGACATCGCTGACCTGTTCCTGCTTGCGCCGGCGGCGCGCCGTGGCCGGGGTGGAGAACAGTTCGGTTTCGGTAACGAAATCGATGCCGCGTTCGACCCAGGAAAAGCCTTCGGCCAGCGGCGCGGTGGCGATACCCAGTGCTTCGCCGGCGGCTCGCTCGAACTCGTCCAATGAATCGAAGGCGGGCGGGTGCACGCCGCCCGCGCGCAGGAAGTCGAGCAGGCTCTCGCGCCGTCCGGCGCTCTCGGCCAGCAGCAGGACGCGCTGCACTCCGGAGCGTACGTGCGCCTGGAGGCGCGCGAGCGGTTCGGGCGCGCCGCGCAGCACTGCCAGCTCGGGCAGGCGCTGGAACAGCGCGCTGGCCGCCACATCCTCCACGCCCGGCCGGATGGCCAGTTGGGCATGGGCCTTGGCGCAGGCGTAGAACTGCTCGGCGCTCAGGAACAGGGCCTCGGGCGGCAGGGCAGGGCGCTCGGGGTCGCCCTGCACCAGGCGAAAGCGCTCGCGCGTGTCTTGCCAGAAGCGCTGGAAGGCGGGCTCCAGTTCGCCGTGCAGGACGACCGTGGCCTGTTCGCCCAGGTAGTCGAACACGGTCGCCGTCGCGTCGAAGAACAGCGGCAGGTAGTACTCGATGCCGGCGGTGGCCACCCCTTGGCCCATGTCCTTGTAGACGCGGCTCTTGGTCGGGTCGCCTTCGAGCATTTCGCGCCAGCGGCTGCGAAAGCGCGCGCGTGCCTCTTCGTCCATGGGGAATTCGCGGCCCGGCAGCAGGCGCACCTCGGGCACGGGATAGAGGCTGCGCTGGCTGTCCGGGTCGAAGGCGCGCAGCGAGTCGATCTGGTCGTCGAACAAGTCCACCCGGTAGGGCACGGCCGAGCCCATGGGGAAGAGGTCGATGAGTCCGCCGCGCACGGCGTATTCGCCCGGACTGACCACCTGCCCGACGTTGGCATAGCCGGCCAGCGCGAGCTGGGCGCGCAGCTTGGCCTCGTCGAGCTTTTGCCCGACCTTGAAATGAAAGGTGTAGCCGGCCAGGAACGATGGCGGCGCGAGGCGGTACAGCGCGGTGGTGGCGGGCACGATGACCACGTCCGCGCCGGTGTCGCGGTCGCGCTGGCTGATGCGCCACAAGGTGGCCAGGCGCTCGCTGATCAGGTCCTGGTGGGGGGAAAAACTGTCGTAGGGCAGGGTTTCCCAGTCGGGGAACAAAGCGCAGCGCAGGCCGGGCGCGAAAAAGGCGATCTCGTCAAGCAGGCGTCGGGCGTCCGAGGCATCCGCCGTGACGATGGCGGTGACGCCGTGTTGCGCGCGTTCGCGCTCTGCGAGATGGGCCAGCAGCAGCGCGTCGGCGCTTCCGGGCGGGCGGGGCAGGGCAAAGCGCTTGCCGGGGGAAAGTGTGGGCAGTTGCATGGACGCGGGGATGGGCAGGGCCGCGCCGGCGTCCTGGCGGCGCCGGCAGGCGGCCACCCGGGGCGGCGGGAGCGGCAATTCTAGAATGCGGCCATGAACCCCGCTCCCATGCCTCCGGAACCGCTGCCACTGGCCGCCCAGCTGCAGGGGCGTGCGGCCGCCGACCCCGCGCACTTCTGGGCGCTCGTGCCCTGCGCCGGATCGGGCACGCGCGCGGGCGCTGGAGCAACGCCCAAGCAGTACTGCCCTGTGGCGGGCCTGCCGCTGGTGCTGCACACCCTGGCCGCGTTCGCCGGTGTGGAGCGCTTGCGCAGCACCCTGGTGGCGGTGGCGCCGGGCGACATGTTCTTCGAAGCGCACGGCGGCGGCAGCTTTTTCACGGCCGCTTGCGGCGGCGCGACGCGCGCCGACACCGTTTTGGGCGGCTTGCGCGAACTGCGCGCGCGCGGCGCGGGCGAGCGCGACTGGGTCCTGGTGCACGACGCCGCGCGCTGCCTGGTGACCACGGCCCAGATCAACGCGCTCATCGACAGCTGCGCGGGCGACCAGGTCGGCGGGCTGCTGGCGCACAAGCTGGCCGATACGCTCAAGACGGCCAGCAGCGGGCCGGGCGGCATTCGCGTCGTATCGACCGTGGACCGGGGCGACAAGTGGCTGGCGCAAACGCCGCAGATGTTTCGCCTCGGGCCGCTCACGACTGCGCTGGAGAAGTTCGGCGCGGTGGCCACCGACGAAGCCAGCGCCATGGAAGCCATGGGCGAGCACCCGCGCCTGGTGGCCGGCAGCGCGCTCAATTTCAAGGTCACGTACCCGGAGGACTTTGCCCTGGCCGAGGCGGTGCTCGCCCAGCGCATGCACGCCGCCACGCTGGACCGCTTCGGCGGCGCGCACCGCGCCGCGCCGCCTTCCCCGGCCGCGCCTCTGGGCGCGGGGGCTACAGGGAGCGCCGCATGACGCTCGCCCTGCGCATTGGCGAAGGCTGGGACGTGCACGCCCTGGTGCCGGGGCGCCCGCTGGTCATTGGCGGCGTGCGCATCGCACACCCTCTGGGACTGCTGGGCCATTCGGACGCCGACGTGCTGCTGCACGCCGTGACCGATGCCGTTCTCGGCGCGGCCGCGCTCGGCGACATTGGGAGCCATTTCCCCGACAGCGCGGCCGAATTCCGGGGCGCGGATTCGGCCCGCCTGCTCGCCGAGGCCATGCGCCGCGTGCGCGCTGCCGGCTGGGAGCTGGGAAATATCGACAGCACCGTCGTTGCACAGGCTCCGCGCCTGGCGCCGCACATTGCCGCCATGCGCGCCTGCATGGCCGTTGCGCTGGGCGTTGCGCCCGAGCAGGTCAACGTCAAGGCCAAGACCGCTGAGCGGCTCGGGCCCGTGGGCCAGGGCCTGGCGATCGAGGCGCGGGCCGTCGCGCTGCTGGTGCGGCGCCCGGGGTCCTGAAAGCCAAGTTCTAAGGGCGGGATTTCTTCCAGCTTCCCGAACCGGCCGCGCGCGGCGGAAGCTTGCGCTTGACCTGGGGGCGCTGCAGGCGCTGGTGCCCGTCGGCACCGCCCGCGCGGCGCAGCTGTACATGGGCTACCAGCCCGCCCGAGGACGAATTGGCGAGCGCGAAGATGCCGCCCATGCGCTGGATCGTCTTGTCCACGATGGACAGGCCGAGCCCGGCGCCCGCCGCCGCGGTGCGCGCCGAATCCCCGCGGAAGAAGGGCTTGACCAAATTGGACAACTGCTCCGGTGCCACGCCGGGCCCGTGGTCGCGCACCTTGAGCAGGACCCATTCCTCGCGCCCCTTGGCGGCGATGTCCACCCGGGCCACTTCGGTGTCGCTGGTCTTGCCGTAGCGGCGCGCGTTTTCCAACAGGTTCGACAGGATGCGCGCCAGCTCCACCTCGTCGGCCAGGACATTCAGGTCCTCGGGCACTTCCATGGTGATCTGCAGCTCGCGGTGGTCCTGCACCGCGTAGACGCAGGAGGTCACCACGCCGCGCAGGTTCACCGGTGTCAGCGTGACGTGGTCCGGCCGCGCGTAGTCGAGGAACTTGTCGATGGTGGCGTCGAGCTGCACGATGTCGGCCACCATGTGCTCGCGGGCGATTTCGTCTGCGACGCTCATCTCCGTCTCCAGGCGCAGGCGCGCCAGGGGCGTGCGCAGGTCGTGCGAAATGCCGGCCAGCATCACGGCGCGGTCCTGCTCCAGCTTGGCCAGTTTCTGCGCCATGCGGTTGAAGCCGATGTTGACTTCGCGGATCTCGCTCGTCACCGCCTCTTCGTCGAGCCGGCTGGCGGCGAAGTCGCCGTCGCGTACCCGGTTGGCAGCGTACGAGAGGCGCTTGAGCGGCTGGTTGATCAGGCGCGCGATGACGGCCGCGCCCGCCAGCGAGAGCACGCCCACGGTGCCCAGCCAGATCAGCCAGGTGCGCCCGCCCGCGGGGGAGAAGCGCGAACGGTCCATCAGCAACCAGTTGGCGTCGCCATTGATGGTGAAGCCCACCCACAGGCCTTTTTCGCCGTTCACGTTCTGCGCCACGATGGCCCCCTGGCCGAGGCGGCGCGTGAGTTCCTCCGTCAGGCGCAGGCCCAGGTCGGTGTTGTCGAGCAGCTCGAACCGGTCGCCCGGTTCGCGCGGCAGGATGCGCACGCCTTCCTGGTCGGCCATGGTCTTGATGAGCGAGACGCGGGCAATCGGGTCGGCGTGCACCAGCGCGGCGCGGCTGAGGTTGACGAGCGAGGCGATCTGCTGTGCCGTGTGCAGCGCCCGGGGCTCGAATTCGAGGGCGCGCAGCGTCTGCAGCCAGGCCAGGATGCTGCCGATCAACAGAACGGTGAGCAGAAAGAAGGTGCGCCAGAACAGGTTCAGCCCGACGCGGCTGCGCGAGGCGCGCTCATCGCTGGCGGGTTCGAGCGGCACGGGACTGGTCACGTCCTGATCGGGCGAGGCGGGGCTTTCCATGGCGGTGGGCGTTGCGGCTGGGCGGTCTCAAACAGGGCGGACGCGTCCGTTCAGCCGGCTCCGTCCGGCACGAACACGTAGCCCACGCCCCAGACCGTCTGGATGTAGCGCGGCGCTGCGGCGTCTTCCTCGATGAGCTTTCTCAGGCGCGACACCTGAACGTCCAGGCTGCGGTCGAAAGGTTCGAATTCGCGGCCCCGCGCCAGCACCGCCAGCTTCTCGCGCGACAAGGGCTGGCGCGGGTGGCGGACCAGGGCCTTGAGCATGGCGAATTCGCCCGTCGTCAGCGGCAGCTCTTCCCCGCCTTTTTGCAGGGCGCGCGTGCCCAGGTCGAAGGTGAAGGGGCCGAAGTGCACGGTTTCGTTGTCGCCCGAGGGGGCGCCCGGCGCCTCCTGGGGCGGGCGGCGGCGCAGCACCGCGTGGATGCGCGCCAGGAGTTCGCGCGGGTTGAAGGGCTTGCCCAGGTAGTCGTCGGCGCCGACTTCCAGGCCGACGATGCGGTCCACGTCCTCCCCCTTGGCCGTCAGCATGATGATGGGGGTGCGGTCGTGCACGGCGCGCAGGCGCCGGCAGATCGACAGGCCATCCTCGCCGGGCATCATCAGGTCGAGCACGATCAGGTCCACGGTGTCGCGCAGCAGGATGCGGTTGAGCGCCTTGCCGTCTTCCGCCAGGATCACTTCGAATCCCTCCTGGGTGAGGTAGCGGCGCAGCAGCTCGCGGATGCGGGCATCGTCGTCCACCACGAGGACTTTGTCGGTACGTGTGGGCTGGGGGGTGGTGGCCATGGCGACTCCTCGGTCCAATTTGTAACAGCGGCCATTGTTACCACTTTGTGGCCGGAAAACGCCAGACGCCCGCCACTATGACCTCCGGTTACATTTTTTTCCGCGCGGCGACAATCGGGAGGCCGCACAGCAGGTGGTTCGCGCCTTTGGCTGACACGCCGAGCACCGCAGTTGCGCTAAGGTGCAGGCCCTTTTTCCGTTCATCCCTGCCCATGTCCCGACCCATTCCCTGGCTCGCCGCCGCCACCGTCCTCGCCTTTTCCCTGAACGCGGCCCACGCCCAGCCGGCTCCGGCGCCCGCACCGCAGAACGTCATGCAGCTCGATGCCTCCGGCACCGTGGAGGTCCAGCAGGATGTGCTGGTGCTGACGCTGGGCACCGTGAAGGACGGCAAGGACGCCGCGAGCGTGCAGTCCCAGCTGCGCCAGGCGCTGGACGCTGCGCTGGCCGAAGTGCGCAAGAGCGCCGAGCCGCGCCAGATGGACGTGCGCACGGGCAACTTCTCGCTCTCGCCGCGCTACGGCCAGAACCAGCAGATCAGCGGTTGGCAGGGGCGGGCCGAGTTGGTGCTGGAAGGGCGCGACTTCCCGCGCATCACCGGCGCGGCGGCGCGGGTGGGCACGCTGAGCATCCAGCGCGTGGCGTTCGACCTGAGCCGCGAGCAGCGCGAGAGCGTCGAGGGCGAGGCGCAGCAGCAGGCGATCGCGCGCTTCCAGGCGCAGGCCGCGCGCCTGGCGGGGCACTTCGGCTTCAGCGGCTACACCCTGCGCGAGGTGGCCGTGCACAGCAACCACGGCGGGCCCGGCCCGCAGCCGCACATGATGGCGATGGAAGCGCGCGGCCTGGGCAAGGCCGACGCCCCGCTGCCGGTGGAGGCCGGCAAGGCCAGCGTCACCGTCACCGTGTCGGGCAGCGTGCAGATGCGCTGAAATTTTAGAGAAATTCGGCTCTAGCGCTTATCCAGTAAGCGTTGGTAGCTATTATTTCAATAGTTTTCCAGCGCTGGGCCCGGCGGTGCTATTGCGCCGCCCAGCCGCCATCCATGTTCCAGGCGGCGCCGCGCACGTTGTTGCCCGCGGGCGAGCAGAAGAACAGGGCCAGTTCCGCGAGCTCCTCGGGCGTGGTGAACTGCATGGAAGGCTCCTTTTCGCCCAGCAGAAGGTTTTTCGCGTCTTCATTCGACAGGCCGTGCTCGGCCGCCTTGGCGTCGACCTGTTTTTGCACCAGCGGCGTCAGTACCCAGCCGGGGCAGATGGCGTTGCAAGTGACGCCGGTGGTGGCGGTCTCCAGTGCCGTCACCTTGGTCAGGCCGACGATGCCGTGCTTGGCGGCCACGTACGCCGATTTCTGCGCCGAGGCGACCAGGCCGTGGACCGACGCCAGGTTGATGATGCGGCCCCAGTTGCGCGCCTTCATGGTGGGCAGGGCCAGGCGCGTGGTGTGGAAGGCGCTGGTGAGGTTGATGGCGATGACCGCGTCCCAGCGTTCAACGGCGAAATCCTCGATGTTGGCCACGTGCTGGATGCCGGCGTTGTTCACCAGGATGTCCACCGCGCCCAGTTCGCGCGTGCAGGTGGCCACCATGTCCTCGATGTCGGCCACGCGCGACATGTCGGCGCCGTGGTAGGCCACGCGCGCGCCGCCGGTCGCTTCGGCCTGCACCTGCAAGACGGCGCCGGCGCTGTCGCCGAAGCCGTTGAGCATCACATGGGCGCCCTGGCGCGCCAGTGCCTTGGCAATGCCCAGCCCGATTCCGCTGGTGGAGCCGGTGACGAGTGCCGTTTTTCCTTGAAGCATGGTTTTCTCCGGATGATTTACGATGCAATGCAGCAATTATCCAGTGAGCCTGCGTTTGTCTTCCACCATGCTTGAACCTAGGCTGAACTACGTACGTTGCCCCGGCGCCCTGGCCGCTCCCCAACCGGGCCGCGCGGCAGCGCCGGACCACCGCATGGCGTATTGGGAGTGGAACGCCACGGGCGACCCGGTGCATCCGCACGTCATCGTCTGCGTACACGGGCTTTCGCGCCAGGGGCGCGATTTCGACACCCTGGCGCGGGCGCTTGCCCGGCACGCCCGCGTGGTATGCCCGGACGTCGTGGGCCGGGGCGAGAGCGACTGGCTCGCCGACCCGGCCAATTACCAGGTACCGGTGTACGCCGCCGACATGGTGGCCCTGTTGCAGCAGCTGCACGCGCAGGCGCCGATCGGCACCCTTGACTGGGTGGGCACGAGCATGGGCGGCCTGATCGGCATGGTGGTCTGCAGCCTGCCGGCGGGCAGCCTTCCGGCGCCGGTGCGCCGCCTGGTACTGAACGACGTCGGGCCGGCCATCGAATGGTCGGCGCTGGAGCGCATTGGCGAATACCTCGGTGCTCCGGTGCGTTTTGAATCGCCCGAGCAGGCGGCGGCGCAGCTGTGGGCCGTTTCGACCAGTTTCGGGCCGCACACGCCCGAAGCATGGATGGCGCTCACGCGCCCCATGCTGCGTGCGACTCCGGAGGGCAGCTACCGGCTGCACTACGACCCGGCCATTGCCGAGCCTTTCAACGCCCTGACGCGCGAAGCTGCCGAGCAGGGCGAAGCGCTGCTCTGGCAGCTCTACGACGCCATCGGCGCAGAGACCTTGGTGCTGCGCGGCGCCGAGTCGGACCTGCTGAGCCCCGCGACCGCGCGCGCCATGGCCGAGCGCGGGCCCCGAGCGCGCTGCCGGGAATTCCCCGGCGTCGGGCACGCGCCGACCCTGGTCGCCGCCGACCAGGTGCAGGCGGTCGCCGACTTCCTGCTGGCCGCGCGCACGGAAGGCAGCCCATGAAGAACACAGCCACCGTGGAACCGGTCGGCGCGGGCGAGGGGCGCGTCCCGGTGCTGGTCGCGGCGACGGCCGGCGCGGTTCCCGAGCAGGCCAACGCCCTGGCGCGCGCGCGCGCCTTCGCCGAACCGCTGATCGGCCACGAGTGGCTGGCCACGGGGGAGAACGCGCTCGAGCACGCCGATGCCGTCGCCGCCATCCTGCGCGGCATTGGCGGCTCCGAGGCCATGCAGGCGGCGGCCTACCTGGTGCACACCTGCCCGCACCTGAACCGCCCGCGCGAAGTCATCGCCAAGGCCTTCGGCGACAACTTCGCCACACTGGCCGTGGAAACCACACAGCTCATGCACCTGCAGGAGCAGGCGCGCGAGGCGCGCGCACCGGACGACCCCGGCCAGCAGACGGAGAGCGTGCGCAAGATGCTGCTCGCCTTCTCGCGCGACCTGCGCGTGGTGATGCTGCGCCTGGCGTCGCGCCTGCAGACGCTGCGTTTTTACGCCGTCAGCAAACGGCCGGTATCGCCGGCGATTGCGCAGGAAGCGCTGCACGTGTTTGCGCCGCTGGCCAATCGTCTGGGTATCTGGCAGTTCAAGTGGGAGCTGGAAGACCTGGCGTTCCGCTTCCTGGAACCCGAAACCTACAAGGAAGTGGCGCGCCTGCTCGACGAGAAGCGCACCGAGCGCGAGCAGTACATGGAGCAGCTGCGCGCCTACGTCGAGTCGCAGCTGCGCGCCCAAAGTATCAGCGCCACGGTGCAGGGCCGGCCCAAGCACATCTACAGCATCGTCAAGAAGATGCGTGGCAAGTCGCTCGCGTTCGAGCAGCTGTTCGACCTGCGCGCGCTGCGCGTCATCGTGCCCAACGTGAAAGACTGCTACCAGGCGCTCAGCTGGGTGCACAGCCACTTCACACCGCTGGTCGAGGAGTTCGACGACTACATCGCCAAACCCAAGCCGAACGGCTACCAGTCGCTGCACACCATCGTGCGCGACGCCTTGGGCAAGGCGGTCGAGATCCAGATACGGACCCAGGCCATGCACGACCACGCCGAAAGCGGCGTGGCGGCGCACTGGGCGTACAAGGAAGCCGGGAGCAAGGGCTACTCCGGCGTGTCGGCCAGCAGCGAGTACGACGCGAAGATCGCGGTACTGCGCCAGCTGCTGGCCTGGGAACGCGATTTTTCGGGTGCACCGCAGCACCGCCATCTGTTCGACGACCGCATCTACGTGCTGACGCCCGACGCGGCCATCATCGAGCTCCCGCAGGGGGCGACGCCCGTCGACTTCGCATATTCCGTGCACACCAGCGTGGGCCACCGCTGCCGCGGCGCGCGGGTCGATGGTGCCATGGTGTCGCTCAACACGCCCCTGCAGAACGGGCAGACGGTGGAGATCACCACCGCCAAGGAAGGTGGCCCCTCGCGCGATTGGCTCAACGCCGATCTCGGCTACCTCACCAGCCACCGCGCGCGCGCCAAGGTGCGGGCCTGGTTCAATGCGCAGGCGCAGCATGAAACCGTCGCCCGCGGGCGCGAGGCGGTGGAAAGACTGCTCCAGCGCGAGGGCCGCACCGCCATGCGGCTCGAAGACCTGGCCAGCCAGCTGGGTTTCCGCTCGGCAGACGCGCTCTTCGAGGTGGTCGGCAAGGACGAGTTCTCGCTGCGCAACATCGAAACGCTGCTGCGCCCGCCTGAGCCGTTGCTGGCGCCGGACGACTACCTGCTGCTGAAGAAAGCCCGCGTGCCCGAGAAAACCCCCAAGGGGGGGGTGCTCGTGGTCGGCATGGATTCGCTCATGACCCAGCTCGCCGGCTGCTGCAAGCCTGCGCCGCCGGACGATATCCGCGGCTTCGTCACGCGCGGCAAGGGTGTCAGCATCCACCGCGCCGACTGCCGCAATTTCCGCGAAATGGCCGCGCGCAGCGGCGAGCGCGTCATCGAGGTGCAGTGGGGCTTGCCCAAGGCCAGCGCCAGCACCGCCGCTTTTTACCCGGTGGACGTCGCCGTCGAGGCGGCGGACCGCCAGGGCCTGCTGCGCGACATCTCCGAGATATTCGCCAAGGAAAAGATGAATGTCATCGGTGTGCAGACCCAATCCATCAAAGGCACGGCGTGGATGACCTTCACCGTCGAAGTTGCCGATGCCTCGCGCCTTTCGAAGGTGCTGGGGACGGTGGGGCAGGTTGCCGGCGTGCACTCTGCCCGGCGGCGCTGAACACCGTCGAGCCCAGAACCGCTAATTTTTACTGCTACAATTTCAGCTTCTCGAATACACGCAGGCGCGTAGCTCAGCTGGTTAGAGCACCACCTTGACATGGTGGGGGTCGTTGGTTCGAGTCCAATCGCGCCTACCAGAAATGGTATGAAATCAAGGGCATAGCTTCAGGGCTATGCCCTTTTTTCATGGCCTTAGCGCGACCAGTGGCGCTGCGTGCGCGGCGTCACGGTGATGTCCACGCTCTTGAGCACCTGTGGCCGGCCGGTGGAATCGGTATCCACGACGTCTTCGAGCGCGATGCGCTGCACATCGGCACGGGTGTCTTTTTCCAGTTCCTCCAGCACGGCCGCGACCTTCTTTTCGGCTTCCTGGACTTGCTTGGGCTCGGGCTTGCGCATGGCGGCCTCCAATGGCGTTACATGGCACCATGCTGCGCGCACCGGAACGCGGCGCGTGTCGGCCGGCAGCGCCTGCGGATGTGCGGAGCCACCCCGCTCAGGGTAATCCTGCGTCCGCGCGCACGGGCCCTGCCTAGAATGTGTTGCAGTGCAATACCGGGCCGTGGCCCAGAGAACCGAAACATGTCCGAGCCCGCATCCGCCGCGTCGAGCCCAGCGAACCTCCGCGTCATCAAGAAGTATCCGAACCGCCGGCTGTACGACACCGACACCTCCACCTACATCACGTTGGCCGAAGTCAAGCAACTCGTCATGCAGCGCCAGCCGGTGGTGGTGCGCGATGCCAAGTCGGGCGAGGACATCACGCGCAGCATCTTCTTGCAGATCATCCTGGAAGAAGAGGCGGGCGGGCGGCCAATGTTCACCGAGGCGGCCCTGGCCAACATCATCCGCTTCTACGGCCACGCCATGCAGGGCTTCATGGGCAGCT
>ERZ778028.2420-NODE-2420-length-13655-cov-8.439118_pt1 | contig 13655 bp, 12 predicted proteins | sample MGYA00375758_ERZ778028 | MGnify/ENA primary metagenome ERZ778028 (study PRJEB29350, sample SAMN05389828) | bioreactor metagenome | isolation source: Thiocyanate bioreactor | place: South Africa: University of Cape Town | collected 2014-03-17 ... | reverse complement strand
TCGATCAGTGCCACAGGGGACTCCTTGCTTGTGGAGGATGAATCTCGGAGCGTCACGGGTGTGTTCCCGCTCCGTCATCGAGTCTAGTGACCCGGGTACCGCCGCCATACGTCGGGCACCGGATCAAACGACCAGCGCGAGCGCGATCCCGTCCCAGCCCTTCGCGTCGAGCGTCTGCAGCGCCGTCGCCGTGAAGCGCGGATCGTCTCGAAGCATCTCCAACCCTGCACGCACGCCGCGCACCTGAGGGTTCTCGTCCTCGGCATCCGCCACTCGGCCGCCCCGGACCACGTTGTCGATGACGACGAGAGTGCCGGGCCGGCCCAGTCGCGCCGCCCAGTCCAGGTACACCGTGTTGGATTCCTTGTCGGCGTCGATGAACACGAGATCGAACGGGGCCTCCTCCGCCAGGGTGGGCAGCACCTCCGCACCGCGTCCGATGCGGATCTCGACGCGCTCCCCCACTCCCGCACGGTCGATGCTCGCGCGCGCCACGTCGGCGTGGCGCGGCTCCGCCTCGATCGTCACGACACGGCCCTCGTCGGGGATGCCGCGGGCCAGCCAGATGGTCGAATACCCGCCCAGCGTCCCGATCTCGAGCACGCGGCGGGCGCCGCTGACCCGGGCGAGCAGCCACAGGAGCTTGCCGCCGGTGGGCGCCACCTCGATGGCGGGCATGCCGGCCGCGCGCTGGTCGGCGACGGCAGCGTCGAGCATGGCATCCGCGCCGATCAGCGCATCGACGAGATAGCGGTCGACCGCGTGGGCCGCAGCGAGGGAGAGCTCCGTCATGCACCCAGCAAACCCGCTCGGCGCGGAGGGGTCAACGGCGGGTTCATCGCTCGCGCTCGGTGCGTTCGCGCTCGGCCGACAGCAGCGCCGCACCCGTCTCGGCGTCGTCGACGGTCACGGTGAAGACCTTGCCACCGGTGCGGTGGACGCGGATCCCCGCTCCGGCACGCAGCACGACGCCGAAGCCTCTGCCCGGCGCCCAACGCAGACCCCAGTCGCCGTACTCCCCCATCGGGCTGACCTCGACGACTTCGACCCGTTCGATCTCGGCGACGGGAACGTGGAACCGAGGGAAGCCCGTCGCGGAGGTCACGGTCAGCCCCGTCTCGTCGACACGGACGTGGAAGACCGCGGTCGCAGCGATGACGGCGGCCATCACGGCGATGAGGAGGGCGAGGATCGTCGCGACCGTCGCGCCGGCGCCGACCGTGAGGGTGATCACGGCGACAACGACCAGCAGAGCCCACGCCGCACACAGCACGACCACTCCCGCCCGCGCGAGGTGGACGCTGCGCAACCACACCGCCCGCTCCCCGTCGGTCAAGGGCGGATCCATCGTCGCGATGCTCCCCGTCGCCGGCAGACGCTCATCGGGCTGGACCAGCCAGCCGGCGACACCGACGCCGATCGCGATGAGACCGGCCAGGACGAGCCACGGCAGCAGGGACGGCCCGGCAGCGGCATCGGCCAGCCCGCGCTGGATCAGCACCGACGACGTCATCAGCACGCCCGCGCCGGCCGACATCGCCGCCGCGAGGGCGCCCATCAGCCGATAGGTCGGGCCGCGATCGCCCCGGCGCAGCCCGTTCACAGCGGATGCCGCGATCAGCAGGGGCACACCGAGACCCACCAGCACGGTCGCCAACACCGTCACCCACGGCGCGCCGAACCCGTCGGGCGCGCCGTCCGCGCCCCAGTGGATCGCGATCGGGTCGGGCAGCGCATCGCGGGCGCCGAGCTGCAGCAGCACGGCGCCCGCGATGACGACGACCGGGACCGCGACGGCGACGAGGACGAAGCGGGAGACGGCGCGCGGTCGTGGCGTGGTCATGGTGACTCCTCGGGGTCGGACGTGTGGTGGATCAGGGCGGCGAGTGCCTGCCGGGACAGCCCGCGCTCGCGGGCGCGGGCGACGATGTCGGCGATGTCGGGCTGCAGCTCAGCCAGACGGTCCGCCGCCGCCGTCACGACGGCTCCGCGACCACGATGCATCGAGACGAGCCCCTCGTCCCGCAGCTGCTGATAGGCGTGGAGCACCGTGTGCAGGTTGATGCCGAGGGCCGACGCCACCTCGCGGGCCGAGGGCAGGCGATCACCGGGGCGGAGGCGACGTGCGACGGCATCCGCCCGGACGGATGCCGCGATCTGTGCGAACAGCGGCACGTCGCTCGTCGCGTCGGTGCGGATCAGCATGTCGGTCTCCCGACAACAATTCTATGACAAATAGAACAGTTTGCGTAGGGAAGAATCGAGACGGCCCCCCGACTACCCCCGAGCGCGCACGCCCTGGGCGAGCGCCGCGACGATCTCCGGGAGCAGCGCATCCGCCGTGCGCCGGTAGCCGAGTGCGCTGGGGTGGAAGCGATCGACGCTGAACATGTCGTCGGGGTTCTCGATGAACATCGCACCGACAGCCCGGCGAAGTGAGACGACGCGGGCTCCGGCCCGGCGGGCCGCAACGGCCTGCGCGTGGGCGAGCTGTCGCGAGGCCTGAGCCCCCAGCGCCCGCAGGGGCTGGGGCACGGGTCGCAACGCCCCCAGGTCGGGACAGGTGCCGACGACGACGGACGCACCTGCGTCGCCCAGGCGCCGCACGGCCGCCTCGAGATCACCCGCCGCCTGCGAGACCGGCGTGCGATGCGTCACGTCGTTGCCTCCGACGATGATGACCGCGGCATCCGCCCGATAGTCCGGGGGAAGGCGATCGAGCTGGTCCGCGAGATCCTTCGACTCGGCACCCACCACCGCGACGGTGCGAAGGCGCACCGGCCGATGCAGGAAGTCGGCGAGGCCCTTGGACAGCCGCGCCCCCAGGACGTCTTTGGGCCGCTGCGCGCCGAGGCCGGCCGCGATCGAGTCACCCAGAACCAGCAGCTCGAGCGGCGCGCCGGCGAGCTTCGGCCGCCACACGCGGTCGGCCTCCAACGCGCTCTCGCCGAGCGGCTTGCCGATGCGCAGCCGCGCAAGGGCGGCCTGACGCGTCAGCACGCTCCGCGCGGCGAACGCACCGGCCACGACCGCGCCGGCGAGCGCCGCGCTCGTCGCCACGCGCGGGCGGAGAGCACGCCGACGGTGCGAACGCGATGCCACGGACAGATCACACTCCCCCCGGGTGAACGACACGCTCCCGTCGGGTGGACGGAAGGTGACGGACCGTGCCCTGCCACGGACGCCGGGCTCAGCGATGCCCGCGCCCGGCCGCTGCCGTGAGGACGAGCGCGACCGCGAGAACGCCGCAGGCGAGGACGGCGTCCAGCACGAAGCCCGCCACCACCTCCTCGCGCCCGCTCCACCCGGTCGCCGTCGTGACGGCCCCGATCGCGATGACGCCGAGCGAGAGCGCGAGCTGCTGGACGGTGCTGAACATGCCGCCCGACAGACCCGCCGCCTCGACGGGGACCTCCCGAACCACCGCCTGGGTCAGCGGCGAGAACACGAGCGCCTGCCCCGCGCCGAGCAACACGAGCGCAGGCTGGGCCCACCAGATCAGCGACGGCCCCCACGCGATGAACGAAACGAGGAGGAATCCGACGAGGGCGATCAGTTGCAGCGCCACGCCCCAGACGAGAGTGCGCACGCCGAGCCGGCGTTGGATCGGCACGAGCGAGAGAGATACGACCGCGAACGGCGGCAGGAGCAGCCCCGCCGTCAGATGACGAGCCTCTGGACGGGCGAGGCCGGCGGACAGCGAGTGGTCTGGTTCCGCCCGCAGGATGCGGCGACGGCGCGCCGACTCGACGTGCTCGCCCGCTACGCCGCCGAGGAGCCGGTGCTGTCCGGATCGACCCCCGCGCCGTCTCAGCCGAGCGGCTTGATCTCCAGCGCCTCCCGCGCTTGACCCGCCGCCACCGTCGCGAAGGACGAATACCCGTCGGCGGCAGCACGCTCCAGCAGCGCCTTCAGGTTCTTCGTGCGCTGCTCCACACGCACCCGCGCCCCCTCGGCGACCAGTGCGGCCTTGAGCGCGAGGAGCTCACCCACCGGCACGTCGCGCTCGTGCACGAGGACGATGGTCGACATGCCCGCGTCTTCGGCATCCTCCAGGAGGTCGACGATGCGCTCGAAGCCGAGGGAGAACCCGACCGCCGGCACCTGCTGGCCCAGGAAGCGTCCGATCATCCCGTCGTAGCGGCCGCCCCCGCCGAGCGAGTACGTGACGCTGGAGTGGGCGAGCTCGAAGATGGTGCCGGTGTAGTACCCCATCCCGCGCACGAGGAACGGATCGAAAACGAGCGGCGCGCCCTGCGCGTCGTCCGCAGAGACCCCGCGGGCCGCCGACACCGCCGCGCCGATCGCCACGAGGTCGGCCACGATGTCTGCGGGCGCCCCCTCGGGCAGCGCCTTCAGGATCTGCCCCTCCCCGTACGGACGGTACTCACGCGTCTGCGGTCGACGCAGGAACGCGTCGAAGGCGTCGACGGCGTTCGGCGTGGCGCCCCGCTCACGCAGCTCGGCGGCGACGCCCTCGGCACCGATCTTGTCCAGCTTGTCGATGGTGATGAGTACGCCGGCACGCTCCTCCGCGGCGAAACCGAAGCAGCCGAGCATCCAGTCGAGCACGCGGCGGTCGTTGATGCGGATGCTGCCGCCGACCAGACCGAGCGCATCGAGCGCGTCGAGGCTCGCAACCAGAAGCTCCGCCTCGGCGCGGCCCGTCGCGTCACCGATGATGTCGATGTCGCACTGCACGAACTGGCGGTAGCGCCCCTTCTGCGGCCGCTCAGCTCGCCACACCGGCGCCATCTGAATGGCGCGGAAGACCGTCGGCAGCTCGGCGCGGTGCGTCGCGTAGAAGCGCGCCAGGGGCACGGTGAGGTCGTAACGCAGGCCCAGGTCGCTGAGCGCGGCCGCGTCATCGGCTGCGGCGCGAATCGCGTCCGCATCCAGTCCACGCTTGAGGACGTTGAAAGCGAGCTTCTCATTGTCGCCGCCGATGCCCGCGTGGAGCCGGTCGTAGTCCTCCATCACCGGGGTCTCGATCTCATCGAACCCGTGCGCGCGGTAGCGCTCACGGATGACGGCGAGCACGCGCTCGCGACGGGTCTTGTCGGCGGGGAGGAAGTCGCGCATTCCGCGCGGCGGGTTCACGGATGCCACGCGATCATTCTTCCAGGTCGTCGGATGCCGACGAGGCCTCGACGGCCCTCACCTCGTCCTCCAGACCTCGGATCCTGACCCGAAGCGCCCGCTCGGCATCCCACCCACGCTCCTGCGCGAGCGACACGAGCCCGAGCAGCGCCTCCCCCAGCTCCTCCTCGCTCTGGGCGCCCACGGGCCCCCGGTCCTGCCCACCGGGCGTGCGAGACGACGACAACGGGAGCGCGGCGGCGCGGCCCAGCAGCTTCTGCGCCAGCGCGAGGGAGGGCATGTGGGCCGAGACTCCGTCGAGCACGGATCGCCGGTCGCGCTTCTCGGCGGACTTCGCGGCATTCCAGTGGACGAGCACCTCTTCGGGAGTGGTGGCGACGGCATCCCCGAACACGTGCGGATGCCGCCGGATCATCTTCTCGGCAAGCGCGTCGGCGACGTCGTCGATGTCGAACGGATCCTCCGTCGCGTCCGCGGCCACCGCGGCGTGGAACAGCACTTGCCAGAGCAGATCGCCGAGCTCTTCGCGAAGGTCCGCGCGCGTTCCCGCCTCGACCGCGTCGATCAGTTCGGCCGACTCTTCCACGAGGTACGGCACGAGATCCTCATGCGTGATCCGCGCCGACCAGACACATCGCGCCCGCACTGCTGCCATGACGTCGGCGGCGCGTCGCAGGGCGTCGCCGGTGGAGGTCGACGCCGGATCGATCGGACTCAGACGGTCGCCGTGCTCCGGCGTCGATGATGCCATGCCCGCCACGATACGAGGATCCCGGCGATCACGAGCGAGATCGCCGATCCGGCAAGCACCCCGAGAGTGGCCTGATCGCGGATGTCCGGCGCCCCGGAGAACGCCAGCTCGCTGAGCAGCAGCGACACGGTGAAGCCGATACCGCCGAGGGCGCCCGCCGCGAGAAGGTCGCCGCCGGCGAGCCGGTCGGTCTTCGGAACCCGCAGGAGGTGCTGCGCCAGGGCACCCGCCACGGCGATGCCGATGATCTTGCCGACCGGCAAGGCGACCAAGACTCCCCAGAAGGCCGGCGAGAGCTCTCCGGCAGACACAGCGGGAATCGCGACCAGGGCTGCGCACAGCGCGAACAGCGGCAGCACGATCGCGTTGACCCACGGTTCGATGGCGTGACGAGCCCGCAGAGCGGGCTGCTGGGCCATCGTCAGCCCGAGCACGACGCCCGCGATGGTCGCATGCACGCCCGACTCGTGCACCGCGTACCAGGTGCCGATCGCGCTCACCACGAGACCGACGACGGCGACCGGCCGGGCACGGGTGTCGAGGAGCCGACTGCAGGCCGCGAACACGACGACGAACACCAGCGCGAGCAGCATCATGGCGAAGTCGACATCCGCCGTGAACAGCACCGCGATGAAGACGATCCCGACGATGTCGTCCAAGATGGCCAGCGCAAGGAGGAAAATGCGCACTCCGGAGGGCAGACCTCGACCGAAGACGGCGAGCACCCCCAGCGCGAAGGCGATGTCGGTGGCTGTGGGAATCGGCCATCCGGCACCGGTCGCCTCCCCGCCGGCGATGAGCAGATACAGCGCCACGGGCACGAGCACGCCACCGGCCGCGGCGATGGCGGGCAGCACGGCGCGTCGCGGGGACGCCAGCTGACCGCTCGTCAGCTCGAACTGCAGTTCGACCGCGGCGACGAAGAAGAAGACGGCGAGCAGGCCGTCGGAGATCCAGTGGCGCACGGACAGATCGATGACACCCGGAATGCCGATGTGCACGTCGTCGGCGACGGCGAAGGCGATCGGCGCAGCCGCACTATTGGCCAGCACCAGGCCGATCGAGGCGGCGACGAGAAGCAGAACGGCGGGAAAGCGGGCAGATCGCAACAAGGACACGGTCACTCCGGAGGGTCGACGAACGGGACTTGCCGACCAGGCTTCCCGGCACACCGTCCGACGACGCGCAGAGCATACGGAGCCGTCGCGTCGCAGTCGGGGTGTCATAAAACGTCGTCACCCCGCCCTGTCAGCCTACCCCGTGACAAATGTGAAACACCGTGCCATTACCGTGGTCTCATGCGCGAACTCACCCGAACCGAAGCGATCGACCTCGTCGGCCGCGATGAGGCCGAGAACGAACTGCCGGAGCGCCTACGTGCCGACGTGCGGATGCTCGGCGCTCTGCTCGGTCGTGTCCTGCGCGAAAGCGGCTCCCCCGGGCTCTACGAGGACGTCGAGCGACTGCGCCTGGCCACCATCGCCGCATACAGCGATGAGTCAGCGGAGGCCTTCGAGCGGGCGGCGCAGATCGCCGAGTCCTTCTCCGTGGAGCGCGCCGACGAGGTCGCCCGTGCGTTCACGGTCTACTTCCATCTCGTCAACCTCGCCGAAGAACACCAGCGTGTGCGTGTCCTGCGCGAGCGCGACGGGCGCCCTGAGCGAGAGGACGCGGCCGACTCGGTGGCCGCGGCCTTCGTGCGCCTGGCGGCGGAGGTCGGCGACGACACCGCCCTCGCCCGTCTGCAGGCGATGCGCTTTCACCCCGTGTTCACGGCTCATCCCACCGAGGCGCGCCGTCGCGCGGTGTCCACCAGCATCCGACGTCTGGTGACTCTGCTCACCGAGCGCGATGCCTCGCTCGACGGCGGCGCGGACGAGCGGCGTGCGGAGCGGCGCATGCTGGAGGAGATCGACACGCTCTGGCGCACGGCGCCGCTGCGGGCGGAGAAGCCGACGCCGGTCGACGAGGTGCGTGCCATCATGGCAGTCTTCGACGAGACTCTCTACACGGCCGTCCCTCACGTCTACCGGCGCGTCGACGATGCGCTGCAGGGACCCGCTGCCGGCGGCCGGGCACCCGTCATCCGTCCCTTCGTCCGCCTCGGCACGTGGGTGGGCGGCGACCGCGACGGCAACCCGTTCGTGACCGCCGCCGTCACGAAGAAGGCCGCGTCGATCGGTGCGGAGCACATCCTGCTGGGCCTGGAGCGCTCCGCCGTGCGGATCGCCAAGACGCTCACGCTGTCCGAGGACACGACCCCGCCCACCGCGGAGCTGCTCGGCCTGCTGCAGCGTCTGGCGGACGCCGACGAGGACGGTGCCGCGGATGCCGCCAAGCGCGCCAAGGTCGAGCCGCACAAGCGCACGATGCTGCTGATCGCCCGCCGGATCACCGCCACACGCAAGCGCGACGCCGATCTCGCGTATCGCGACCCCGACGCGCTGCTGGCCGATCTGCGCACCGTGCAGCAGTCCCTCGTCGATGCGGGTGCCCCACGCCAGGCGTACGGACACCTCCAGCAGCTGCTGTGGCAGGTGGAGACGTTCGGCTTCCACCTCGCCGAACTCGAGGTGCGTCAGCACTCCGCCGTCCACGCCAAGGTGCTCGCCGAAGCTGCCAGCGGTGAGCCGCTGAGCACGCAGGCGGAGGAGGTCCTCGAGGTCTTCCGCACGATCGCGCAGATCCAGAACCGCTACGGACCGCGCGCCGCCGGCCGCTACATCGTCTCGTTCACGCAGTCCGCCGCCGACCTCGCCGCCGTGCACGAGCTCGCGCGCCTGGCGGTCGGGCCCGGGGGCACCGTTCCGGTCCTGGACGTGATTCCGCTGTTCGAGACCTTCGCCGATCTGCAGGCCGCGCCCGGCATCATGGCCGAGATCGTCCATCACCCGCAGTTCGCCGCACGACTGGAAGCCACCGACCGGCGCCTCGAGGTCATGCTCGGATACTCGGACTCCTCGAAGGACGTCGGCCCCGTCGCCGCCAACCTCGCGCTCTACGAGGCACAGGCGAAGATCGCCGCGTGGGCCAAGGAGTCCGGCATCCACCTCACCCTCTTCCACGGACGCGGCGGCGCGCTCGGTCGCGGCGGCGGACCGGCCAACTCGGCCATCCTGGCGCAGCCTCCGCACTCGGTCGACGGACGATTCAAGCTCACCGAACAGGGCGAGGTGATCTTCGCGCGCTACGGCGACCCCAACATCGCGATGCGTCACATCGACCAGGTCGCCGCCGCCGTCCTGCTCGCTTCCGCTCCGTCGATCGAAAAGCGCAACAGCGCCGCAGCCGAGCGCTACGCCGAGGTCGCGGCGACGATGGATGCCGCTTCGCGTACGCGGTTCTTCTCGCTGGTCAAGGCCGACGGATTCGCGTCGTGGTTCGCGACCGTGACGCCGATGGAGGAGATCGGTCTGCTGGCGCTGGGCTCACGTCCCGCTCGACGCGGCCTGTCGGTCGAGTCCCTCGAAGACCTTCGCGCCATCCCCTGGGTCTTCGCATGGTCGCAGGCCCGCATCAACCTGGCCGGTTGGTTCGGTCTGGGCTCCGCGCTGGAGGCCGTCGGAGATGTCGACCTGCTGCGTCGGGCGTACGCCGAGTGGCCGCTGTTTCGCACCGTCATCGACAACGTCGGCATGAGCCTCGCGAAGGCCGACGGTCGCATCGCGCGCCGCTACCTCGACCTCGGTGACCGCGCGGATCTGGCCGACCTCGTCGTGGAGGAGCTGCAGCTCACCGGCGACTGGGTCGTCCGCATCGTCGGGGGTGACGAGCTCCTGTCGAACAAGCCCGTCCTGCAGCGCGCCGTCAAGATGCGCAGCCCGTACGTCGATGCGCTCTCGCTGCTCCAGCTGCGTGCCCTGCGGACGCTCCGCACGGGCGAGCACGACGAGGCCGACCTCCCGCAGTGGCAACGCCTGCTGCTGCTGAGCGTCTCCGGCGTTTCGGCCGGACTGCAGAACACGGGGTGATCGCACCCCGATGACGACCGCCGCGGGGGCTCAGTCCACGCGGCGGTCTTCGGCGTGGCGCGCGAGCGCCGCGCCATAGCGCTCGGTGAGCTGGACCATGAGATCGGGCGTCTCGCGATCCAGACCGAACACGAACCCGGGGAAGTCCAGATCCTTCTGCAGCGCCCAGATCTCCTCGTGACGATCGGGCGAGAGCATCTGAGCGGGATCGCCCACGGCGACCCATCCGATCGGCACCACGGCATCGGGCGGCACGACCGTGCGCAGGTGCACGATCGCACCGATGCGCACCTCGGCGCGATCGCCGATGCGGGCGCCGTTGAAGACGCGGACCCCGGTGGCGAGGAAGACCTCGTCGCCCACCGTCGCACCCGAGATGCTCGCGGTGGGCCCGACGAGGACGTGCGAGCCGACGTGCACGGGATGCGCGGCGCTCGCCCGGAGAAGGGCGTTCTCCATCACGATGACGTGCGCCCCGAGCGTGATCGGCCCACCCTCGGCCGTCAGCACCGCGCCGTGCAGGATCTGGCATCCGGCGCCGATCTCGACGTCCCCCGAGATCACCGCGGTCGGCGCGATCACCGCGTCGGGATGGATGCGGGGGCGCACCCCGAGGTGTTCGAACTGCATGATCGTCCTCCCGCCCTCACCCTAGGACGCCCGAGGGGCGACGTCGAGGCCCGACGCACCGCCGTTAGGGTGTTACAGGCCGCACCGACCGTGTCCGCGGCCGGAGAGTTCCGCTGTGTCAGATTCCGTCGTCGCCCGGTCCGCGCCCGCACCCGCGACCGTCTCGACCCTCACCCTGTCGACGTTCGTCGTCGGCTCGATGGTGGGCGCGGGTGTCTTCTCGCTTCCCGGCACGTTCTCGGCGCAGACCGGCGTCGTCGGCTCCCTCGTCGCGTGGGCCGTGGCGGGCACGGGGATGTTCATGCTGGCGCTCGTCTTCCAGCGCCTCGCCGCCCGGCGCCCTGAGCTGGATGCCGGGGTCTACTCCTACGCGCGCGCCGGTTTCGGGCGCTATCTGGGGTTCCTCTCCGCGTTCGGCTACTGGGCGAGCGCGTGCGCGGGCAATGTCTTCTACTGGGTGTTCATCATGTCGACGGTGGGCGCGGTCGTCCCCGCCGTCGCCGGGGGCGACACGCCCGTGGCCGTCGCGGTCTCGTCGGCCGGCCTCTGGGTGTTCTTCCTCCTCGTGCGCCGCGGCACGCGCGAGGCCGCCGCCGTGAACCGCATCGTGAGCGTCGCCAAGGTGCTGCCGATCGTCGCGTTCGTCTTCCTCTGCCTGTTCGCGTTCGACCCCGCCGTCTTCGCAGCGAACATCTCCGGCCCCTCCGACCTGCCGCTGTACGACCAGGTGCGCGGGACCCTCCTCGTGACGGTGTTCGCCTTCATCGGGGTGGAGGGCGCCAGCGCCTACTCCCGGCATGCCCGCCGTCGGCGCGATGTGGGACGGGCGACGGTGCTGGGATTCGTCAGCGTCCTGGCGATCTTCCTGTCGGTCACGATCGTGTCGTTCGGCATCCTGCCGCGCGAGCGCATCGCGGCGCTTGCGCAGCCCTCCATGGCCGGGGTGCTGGCCGAGGTCGTCGGGCCGTGGGGAGCCGGGTTCGTCGGTGTCTCCCTGATCGTCGCGGTGCTCGGGGCGTACCTCTCCTGGACGCTGATGGCGGCGGAGGTCCTGCTCGTCGCCGCACGCGACGGCGACCTGCCCCCGGTGTTCGCCCGCACCAACGACCGAGACGTCCCCGTCGGCGCGCTCACGATGTCCACGCTGCTCGTGCAGGTGCTCCTGATCGTGGTGCTCTTCTCGACGAACGCGTTCGACGTCGCCCTCAGCCTGACGAGCGCGTTCGCGCTCATCCCCTACGTGCTGACGGCGGGCTACGGCCTGTGCGTCGCGCTCGCCGATGTCCGGTCGGCGCCGTCACTGCGCGTCGCCGGCGCGGTTGTGGTCGCCGTCTGCGCCACGGGGTACACGATCTTCCTCCTGTCAGCGGCGGGCGGCCAGTACCTGCTGCTCGCGACGCTCGTGCTCGTCCCCGGGACCCTGCTGTTCGCCCTCGCCCGACGTCGGAACGGCGAGCGCGTGTTCACCCCGTGGGAGGTGGTCGTCTTCGCCGTCGCGGGCGCGGCGGCGATCGCCACGGCCGTGTTGCTGGCGCTCGGGACGATCACCGTCTGAGCGCGGGCCACCGGCGGATGGCCGGAGAGCGCGCTCAGGCTTCGACGGCCTCCGCGACCGGGAGCGGGTAGAGCTGGTCGATGAGCTGAGCGACCCAGGCGATGAGATCGCCGTCTCCGAGCGGCTCCCCCGCCGCGGTCGGCAGCGGAACGACCATCGCCTCGCCCCCCGCGAGCACCTTCGACTTCGGATAGAGCCGCTGCAGCCGCACGCGCAGAGAATCGGATGCCGGTGCCGGCACGACCCGCAGGTTCGGCCCCATCGCGACGACGTCGCTGAGGCCCGCGACAGCGGCGCGGCGGCGCAGGCGCGCGATGGCGACGAGCCCGTCGACTTCGCGCGGCGGCGTGCCGTAGCGGTCTGTGAGCTCCTCGATCACGAGGTCGATCGGGTCGGTGGAGGACCCGGCATCCCCGCCGCGCGTGCGCGCATCGGGCGAGGCCGCTGCGGAGAGCTTCTGGTAGGCCTCCAGACGCAGCCGCTCACTGTCGATGTAGCTCTCGGGCAGGCGCGCGTCGATCGGCAGCTCCAGGCGCAGCTCGGTCGGCCCGTCCACCTCGTCGCCGCGGAACGTCGCGACCGCTTCGCCGATCATGCGCAGGTAGAGGTCGAAGCCGACGCCGGCGATGTGGCCGGCCTGCTCGGCGCCCAGGAGATTTCCGGCACCGCGCAGCTCGAGGTCCTTCAGGGCGACCTGCATACCGCTGCCGAGGTCGTTGTTGACGGCGATGGTCTCCAGGCGATCGGCGGCGGTTTCCGACAGCGGCTTCATCTCGTCGTAGAGGAAGTAGGCGTAGGCGCGCTCCCGCCCGCGACCGACACGCCCGCGCAGCTGGTGGAGCTGGCTGAGGCCGTACTTGTCGGCACGGTCGATGATGATCGTGTTGGCGTTGGAGATGTCCAGGCCGGTCTCGATGATGGTCGTCGACACCAGCACGTCGAAGCGCCGTTCCCAGAAGCCGTCCACGACCTCCTCGAGCGCATGCTCGCCCATCTGACCGTGGGCGACGGCGACCCGCGCCTCGGGCACCAGCTCGGCAAGCTGGGCGGCGACGCGTTGAATCGACTGCACGCGGTTGTGGACGTAGAAGATCTGACCCTCGCGCAGGAGCTCCCGACGGATCGCCGCGGCGATCTGCTTGTCGCTGCGCGGACCGACGTAGGAGAGGATCGGATGCCGGTCCTCGGGCGGCGTCTGCAGCGTCGACATCTCGCGGATGCCGGTGACGGCCATCTCGAGTGTTCGCGGGATCGGGGTCGCGCTCATCGCGAGGATGTCGACATTCGTCTTGAGCTTCTTCAGCGCATCCTTGTGCTCGACGCCGAACCGCTGCTCCTCGTCGATGATCATGAGTCCGAGATCTTTGAAGGCGACCTTCTCGGTGAGGATGCGGTGGGTCCCGATGACCATGTCGACGCTGCCCTCCAGAAGGCCCGCGACGATCTCGCGCGCTTCCTTGTCGGACTGGAACCGCGAAAGCGGACGCACCTTCACGGGAAAGCCTGCGAACCGCTCGGTGAACGTGTCGAGGTGCTGTTTGACCAGAAGCGTCGTGGGCACGAGCATCGCGACCTGCTTGCCGTCCTGGATCGCCTTGAAGGCGGCGCGCACAGCGACCTCGGTCTTGCCGAAGCCGACATCGCCCGA
>ERZ778028.2415-NODE-2415-length-13684-cov-4.135373_pt1 | contig 13684 bp, 11 predicted proteins | sample MGYA00375758_ERZ778028 | MGnify/ENA primary metagenome ERZ778028 (study PRJEB29350, sample SAMN05389828) | bioreactor metagenome | isolation source: Thiocyanate bioreactor | place: South Africa: University of Cape Town | collected 2014-03-17 ... | reverse complement strand
CTGAAAATCAGCCTCGAAGACTGCGACGTAACGTGGATAAATCCGTTATTAACATTGTGCTTGATGGCATTTCCCAACAGGTTATTCACCAGCAGGTCGGCCAGCATTGAATTCATATTTACCACAAAAGATTGTTGCAAGTCGCGAACTACCTCGATATTGCGATGCGCCAGCAATTCATCTAATTCGTCTAACCGTTCCGCTACCAACGCGTTCAAATTGATGGGCTGCTTTTCGAAAAACTGGTTGTTTTCTATCTTAGAAAGCAACAGCAATGTCTGCCCCAGCTTCGACAACTGCGAGGCTGCATCATAAGCCGTTTGTACTTGTTTTCTATGCTCTTCGGAAAGATTCAGGTCGATCAGTAACACTTCCAGCTTAGATTTCACCACAGCCAGTGGCGTCTGCATTTCGTGCGACGCATTCTCTGAAAATTCTTTCAGATTAGCATAATCGTTAGTCATTTTCCGCATCATCTGATTCAGCACATTGTTCATCTGGTCGAACTCATCAATCGTCGACGAAGACAGTCTATTCACCGCTTTTTGATCCACTTTGAAATCCTTCAATTCTTTCAACGTCCGATAAAAAGGATTCCAGATAGTAGCCGACAATTTACGGTTCAGGAAGTAAAGTGCCAGAATGATGAGTATAAAAGTTCCCAGCATAAACCAGAAAGCCACCCCCACAAAGTCGTCGGCCTCCAGATGCGACAACACCAGCGTAACCTTGTACGTTCTCCCATTTACCCTGTCCGGAAAAACCAGTTTGCGGGCCGGTACCATGCTTTTTTCGCTCGCGGCATAAATGGTGGTATCCGAAAATTGCTGTTCGACGTTTTGCCCGTTCGAAGGCTGTATGTCGATAGTTTGATCGGGAGAGTGAAAAGGAAGGGTAATTTTATTCTGATGCAACGAAGACTGCACCGTTTCAGCCCGATTTGACAGTATTTCGTCGATATTAAAATCAATTACAGCCGTAAGGATAAAGTAGAGTCCGCATCCCACAACCATAAATACAAGTAGGAGCAAGGCAATAAATCGTCGGTTTATTTTTGTTTGGAGTTTCATCCTCTATCCGTTTGAAACATATAACCGATGCCATATAAGTTTTTTAAATAATCGATGCTTGTTTTGTCGAGCAGCTTTCGCCGCAGGTTCTTGATTTGCGAGTAAACAAAATCGAAGGTATCGGCAGCATCAGCAAGATCGCCCCATAGGTGTTCGGCAATTGATTCTTTGGTCAATACCCGGTTGGCATTTGCCACAAAAAAGGCCAGCAAATCAAACTCTTTTTTGGTAAGCACAATCGCTTCATCGTCACAGAAAACCTGCCGGGATTCAGGAAGTATTCTCAGCCGTTCAATATTGACTTCAATTTTACCGTCATACTTTACCCGCCTCAGAATCGATTTAACACGTGCATTCAGCTCTGCCAAATGAAACGGTTTGGCCAGATAATCGTCCGCTCCCAGTTCCAGGCCGGTAATCTTATCGTCTAACGAATTCCGGGCCGAAATCACCAGCACACCGGTAGTCGGTGCTATCTTTTTGATTTCACGGATCAGTTGCAAACCATTTCCGTCAGGTAGTCCAATGTCCACAAGTACACAATCGTACTCGTAATCGTTTACCTTATTCAGGGCCATACCTAGCTGGGTTGCGTCCTCGCATTGGTAACCTACCTCTTCAAGAAAACTGATAATAGTTCCCCTCAGGCCATCTTCATCCTCAACAATTAGTAGCTTCATTGAGATGCAAAGATAAGTCTCAATTTGAGAGTAGGTAACAAATCTGAAGAAAATATGTCTAAAAGCAAGAAAAAGAGGAACTTCAATGAATGGTAAGTCCAATACCCGCGGATTAATAGCAAGAGGGGCTATCCTATTTTTGGACAACCCCTCTTTCTTCATTATCGACGACTATTGAGCTAAATCAACATTGCATGGGAATCTTTTCGATTCTCCTCTGATGACGCCCTCCTTCGAAAGCAGTGTTAAGAAACACCACTAAGATCCGGTGGGCTTCCTCGTTGGTGATGAACCGGCCAGGAAGGGCAATCATGTTGGCATCGTTGTGCTTGCGTGCCAAGGATGCAATTTCCTCGTTCCAGCATAATGCGGAACGAATTCCTTGGTGCTTGTTGGCAGTGATGTTGATACCATTTCCCGAACCACAGATAGATATGCCGGGATAGCACTCACCACTTTCAACAGCACTTGCTAATGGATGAGCTACATCGGCATAATCCATGCTGTCGGGCGAATAGGTGCCAAAATCCTTGTAAACAATGCCTTTTTCTTCAAAAAGCTTAATCAGTTAGCTTTTCACCTCAAATCCGGCATGGTCGGCACATATTCCGATAGGCTTTTCCGATTGGGAAAATAACAATTCTGATTCCACGGCTAACTTATTTTACTTTAAATAGTCTTTTACTTGCTTGTAAACATTGTCCGGTGTGAATCCTAGTTTTTCATCCAGTACTTTGTAAGGAGCAGAGAAACCAAATGATTCTAATCCCCAGATGCGTCCGCTATCTCCGACTAATCCAAGCAGATTTACCGGAAGACCAGCCGTCAAACCAAATTTCTTGGCGCTAACAGGAAGCACTTCTTCTTGGTATTCTTTGGGTTGGCTTCTGAACAAACCTTCCGAAGGCACAGAAACGATACGAGTCTTGATGCCATCGGCAGCCAATAGCTTGGCACCGTCCACCAAAGTGGAAACTTCAGAACCGGAAGCCAACAAAATCACATCGTAGCCTGCATCCTCTGCCACCACGTATGCACCCTTAGCTGCTTTCAAAGCATCGGCGTATCCGTTCTGAGGAAGGTCGTTGATGTTTTGACGGGAAAGCACCAAAGCGGTAGGCGTGTGGGTATTTTCGATGGCCAATTTCCAGGCAACTGTCGTTTCGTGCACATCTGCCGGACGAAGCACCAATGTGGAATTGTGTCCTTTGTGGTTTTTCAATTTTTCCATCAGGCGGATTTGAGCTTCTTGCTCCACAGGCTCGTGAGTTGGCCCGTCTTCCCCTACACGGAATGCATCGTGAGTCCAGATGAACTTCACAGGAAGCTCCATCAAGGCTGCCATACGGACAGCAGGTTTCATGTAGTCCGAGAATACGAAGAAGGTAGCGCAAGCGGCAATCACCCCACCGTGCAGAGCAATACCATTTGCCAAACAAGCCATGGTCAATTCGGCAACACCGGCTTGAAGGAATGAACCGGAGAAATCGCCTTTCTTAAGGCTGGTGGTATATTTGAGGAATCCGTCCGTCTTGTCCGAATTAGACAGGTCGGCAGAAGATACGATCATGTTTTCCACATTCTTTGCCAGTTCGCCCAACACAGTTGCCGAAGCGGCACGTGTGGCAGCGTTCGCCTTTTGTTGGATGCCTTCCCAATTGATTGCGGGAACTTCTCCTGCAAACCATTTTTTATATTTGGCGGCCAATTCAGGATTTTCCTTTTCCCAAGCTGCCTTTTCGGCATATTTTTTAGCGGCAATTTCTTTCAATTCCTTGGCACGGTCGGCATACAATTCCACTGCTTCGGGGAAAATCACAAACGGATTTTCGGGATTTCCGCCCAAGTTTGCAATCGATTTTGCGAAGCTTGCACCCGCTTCACCCAATGGCATACCGTGAGTGGCCGTGTTGTTTTCGAAGCTTGAGCCATCCTCTTTTCTCGCCCCTTTTCCCATGATGGTGTGGCCGATAATCAGCGTTGGTTTTTCTTTTTCAGCTTTAGCTTCGGTCAAAGCCTTGCGGATTTCTGTCACATCATTTCCATTGATTGTGATGACCTTCCAACCCCAAGCCTTGTATTTTGCTTCTACGTCTTCGTCCGTCACTTCCGAGGTCTTTGTAGAAAGCTGGATGCCGTTCGAATCGTAAAACATGATTAGGTTGTCCAATCCCAAGTGACCGGCAATGCGTCCAGCACCTTGAGAAATTTCTTCTTGAACACCACCGTCAGAAATGTAGGTGTAGATGGTTTGGTTCATCAGATCGCCAAAACGGGCTTTCAAAAATTTGGCGGCAATGGCAGCCCCCACGGCAAAAGTGTGTCCTTGGCCAAGCGGACCGGATGTGTTCTCCACACCTCTGAGGATGTCCACTTCGGGGTGGCCCGGAGTAACGCTTTCCCATTGACGAAATTGCTTCAAGTCCTCCAAGGAATATTTTCCGGTCAGAGCAAGCACCGAATAAAGCATCGGCGACATGTGTCCCGGGTCTTGAAAATAGCGGTCGCGTCCTTCCCATGCGGGGTTTTCGGGATCGTATTCTAAAAATTCGGAGAATAATACGTTGATAAAATCTGCTCCACCCATTGCACCGCCTGGGTGACCTGATTTTGCTTTTTCAACCATAGCAGCCGAAAGGATTCGAATGTTGTCGGCAGCCTTATTCAAAGTTTCAATAGTTTTCATACAAAGCTTAAAAATTGATTTAATATTTTGATATCACTAATTTTTCAACAAAGGTAGTTTATTAAACAACAAATGGGGGATTGTGTTGATTGCGGAAGCAACATTTTGCGACAAATGAAGATCATTGTTTTTCATCTAAATTCAGGTTTTCCTCCCATGTTATTTTATTGACAAACAAAAATATAAAATCATTCGAAATCAAACAAGTGTTAGATGCACATTTATTTGCTTTTTCATTGAAATAAATTGACAAAAAAGGTGTTATATATCCTCTTATTGTAAAATTTACAAGAAATATTTCAAATAAATCAGTCTCCGATGCGCTTCAAACGCCCTTATATACCTTATAATTATTGATTTAAAATGCAGTTAGCAAGCGTCTGGCATTTTGTATTTTATAAAATGGACGGTAAATTGGAATTTGAGAAGGCTTAAAATCATTAAAAAAACTAAATATCTTTAGCTTGTTGCCAAGTGCCGGGCTGCCCTGTTCCAATCGGCCATCACAAGATGGATTCCTCAAAATACAACATGACGATACTCACCAAAGTACCAAGAAGAAAACCTAAAACTACTTCCTTGACAGTGTGTCTGCCCAAGGTGATACGCGACCAGATGAGTAAAACCGTGAAAAGCAAAATACCGACCGCCAGATTGACATTCACGTCGTAGGCCAGAGCCGCTAAAAACACGTTCAAGGAGACATGCAGGGAGCATTTCACAAAGAAATTCACGGCCATGGAAGCAACCAGCAGAATCAAGGCGAACACAACATTCAAGCAGATAGCCCGGGACTGATCGGTGAAATAAAGAACAGCGGCCACAACAGCCAGCAGCGGAATGGCAAAGGCATAGAGCGACTTTCGCTGGATCCTATCGGAGACATCGAAGTTGGAATAGCTGCCGTTTCTCGACTTAATAAACAGCCTGATGGTGACAGGAATGAAAAAGCAACCGATGACTAAGAAAGAGACCAGCATAGCCGTCCATTTATCTTCTCTCGAAAACATTACTACCAACACAAACAACGGGATGGTGAGCAGGGGATGCCCTACCACGGACACAAGTTGAGCAATTTTTTTTTTCATGGCAATCACTGGTTTCTATTTCTAAAACGGCTAAGCTTTCACTCTTCACCTTCTTCCTCTACTGACGAAGCCTCGCCAAGCAGCGTGGCCGCTTCTTCCGCAGGCAATTCTTGCACGGCGCGCAACCTCCGTTCGATGGCGCGCGTACGGACACCTGCACGATCGATCACGTTGGTGGCTTCTTCCAATTTCTTTTTGGTTTTGTCGAGAATGGCGCCGAAATTTCCAAATTCGGTTTTCACCGCACCCAGAATTTGCCACACCTCGCTGGAACGTTTTTCAATAGCCAAGGTCTTGAATCCCATCTGCAGGCTGCTCAAAAATGCGACCAAATTGGCAGGGCCTACCACCGAAATCTTGTATTCCCGTTGCAAGCATTCAAACAGGCCTGTGCGGCGAAGAATTTCCGCATAAAGCCCTTCCGTGGGGACAAACATAATCGCAAAATCGGTTGTGAAGGGTGGATTGATGTATTTGTCACGGATGTCCTTGGCGTTTTTCTTCACCGAATTTTCAAACTGACGGAATACCGCTTCCATCTCTTTCGGGGAAAAGTTACCGGCATATTCGTAAGCATCGAGCAGACGTTGGTAATCTTCGTTGGGAAATTTGGAGTCAATCGGTAGCAGGACAGGCCTGTCATCGTCGCCCTTGCCGGGCAATTTCACGGCAAACTCCACCCTCTCGGCACTACCTTCCCGGCAAACAGCGTTCAGCAGGTATTGTTCTGGCGAAAGGATTTGTTCCAATATCGTTCCAAGCTGAATTTCTCCCAAGTTTCCACGGGTTTTCACATTCGTCAGCACCTTTTTCAAATCGCCCACTCCTAAGGCCAAATTCTGCATTTCGCCCAATCCCTTGTGGACTTGCTCTAAACGTTCGCTAATCACCTTGAAAGACTCGTTGAATCGTTTTTCAAGGCCTTCCTGCAACTTTTCGTCCACCGTTTTACGCATCTCTTCGAGCTTACGATCATTGCCTTCCTGCAATTGGGCAAGCCTTTTCTCCACGGTCTCGCGTATTTCTTTTAGGTGATTGCCCGTTTCCATGCGATTATCTAAAAAGGTATGCGACAATTCCTCCCGATTCTCCTTAAAAGAGCGCTGATTTTCCACTCTGGTTCGGGCTGATTCTTCCCGAAGCAAAACCTCCAGTTTGGACACATAGGCTTCCAATTTGATGAGCTTTTCTTTCAGGAACTCTTTTTCACTATTTGCATGCATCTTGAAAGCTATCCAAGCATTCAGGACAAGCAATAGAATTAGAAGGACAATAACAACCATCTGCATTTTCAATAGATTATTTATGGATTAACCAACCACCACCAAGACAAAATGATCCTCTACTTCGTAATAAGCCTTAGTCGCCATTTTCCACTCAGTTTTCGTTTCATACACTTCAAAAAAACCTTTATCCACAGGTGAGAATGGTTTCACATGAAGATGCGTGGTGAACATCACCTCTTCCCTATCAATCCATTTAAACATAGCTTCTTTGGCCGACCAATGGAGCATCAGGTGAGTTATTTCTAAACCCGGGTTGATAAATTCATCATTTGCAACAAAACGGCTCTTCAAATTCATAACCCTGGTGTCTATACTTTGAATATCAATTCCAACTTCTGATCCGGAAAGGGCAATAGACACAAAACCAGCCGTGTGAGAAATACTGACATGTGATTTATCGCCAATTAATTGGGGCTTTCCCGATGGTAGATACATCAATTGAGAATAATCCAACCCAAATTCACGCATCAAACAATATGTGGCTAATTTTTCAATTTTCCGTTTCTCCGAACGTAAATTTTGAATCTCGGCAACAAGCGCGGCTCCTGGATTTAACAAACTCAGTAAATCGTCCATTGATTCGGATATTTTCCAAATCCCGACAGTTTTTTTTTCTACTTCGAATCGTTTATAGAGCATAAGATGGATGTTGACACTGATTCATGAAGCCTTACATTATAAAATTATATCCTGCAAAGATAATTTAATTGTCTATTGTATTCACTGTTTTTCCAAGCCCAAAAGTAAGCCATAACAAATACTCTTTCCATAGTAAAAATCCGAATGTAAAAGAATCCTCCTAAAAACGCAAAAAAACCTACAAACCAGCGTTTTGGTTTATAGGTTTTTTATGTAGTCACTCAGGCTTGCGGGTTAGCGAAGAAAGCCCTCTCTTATTTTCCAATTTTGTCAAGATCAACTTTATGTTGGTCCAATAAATTCTTTTGTTGTTCAATTTGCTTTGCCAAATCATCAATTTCCGAGATGAGTTTGTCCTTTTGCTTGATTTTCTTTTCCAAGCTGTTTTGCATCTTGCTCAAATCCTTCGACGAATCGCTAATCAACTTTTGCTGGTTGTTGACTTTGTAGTCAAGGTTAGCCTTGGCCGCCAGCGGCGCATATTTGTTGTTCAAATAAGCTTTGAGGTTGTCAATTAGCTGAACGTCGGTGGATGAAGAAACAAAATCGGATTTAAGTCCCCTATTCACAAATACATATACCGTGGAATTATTATTGTCTTTGGCAATAACAGTAGCATAAATGTTGATGTAATCGCTACTAAGGGTAGGGAAAACAACTTTCTTGAAAGAAACTTTTTTCCCGGATTTTTTTCCTTTGAGTTTTTCCGATTTAAGGAGGTCAAAGAGACTTTGAGCCGCAATGTCGTCAGGAGCATTAGCCTCAATCGCCACGGCAGGAGCATTGTCCTTATTCCATTTCGAAAAGGTTTCATAACTTTGAGCTTGCATTGCAAAAATTGAACATATTGCAAAAAAAGTAAAAATTGAGATAAATTTAATCGTTTTCATAAAGTGAAATTATTTTAGTCTATACATTAGAAACGCTCTCACTTCTAAATAGTTCAAAATAATAACAACCTTTTCATTTTTCGATATACAAATAGTCGTAATGTACGATTGGCTTCGAACGAGCTTTTCCTATAAGTGAAATTGCTTTATCACTGCCATAAGTTGTTTTCCCAACACCAATCTGACAACCATTTTCGTCCATAATTTTAACAATATCATCAGGCTCAAATTCACCTTCAATGTGAGTTACCCCCACCATAAGCAGACTCACTGCTTTATTTCCAAGCAAGATTTCTTTAGCTCCCCCATTCACATAAATTTCGCCTTTTGCAAAACTTTCGGAATGTGCAATCCATTTTTTTACACTGGAGGTTTTTTCCTTCAGCGGCAAAAAGCGAGAACAAGTGGTCTCCGGATTCTGGATCAGATCCACTAAGATATTGGCTCTCTTTCCATTGGCTATAACTACTTCAATGCCTTCTTCCGCCACTTTTCGAGCAATGTTGTATTTCGTAATCATTCCGCCACGCCCATTGGACGATTTGGAACGTTGTATGTATTGGCTCAAATCATCTCTGTCAACATGGATTTCCGGAATCAAGCGGCTGTTTTCATCGTCGGGATGCCCAGAAAAAATCCCATCGATGTTACTCAAAATAATCAATTTTTCCGCCCCCACCATCGTGGCTACAAGTCCCGAAAGTTCATCGTTGTCGGTGAACATCAACTCGTTCACTGAAATGGCATCGTTTTCATTGATGATCGGAATCACATCGTGATCAAGCATCACTTCGATGCAATTGCGTTGGTTGAGATAGTGGCGGCGAGTGGAAAAATCTTCTTTCGTGGCCAATATCTGGCCGCACACGATGTTGTATTGATGAAAAAAATCGTAGTAATGGTTCAACAGCTTCACTTGCCCAATTGCAGAAAACAACTGGCGTGCTGAGACAACATCGAGCTTGGTTTGCGGCGACAACAATTTTCGTCCCGAAGCCACAGCACCAGACGACACCAGAATTACTTCTACGCCGCGGCTCTTGAGCTCAGCCACTTGATCTACCAAGGCAGAAATTCGTGTCACATCCAAACTTCCGTCGGCTCTCGTGAGCACATTGCTACCTATCTTTACTACGATGCGCATATTTATCTGATTCGTAAATTTGTTTATTTATAAATTCGCTGATTCATTTGTTGGCACATATTAGCACATTAATTTCCTTTCGCCCGGATGTCCACCCGCTTGATTTTTCCACTGATAGTTTTTGGCAATTCGTCCACAAATTCAATCACACGGGGATACTTGTAGGGAGCGGTCACAGCCTTCACATGGTTCTGAATGTCTTTGATGAGCTGCTCTCCGGCCTTGTCCTTGTAATCTTTACTCAAAACAATGGTGGCCTTTACGGCTTGACCCCGAATTTCATCTGGAACGCCTGTAACGGCGCATTCCACCACGGCGGGGTGTGTCATCAGCGCACTTTCCACTTCAAATGGGCCGATCCGGTAGCCGGAACTTTTGATAACGTCGTCTATCCGGCCGATGAACCAATAGTATCCATCCTCATCCCGCCAAGCCACGTCGCCTGTATAATAAATACCGTCATGATACACCTGCTTGGTCAAGGCTTCGTCGCGGTAATACCCCATGAAGAGTCCCAACGGCTTTTCCTCGCCCACACGGATCACTACTTCGCCTTGTTCCCCGTCTTCAGCAGTGGAGCCGTCGCTCCGAAGTAAATCAATATTGTAAGCAGGGTTAGGGATTCCCATGGACCCCGCTTTGGGTTCCATCCAAGGGAAGGTGACAATGGTGGCAGTGGTTTCGGTTTGGCCGAAAGCCTCCATCATCTTGATGCCTGTTGCTTTATAGAATGTTTCAAACACGGAAGGATTCAAAGCTTCACCAGCCGTGGTGCAATATTTCAAGGAAGACAAATCGTATTGGCTCAAATCTTCGCGGATCATGAAGCGAAAAACGGTAGGAGGCGCACAGAAAGAAGTAATCTTATACTCTTCGATCAATTTCAAAATAGTCTGGGGATTGAATTTCTCGTGGTCATACACAAATACGTTTGCTCCTGCAATCCATTGCCCATAAAGTTTTCCCCAAACGGCCTTTCCCCAGCCTGTGTCGGCTACGGTCAAATGCAAGCTGTCTTGGTGCAAATTGTGCCAAAAGCTTGCGGTCACGATATGCCCCAATGGATAAGTGTAGTCGTGGATAACCATTTTGGGGTCGCCTGTGGTGCCCGACGTGAAGTAGAGCAACATGATGTCGTCGTTCGTGTTCACAAATGGGGGACGAACAAAGGCCTCGCACGATTCTATTCCGCGCTTAAAGTCAGACCAGCCCACCTTCGCATTCCCTAACGCGATGCGCGCTTTCAGCGACGGACATTTAGGAAGGGCTTCATCCACTTTATCCATCATTTCATGTTCTTCGGTGCAAACGACGGCTTTTATATCCGCAGCATTGCAGCGATAAATTATATCTTTCACCGTCAGCAGGTGTGTGGCAGGAATCACCACCGCTCCAATTTTGTGCAGCGCAAGTATCGAAAACCAGAATTCGTAGCGACGCTTGAGCATCAGCATCACCATGTCTCCCTTTTTTATTCCCAAAGAGAGGAAATAAGAAGCTGTCTGGTCGCTGTATTTTTTGATTTCGGCAAAGGTAAAGTTGTGATGAACACCGTGGTCGTTCACCCAGCAAAGGGCTACTTTGTCGGGTTGCTGATGCGCCCATTCGTCCACCACATCATAGGCGAAATTGAAGTTTTCGGGAATGCGCACACGATAATTCTTTTTGAAATCGTCAGTTGAAACAAAGCTGGTTTGGCTGATAAACTTTTCTAACATTGTCTTTTAGCATAAGGGGCCGGCTACAAGCAGTCTGCCAGTTTATATTTTGGATTGCCAGCAAGGCATTTAATTTTCAAATCGATATTCTTTCGATTCACTTGTTTACTTCTTTTTTACTCGTTCGCGTGTCAGATAATCACGGTCAGAAATTTCACCGATTTTCCATCCAATGCTTTCATACCATGAGGAATACTTGCATCGAAATAAATGCTGTCACCCTCTTCGAGAAGAATATCTTTGTCGCGAAGCTGCAAGAGCAATTTTCCGTGGAGCACGAGAGCAAATTCTTGACCTGCATGACTACTATGGTGGATCGGAATGGTTTCGGGCTTGGGCTCAACCGTTACCTGAAAAACATCCGCCTTCCGGTTCAGGAAACCCGCCGCCAACGATTGGTATTTGTAATCGGACACACGCTCCATCGAAAGCCCTTTGTCTTTGCGGGTGAGGAAATAAGAGGTCATGCGGGGCTCGTCGGCAAACAAAAGTGCAGACAAATCCACCTTGTATTCGGCGGAAACCTGCTTCAGGAAACCTACGGGGATATCCTCCTCCGCATTTTCAAAAGCAAGGTATTTTTGGGGATCGACCCCACCGGCCAAGGCAATTTCCTCCACCGATGCGCCCACGGCTTCCCGCAATCCTTTGAGCCGTTGGGCTATTTGCAGTATTTCGCTGTTCATGATTTTCTGATTTGGTAATTACATTACACTTATTTTGGATTACTGGCTTTCAATCCGCGAATTACGGCGGAAGTGAAGCCTGCATGTTCCATTTCATTCAACCCCTTGATGGTGATTCCCCCTGGGGTGGTCACCTTGTCTATTTCCACTTCGGGGTGAGAGCCGTTAGCTTCGAGCAATTCAATCGCTCCACGCAAGGTTTGGATCACGATTTCCTTCGCCTGTCCAGAAGGAATCCCCATTTCCACACCACCTTCCATGGCTGCCCGGATATAGCGGAAAGCGTATGCAATCCCGCAGGAAGACAAGGACGTGACAGCACCGAATTGCGATTCGTTGATGAGGATTGCCTTGCCCAATTCGGCAAAAATGGAAAGGACTAATTCTTCTTGTTCCTTGGAAGCATTGGCCGAAGCAACAAAAGTCATGCTCTGCTTGATAGCGATGGCCGTGTTGGGAATCAGACGGAATACGGTTGCCTTGTCCGAAGTATATTCTTGCAATTGGGCGAGAGTGATGCCGGCAGCGATAGAAATAATAACCTGCTTAGAAAAATCAAACTTGCCGCGATGCTCTTCCAAAACGGGCTTTATTAACCAGGGCTTTACGGCAAGAATCACCACGTCGGCTACACACACAGATGAATAGTCATTCGTCGTGGCTTGAACACCTGTACCATAAGCCTTGACTGCTTCCACGTTTTGGGGATTGAGATCAATCACGGTGATGTCTTCCCCTTTCACCTTCTTGCCTGACGATAAGCCGTAGGCAATAGCACCGCCCATGTTTCCTCCGCCAATAATCGATATTTTCATGCAATTAGTTTTTTATAGAATGAAGGGCCACTCAGCACGTCCTACCTTCAACCCTCTTTCACGTTTTAAAATCACAAAACGACAGACGCCTTTGTCACCACAAAGAGACTGGCATTAAAGACATGCAAAAGTAGGAAAAAATCATATACAAGGTGAAAAATTAAAGACAGATTAAAGCCAGAAATATCTTCGGTCGCTCCCAGCTACCAAAACAGATGCCGAATGCCACATGGGCAACAATATATAAGGTGGTTCCAAAGAAATAAATTCCCGATTTATCCGTTATAAAATCATTAATTCTGGCAGATCCGTGAAAATACCAGCGGGATGTGCCGGACGATACGAATCTGTGATTTCAAAAATTCTGCATGTACAAAAAAATATATTTCCTGCTGCTTCTGTTCGCAAGTTTGCCTGCATTCGGACAAAAAAAGGCCACCGTGACCGGTATTGTCTATGACTTCGACAACAAGCCGTTAGACTTCGTGAGCGTTTCGCACAAGGGATCGATTATCGGCACGTTCACAGATTCGAAAGGAGCATATAGCATCACCGTTCCTCGGGGAGATTCGGTCACGATCGTCTTTTCGTGCATGGGATATCTAAAAACCCAACGGGTGATTCCGAAAATGACGGGAGACATGCGCCTGAACGTGATGATGCGGGAAAACGCAAACACGCTGGGCGAAGTGGTCGTTACCGGAAAACAGAAACAGACTTCCACGATGCAGAAAATAGATGCCAACCATGTCAAGTTGCTTGCCGACCCATCCGGGGGGAGCATCGAATCGATCATCGTGACCCTTGCCGGAGTGAGTTCCAACAACGAATTGAGTTCCCAGTATTCCGTCCGTGGAGGAAGCTATGACGAGAACATCGTGTACGTGAATGGAATAGAGGTGAACCGTCCGCTTTTGATTCGTTCCGGCCAGCAAGAAGGCCTGAGCTTCATCAACCCCAATTTGACGGGAAGTGTTGGCTT
>ERZ778028.2413-NODE-2413-length-13706-cov-6.970185_pt1 | contig 13706 bp, 11 predicted proteins | sample MGYA00375758_ERZ778028 | MGnify/ENA primary metagenome ERZ778028 (study PRJEB29350, sample SAMN05389828) | bioreactor metagenome | isolation source: Thiocyanate bioreactor | place: South Africa: University of Cape Town | collected 2014-03-17 ... | reverse complement strand
GGACCTCACCGAGCACCTCAAGGAGCACAAGCACGACCACCACTCGCGTCGTGGCCTGTTCCTGCTCGTCGGTCAGCGTCGTCGCCTGCTGGGTTACCTGCAGGACATCGACATCAACCGTTACCGCTCGCTCATCGAGCGTCTCGGTCTGCGCCGCTAAGGCTTCGCGCCCAGCGTTCAATCGCGCAAAACGTTCTTGGAGAGCCTCCCCACGGTGTGGGGAGGCTCTCGTCATTCCACGGCATCGTGAGGCGCTGACGCCCGGCGCCGGCGTCAGGCGCGGGCGGCGAGCAGGTCGGCGTGCCAGCGCTCGGCGACGTCGGGGTGCGCGCGCAGCCTTGACTTCAGGGCGTTCTCGCCGTAGCGGGCGTGGATCGGGTTCGACGGGTCCTGCGTGACCCCGCGGGCCTGGGCGGCGAGCTGCGGGGGCAGTGCGATCAGCGGAAGCCGCGCGTCGAGGGCCGGGTTGAAGAAGAACGGCACGGAGATGCGGTCCTCGGGATGCCGGGGCGAGACCACGCGGTGATTCGTCGCGATCAGGTAGCCGCCGGTCGCGTACTCGAGCATCTCGCCGATGTTGACGACGAACGCGCCCGGCACCGGCGGCGCGTCCACCCACTGCCCGTCGCGTTCGACCTGCAGCCCGCCCTTGCCGGGCTCGACCCACAGCAGCGTGAGCACGCCCGAGTCCTTGTGGGCGCCGACGCCCTGGGCGGGCTCCGGCGAGGTCGAGCCCGGATAGCGCACGATCTTCAGCAGCGTAGAGGGCTCCCCGAAATGCTCGTCGAAGTAGTCCTCGGGGGCGCCGAGGGTGAGCGCCCAGGCGCGCAGCAGCGTCCGCGCCACGACGGTCAGGTGCTCCTGCCAGGCGATCGCGACATCGCGCAGTTCCGGCTGGGCCGCCGGCCACAGGTTCGGCCCGATCAGTCGCGCGAAGTCGGGAGCCTCGGGGTCCGTCACGGCATCCCGCTCGGGGCCGATGTCGATCTGCTCGCGCCAGTCGACCTCGCCCTGGGTGCGCTCGCCGCCGATGCGCGTGTAGCCGCGGAAGTGCGGGCTCGTCACGTTCTCGATCGCGAGCTTGTCGGCTTCCGGCAGGGCGAAGAAGTCCCGGGCGGCGCGGTGCAGGCGCTCCTCGAGCTCGCCGCTGATGCCGGTGCCGGTGAGGTAGAAGAAGCCCACGTCGTGGGTGGCCACCCGCAGCTGCTCGCGGAACAGCGCCGCCTGTTCCGGGCCGGCGTCGAGCAGGGCGAAGTCGAGGACGGGCAGGTTCAGGTCGCTCATGAAGGCGAGGGTAGGCCGCTGCGGCGCCATCGCGCGCCTGTGTTGCGCCGTGTGACCGCCGTCGGCGACGGGAATAGCCTGGACACGGACGCGTTGCACCAGATACATTCATTTGCATGTATTGGATGCCGAGGCATCCGGAAGGCGAAGGACACCGTGAACGAGAAGAGCCCGCAGATGCAGTTCGGCATCTTCACCGTCAGCGACATCACGCAGGACCCGACCACGGGCCACACGCCCAGCGAGGCCGAGCGCATCCGCGCGACCGTCGAGATCGCCAAGCACGCCGAGGAGGTGGGCCTGGACGTCTTCGCCCTCGGCGAGCACCACAACCCGCCGTTCTGGTCGTCGTCGCCGACCACCACGCTGGCCTACATCGCCGCCCAGACCGAGCGGCTCATCGTCTCGACCTCGACGACCCTCATCACCACGAACGACCCGGTGAAGATCGCCGAGGACTACGCCATGCTGCAGCACCTCTCCGGTGGCCGCATGGACCTCATGCTCGGCCGCGGCAACACGGGGCCCGTCTACCCCTGGTTCGGCAAGGACATCCGTCAGGGCCTTCCGCTGTCGATCGAGAACTACGCGCTGCTGCACCAGCTGTGGCGTGAGGACGTCGTCGCGAACAACATCTTCTGGCCCGCCGAGCACTACCAGCGCCTCATCGGTCTCTACCGCCAGCGCTGGGAGCACTACGGCCACGGCGCACCGGAGACGGCGATCGTGGGCCTGGGCGGCCAGGCGTTCATGGCGAAGAACTCGCAGGATGCCGTGAACCAGTTCCGTCCGTACTTCGACAACGCCCCGGTGTACGGCCACGGCCCGTCGATGGAGGACTTCACCGAGATGACGCCGCTGACCGTCGGCTCGCCGCAGCAGGTCATCGACCGCTACGCGGGGATGCGCGACATCTTCGGCGACTACCAGCGCCAGCTGTTCCTCATGGATCACGCCGGCCTGCCGCTGAAGACGGTGCTGGAGCAGCTCGACTTCCTCGGCGGCGAGGTCGTGCCGGTGCTGCGCAAGGAGTTCGCGAAGGACCGTCCCGAGAACGTGCCGGACGCCCCGACGCACGCCTCTCTGGTCCGCGCCGCCTACGGCGACGGACCCTCACGCCAGGCGACGCCGCGCGCCAACCGCGGTGACAACCTGAGCGGGCCCTCGCCCTACCAGGACGCCCCCGCCCCCGCCGGTGCCGCGTTCGGAGTGGGGGCGACCCGATGAGCGCGCGTCGCGTCGCCGTGGTCTCGGCCGGCCTGTCGAATCCCTCGTCCACGCGCATGCTCGCCGACCGCCTGGCGGCGGCGACGGTCGCGGCGCTGGCTGAGCTGACGGGTCCTGACGGCGCGCCCATCCAGGCCACCGTCGACACGATCGAACTGCGCGATCTCGCACACGACATCACGAACAACCTCCTGACCGGCTTCGCTCCACCCGCGCTGGAGTCGGCCATCAACACGGTCGTGTCGGCTGACGCCCTCATCGTGGTCACCCCGATCTTCTCCACGAGCTACTCGGGTCTGTTCAAGTCGTTCATCGACGTGCTCGACCCCGACGCGCTCACGGGCAAGCCCGTGCTGATCGGCGCCAACGCCGGCACGGCGCGGCATTCGCTCGCGATCGACTACGCCATCCGCCCGCTGTTCGCCTACCTGCACGCCGAAGCCGTCTCGACGGGTGTGTTCGCGGCATCCAGCGACTGGGGCGCCGCGGCCGATCAGGTCGCGCCGCTGAGCTCGCGCGTCGAGCGCGGTGCCCGCGAACTGGCCGAGGCCGTCGCGCGCCGTCAGCCCGCCGGCAGCGACGACCCGTTCGACCCCGCGAACTACCTCGGAGAGGGACGTTCCTTCGGTCACCTGCTCGGCGGTCTCGCCGGGGAGTGACTCCTGACGACGCCCCCGATCACGCTCCGGCGCGGTCGGGGGCATCGCCGTCTCAGCCGGCTGCGGCCTCGGCGCGGGCGAGGGCGGATGCCGCGCGCACGAGAGCCAGGTGCGAGAGCGCTTGCGGGGTGTTGCCGGCCTGCCGCTTCTCGGCCACGTCGTACTCCTCGGACAGCAGGCCGACGTCGTTCGCGCGGGCACAGGCGCGGTCCATGAGCGCCCGCGCGTCGGCGAGACGGCCGCTCGCCGCGTACTGCTCGACGAGCCAGAACGAACACGCCAGGAACGGGTTCTCCGTGCCTTCCAGCCCGTCCACCCCCGACTCCGTGCGATAGCGCAGCACGAGACCGTCGACCATGAGGGTGCGCTCGATCTCGGCCACGGTGGCCAGCATGCGCGGGTCGTCCGCGGCGCAGAATCCGACCGTCGGAAGCAACAGGAGCGAGGCATCTACCGCGTCCGTCGCGGTGTGCTGCACGAAATGGCCTCGTGGGGAGACTCCGTGAGCGTCGATGTCGGCGCGCACCCGGTCGCGCAGCTGCTCCCAGTGCGCGTCGGGGCCGTGCAGACCGTGTTCGCGCACCGAGCGCACGCCGCGATCGAATGCCGCCCACACCATGGCCCGGGAGTGCACGAAAACCTGCGGCGCACCGCGGATCTCCCAGATGCCCTGATCGGGTTCGTCGATGCGCTCCTCGACACGGCGCAGCAGCGCGCGCTCCAGCGGCCACGAGATCGCCGACTGCTCGATGCCGGCCGCACGCGCGGCGAACAGGCACGTCATGACCTCACCGGTCACGTCGGCCTGGTACTGCTGCGCCGCGCCGTTGCCGATCCGCACGGGCGCGGCACCCCCGTAACCGGGCAGGTCGCCGAGCTCCCGTTCCATGAGGTCGCGCTCGCCGGCGATGCCGTAGACGATCTGCAGGTCGGCCGGGTCGCCCGCGATCGCCCGCAGCAGCCAGCGCTGCCAGTGCGCCACGACGTGCGCGAAGCCCTGGCCGAGCAGCACCTCGATCGTCAGCGAAGCGTCTCGCAACCAGACGAAGCGGTAGTCCCAGTTGCGCTCGCCGCCGAACTGTTCGGGCAGCGACGTGGTGGGTGCGGCGATGATGCCGCCCGTGTCGCGGTGCGTGAGCGCGCGCAAGGTCAACAGCGAACGCACGACGACGTCGCGGTGCGGTCCGTGCACGTCGATGCGTTCGGCCCACGCGCTCCACCATTCGCGCGTGCACTGCAGGGCATCCTCGACGTCGAGCGGGGCGGGAACAGGGCGGTGCGAGGCATGCCAGGTGAGCGTGAGGTCGCGGTGCTCGCCGGCGGCGACGCTCAGCGTGCCGCGGTGCACGTGGTCGGTGGCCGTCAACGGTGCACCGCGCAGGGCCACGGCATCCGGTCCGGCGATCGCCGTCACCTCGGGGGCGTCGGCCGTCCCGGTCTGGCGCACCCACGGCAGCGCGCGGGCGTAGTCGAAGCGCAGCCGCACCTGCTGCTCGAACGCGACGCGGCCGCTGATGCCGACGACGCGGCGCACCAGGTCGACGCGGTGTGCGACGTCGAGATGCCGGGGATCGACGGGCAGACAATCGTGCACCTCGGCCACGCCGTCCGCGCTCTCCCAGAGCGTGATGAGGGTGAAGGTGTCGCCGTCGTAGTGCCGTGTCGCCCGCGCGTCGGGATCGGCGGGCCGCAGCGCCCATCGTCCCTGATGGTCGTCGCCGAGGAGGGCGGCGAACACGGATGCCGAATCGAACCGCGGCAGGCACAGCCAGTCGATCGATCCGTCGCGCGAGACCAGGGCCGCCGTGCGGCAGCTGCTCAGGAGCGCGTAATCCTCGATGGGCGTGGGGGAGGGGATCCGGCCCGCGTATGCATCTGCCACGGAATGATTCTGCCCCCGCGCCGCCCCGCACCGGGCGACATAGGGTGTGCACATGGCTGACGTGTCGACACTGGTGATCATCGGGGCAAGCGGCGATCTGACGCAGCGACTGCTGCTGCCGGCGCTCGCCGATCTGCTGCGACAGCAACCGGCCCGGCAGCTGCATCTGGTCGGTGTCGGTCGCACCGAGATCAGCGACGCGCAGTGGCGGCGACGTGTGCGGACCGCGTTCCGGGAAGCCGGAGCGGACGATGCCTTCTCCGCTGTCGCGTCGACGCCGTTCATCACGGCCGACGCGACGACCGCCGCGGGCCTGCGCGCGGTGATCGGCGCCGTCCCGGAGGGGCGGCTCGTGCTCTACTTCGCCGTGCCGCCCGCTGCGGCGGCGGCCGCCTGCGCGGCGCTGTCTCCGGCCGATCTGCCCGAGGGGACGATCCTCGCGTTGGAGAAGCCGTTCGGTGAGGACGAAGCCAGCGCGCGTGAACTCAATGCGGTACTGCTGAAGCTGCTGCCCGAGGAGCAGGTCTTCCGCGTCGATCACTTCCTCGGCCGCTCCACCGTTCTCGACGTGCTCGGCGCCCGGTTCGCGAACCGGCTTCTGGAGCCCATCTGGTCAGCGGAGCACATCGAGCGGGTCGAGATCCGCTTCGACGAGACCCTCGGGTTGGAGGGGCGTGCGGGCTTCTACGATCACGCCGGGCCACTCGTCGACATGATCCAAAGCCATCTGCTGCAGGTGATGGCCGTCGTCGCGATGGAGCCCCCCGCGGCCCTCACCGCGACGGACGTACGTGACGCCACCGCGGCGGTGCTGCGGGCGACGCACGTGTGGGACGACAACGCCGTGCGCTTCTCGCACCGCGCCCGTTACACCGCCGGCACGGCGGGCGAGGAACGGATGCCGTCGTACGTCGACGAGCCGGGCGTCGATCCCGCACGGGAGACCGAGACGCTCGCGCAGGTGCGCGTCGAGGTGCGAAACGCCCGGTGGGCCGGCGTGCCGTTCACCCTGCGATCCGGTAAGGCGCTGGCAGCCATGCGTGCGGAAGTCGACGTGGTCCTGCGACCCGTGCGCCACCTGCCAGTCGGTTTCACCGGCGATGCGAGCGGAGCCGTCATCCGCTTCGGCCTCGGGCCCGACAAGCTCACGATGGAGATCTCGGTCAACGGCGGCGAGGAGCCGTTCGCCCTTCACCGCGCCACTCTCGAGGCCGACCTCGGTCTGGGCACGCATGCCGCCTACACGGAGGTGCTCGCCGCGATCCTCGACGGCGACGCCATGCTGGCCGTCCGCGGAGACGCCGCCGAGGAGTGCTGGCGCATCGTCCAGCCCGTCCGTGATGCGTGGCGACGCGGCGATGTGCCCATGGAGGACTACCCGGCCGGATCGGATGGTCCCGACGGGTGGGCCGCTTGCTGACTCATCTCCAGCGGTACTCGGTCTCCGGCCGTCCGCGCGTGCCGTAGCGGGGCGCGCGGTCCACGCGACCGGCATCCGCGAGGTGCTCGAGGTAGCGCCGGGCCGCGACACGCGACATGCCCAACGCATCGGCTGCTTCGGTCGCCGACAGCCCTCCGCCGTCGCGGACGGCCTGCGATACGCGTTCCAGCGACGCGGGGGACAGCCCCTTCGGCAACGCGATCGTCCCCGTCGGGCGCAGCGCCCCCAGCATCGCATCGATTTCGGATTGGGTCGCCGCTCCGGATGCCGCGCGTGCGCGCTCGCGGTATGCGCGGTACTGCTCCAGCCGGTCGTGGAAGGTCGCGAAGGTGAACGGCTTGACGAGGTACTGCGCCGCGCCGAGGGCGACCACCTGGCGGACGACGTCGGCGTCGCGCACCGAGGTGATGGCGATGACGTCGACGTCGGCGGCACGTGCGCGGACGTGCCGCAGGACGTCGAGGCCGGAGCCGTCGGGCATGGTCATGTCCAGCAGCACGAGATCGATGCGGTCGCGATCGGATGCGTCCAGAATCGCCGTGACCGCGGCCCGTGCGCCCGCGCACTCGGCGACCACCTCGAAACCGTCGACCCGGTCGATGTACGAGCGGTGCAGTTCGAGCGTCAGCGCCTCGTCGTCGACGAGCAGCACGCCGATCATGACCGCACCGTCGGCAGGACGACGCGGAATGTCGTCGGGGAGAGATCGACGGTGATCGTCCCGCCGATCTCGTCGATGACGGCACGCACCAGCGCCAGCCCGACGCCCCGACCGTCGCTGCCGGCCGGTTTGGTCGAGAATCCTCGCTCGAACATTCGTGCACGCACCTCCTCGTCGGGGCCGTCCCCGGAGTCGGAGACGGTGAGCAGCAGTTCGTCCTCCGCCGTGCGCGACATCTGCACGCGCACCCACCGCGGCGCCGGACCGCTCGCGGCAGCGTCCAGGGCGTTGTCGATGAGGTTGCCGACCAGCGCGACCGCGTCGATCGGGCTGAGCAGCGAGCGGGGAGCGTCGGGGGCGATGTCGGTCGACCAGTCGATCCCGCGTTCCATCGCCTGCGAGGCTTTGCCGAGCAGCAGCGCCCCGACGGTGGGATCGCCCTCGGTGCGGGCCGCGACCTGGTCCACCAGCGCCTGACTCTGACGCGCCGAATCCGTCAGGATGCCGATCGCGTCGTCCGTGCGTCCCAGTTCGATGAGTGCGACGGCAGCGTGCATGCGATTGCCGTGCTCGTGCGTCTGTGCGCGCAGGGCCTCGCCGAGCGTGCGCATCGACTCGGCGGAGGCCAGGGTGTCGCGGATGGCGCCGGCGGGGAGGTCGCCGGCGACCAACCGCGTCGCGCGGCGGGCGAGCACCGCGCCGGCGAGCCCGGCGCCGACGAGCACGAGGCCGACGGCGGCGACCACGAGCAGCCGCGGCACCACTTGCGCGGTGACCGTTCGGATCGTCACGCCGACCGAGACCCAGCCGACGAGGCGTCCGTCCGCCTCCACCGGCACGATCGTGCGCAGCGACGGTCCGAGCGTGCCGCTGAACTCTTCGGTGAGGGCTGTCGGGGTGTTCGGGATGGTGCCGATGTAGCGCTTTCCGATCTGTGCCGGATCGCGGTGCGTCACGCGGATGCCGTCGGCATCCATGATCGTGACGAAGTCGACACCCGCGTCCGACATGACCGCCGTCGCCACCGGCTGCAGCGTGCGGCTGGCGGCGGCGTCGTCGCTCTGCGCGAGGGCCGTAGAGACCTCTCGCAGGTCGGCGAGGGTCGCCGCCACCGCCTGCGTGACACGCTCTGCCTCGGCCCGCGCGGTGCGCTGCGCCTCCAGCACCAGCAGCCCGGCAGTTGCCAGAGCCAGCACGAGAGCGGCGCCGGCCAGCCACAGGAAGATCCGGGACGCGGCGCTGCGTCCGATCCTTCGGGTCATGGCGTCCTCGGCAGTCGATGGCGGGTCGTCGGGTCGTCCCAGCCGCGTATCGGAGCGGCCGCCGGGACCAATACGACCACAAGTGAACCACGAGGGGGCCCGCACTGCACTCTGTGCGTGTGGCCGCCAGCGTCGGCAGCCCCCGAACAACGACCCGTTCACACCTGGAGGCGGACATGGCCCTCACATCATCTTTCAAGCTCCCCGGCTACAACTGGCGCCGCGGCAAGAGCTCCTGGGACAAGCACACCTGGCTCTATGTGGCGGTGATCATCGCGGTGGTCCTGGGAGCCGTCGTCGGTCTCGCCTGGCCGGACTTCGCGAAGGGGCTCGAGCCGGTCGGCAAGGCCTTCGTCAACCTCATCAAGATGATGATCGCGCCGATCATCTTCTGCACCATCGTGGTCGGCGTCGGATCGATCGCGAAGGCCGCCACGGTCGGAAAGATCGGCGGACTCGCCCTGCTCTACTTCCTCGTGATGTCGACGTTCGCGCTGGCGATCGGCCTCGTCGTCGGCAACATCATCCATCCGGGCGAAGGCCTGAACATGGCCGGCGCCACCTACGACGCCGGCAAGTCCACCGAGGCCACAGACACCGTGAGCTTCCTCCTCGGGATCATTCCCACGACGTTCTTCAGCGCCTTCACCGGCCCGAGTGTCCTGCAGGTGCTGTTCATCGCGCTGCTGGTGGGCTTCGCGCTGCAGCAGCTCGGGAAGAAGGGTGAGCCGATCATGTTCGCCGTCAAGCAGCTGCAGGTGCTCGTTTTCCGCATCCTCGGCATGATCCTGTGGCTCGCCCCGATCGGGGCGTTCGGCGCGATCGCGGCGGTCGTCGGCAAGACCGGCGTCTCGGCCATCGTGAGCCTCGGCATCCTGATGATCGCCTTCTACATCACGTGTGCGGTCTTCATCATCGGAGTGCTCGGGTCGCTGCTGTACGTCGTCACCCGCGTCAACATCTTCAGCCTGATCAAATACCTGGCTCGCGAGTACCTCCTCATCATCGGCACGAGCTCCTCCGAGTCGGCGCTGCCGCGTCTGATCGGCAAGATGGAGCACATCGGCGTATCCAAGCCGGTCGTCGGCATCACGGTGCCCACCGGGTACTCGTTCAACCTGGACGGCACCGCGATCTATCTGACGATGGCGTCGCTGTTCATCGCCACCGGGATGGGGATGCCGATGTCGATCCCCGAGCAGATCGGCCTACTGGTGTTCATGATCATCGCCTCCAAGGGCGCTGCGGGCGTGACCGGTGCGGGCCTGGCGACTCTCGCCGGCGGTCTGCAGGCGTTCCGTCCCGATCTGGTCAACGGCGTCGGCGTCATCGTCGGCATCGACCGCTTCATGTCCGAGGGTCGCGCCGTCACCAACTTCACCGGCAACGCCGTGGCCACCCTCCTCATCGGCACCTGGACGAAGCAGATCGACCGCGACCGCGTGCGCGATGTGCTCTCCGGACGCATCCCGTTCGACGAGGCCACCCTCACCGGCGACGGGCACGATGGCATGTCCACCGACACCGCGGCCGTCGGCACGCAGGGCCTGGAGGAGGCTGCGATCGCCGAGGCCGAGGCGAAGCAGGAGCGCGCACGTCAGCGCGCCGGGGTGCGCTGACCCGATCTGCACGCACCGGTGCCGCGCTCCCGATCATGTGTCGGGGGCGCGGCGCCGTTGTGCGCGGGTGACGATGGCGTCCGTCGCCGCGCCGAGCGCGATCGCCACCACGATCGAGGCGATCACGGCGGCGACGGTGCCGCCCGGGATGATGGCCGCGACGGCCGCGCCGAGCAACGCCTGGTAGAGCGCCCACGCGCTCGCCGCAGGCGCTGCCAGCAGCAGGTAGCGCCGCAGCGGCATCCGTGAGGCACCCGCGACGAGGTTCACGGCGAGGCGGGCGAACGGGATGAAGCGGGCCGTGAACATCATCGTGGCACCGCGGCGGTCCAGCGCGGTTCGCGCCGTACCGAAGGCCGCCGCCACTCTGGGCCCGCGCATCCAGCGCCACCGCTCGAGCCCCGCCGTGCGGCCGACGAGATAGCAGCCGAGGTCTCCGGTCAGCGCGGCCGCCGCCGCGACGACGATGACGGCGGTGAGCGGGGGAGAGCCTTCCGCGACGGCGAGGGCGCCGAGCGTCGTGACGGCAGCCTCGCCCGGGATGACGACGAGGAAGGCGTCACCGACGACGAGGAGCGCCATCGCGGGGAGGGCCCACGGGCTCTGGGCGAGGGCCTGCAACCACGCGTCGCTCACTCCCTCGGAGTATCACGCCGTCATGAACGCGCGGGGAACGGCGTGTGCGGCGGTGACGTCGGGGTGGCCGCCACGGGACCGTTCGGCGAACACTGCGTTCCGGCGCCCGATTCGGCCCCGTCACCGGCCCCGCAGCCGCGACGCTGGACCCATGAGAGTCGCGTTCGTCGCCGAGTCGTTCCTGCCTCACATGAACGGGGTCACCGGTTCGGTGCTGCAGTCCGTCCGCCACCTCACCGCGAGCGGACACGAGGCTCTCGTCGTCGCCCCCGGCGCACCGGGGGCACGCTCCGACGCGCAGACGCGCCTGCTGCCCTCGATGCCACTGCCGGGCTACCCCCAGGTGCGTGTGGCGTTCGGGCGCACCGGTACCCTGGCCGGCATCCTGCGGGACTACCACCCCGACGTCGTCCACCTCGCCTCGCCGTTCGTGTTGGGCTGGCGCGCCGTCGCGGCGGCGGCGAGCCTGGAGCTGCCGACCGTGGCCGTCTACCAGACCGATGTCATCGCCTATGCCAGAAAGTACGGTCTGCCGCGGGCGACGGCCCTCACCGCGGCGCACGTCGCCCGCCTGCACGCCCGCGCGACGCTCACCCTCGCCCCGTCCTCGGCGGCGCTCTCGCAACTCGATGAGCTCGGCGTCGATCGCACCCGCCTCTGGGGCCGCGGTGTCGACACCGAACGCTTCCACCCCGGCCGTCGCAGTGACGCGTGGCGCCAGTGGATCGCTCCGGGCGAGGTCATCGTCGGCTACGTGGGGCGACTCGCTCCCGAGAAGCAGGTGGAGGATCTGGCCGTGATCGCCGGGATGCCGGGTGTGCGGCTGGTCATCGTCGGCGACGGTCCCGCGCGTGCCCGGCTGGAGCGTGCGCTGCCGGGCGCGGTGTTCCTCGGACACCTCTCCGGGATCGAGCTCGCCCAGGCGGTGGCCGGCTTCGACGTCTTCGTGCACCCGGGGGAGAGCGAGACGTTCGGTCAGACGATCCAGGAAGCACACGCCAGTGGGGTTCCCGTGGTGGCCACGGGACGCGGCGGCCCCGTCGACCTGGTCCGCTCCAGCGTGGACGGCTGGCTCTATCGCCCCGGCGACCTCGACGATCTGCACGACCGTGTGCGCGATCTCGTCGGCGACGCGACCAAGCGGCAGGCGTTCGGGACGGCGGCACGCGCGGGCGTCGAAGAGCGCACCTGGCCCGCGCTCGTCGACACTCTTCACACCTACTACCTCGAGGCGCAGCAGCTGCACGGGGCCGGTCTTTCGACGGCGCGCGCAGCGCGGGTGCGCCCGGCATCCATCGCTCCTGCCCGCCCGCCGCGGTCGTGGAGCCGCGTCGTGGCACTCGGCGATTCGCTCACCGAAGGTTTGTGCGACACGTCCCGCATGCCCGAGGGTCAGTACCGGGGATGGGCCGACCGTCTGGCGACGCTCCTCGCGCAGCGCTCGTCGTCGACGGTGCGCTACGCGAACCTCGCCGTCCGCAGTCGCCGGGTGCGCGATCTGCTCGACGAGCAGCTGCCGCGGGCGCTCGAGCTCGCTCCGGATCTGACCACCGTGCTGATCGGCGCGAACGACCTCGTGTCGCATCGCGCCGATCCGGACGTGCTCGCCGATCGGCTGGACTACGCCGTCGGTGTGTTGCGGGCCGCCGGCAGCGATGTGCTGCTGGTGACGCCGTTTCTTCCCGCTCGTCGTGCGTCGGGGCTGTTCGCGCGGCGCTTCGCCCGGTTCGCCGAGCGCCTGCGCGAGACGGCGACGGTACACGGGGCATTCCTCCTCGACCTCGACATCGACCCGGACGTCGGGGAACTCGAGAAGTGGTCGCACGACAAGGTGCACCTGAGCTCACGAGGCCACCGCTTCGTCTCCTACCGCGCCGCGGAGGTGCTCGGGGTGCCGGATGTCGAAGCGCTCGGGGCGCTCGATGCCGCTCTGCACGCGGAAGAGGATCGTCCGGTCTCGGGGACCTGGCTCACGCGCGACGCCTTGCCCTGGGTGTGGCGGCGCCTGCGCGGCCGCACGGCAGGTGACCAGATCACCGCGAAGCACACCGATTACATCGAGCTTCCGGCCGGAGGATCGAGCGCGCGGACCCCCGCGCCACAGTCCTGAGGCGAGCGAGCGGCTGCGGCGGAGTCAGCCGCTCTTGCGGCGGAACTCGCGCTTGGTGACGGCGCCGTGGCTGGCGTGCACCGACGAGTCTCCGTCGAGGTGCGCCTCACCCGAGCGGTGCTGCGCGTTCTTCTTGTCGAGCGCCTCCTTGAACTTGCGCTTCATCTCATCGGATGCCGAGGTGTCGTGGGTGCTCATACCGTCAACCATACGCACGCCGAGGTGCGACTGATAGGGTTGAGCAGGTTGCCGTGGATCTTCCGCGGCATCCGGAGCAGGCCGGCAGGAAGCTGGTCCCCTGTGGTGGGTTCCCGTTCGATGAGATCCGATGCGAACGGTGGCTTTCTACTGGTGGCCAGCGCTGATCGTCCCGGCGGCGCCGCACGCGGAGCCGCCGCGCGTCTGGATCTGCCTGTTCCTGCTCCTTCGCACGATCTCGTGCGCGAGACGCGCGCGCGAGTCTAAACAAAGAAGGAGAGACCTCTTGGAAGGTCCAGAAATCACCGCCGCCGAAGCCGTTCTCGACAACGGCCGATTCGGCACCCGCACGATCCGGTTCGAGACCGGACGACTGGCGCAGCAGGCACAGGGTGCCGTTGCCGCCTACCTCGACGAAGAGACCATGCTGCTGTCGGCCACCAGTGCGGGCAAGCACCCGCGTGAGGGCTTCGACTTCTTCCCGCTGACCGTCGACGTCGAAGAGCGTTCGTACGCCGCCGGCAAGATCCCCGGCTCGTTCTTCCGTCGCGAGGGTCGGCCCTCCACCGAGGCGATCCTCGTGTGCCGCCTCATCGACCGCCCGCTGCGTCCGTCGTTCGTCGACGGCCTGCGCAACGAGGTCCAGATCGTCGTGACCGTCCTGAGCATCGCCCCGGGCGAGTTCTACGACGCGCTGGCGATCAACGCGGCATCGCTGTCGACGCAG
>ERZ778028.2407-NODE-2407-length-13728-cov-8.759453_pt1 | contig 13728 bp, 12 predicted proteins | sample MGYA00375758_ERZ778028 | MGnify/ENA primary metagenome ERZ778028 (study PRJEB29350, sample SAMN05389828) | bioreactor metagenome | isolation source: Thiocyanate bioreactor | place: South Africa: University of Cape Town | collected 2014-03-17 ... | reverse complement strand
CCGCCGCTGGCGAGCCGCGCACGCTGCGGAGCTGGCGCGAGGGCAAGCTCGTCTGCGTCGCGGCCGAGGCGCAGCGGCGATGGGCGCCGGGCCTCCCGCCGCTCGTCCTGGGGGCGTCGTCGTGCGCGCTGGCGGACGGCCGCTGAGGCCGGACCCGCGTGCCGTCGGGCGATGGGACGCCGAGCGCGGAGCCGGCACCGTGGCGACCGTCGGCCTCGCGGCCGCGACGCTGTGCCTCGCGGCGCTGCTGACGCCGCTGGCGACGGCGGCGGTCGCCCGGCACCGCGCCGCCGCGGCCGCGGACGCCGCCGCCCTGGCCGCGGCGGCCGCCTCCGCCGGGCTCGTCGCCGCGCCGGACGGGGCGCCGTGCGGGCTCGCCGCCGTGCTCGCGGAGCGTCACGGCGCCGTGCTGCGGGGCTGCCGGATCGAGCCGGGCTCCGCGACCGTGGAGGTCGCCGTGGGCACCGCCTTCGGCCCGCTCGTGGTCCGGGCCACCGCGGGCGATCCCGGCGAGGCGTGAGGCCGGCTTGACAGCCGCAGGGGAATCGGTGTGTATGGTGGCTGCTCGCAGGCAGTCCGTGTCGTCCAAGGGGAGAGGTCCGAGTGGCGGGGAAGAAGCTCGTCATCGTCGAGTCGCCGGCGAAGGCGAAGACGATCGGCCAGTACCTGGGCGAGGACTACGAGGTGCTCGCCTCGATCGGGCACATCCGGGACATCCCCAAGCCGTCGGAGCTGCCGCCGGAGCTCAAGAAGGGGCCGTTCGGCGAGTTCGCGGTCGACATCCAGGACGGCTTCACGCCGTACTACGCGATCTCGCCGAAGAGCGCGAAGACGGTCGCCGAGCTCAAGCGCGCGCTGAAGGGCGCGGACGAGCTCTACCTCGCCACCGATGAGGACCGCGAGGGGGAGGCGATCGCCTGGCACCTGCTCGAGGTGCTGCAGCCGAAGGTGCCGGTGCGGCGCATGGTGTTCCACGAGATCACCAAGGAGGCCATCGCGGCGGCGAAGGAGTCGACGCGCGAGATCGACACCGCGCTCGTCGACGCGCAGGAGACGCGCCGGATCATGGACCGCCTGTTCGGCTGGAAGGCCTCCGACGTCGTCCGCCGCAAGGTCGGCCAGGCCGCCCAGTCGGCGGGCCGCGTGCAGTCGCCGGCCGTCCGTCTGGTCGTCGAGCGCGAGTGGGAGCGCATCCGGTTCCGCTCCGCCGAGTACTGGGACCTGCTCGCGACGCTCGACCCGGGCTTCAGCGCCTCGCTGGAGCGGCTCGGCGACGATCGGGTCGCCGGCGGCAAGGACTTCGACGACCGCGCCCAGCTGGTCAAGCGCGCCCGCGTGGTCGGGGAGGAGGAGGCGCGACGCCTCGCGGAGCTGCTCGGCGCACCGGGCACCGAGTTCGAGGTCGTCTCCGTCGAGTCGAAGCCGTTCACCGCGAAGCCGGGCAAGCCGTTCACCACCTCCTCGCTGCAGCAGGAGGCCGGCCGCAAGCTCAAGTGGTCGTCGAAGCACGTCATGGACGTCGCCCAGTCGCTCTACCAGAACGGCTACATCACCTATATGCGCACGGACTCCGTCGCGCTCTCCGCCCAGGCCGTGGCCGCGGCGCGCGCGCAGGCCACCGCGCTCTACGGACCGGCCAGCGTCCCGGACAAGCCCCGCCTCTACGCCAGCACGAGCAAGAACGCGCAGGAGGCGCACGAGGCGATCCGGCCGTCGGGAGAGCGGTTCCGCACCCCCGCGTCGCTCGCCGGCGAGCTGCGCGGCGACGAGCTCCGCCTCTACGAGCTGATCTGGAAGCGCACCGTCGCATCCCAGATGATCGACGCGACGAAGTCGACGACGACCATCACGCTCGTCGCGGACGCCGCCGGCGAGCGCGCGGAGTTCGCCGCGAGCGGCACCGTCGTCCTCATGCCCGGTTACCTGCAGGCCTACGAGGAGGGCCGCGCCGAGGAGGACGCGGAGGCGGAGGCGGACGACGAGCGCCGGCTGCCGGACGTCGCGGTCGGCGCCCGGCTCGCGGTGCGCGCCGTCGAGCCGAAGGGGCACGCCACGAAGCCACCCGCCCGGTACACCGAGGCGAGCCTGGTCGCCAAGCTCGAGGAGCTCACCATCGGGCGTCCGTCCACCTACGCGAGCACCATCCAGACGATCCAGAACCGCGGCTACGTCCGCAAGCTCGGCCAGGCGCTGGTGCCGGAGTGGGTCGCCTTCCCGCTGGTCGCGCTGCTCACGGACGGCTTCGGCGAGTTCGTCTCCTACGAGTACACCGCCGACCTCGAGGAGGATCTCGACCGCGTCGCGCGCGGCGAGCTCGACCGGGTGGACTGGCTCCGGAAGTTCTACTTCGGCGAGGACGGCCGCGAGGGCCTCGTCGAGGCGATCGACACCGCGCTGGAGACGGTCGATCCGCGGGTGCTCAACGGGCTCGCGATCACCGACGCGATCACCGTCCGGGTCGGCAAGTACGGCCCGTTCCTCTCGGTCGACGACGGCGGCGAGAAGCCGCGGGCGGTGAACATCCCCCCGGACATGACGCCCGACCAGCTCACCGTCGAGAAGGCGATCGAGCTCGCCGCGGCGCCGGTCGTCGGCGACCGCGTGCTCGGCGTCGACCCCGCCACCGGCTACGAGATCGTCGTCAAGGACGGCCGCTTCGGGCCCTACGTCTCCGAGGTGCTGCCGGCCGAGCTCACGACGACGAAGTCCGGGAACAAGAAGGCCGGCGCCCCGAAGCCGCGCACCGGATCGCTGTTCCAGGACATGCGCGTCGAGACGATCGATCTCGACACCGCGCTCCGCCTGCTCGCGCTGCCGCGCGTCGTCGGGGAGGATCCGGACAGCGGCGAGCCGATCACCGCGCAGAACGGCCGGTACGGCCCGTACCTGAAGAAGGGCGCGGACTCCCGCTCGCTCGAGTCCGAGTCGCAGATCTTCGACATCACGCTCGAGGAGGCGCTCGCGGTCTACGCGCAGCCCAAGCAGTTCGGCCGCCGCACCGCCTCCGCCGCGCTCGCCGAGTTCGGCCCCGACCCGGTCAGCGGGAAGGCGATCAAGCTGAAGGACGGCCGCTTCGGCCCGTACGTCACCGACGGGGAGACGAACGCGACGATCCCGCGCGGCGAGGACCTCGCGACGATCGACCACGACCGGGCGGTCGCGCTGCTGCAGGCGCGCCGCGACCGCGGACCCGCTGCACCCCGCGGCCGGGCCGGAGCGAAGAAGGCGGCGTCGAAGACCAAGGCGGCGGCGAAGTGACCGGCCGGCGGGTCGGCTAGCCCGCGGGTCCGCTGGGCCTCCGGAGACAGGGATCGGGACCGCGCATGCCAGGCCTCTTCATCACGTTCGAGGGCGGCGACGGCTCGGGCAAGTCGACGCAGTCGGCGCTGCTCGCGGAGCGGCTGCGGGGGCTCGGGCACGAGGTCGTGCTCGCCCGCGAGCCGGGCGGGACCGAGCTCGGCGTCGAGATCCGGCACCTGGTGCAGCACCGGCGCGGGCACGTCGCGCCCCGCGCCGAGGCGCTGCTGTACGCCGCCGACCGCGCCCACCACGTGGCGACGGTGGTGCGTCCGGCGCTCGAACGCGGCGCCGTCGTGGTGCAGGACCGCTACCTCGACTCCTCGATCGCCTATCAGGGGGCCGGCCGCGAGCTGGACCCGGAGGAGGTGCGCGACCTGTCGCTGTGGGCCGCCGAGGGGCTGCTGCCGGACGTCACCTTCCTGCTCGACCTCGACCCGGCGGCGAGCCGGGAGCGGCTCGGGGCGACCGAGCGCGTCTACGACCGGCTCGAGGAGGAGGGCGGCGACTTCCCGACCCGGGTGCGCGAGAAGTACCTCGGGCTCGCCGCCGCGGAGCCGGAGCGCTTCACCGTGCTCGACGCGGCGCTGCCGGCGGAGGCGCTCGCCGACGCGGTGGCCGCCCGGGTCCTGCCGCTGCTCGGATGAGCCGGCCGCGGCGGGTCCGCGCCGTCGCGATCCGCCGCGCGAGGTCCGTGGTCCGGGCTACGGTGGAGGCGTGATCGGACGGGACGAGCTGACCGGCCAGCACGACGCCGTCCGCGTCGTGGAGGCGGCCGCCGCCGACCCGGAGACCCTCGCGCACGCCTGGCTGATCACCGGTCCGCCCGGGTCCGGGCGCTCGACGCTCGCATATGCCTTCGCGGGCATGCTGCTGTCGCAGGGCGAGGAGGACGGCGGCGCGCGGGCGCGCGCGATGGTCGAGGCGAGGACCCACCCCGACCTCAGCGCGCTCGCGACCGACCGCGTCGTCATCACCATGGACGAGGTGCGCCGGCTGGTCGCCGCGAGCCAGTTCTCGCCCTCGGTCGGCCGCTGGCGCGTCGTCGTGATCGAGGACGCCGACCGGATGGCCGAGCGCACGTCGAACGTGCTGCTGAAGGCCCTCGAGGAGCCGCCGCCGCGGACGGTCTGGGTGCTCTGCGCCCCGAGCGAGGCGGACCTGCTGCCGACGATCCGCTCCCGGGTCCGCGGGCTCCGGCTGCGCGTGCCGGCCGTCGAGGACGTCGCCCGGCTGCTCGTCGAGCGCGACGGCGTCGAGCCGGCGCTCGCCGAGCGGGCCGCGAGAGAGGCGCAGTCGCACATCGGCATGGCGCTGCGGCTCGCCACCGACGAGGAGGCGCGCCGGCGCCGGGAGCGCACCGTCGAGCTCGCGCTCGGCATCCGCGACGCGGGGGACGCCGCGCGCGCCGCGGCCGAGCTGCTCGACATCGCGAAGGCCGACGCGGAGTCGTACGGCGCGCAGCTCGACGAGGCGGAGCGGGACGCGCTGCTGCGCACGCTCGGCGTCGAGCCGGGCGGCACCGTGCCGCCGCCGCTGCGCGCCCAGGTCCGGCAGCTGGAGGAGGACCAGAAGCGGCGGGCGACCCGCAGCCTGCGCGACGGCGTCGACCGCGTGCTGGTCGACCTGCTCTCCGTCGGCCGGGACGTGCTGCTCGCCGGCCTCGGCGTGCCGGACGCGCTCATCAACCGCGCCGCCGAGTCCGCCGTCCGCGCCGCGGCACGGGACCTGCCCCCGCCGGCGGCGCTGCGCGCGCTGGACGCGGTGTCGACCGCCCGGCGGCGCATCGACGGGAACGTCCCGCCGCTGCTCGCGCTGGAGGCCATGCTCATGTCGTTCCGTGGTGCGAATCGGTAGGCTCGCCGCATGCCGCGCCGACCGTCCCTCCGCCGTTCCCGCGCCCTCGGCGCCGCTGCCGCCCTCGCCGCCCTCGCGCTGCTCGCGGGCTGCTACAACGGGGGCGACCCGTTCGGCTCGCGGCCGTCGCCCACCCCGACCCCGACGCCGCAGCCGACGTCCGACGGCCCCTTCGCGGCGTATCTGAACCAGACGGTCGACTGGACCTCCTGCGGCGGCGGCTTCGAGTGCGCGACCATCTCCGCCCCGATGGACTGGGAGAACGAGTCCGACCCCCGCTCGGTCCAGCTCGCGGCGGTCCGGCACCGGGCGACGAGCCCCCAGCGCATCGGCACGCTGTTCGTGAACCCCGGCGGCCCCGGCGCCTCCGGCGTCGACTTCGTCCAGCAGAACCTCGACTGGTTCCTGAGCCCCGACGTCGTCGCGCGCTACGACGTCGTCGGCTGGGACCCGCGCGGCGCGGGCCGCTCGGCGACCGTGACCTGCTTCACCGACCCGGACGACATCTCCGACTTCCTCTACTCCGTGTCGAGCGTCGACCCGAGGAAGGACCCGGACGGCTGGATCGACGAGCAGTTCGCCGACGGCCGCAAGTACGTGGACGCCTGCACGGCGAACACCGGCGAGGTGCTCGAGTTCGTCGACACGCTCTCGACGGTGCGCGACCTGGAGCTGATGCGCACGCTGTCCGGCGACGAGCAGCTGCACTTCCTCGGGTACTCCTACGGCACGGCGATCGGATCGATCTACGTCGACGAGTTCCCCGACCGGGTCGGCCGCGTCGTCCTGGACGGCGTCGCCGACCGGCAGACCTCGCTCGCGGACCTCGTGATCGGCCAGCAGGCCGGGTTCGAGCTCGCGCTCACCCACTTCGTCGAGGGCTGCCCCGAATTCGCCGACTGCCCGCTGAGCGGCGATCCCGCGGTCGACCTGCCGCGCATCCACCAGCTGATGGAGCGGTTCCAGGCCTCCCCGGTCTCCGACGGCTCGCCGGCCTCGGCCGGCCGCGCCATGACCGGCCAGTCGCTGAAGACCGGGATCCAGCAGGCGCTCTACTCGGAGAGCCTGTGGTCGAGCCTCTCGACCCTGTTCGCGGAGGTGCTGCGCTCCTCGCCCGTGACGCAGACGGCCTGGCAGCTCGCCGACATGTACAACGACTTCACTCCGGGCGTGGGCCTCGGCTCGAACATCCAGGACGCGCTGACCGCGGTCTACTGCGTCGACTACCCGGTCGAGACGGATCCGGCCGTGCTGGAGCAGACCCAGGCCCGGCTCGTCGAGGTCGCCCCGACGCTCACCCTCGACCTGCCGGTGACGCCGGACGTGATCTGCTCGCAGTGGCCGTTCGGCTATCGCGGCGGCCAGCACCAGACGCTGCGCGGGACCGGCGCGGCCCCGGTCCTGATCGTCTCGACGACCGGTGACCCGGCCACGCCGTACGAGAACGGGGTCCGGCTCGCGAAGGACCTCGAGTCCGGCGTGCTGCTGACCTTCGACGGCGAGGGGCACACCGCCTACAGCGCCTTCGGCAACGCCTGCGTGGTGCGTGCGGTCGACGCGTACCTGCTCGACGGCACCGTCCCGAGCGACGGGACGCGGTGCGAGGCGGACTGATCCGAAGCGGGGGACTTGCCTTTTTTCTACGAATGTAGAAATATCGCGGTAGCAACCGTGAGATCCACGGTCTACATGCGTAGGAAATATTGGTCGACGTGGACCGAGTTCGGCAAGAGCCCGCATCGAGGGGGCCCGCGAGATGAGCGGCGTCTTCCTGCTGCAGCAGCTGCTCAACGGCATCAGCTTCGGAGCGCTGCTGTTCCTCATCGCGAGCGGCTTCACGCTCGTGTTCGGCCTGATGCGGATCTCGAACCTCGCGCACGGCGCGTTCTACCTGGTCGGCGCCTACCTCGCCGTCGTCACCGTCGCGGCGACGCATAGCTTCTGGCTCGGCCTGCTGGTCGGGGCCGTCGCGGCGGCCGTCGTCGGCCTCGGGCTGGAGCGCGGGCTGCTGCGCCGGGTGCGCGGCCGCGAGATGCCCGAGGTGCTGCTGACCGTCGGCGTGCTGTTCGTGATCGCCGACCTCGTGCTCTGGATCTTCGGCGGCGACCCGAAGTCGGTCAACTCCGGCAACGGCGCGCCATCCGGGGCGCTCGTGATCGGCGACTTCACCTACCCGCAGTACCGGCTGTTCATCATCGGCGTGACGCTCGTGATCGGCGTCGCGCTGTTCCTCGCGCAGCGCTACTCGAAGTTCGGCGCGATCGTGCGGGCCGGCGTCGACAACCGGGAGGCGGCCTCCGCGCTCGGCATCGACATCGACCGCGTCTTCACCTGGGTCTTCGTGCTCGGCGCCGCCCTCGCCGGGATCGCCGGTGCGATCGGCTCCGGCCTGCTCAGCCTGAGCCCGACCTCCGGCACCGAGATGCTGCTGTACGCGATGGTCGTCGTCATCGTCGGCGGGCTCGGCAGCATCACCGGCGCCGCGGTCGGCGCCGTGCTGATCGGGCTCATCGACGCCTTCACCAAGGTGCTCTTCCCGGAGTTCGCGTACTTCACGATCTTCGCCCCGATGGGGCTGGTCCTGGTCTTCCGCCCGCAGGGCCTGTTCGGACGGGCCGCATGAGCGCCCGCACCGCCGTCGTGAAGTGGACGGTCATCGCCGCCCTGGTCGCCGTCGCCTTCGTCCTGCCGTACGTGCTCGGCAGCTACTACGTCTCGCTGCTGTCGATCGCGCTGGTCGCCGCGATCCTCGCGAGCAGCATCAACGTGCTCGCCGGCAACGCCGGGCTCGTCTCCCTCGGCCACGCCGGCATCGCCGCGGCCGCCGGCTACGGGCTGGCCTGGGCGTACCGACAGGGCTGGGACCTGTGGGGGCAGCTCGGCATGGCGCTGCTGATGACCGTCGTCGCGAGCGTGCTGTACGGGCTCATCTCGATGCGCACCCGTGGCATCTCCTTCCTGATGGTCACGCTCGCCGCCGGGATGATCGTCTACGGCATCGCCTATCGCTGGTCCTCGGTGACCGGCGGGACGAACGGCCTGCCCGGCATCCGTCGGCCCGCCGGGATCGCCGAGTACTGGCAGTTCTACTTCCTGGTGCTGCTCGCCTTCCTGATCGTCACCATCGCGCTCATCGTCGTCGGACGCTCGTCGTTCGGGCTCACGCTCAAGGGCATCCGGGACAGCGAGACCCGGATGGTCAGCCTCGGCTACAACGTGCCGCTGTACAAGTTCGGCGCGATGCTCGTGTCCGGTGCCGTCGCCGGCATCGCCGGCGTGCTCGCGGTGTGGCACAGCGAGTTCATCAGCCCGGTGGCGGCCGGGTTCCAGGAGTCCGCCATGAGCATGATCATGGTCGCCCTCGGCGGCATCGGCACCGTGCTCGGCCCGCTGGTCGGCGCCGGGCTGGTCGTCGCCTTCCAGCACATGCTCTCCAGCGTGTTCGAGCGCTGGCAGACGCTGCTCGGCGTCCTGTTCATCCTCTCCGTGATCTTCGCGCCGCAGGGCATCGTCGGCGGGGTCTCCGACCTCGTGCGCCGCATCCGGCGTCGGAGCGGCACGCCTCCCCGCGAGGTGCTGGCCGTCCAGTTCCACCCCGATCCGCAACACCGAGACACGAGTCGAAAGGACAAGTGATGATCCGCAAGATCTCCGCGGCCGCGGGGGTGACGCTCGCCGCGGCATTGGTGCTGACGGCGTGCGCGCCGTCGTCCGGCCTCTCCGGCGGTGGCGAGGCCACCGACGGCCCGGCCGACACCGGGCAGACCTTCAAGATCGGCGTGCTCGCGCCGATGACCTCCTGGGCGGGCGCCATCGGCGTCGACATGCAGCAGGGCTGGGACATGTTCCTCGCCGACCAGGGCCAGGAGATCGGCTCCTTCAAGATCGAGACCGTCTGGGAGGACACCGCCAGCGATCCCGACACCGCGCTGACCAAGGCCCGCAAGCTCGTCCAGGAGGACCACGTCGACCTCGTGATCGGCCCGGTGCTCGCCAGCGAGGGCCTCGTCGTCGGCGACTACCTGACGCAGGCCGGGGTCGTGAACCTCGCGATGACCGCCGCCGACGACCTCACGCAGCGGCTCGCCTCGCCGATGGTGATCCGCACCGGCTCGTTCACCGCGAGCCAGATGTCGTTCCCGGTCGGGGACTGGGCGTCGAAGCAGGGCTACAAGACCGCGGCGACGATCTGCGTCGACTACGCCTTCGGCTGGGAGAGCTGCGGCGGGTTCGTCTCCGCGTTCACCGCGGCCGGCGGCACCGTCACCAACCAGCTCTGGTACCCGGGCGACGCCTCGGACCTCAGCAGCTACGTGAGCCAGCTCGGCAGCCTCGACGTCGACGTCATCTTCGTCGGCTCGGCGGGCGGCACCGACAGCTCGAACTTCTTCCGCACCGCCAGCGACTTCGGCCTGCTGACGAAGACCCCGATCGTCAGCAACTGCTGCACGACCGACCAGGCGATCCTGGAGGACGTCGGGGACATCGCCCTCGGGCAGATCTCCGGGTCGTTCTACGCGGAGGGCAACGACGACCCGGTCGTCGCCGGCTTCGTCGAGCAGTACGAGTCGAAGTTCGGCGTCCTGCCGTCGCTCTACTCGTTCGCCGTCTACTCCACCGGGCAGATGGTCTACGACGTGCTCGGGAAGGCGAGCGGCAAGCCGACCGGCCAGGCGCTCGCGGACGCGATCCGCGGCGTCGACCTCGGCTCGACGATCATCGGCTCCGGCTCGCTCGACGAGTACGGGAACCCGGTCGGCCCGGTGTTCATCCGGCAGGTCGTCAAGCGCGCCGACGGCAAGCTGGTGAACGCGGTCATCGAGACCTACGACGACGTCAGCCAGTTCTGGACGTTCGATCCGAAGGCGTACCTCGCGAACCCGCCGTTCAGCCAGGAGTTCCAGCAGCAATGAGCTCCGCCTCGGTCGTCTCCTCGTCGCCGGCTCCGGTCGGCGACGAGGAGACGGCCCTCGTGCTCGACGGGGTCACCCGTCGGTTCGGCGGGCTGATGGCGCTCTCCGGGGTCAGCCTCATCCTGCCGCGCGGCGGCCGGCTCGCCGTGATCGGCCCGAATGGCGCCGGGAAGACCACGCTGTTCCGCCTGATCTCCGGCGAGATGCGCGCCAGCGACGGCACCATCCGGCTGTTCGGCGAGGACGTGTCCCGGGTCGGCGAGCGCGCCAGGGCGCGCCGCGGCATCGCCCGCACCTTCCAGGTCTCGAACCTGTTCGCCGACCTGTCGGTGCTCGACAACGTGCGGATCGCCGCCCAGGCGCGCAGCAGCCGCCCGCGACGCTTCTGGTGGCCGATCGGCGACCGGGACGCGTACACGCTCCGGGCGCGCGAGATGCTCGACCGGGTCGGCCTCGCCCAGCGCGGCGGCGACCGGGTCGCGGACCTGTCCCACGGCGAGCAGCGGCAGCTCGAGATCGCGATGGCGCTGGTGGTCGGGCCGCGGCTGCTGCTGCTCGACGAGCCGGCCGCCGGCCTCTCGGCGGCCGAGCGGAAGGTGCTCCGCCGGCTGCTCGAGGAGCTGCCGGAGGGGCTGAGCCTGCTGCTCATCGAGCACGACATGTCCCTGGCGCTCGAGCTCGTCGACCACGTGCTCTGCCTGGACAACGGGGTGCCGCTCGCCTACGGCACCCCCGACGAGATCCGGGCGAACCCGGCCGTGCAGGCCGTCTACCTCGGGAGGAGGGACTGATGGCCGAGCCCGACGACCTCGAGGAGGCCGCGGCGCCGCTGCTCGTCGTCGAGGACCTCGACGTCGGCTACGCGACCTCGCACGTGCTCGACGGCGTGAGCCTGACCATCGGCGTCGGCGAGTCGCTCGGCATCCTCGGCCGCAACGGCATGGGGAAGACCACGCTGGTGCGCGCCCTGATGGGCCTGAAGCCGCCGACGGTGACGGCCGGCAGCGTCCGCTTCGACGGCCGCGACATCCTGGGCCTCGCTCCGCACCGCGTCGCGGCGCTCGGCCTCGGCCTGGTCCCGCAGGGCCGCCAGGTGTGGGGGAGCCTGACCGTCCGGGAGAACCTCCGCATCATCCCGGCCCGACGCGCCGAGCCGGGCGAGGAGCCCTGGACGATCGACCGCGTCTTCGACTTCTTCCCGCGCCTGGCGGAGCGGGAGCGCTCCTTCGCCAGGACGCTGTCCGGCGGCGAGCAGCAGATGCTCGCGATCGGCCGGGCGCTCATGACGAACCCGCGGCTGCTCGTGATGGACGAGCCGTCCGAGGGTCTCGCCCCGGCCGTGCTGCGGGTCATCCGCGACCGGCTGCAGGAGCTGCGCGCGCTCGGCCTGTCGGTGCTGGTGGCCGAGCAGAACGTCGACCTCGCGCTGGCGCTCTCCGACCGGATCGCGATCCTCGGCGAGCACGGGACCGTCGCCTGGGAGGGCCCGTCGCGGCGGCTCGTCGCCGACCCGGCCCCGATCCACGCCCACCTCGGACTCTGACCGCAGAACGAAAGGAACGACCTTGACCGTATTCGACCGACTGGAACCGGATCCCTCGAAGGCCGACCACCTTCCGTACGCGCCCGCCGTGCTGGTGCCGGCCGGGTCGGAGTACTTCTTCCTCTCCGGCGTCAGCGCGGTGCCGCTCTACCACGGCCACCCGCACCTGCCGGAGGAGACCGCGCTGCCGGACGACGCCGGCGAGCAGACCCGCCGCATGATGCGCACGATGACCGACCTGCTCGCGCGGCTGGGCCTGAGCTGGTCGAACGTCGTCCACATGTACGAGTTCCTCACCGACATGCGGGACACCGACGCCGTGCACGGCAACATGTACCGCCACCTCGTCGAGCTGCCCGACGCCGACGAGAGCTGGACGCCCGCCTCGACCCTGATCGGCGTCAACCGGCTGAGCACGCCGGGTGCCAGGGTCGAGTTCGACATCATCGCCGCCAGGCCGCCGTCCGGCCCGGTCGGCGCCCGCCCGCGCCCGGCCCGCGTCGAGCTGCCCGGCCACGGCCCGATCGCCTCGGTCGCCAGCGACGAGGAGCTGCTCTGGATGTCCGGGTCGACCGCGATCGACTTCTACCACCACCACCCGCACATCGAGGACGAGGAGGACGTGCCGTACCGCGCGAGCGGTCAGGTGGCGAAGATCTTCGACATGTTCGACCCCGTGCTCGACTTCATGGAGGTCGGCTGGGGCGATGTCGTGAAGCTCTACGAGTGGGCGACCGACTCGCGGGACCTCGCGGCCTTCGACGCCGAGATCGGGCGGCGCCTCGCGGGACTGCCCTCCCACCCGCCGCGGACCACGGTCGACATCGACGCGCTGAGCGGCCCGCCGGCCCGGCTCGAGCTGGAGATGATCGCCACCCGCGGGCCGCGGCCGACCGCGCCGGCCGGCCCGGGCTCGCCGGTCGTCGAGCTGCTCCACCCGCAGCCGGAGAAGGCGCACCTCATCCCGTACGCTCCGGCGGTCCGCGTCGCCGACGCCCCGCTGCACTTCCTGTCCGGCCTCGGGCCGCTGGCCACGGGCGCCGCGGGGGAGATCCCGGACGACATCCAGCTGCAGACCCGGATGACGATGGACCGGCTGGACGCCGAGCTCGCGGCGCTCGGCCTCGGCTGGCGCAACGTGGTCAAGATCATCGAGCAGGTCATCGACATCCGCGAGATCGACGAGATCGGCGCCGCGCTCGCCGAGCGCTACGGCACCTCCTGGACCCCGGCGGTGACGCTGACCGAGGTCGACGCGCTGCCGCACGAGGGCGCGCGCGTGCAGCTCGACGTCATCCTCGCCGGCTGAGCCGGCCGTTGCGGTGCCGGCTCAGCCGGCCGGCACCGCGACCGGATCCGGCTGCAGGTGCCGGATCCGGTCGAGGACCGTGTCGACGATGCGCACCTGGTTGATCGGCGAGGTGGTCCTCGGGTCCAGCAGCGGCACGACCTGGAGGCCGGTGGTCAGCCACAGCAGCTCGTCGACGACGAGCGCCGTCGCCACCTCCTCGCGGATCTCCCCGGTGGACCGGGCGAGCTCGAGGTGCTGCTCGAAGAAGTGGCGCCAGATCGCGTGCGAGTCGGCGTGCACCTTCATGAGCACCGGGTTCGAGGCGGCGCGGTCCCAGAACGCGACGGCGACGCGGGACTCCACCTGCCGCTCGCGATCGAGCGGCAGCATCTCCATGCACAGCACCCGGATCGCCGCGAGCCCGGTGCGCTCGCCGGTGGCGAGGGCGGCGCGCTCGTTGATCCGGTAGAACGTCCGCTGGAAGGCGGCGACGAGCAGCTCGTCCTTGTTGACGAAGTAGTGCTTGAGGCCGCCGTTGGCGAAGCCCGCCTCGGCCGCGATCTCGCGCATCGTCGCCGCCGCGAAGCCGCCCCGCGCGATGATGCGCCAGGTCGCCTCGACGATCTCGATGCGACGCTGCTCGTGGTCGACCTGCTTGGGCATCCGTTTCTCCTCTGCCACCCTATCGTCTCCGCAGGGAGACGAACCGAGCCTCCGCTCGAACCCGGTAGACTCTCCTGCGGCCCGCACGCGGGCCAGGCCGCCTTAGCTCAGTCGGCAGAGCGATTCACTCGTAATGAATAGGTCAAGGGTTCGATTCCCTTAGG
>ERZ778028.2403-NODE-2403-length-13757-cov-4.049555_pt1 | contig 13757 bp, 5 predicted proteins | sample MGYA00375758_ERZ778028 | MGnify/ENA primary metagenome ERZ778028 (study PRJEB29350, sample SAMN05389828) | bioreactor metagenome | isolation source: Thiocyanate bioreactor | place: South Africa: University of Cape Town | collected 2014-03-17 ... | reverse complement strand
AGGGTTGTTGTATGTGAATTCCAAATCGGAATTGGAAACTCCGCTTGTCATGTCTGTAACAGTTACGCCTATTTCCGCATATACATTGCTGTTCGCATTTGAAGTAACCTTTATTTTTGCTGTGCCGGGAACAATACCTGTGATTTTTCCTGTATTATCGACACTGACGCGATCACCGCCTTCTTCGACAGACCATGTAACATCTTTATTGTATACGACTTCGGGAACAATGGTTAAAGCAACGGCCTTTTCCTCGCCCTTCTTCAATTCCAATAAATCACATGAGGGAATTATCTGATAAATATCCGCAACCTTTCTGTCTAATTTGAACCAGTCATAGTGGCCGGTAGTTTTTTCAAAGGTGCCCTTTCCTCCCCGTAGGAAAACAACATACAAATCATGCTTGCCTGAAACAGGAACAATAGGGAGTTGAAATTCCGCCCATTTGTCATTGCCAAGAAAGCCGTTCTCTTTCAAAAATTCATAGCGTCCTAAAAATTTTCCTCCTGCTGTTTCTTTTCCGCTCGGATTGAAATAATCCCCCGCAGCGAGTCTGTTGGAATGTCTTTCGCCGATTATGTCTCTATCTATCCAAAATTCGACCGCTCCACCTCTTATTTCAGCGTGACGGAATTTAATGGAATCCGTGAAACTTCCAAAGTCGATATTTCTGTAAATAGCGAAATTCGTATTCCATGTGTAAATCAACCCCTGATTATTTCCTCCGCCGAATTCTCCATCAAGGCTTCCCTTGGCGAAAGTTTGAGCAGCCACGGGATTATAGGTGTTGTAGAGCGTATCGGCCGTTTCCGCCTCCACTTTGTTAACGGCTACCGTTGATGTTCCTACAACCGTGACATTATATGTTAGTGACACATCGCCCGCTGCTCTGCTTGAAATACATTTAACTGTAGCTGTGCCCGCTTTCATGGCTATGATTGTACCATCACTGATGTTCAAAACGCCAGGCTCGCTTTGGGATTCCACTGTCCATACCAAATCTTCTTTCGATGCGGTCGAGGGAGTCAACGAAACTTGCAGATTGTGTTTTCCAACTGGAATCTCCAGTGTTGTTTCATCTGAGGTTAAGGCTGTTGCCACATCACCAAGTGTCCTCTTCAAGTCGATATAATAGAGCCCTCCAATTGTTTGATTGGTTTCTGTTTTTCCGCCTGCCCGAAACAACACATACAAAGTATGTACACCACCGGTTTTGTTTATTGCGATCTTTTGTGTTTCCCAGCGGCTCCAGTTGCCATCTTTATTGTACCAATGCTGGTAGCTTCCCAAAAAGTTCCCTCCTGACAAATCGATCACATTCTTGTTTCCGGTGGTTGTATAACCTCCGTCATTAAAAAATGTATCGAAACGTGTCGTCTCGATTCTGTCAATCCAAAATTCAATGATAGCCCCTCTCGGCACGTTTCGAAGAAATATGAGTGAATCGGAATAAGTTCCGAAATCCACATTCTCAAATTTAAGGAAACAATTGTTCCATGCATAATTAACTCCTTGGTTTACTCCATTCTCGGTAGGAATTGCAAAGTTAGTTCCTGAACTGGTTACAGTTACGGGGCTGTCCCAATAATAATAGTTATGCAATACATTCGCATCTTTCGCCCATATACGATATTTGTCCGTCGTTTGTGCGTTCGCGCCACTCGTGATAAAGAGTAAACCCAACAGTCCGATTGAAAAATTCTTCTGCAAATAATTTTTTTTCATAAAATTAGATTTAATAAAAGATAAACAAATTTTTTTTATTGCTTTGTGAACACCATGTAGTTTGCCCCGATGTATTTCCCGGTTCCCGAAACGCCGTTGCCCACAAGTTTCATCTTTATCTTCAGGGTTCCGGCTAGTGCAACGTTGATTGTTCCCAAATCGACGGTACGCATAACTTCCGAACCTGTTGTCGATTCATTTTGGACACTGCCCAATGCGGTTTCAACACCGTTTGGGTCGATATAATAGAATTGAGCTTCTCCTCTTTGGGTTTGCGACACCTTATAATTCAGTGTCATTTTGTAGTTCCCTGAAAAAGGAATGCTCATATTGTATATGACATAGTCGTTGATCGCTGTCATGATCATTACCGAACTTTTTCCTTTTTCCGAATCGGGATTACCGTTATCAAATGTATTCACCGAGATGTTCGGGTTTGATTTTTCGAGTGTGTTGTGAAAATCTTCAAATTCAAGGCGTATGGGAGCACCTGAATCTCCGGGATAGGCGACGTCGTTGTTTGTGATTGAGTTAACCTCCAACTGTGCTTTTCCAAAGTTGTCAAAAAGAACATGACAAGTCATCGCATCATTTTCAGTTGCTCCGTACACGACAATTATTCCCGTGGAGTCAGGTGTGCCGGTGGCGTCAACCACAAGCTTGTTCCCAAGCAATGTTTCGGTATAGGTTTTCACGTTCTGATCGGCAAAAACCACCTGTTTTCCGGTATTTTTATACTCTTGTACCCAATAAGCTTTTGCGGGCGAAGTGTTTTCATACAGATTCACATTCAGCCCGGTTGTGTTCAATATGCTTCCCGAATGCTTTCCTTTGAAAGTATAAGTAAACACTCCTGTGTCGTCTAATGTAACATCCTCAACAAGGTAGTTTTTACCACTATCCAACCATCGCAAAGGATAATTGTCGGGGGGGGTAACCAAACTACGTCCGCCACCTGTGGCGATGACAAATGCCGTGCTCTTGTCGTCGTTGGTGTACATCCAGATATAAGGCGCGACTTCCCGTTCCCATTTTGAAGCATCCGCGTTGTCCCAACCTTTGCCTAAGAACACAGGGCGAACCAGGTTGTCGGTAATCGTTTTCACGCGACTGCCTTTTCTCCATTCATTCATTTTGCCAAACATCCTGATACCCCCTTCGCTCCAACTTGTAGGAAGGTTGTGCGCTTTAACGTCACGACCACTTAAGATAGCGTACAGTTCGTCGGCCTTATCCGTCGGATCACCTCCCGATCCCAAATAGATTGCGTTTAAAGGCAGGTGTCCGAAGTGGATTCCTATTCCGTCAATAGGCTTATTGGATCCGGTTATGGTCATCCAGCCATTGTCAGGCAAATGAATGAGTTCCGTCATTCGGTTGTCCGGGTTCGGATACAAATCCAGTTCGCTGGTCACTTTTATTTCATAATCGGGATTATCTCCGACAATTTCATTCATCATTCTGCGTGTCAGCACATTTTTGCGATAGACATTATCGCTTGGATGTGAATAATCTGTATCGTCCAGGTTTTGCCAGTATTGTGTCAAATCCACAGCCTGGTGTTTCAAAGAATAGTTGTTGATCATGGCTTGAAGCATAACCTGCTTGTCGGATTGCACCAGTGGATCGGCCAAATCATGACCTTTATTGTGCCCGCCTCCACTGTTGCTGTACCAAAGGCCCAACCTGAAGCCGTTCTTTTTTATTGAATCGGCCATAATCTGCATGCTTGGGATGCCCGGTGTGTTGGAAACAACCGGATCGCGGGAATAATTATTATCGGTGATCCATTTTCCGTCCGATGTAGCGTTATTCCATCCATCGTCAATCAAAATGATGTCGTATCCGGCCCGTTTGGCTTTCGGAAAAACAGTGTTGTAGAAATAGCTTTCTGTACGCAAGCCTTGGTTGAACCAGTCCCAGTCATTAACCATCAGGGAAGTGGTTGTATTATGGAAGCGGAATCTTTTGCGGAAATGTTCTTCCACAGCCATTTTTCCATCGACGATATCGCCTTTGAAGGCTGTCAGGTTTACTGCGATGTATTCGAATTCTTCTCCGGGAAACAGCACCAGTTGAAATGCTTCGGGACAGGTAAGCACCTTGACAAGGTTAGTGCTTCCCGCAGCCCAGGCGGTTGCGAGGGCAAATGGTCTCAACTGATAATAATAGTTTGGAGTTTCCTGCTTGTCGGAAACTTCTGGCCCGTATTGAGTTTTCCAGTTTACTTCGGGAGCGATGTACCAACCTTCGTTGTCATTATAGAGTGTGATGAGACATTTGGGCACATCATTGGCATTGTTGGTTGTAGTGGCTTCTTCGATATTACCCGTTGTGCTCAACCATTTACTGTTTGTTACATAGTGGATGTTGTGCGGATTGTTCGGTAGATCAAGACTGATAACGTCCGAACGCTCTATCATCAATTTCGAGTCAAGGCTTTTGTTTTTGATCTGCGTCTGGTAGCGTAAGCCCGACCTGCCGTCAAACAATTCGAATTCGAGGCCGATTTCAATGTTCTGCTTTTCGATGCTTATCGTTAGTTTCTTTCCTAAAACGACATTATTTAAAGTCTTAGACATCAATATGTTTTCAACCGTATGTGTTCTGTATGACCAGTCGGCATCCGTAGCTTTGTAATTAAAACTGACGGGACCTGTGTGCTTATTGGTCGGTATATATTGTCCGGTGTAGTCGAAAAGCAGGCTGTTGCTTCCGATGTAATTCACATTCGCTTCTTTATTGTAGAATTGTTTTAATTTGACGCCTTCGCCTTGCGTGTATTCAATTTCGAAGCGAAGGACATCGTTTTCCAGCAACCACGTTCTGTTATTTCCCCCGCCTGTTTCAGTTATTACAGTGCCGGCCGCATGTATTTGGCCAATTCCGGCTGTTTGCAGGAAAATCATCGTCCAGATGAAGATGTATTTTATTTGTTTCATTTCTTCTACAGCTATTGAGTTACAATTAATTTTTGTTCGCAGACGGCTTTCGAGTCAACTAATATTCTTAGGACATAGGTGCCACTTGTTTGAGGCGTGGTGATGTCACCAATTCCGATCATTTTCTCTGATACGATTTTTTTTCCTCCTATATCGTGAATTTCAACAAAGACTTGCCTGGAAGCATAACCTGAAGCATTCAGGTTTATATGAACCGACTTTCCTCTTCTGACGGGGTTAGGATATATTTGTATGCTTCCCGATAGCAAATTATTATTTTCTATTCCGCTGCTGTATTCACTTTGATAAGCTCCAATGCTCACTTTTTGACCTGTCGCACGGGTCTGGCCGGATAAGTCTGTGTCTAATTCCGGTGTCAGATAAGCTATGTTTCCGGCTTCTGCCAATGGCGACCCTGATGTGAGCTTATAATTCTTTTGGGCGGCATCGACAAATCCTATTTCCTGAATATTGTTCAACAGCAAGTTTGACTCACCTGCAGCAACAGACGAAGCCTCCACAGCCGAATGACCATAGTAAGCGGCTCCGCTGTATTTTTCTTCGTCTCCGGACGAAGTGGAGTTTCCTGCCACAATCGTGTTATAGACTTTCACAAGCGCATTGGCATCGATAGTGGAAGAGGTACCTTCCGGACCTTCAAGGATATTGTTCACCATCGTGTTGTTCACCATAATGACATTACCTCTGGCATATATGCCACTTCCCCAAACTGCTTGATTTTCCGTAATCAAACAGCCTTCTATCCGACTTCCTGTAAGGGCGGAAATACCACCACCTTTTCCATCGCTGCTCACAAAGTCGTAATATCTGATCCCGCGAATCCTATTGTATTGCCAAGCGTTCACCTTCCGAATGTCTTCGTTCTTAAAATTGGCATACCACGCACTCGCCATTCGATTGTTGTTTGCCAGAGTGGACGACCAGTATTTTTTTCCTGCCAGGGTTGTTTTTCCATTTGTTTGAAGTGCTTTTTCGACTACATCAAACACAGTCGTTTTTTTGAACGTACCATCTTCCTGCGGTTTCAGGAACAAAGCCCATTCGCCAGCAGAAGGCAAATACCAGCCCGACTTGTTCGCTCCTTTGTAGGCCTGAATTGCTTGTGCTGCCCTTGATTTTGTCAACAAAGCCGTGTTTATTCTTCCGTTCATGTCCGAAACAGCCTCTTCAATAGTATTTATTTCCGAATTGGCTTGTTGAGAGATTTGATAATTACGTCCGCAGTCTTCTTCGGAAATGACCCATGCTCTTTTGTTGGTTCTGTCCACTAAGAAAACGACTCCTCCCTCCTCCGCTATATAATCGCCCACGGAAGGAAGCGTCGCATAATTGTTCTTTATGATGCAGCGTCTTACGATTCCGCTTTGAAGCAAATAAACACCCGCTCCGTTTTGGGAACTTCCGTTTTGTATCACAAATCCATCCCATACGGTGGGAGTTGAAAAGTCCGTGCTTTGGGTCAGCACCCGGAAATTAGAATCGCCATCCAGTATAGACAGATTCTCATTTGTTCCCGGAAGCTTGCGTTGGTTGAGTTGTGTTTCGCTTCCAGAGAAACCACCATATACAGAAACTCCTTCTTTCATAAAGAATCCCCCTTTGTAGGTTCCGGCCGCGACCCAAATGGCATCACCGGACCGGGCGTTCTCAATTGTTTTGATCAGGCTGCCTGAAGCGTTCGCCCAGGAAGAACCGTCCTTCGAACCACTGCCTGCTCCGGCAACGAAGAGTGTCTGCTGCGAAAAAACAGTCATCACCGTCATCGTGGCAATCATTGTAAAAAAAAATCTCATAAGTATTGTGTGTTTTGGTGAATCATTATCTTCATTTAAGGTTGATTTACTTTTTACCCGCGATATACTAAAACTGCCGTGTTGCATATCGCGGATATTTTTTGCTATATCTATTCGTTTGAAAACGAGTAAGGAAAATCTGCTTTCTTTGTGCCTCGTGAAAAATTGGGTTTTTCGCTCATTTCAAATTGAATCTTTGCTCCTTTGATCAGGAAAGAGTGGTTGAAATAATTTTTAGTGTAAAGCTTCCCGTTGTATCTCAGGTTTTGAATATATCTTCTGGTATCGGTATTTGCAGGGGCGGACATTTCAATTTTTTTGCCGTTCTCCAGGTTGATTGTTGCTTTGGAAAATAAAGGACTCCCTATTACATACTCGTCAGAACCGGGGCATACAGGGTAGAAGCCAAGCGCTGAAAGAACATACCAGGCAGATGTTTGCCCGTTATCTTCATCACCACAATAGCCATCCGCGGCCGGAGTATATAGACGATTCATTGTTTCACGAACCCAATATTGTGTTTTCCAAGGTTGTCCAGCATAGTTGTATAGATAGATCATGTGTTGGATAGGCTGATTTCCGTGGGCATCCTGTCCCATGTTTATAACTTGCATTTCCCGCATTTCATAAACCAGAAAGCCGTGGGTGTCCGTTCCTTCTCCGAATGTAGGAGGCATTGCAAAAACTGAATCGAGCATCTGGACGAATGTCTTTTCACTGCCCATGAGATTGATCAAACCCTGGATGTCGTGGAAAACCGACCATGTATAGTGCCAGCTGTTTCCTTCCGTGAAGGCATCCCACCATTTTTCGGGAACGAAATTGGCCTGGAATGTGCCGTCCGCATTTCGTCCACTCATCAGATTGTAAGGCTTATTGAACAGATTTCTGTAATTCAAGGCCCTTTTCTTATAGATGTCTGTTTCAGATTCGGGTCTTCCCAGTTTTTTCCCCATCTGGTAGATACACCAGTCGTTATAGGCGTATTCCAGGGTGCGAGCAGCGCTCTGACTGATGTTGTAAGGCACATAGCCTAATTTGTTATACCCGGCGTAACCTAACCGTCCTGACGAATTAATAGCTTGATGTACATTGTTGGCACCGTGTAAAAGGCCTTCATACATTTTTTCGGCGTTGCCTTTCGTTATACCTTTTAGATAAGCATCTGTTACGACAGAAGCGGAGTTGTTTCCAACCATACAATCGCGGTGTCCGGGACTTGCCCATTCCGGGTAAAATCCACTTTCCAGATAAGAATTAAAAAATCCTTCCTGCATTTTGTTTCCCATGCTTGGGTAGACAAGGTTGATAAAGGGTAGCAAGCAACGAAATGTGTCCCAGAATCCGGTGTCGGTGAACATGTAACCAGGAAGAACTTTTCCATTGTGCGGACTGTAATGTATTATTTTTCCCTGCGCATCAACTTCATGCAACATACGTGGAAACAAGACGCTCCGATACAAGCAGGAATAGAACGTACGTACCTGATCGATGTTGTCTGATTCTATTTCTATTTTTCCCAGAACTTCGTTCCATCTTGTTTTACCAAGCTCTTTCACCTGATCGAAAGAGTTAGTTCCTAATTCGTGCAGATTCAATTCAGCCTGTTCAAAGCTGATGAAAGAGGAGGCAACGCGTGCATGAACTTTTTCTCCTTTTTTTGTAGAAAATCCAATGATCGCTCCTGCATGATTGGATTTGGCTTCAAGTTCGTGTTCACGAATATCATTGTCTTTTACCGTAGCATTGAACGTAAATGGTTTGTCAAATACAATGACAAAATAGTTTTTGAAATTATCGGGAACGCCGCCACTGTTTTTGGTCGTGTAGCCGATAATTTTATTTTGTTCGGGAATGATCTTAACATAGGATCCTTTGTCAAAAGCATCAACAATTATGTATGAATCGTCATTTTCAGGAAACGTGAACCTGAATATAGCGGATCTCTCTGTCGGGGTTATTTCTGTTGTGATATTGTAGTCAGATAGATATACTTTGTAATAGTATGGCCTGGCTGTTTCACTTTTATGACTGAACCAACTTGCTCTTTTCTCCTGGTCGAAAATCACTTTTCCGGTAACGGGCATAATGGAGAACTGGCCATAATCATTTATCCAGGGACTTGGCTGGTGGGTTTGTTTGAATCCTTTGATTTTGTCCGAGCTATATGTATATGTCCAGCCCTCGCCCATATTTCCAGTCTGAGGTGTCCAGAAATTCATTCCCCATGGCATTGCAATTGCAGGATAAGTGTTCCCGTTTGAAAGTTCAAATTTGGAGTCTGTTCCTATAAGCGGATTCACATAATCCGCATAGTTGTTGTTGACATTTTGAGCCGAAACCAGAACAAAAGACAAAAGAAGGACGAATAGAACTGTTGATTTTAATTGATTCATAATATTTTTCAAATAATTCTTTTTTGTTATAAACTGTTTAATACATTCAATTTTCCTTCATTGATAAGTTTGATGATTAATTCTCCAAACAAGGTGTTTTGCCAGGCAAACCACTCGCGTGTGAAGTTTTTAGGATTATCTTTGTGGAATGATTCATGCATAAATCCGCTTCCGGCATCAGTCGTCATGAGCAATTTGATACAATATCTGATCTCTTCATCATTCTGGCTGGTGAAAGCCTTCATCATGATACTCATCGGCCAGATCATATCATAACCGACGTGTGGTCCACCAATACCTTCTCCGGCCTTTCCTTTGAAGAAATAAGGATTATCTTCGCTCCACACGAAGCTTCGTGTATTCTGGTAGACAGGATCGTTTATGTCCACGTCTCCCAGATAGGGCAAGGCTAAAAGGCTGGGTACATTTGCATCATCCATGAGGAGTTGATTGCCAAATCCGTCTATTTCGAAAGCATATATCTTTCCATATTTTGGATGATTGCAGACTGCATATTTTTTTACAGCTTGTTCTACCTCATTTGCCAAATCCGTACATTCTTTGGCCAAGCTTACATTTTTGTTCACTTCCGTCAGAATCTCAGAGGCTTTATGCAGAGATGTGACTGCAAAAAAATTGGAAGGTATCAGAAATTGAAAAGTTGTGGCATCATCTGAAGGACGGAATGCTGAGGCTATCAGTCCAACGGGTTTTACCGGATTTCCCATTCCGTTGTTGGACATAGTATCCAACTGGCGTTCGGTTTTCCGTTGAAAAGTATAAGGCCCATGTCCAACTTTTTTTTGTTGTTCCTTAAACGTTCTGATTATCATGGTAATTGCCTGTTTCCATTCTTCACCGAAAATAGAAGCGTCGCCTGTCATTTTCCAGTATTGATAGGCCAAACGCAAGGGATAACAAAGCGAATCTATTTCCCATTTGCGTTCATGCAATCCGAGTTTCATATCGGTCTTGTCGCTCATCCATTGGTGATCGGGATTCGGATCATGCGGATCGAGGAAGGCATTCGCATAGGGATCCAGAATGATACAGCGGAACTGGCGCAGGATTGTGCCCCGGAGCATTTTTTTTAGTTTTTCGTCTTTGCTGGCCAGATGGATGTAAGGCCACACTTGTGCCCCTGAATCACGGAGCCACATTGCATGTATGTCTCCTGTGTAAACAAGCGTGTCATCCTCCCCGTTTTCCATTGTGTAGTATCGAACAGTAGTGTCCACAGTGTTTGGAAAAGCATTCTCGAACATCCAGCGTAATTTCGCATTTTTTAGCAATTTCGCTATTTTACGTATCTCTTCCTCAATGGCGTCCGATTTAAACAGCCGGTCTTCCGGTCTCGGACGTTGAGAAATATATAGTCTTGTATTATCTTTTTCCAAAGTGATTGAATTTGCCTTTTGGGTATAATCAATATTTACTTTCTGGGCAAGACTGCCCGGATTGTAGGCTAATAAGACGACAGTGCATAACCCTGCTCCAAGGAAGCCGTTTCTTAATGATTTGGTTTCGGATTTCATGATATTAATAGGTTTTGATTACTGGGACTCTTATTGGATTCATAATTTATTCAATCGGGCATACATTTCAACCATCGCAAATTGAGTCAGCAGCCATTTGGAATCATCTTTGGTCTGAGCTGTCCAATCCTTATTGAACAGCCCATTGTCTTCCCGCATATAATTCCAGGCATAGTCGAGATTGGATTTGAAAAAATCAATATATTTTCTGTTTTTATCAATACCATACAGCTCTATGAACCCGCGATACATCACTGTTGTGAACCAGATGTCACCTTTAGGCAAAGATATTTTCGCACCCTTATTGGTGGTATAATCATAGAAGAAATAATTGTGGCATGATTGTGCTATGTCTTGAGCTTCTTTCAGGTATGAACCGTCTTTTGTGCACTTATACAATAAAGCCGCGGCCTGCATCATTTGTCCGCTATTGTAGGCAAATTTAGTTTTTTCTATTTCTCCGTTCAGGTTTATATTATCGTAAAACAAATAGTCTTTTTTATCTTGTAAATTGGCTTTGGTCCACTCGTATAAATTCTTGCCTTTGTGAAAATAAGAACTATCGCTTGTGGCTTCAAACAACTTTAAGGCAAAAACAGCTCCGGGAGCATTCGAACAAGTATTTTTGCTGAATTTCTTTTGTTCACACCAATATATCCCTCCTCCAAGTATCGAATCGGTACCGCTTTCTATGAAATTCCATGTGGCGGTTGCTCTGGAAAGATACTTTTTTTCTTTTGTGAGTAAGTACAGATCTGTGAAATCAATGCCTATCCAAACATTATCGTCATAGAAGCGGTCGGGAGTAGGAGTCTTTTCTATATAAGAAGCATAAGCGCCGGGATCTCTTTTGGTATCAAAATACAAATCCAAGCCTGACATTATCCTATTTTCAAGGATTTGTAGGTATGAAGCATCTTTATTGTTCTGATATATTGAAACTACGGCTGACAAGCTTCCAGAAAAAGGCCAGAGATAAGAATAAAGGTTTTGAGGGGCGTCCGGCTGATCTGAGGTAAGGTAAGTCACCTTATGTTTTTCATTATAAGGGTAAGTTTCGCGAAACAAAAAGGGATTGTCCGTGGAATATAGTTTGAAAATTGATTTCAATGTTATGTCTGCCCTGTACAGGTTCTTATTTTTGGAATGGAGCGGCTTTGCTTCCAGACTAAGGGCAAATGAAAGAAAAACAGATAGCAATGATGTGAAAAAATATGTTTTCATGAGGTGCTGTTAGATGAATATTATATATCGGACAAAAATAATGAAGTTGATTATATAAGAATAGCGATCTGATTATCTAAAAAGTGTCAAATTTTTCATTATTAGTGTTTGATTTGCCGGAATGATTTATATGGCACTTGTATAAAGGATTTCGGACATATTGCTCCTTTCTTGAGGGCAATTGCTCGATTGTATGCTGAACAGCATAGCAAGAGTGTCAGATTTGTCCTTTTTAGTGTCTAAATTTGCCGCACGGAAAATAGAGGCTTTTAATTACAATTCATTTGATTTATTTTTAGATGATATTTATCAACTCTAATTTTTTTAATCATTTATAATGAAAAACACAAAATTGTCATTACTCTTGATAGTTTCTTTTTGCGGAGTCTTTTTGTCCTTAAAATCTCAGGATAAATCATTACATTTTATTTCTACATCTCATTTGGACACTCAATGGAATTGGGATGTGAAAACCACAATTGATGAATATATTCCGAATACCATGCTGCAAAATTTTGCGTTGTTTGCGAAATATCCAAGCTTCCAGTTCAATTTTGAAGCTGCAATACACTATAAATGGATGAAGGAATATTATCCGGATCAATACAATAAGCTAAAACAATATGTGCAGGATCAAAGATGGCACCCGAGTGGGGGGAGCATTAATGCCAGTGATGTGATGGTGCCTTCGGGTGAATCCATAATCAGAAATTTCCTGTATGGGCAAACTTTTTACAAAAAAGAATTCGGACGGAAAGGTGGAACCGATTTCATGGTGCCGGATTGTTTTGGCTTTCCATACTCTTTGCCCTCATTGGCAAAACATTGTGGAATAACCGGCTTTCATACCGCTAAGCTGGCATGGGGATCTGCGTATAAATACGATGATCTGGCTCCGTTCGGTATTTGGAAAGGAGTTGATGGTTCGGAAATATATGCCGTTTTTAAAGGGGAGCCGTACGACTGGCATGAGGTATACAATAAAGATATGTCTTATGACTCGGACATACTGGGCACAGCAAGTACAAACCAATCAAAATATGGAGCGCCATTTGTGTTCCGCTATGTTGGGCCTCGTGGCGACAGGGGGGGCGCATTGCAGGATAATCCTCAGGTAATCGGCGAAAATACACCTTCTTGGCTGCAGGCAAGTGTAAATTCTGATGGACCGTTGAAAGTTTTTCTGTCCACTCCGAGTGAAATATTTTCATTGTTGGATCAATACAAAAACGATAAATACTTTGTCTGGAATAATGAATTGCCAATGACAAAGCATGGAGTAGGCTGTTATACTTCGCATGCGATGATGAAATATTGGAATAGGAAGAATGAACTTTTGGCAGACGCTGCCGAGAAGTCATCTGTGTTTGCTGACTGGCTGGGTGGCATTAACTACCCTTCGGAGCAAATGCAGGATGCCTGGACTACGCTCCTTTGGCATCACTTTCATGATGATTTGACAGGGACATCCATTCCGAGTGCATATGTTTATTCATATAATGATGAAGTGTTGGTGAATCTGAATCTGTCGGAAGTGTTGAAGAATTCTATCGGTTCTGTTGTCAGGAAGATGGATACGCAAACTGCTGGAATTCCTTTGGTCGTTTACAATCCTTTATCTATCGAACGGAAAGATGTGGTGGAGGCTACCGTCTCTGTGGATTCCAAAGTTGATAATATCCGTGTATTTGATAAAAACGGAGTTGAAATATTGTCTCAAGTACTGAGATATGATGCCTCTGCCCAAAAACTGTATATTATTTTTGAGGCTACAGTGCCTTCACTTGGTTACTCGGTTTACGATCTTCGACTTAATGAAGCCAGTCCATTAAAGTCTGATCTCGCAATATCAGGGCAAGCCATTGAAAACGATGATTATAAGGTAACAATTGATTCCAACGGAGATGTAAGCTCTGTTTTGGATAAAGGAATGGGCATTGAATTGTTAACGTCCCCGATTCGTCTGGTGATGTTGAGTGATGTGTCGACAGAATACCCGTCTTGGGAAATAATGTGGAGCGATGTCAATGCAGCTCCAAAGGCTTATGTCGATGAAAATGTATCTGTAATGATGGAGGAAAACGGGCCTTTGCGAGTGAGCCTGAAAGTTAGCAGAAGCAA
>ERZ778028.2402-NODE-2402-length-13757-cov-8.500292_pt1 | contig 13757 bp, 10 predicted proteins | sample MGYA00375758_ERZ778028 | MGnify/ENA primary metagenome ERZ778028 (study PRJEB29350, sample SAMN05389828) | bioreactor metagenome | isolation source: Thiocyanate bioreactor | place: South Africa: University of Cape Town | collected 2014-03-17 ... | reverse complement strand
TAAAGGCATCGGCTGCTGCTGATGGTGCTGCGTATTCTGTTGATGCATCTGCGGCGCGATAGGCGGCTGCGGCGGCTGCGGCAGATGCGCATGCTGCTGCGTAGGGGGCGCCAGGTGGGGAGGCAAGAAATGAGACCTCGGGTCGTGCTGCACCTGCGACATCTGGTGGGACAGGGGCGACATCATGTACATCTGCGAAGGCGACGCATACCGGTAGGCGTTGGGAGGCGGGTGCATCCCAGGCCCGCCTTGGCCCGTGCCATAGTACGGAGCAGCATGCAGGGGCGACGAATCCTCACCGTAAAACCCTGGTGCTCGCCCTCCAGGCGCACCAGGCGGAGATTGCATGTGCATGAATGGCGAAGACAACCCACCGCTAAACGTGCCCATTCCGCGGTGCTGCGCGAGCACTGCGTGCGGCCCTCCAATTACAGAAGTGGACGAAGATATAGGCGGCGGCGAAACAGTCATGGGTGGCAAACTGCCGGGTCCGCCCGGCGAGTGCTGCTGCTGGTGGTGGTGGGACATAGGGATTGCCGGCTGCCCCGGCCGCGGAGGCAGCGGCAGGTCCAGGCGCTGCGCCCCATAGACCATTCCATCCATTCCGGCGCTTGCCCCTTGGCCTTTCGCCGATGTGCGGGAAACAAGTGCGCTATTTCCAACCACGCTAGTCGGCGCATTGCGCGACGGCGCCTGCGGGCGAGGACGCTTCGGGATTGGGCGCCGCGTTAGGCCCTCAACCGGCACCTTGCTCTCTCCGGCCGGGGCGTTGCCGCCATGGTCGGCGCCCGCTTGCGCGCTCGTAGAGGCACTGGAAGTGGGCGACATGCTGCGACTATCGTTGCTATGGGAGCCGGCCTCTTCGCCGGCAGAGTCGCCACCATCATCGTCCGCGCCACTCTCACCGTCGTCCTCCTCATCGCTCCCGGCTTTGTCGATGCCGAAGCGGTCACGAGGGTCATCCACACGGCGCCCGGAACCGCGCCGAGCGGCGGGACGCTCAACGCGACGCTTAATCTCCTCATTGTTCTTGCTCTCGTGGGGCTCGCTGTACTCGGTGTATTTAAGAAGGATCTTGTCCATGTCCGTCGAAGCATATTGGAAGAGCTTGTCGTTGTGAGAAAAAATGATGAGGCCAATTTCGCAGTGGCAAAGTGTGCTCAACTCATATGCCTTCTTCATCAACCCCCATTTCCGCTTGGAAAACGTAACCTACCGAGAAAAAGCATGTCAATCGAAAGAAACAAGGGGCGGTTGACAAGAAGAAAGAGATCTCCTTTTACAGCAGCCATAAAGTAAACCCACAGACAACTTTAACGAGAAGCATACCTGCCGGTTCCGATCAGCCACAATTCTCTCGATTACAATCTTCTTGCGGCCCATTTTCGGTATACAGCCCTGCTTCGCTTGCTCACTCCTGCGTCGAAGCGTTGGTCGGTTGTGTGGACAAAAAAAGCAACGCCCGTCGACCGATCCAGTAATCAGGATAAATCAGGATCTGATCAGGATGACATTCGTTTGGCACTGATTGCGCGCGCAAATCGAACCAGAATCGAACCTCTCACTTGACAACCACAATGAGCAGTCAGGCGTTGCAGCTTCAACTTGAGGAGAACCTGCGCCTGCTGGAGAGCGAGACCGAGCGGTACAAGCGAAATATGCTCCTGCTTTTAGAGTACCAGAAAACTGTGCTTTCTGTGTCCACTGTGTGGGTGCGCAGCGTCAGTTTCCTGGGATCGGCTCTTACCCTCGCGTTTTAGACAGAATGGGTGGAACACGCAAATCGCGCGGCGCAGGCAGCTGAGCCATTGAGGCCAGACATGGCCTGACACTTTTTTGATGCTATCGACATGTGTGAGAAATTGTGATTCTATTTGCCACGCTTGATGAGACGCTCCAACCGGCGCGACCCCCTGCCCGTACTCAATCGTTGATGGCCGCGTTTATTGTTATTTAGCGTAGGTTCTATGTATTCTGTGTATGTATAAAATTAATATTTATGAGATACTTTCTATTTGCTTTTGAGCAACACTCACTTGCCTCGACCTTTTGCCTCATTTCCCCGTCCGACGGTTTCACCGATTGGGACTACTTCCCGTAAAATGAAAGGGAATGCATATTTATCGATTCGAGTTTCCCCGGGACGATGTTCAATACTTTAACATGCTCTTCCTACCCTTGACGACCAAACTCGGCAGCGGCGAGCGTAGTAGGCTCGAACATTCACCGAACTCGCGCAAAAGTGGCCCACAAAGAGTAAAAGAAAGACGTGCATGCCGTCTTCCATATCACGTCTGTTTATGGGCTTCACTCACAGTTCATTCTGCAAGCTGTATGTGACATCTTTTAGCCTCCGAAGCAGTCTCATTTGGACTTTGTCGTCTCCTTGAGGTCGCTGTGGATTGTGACCAATCACAGTTCGTCAAATCAGCTATCAGCCGTGTCAGCCGACCCCGAGCCGACCGGCCCTGGGCATCATGCAGGCAGCAGATCGCGCCATTGTCCTCATATGGAAACTTCTTGAACGGAAAACTTCGCCAAAGTTTCTTGTGTTTTGGAGTGCTTTTGCTGCGCATGCGTTGGTGTATTGGGGCGTTGGCTTGCTGATCCTCGCCGTGGACAAATCCAAGAAGCCTGCCTGGCTGTATCGCTACAAGATCCAGCCGTCCGACTGTCTCTCACTCTCTGACGCTGTCAAGTGCATCAAGCGGGTTGCTCTTAACCAGCTTTTATTTGCTGTGCTGCCACTGTACCTCGCGTCCCGGCGCCTCGGTGAGTCGTACGCCCTGAAGCAGCTCAGGCGCCCCGTGCCGACTGCACGGCAAATGATATGGCAGCTGTGCGTCTGTCTCGCGCTGCAAGAAATAGGATTTTTCTTTTCACACCGCGCGTTGCACCATCCTCGCGTTTACAAGACTGTTCACAAAATGCACCACGAATTCCGCGCGCCGACGTCACTCGCTTCGGAATACGCGCACCCGGTCGAATTCGTTGTCGCCGACATTCTACCGGGCGTGCTTGGCCCATCTCTATTGCACACTCATGCGCTGACTAATATGATTTGGACAGCCTTTGGCATGTTTATCACTACGGCTCACCATAGTGGCTATCAGCTTCCTTTCCTGCGCGGCTTTCTGGCGCCCGATTTTCACGACTATCATCATATGGCTTTCAACAGTAACTTTGGCACCACGCGCACCCTTGACTGGCTGTTTGGAACAGATAAGCACTTTCGCGCCTACCTCGAGCGAAGAAAGAATGCAAATAAGCCTGCAACGCAGCAGGAGGCCGATGAAGAAGCATTAAAGAACGTCCTCGAATGAGGCGTCAAAGCTTCCCAAGCTCTCTTGCCGGTGTACACTACGCTGTGTAGTTGCCTGTACGTGTTGCATAGTGTTCCTGTACCAATAGATTTCGTGTTTGCATTGAATACCAGGGTTTAGCCATGGTTGCACGATTTGGCGGGAACCATACCCTGGTGACCCTGCAACACAACAAATCTGGTGATCTGGCCACGTGGATTGATAGCGCCACAAATTTGGTCATGGGGTCCCGTGGAGTTTTGTTTCGGTACACAGTCTCTTCTCTTGGAACCCAGCAAGCGGGGTAAGCCATGAACAGGACTCTTCTGGCCGCGCTGATCTTGGCCGTGCTGGCCGTCGGCGCTGTCGCCGAACGCAAGATCATTCGCCCCGACCCGTCTCGTAACCGCCGCAAGGAGCTCCGCGACTACCGTGAGTGGACCAAGGTGGCCGAGGGCAAGGAGGAGGACTACTATGACATTTTGTACGTCCCGACCGGCTTCGCCGCCTCCATGATGTGCTCGGGCCTTTTCCTTGACAACATGAGCGAGGAGGAGGTTCTTGAGTATGACGTTGATATTGCCGGCATCGTCTCGGAGATCGAGATTGACTATGACGAGAAGTCGGTGACCACCCGCATGCTCAACAGTGGCGAGAATGAGCTCAAGTCGATTTACCGTGAGGGTGTTGGATGCACCATCGTGTTCCCCGTGATCACCGAGGAGGAGCTGCGCGCCCAGTACCTTGGTGATATGTCGCCCCTTCCCCCGCTCAACGAGACCGAGGAGTGGCCGCTCGGCAACTGGGTCGACCCCACTGCCCCCGAGGGCGTCGATATGGAGACGCTCCAGGCTGTTGTGGATGCCGACTTTGCCAACGAGCGCACCAACACGCGTGCCATCATTGTTGTGTACAAGGGCAAGATTGTCCTTGAGCAGTACAAGCCTGGCATGGGCCGCCAGAACCGTTTCCTCGGCTGGTCGATGACCAAGAGCGTCAATGCTGCCCTTGTCGGCATCATGACCGGCGAGGGCCGCCTTGCCGTCGATGAGCGCATCCCCGTTCCCGAGTGGGAGGATGAGTCGGACCCGCGCCACAACATCACCGTCGGAAACATGCTCAACATGGCTAGCGGCCTCAACTGGCTTGAGGGCCTGAACATCCCGCAGGGTCTCTACATGCAGAACGGCGACTGCGCCGGCTACGCGGCTGGCCGCTCGCTCCGCGACCCCATCAACTCGGTCTTTGAGTACTCCACCGGCACTTCGACCATCCTCGCCCGCACCGTCCACCAGGTCCGTGCCAACAACGGCCTCACGGACTTTGAGTTCCCTCGCGCTGCCCTCTTCTCCAAGATTGGCATGAACACCGCTGTCATCGAGCCTCACCTCGACGGCTACCACCTTGGTGGCTCCAACATGCACGCCTCTGCTCTCGATTGGGCCCGCTTTGGCCTTCTCAACATGCGCTATGGTGAGTGGGTCGACGGCAACCGCATCCTCCCCGAGGGCTGGGTCGAGTATTCGTGCACCCCGTCCGACGCGTACGGCGGCTACGGTGCCCAGTGGTGGGTCGGCAACTCGCCCGAGGCGGGTACGTGCCGCATGTCTGGCTTCCGTGGCCAGAGCGTCCACACGATGAAGACCAAGGACCTCATGGTCGTCCGTCTCTCCATGCCCAAGTTCGTCTTCACCGGCGCCCATGAGAGCGGTGACTTCATCCGCGGCATCTATGACTGCTTCCCTTGAAGATCTTAAGCGGTAACTTGGCACTTTACACGTGTAACGTTGCAATATAGCCTTAGAAGATTTCCGATTTACTGTGCTCTTTGTGGATGGCTGCTTTTGTTGCAGAGAACATTAGGTGTAATTGATGATATGACGGTGTGTTGGTGACATGCCAAGCTTTAAAAAAGGTTTTAGCGTTAGCAGTCCATGCACAGATACCGTAAAACCATGTGTGACAGTCGTCGTTAGTCTGGGCTCGAGTAACGTCTGTCTTGAACGTCTGTCTTGATGCAGACTCCACTCATCGACATGTACAGTCAGCGTTTGGCCGTTCACTGTTCCGCACTGTTCCGGCACTGTTCGACTCGTTCGACTGTTCGTCAAGTGTGGATCAGGCGCGTAATGTTTCGCCCGCCAGGTGGAGCCCCGTTTGCGGCGCCAGCGCTTGGCATGCCGCTATGGACGCAGGTTACTTCTCCTGACGGTCGCATGTACTACGTCAACATGCAGACCGGTGAGACATCTTGGACGCTTCCGCCAGGTGGTGTCGCAGTGCCGGCCATCCTCCCTCAACCAGCGGCTCCGGCAACTGTGTTTACTCCTGCACCTGCTGTGGTAGCAGAGACTGTCGAGGAGAAGGAAAAACCAGTATCTCAGTGCGTTCTGTTTTTGTTGGTGTACAGCTGCTCACGGCCGATTGACTCTCAGGACGCCCATCGAGGGAACCGACTACAAGATGGTGCACACGAACAAAGGACGGAGGTACTTTTTCCATATTCCCACGAAGCGCTCGCACTGGACTGTGCCGGAGGATATTAAAGACATTGTGGCTCTACTGGACCAGATGGAGGAGGAGGAAAAGGTACAGGAACAGGAACGTGAGGAACAAGAAAGGGAGGCGAAGCGCAGGCGAATTGAAGAGGATAAAAAGCTCATCGAGGAGGACCAGTACGCGCGTGCAAACTGTTTGACTATTGTTTTCTGACTTGTACAGACACGAGGTGTACGATGGGATCTACGGTAAAGACAAGTACACTCTCTTTAAGGTTATGCTGCATGACTTGAATGTGTCGCCGTTCTCCACGTGGGAAAAGGAATTTCCGCTCATGTCCCGCGAGGACCGCTTTGACAGTATGTTCTACGAAAAAAATTGTGTTTTGTGTTCTAATGCACTTCTCAAGGTCTTGCTACGCTAAAGGAGAAGAAAACGGCCTTTGATCAGTACTGCAAGCAGCGTTTGGCAGCTGACAAAGACAGGATCGTCAAGAGTGCCAAGGCTCCGCGAAACGACTTTATGACAATGATGGAATCACTTGGTAATGCGCTCACCTCTAAATCTCGCTTTACCGATCTTATCCGCCTGTGCGAACGGGACTCTCGGTATCTGGCAATCAGCAGTCCTCGTGAACGCGAATCCATGTTCAAGGAGTATATTGCAACTCTTGCTGCTAGAGGTGCGTTTCAACCAGTATGCTTGTTCTCTGCTGACTTTATTGCAGAATCTGCCGATACTATGCCCACTGCGGAGCGGGAGAATGTTTTCCTGGCAATGCTGAAGGAGAAACGCACTCAGCTTACGTATGATTCATCGTGGCGCGAGAGCAAGTCACTTTTCGAAAACGACCCTCGCTACCTTGTTATTCGCTCCTCATCGCATCGAGAGGATCTGTTCTACGAGTATTTGCGGACGCTGGACCCTGAGCGCGAAGAGCGGCGCCGTCGCGAGCGGGAAGAACAGTCACTGCGCGATCGCGAGGACGCGGTACGTCGGCAGCAGCACTCTCGGATGAGAGAGGCCGAGTCGGAGCGCTCGGCACTTGTTCATGAGGAGGGTGTGCGTCTTTTGACGTCGCTTTTTGTTCAATACGTAAAGTCGCACGAGACTCGGCTGGCGGATGTCATTGACGAGTTGTCCCGCGACGCTCGCTGGAAGGACTGTGGACTGTCCGATGAGGGGAGAGAGAATGTTTTCCGCCGCCATCTTTCTGACCTCTTTGAGAAGCGCAAGAATGCGTTTGCGCGAATGTTGGATGAGTACATGGGGCCATACATTAATCTGCGGTGGGAGGACATTCTGCCCAATGTACGCGATGATCCGCGCTTTGTTCAGCTTGGTGCGAACAGAGATGCAGATGCGCCTCGCGTATTTGAGGAGTATATCCAGGAGAAGGTGCGATACTACATTGATTCTTTTTTGTTCCCTTTGCTGATTTGCCGAATGCAGCGTATCCGAGCCATTGCAGCGTTCAAAGAATTGCTCAAGGAGAACAAGTACGTTTACTATGCTGCATCCGTTGAGACGAAGGCGACAGCCATCGACAACGCCGCTATTCACGAGGCGCTGAAAAGCGACAATCGCTACTTGGTGATGGACGCACTGCCAGAAGAGCGGCAGCGCCTTATTGATGACGAAATCGAGCATATTCAGCGCAAGGGCCCCGACCGCCCCCTTGGACAAAAGCTGGAAAAGTAATGCTTTTTTGAAAATGTAATCAATGTACCTATCATCTTGCTATCCATAGTCGTGCGCGTTTGCGACCTTTTGCTTTCGCAGAGCGTTGCACGAGTGTTGCACAATGCACCAGCCAATATACCGGGCAGTCGCGGGCTACGCACCTGCCATGCACTGGCAATGCACTTGCAATGCACTATCTGTGCCACTTGGTGCTCATCGGCATGTGGGATCGACCAATCAGATCATTGGTGCTGTGAAAAAATCGCTGCCGTCGGATACCAGCCCCGCACTAACCCACCACGCTCACTTCCGCAAGCATGGCTCCTGTCGCATCACCGCCCGCGCCTGCCGGTGGCGAGGCCGCTGTAAAGTTTGACTTCAAGGACGTTCCCGAGTCTGCTTACGCCAAATTGCGCAAGGAAGTTGACGTCGGGACTCTGCCAGAGTACCCAAACAGTTTCCTTCCTCTGATTGTGCGCCCCTTGCCAAACTCGCCTCCCGAGAAGCGTTCCAAGGCATTCCTTGAGGACTTTTGCCGCCGTCATGCGGACACCATTGAAAAGGTGCTCCTTGCGCGCGGTGTCCTTTGCTTCCGTGGATTCGACGTTTCGAGTCCGCAGGACTTTGAGGACGCGGCCCTTACTCTGTGCCCCAAGCTGAACAACGTGTACCACGGCACTTCTCCGCGCAACATGATCACTACCTACGTCTTCACTGCTTCTGAGTTGCCCAGCTTTTTCCCGATCCCACAGCACTTGGAATTGAGCTTTGTTCCTAACCAGCCTAGCCGGCTTCTGTTTTGGTGCGGCCAAGACACGCAGTGGGGCGGAGCCACCTCGCTCTGCCACTTTGGCCTTGTGTGGCAGGATCTGCCCGAGGATCTCCGAGCCAAGTTCCGCAAGGTTGGCGTGAAATACTACCGCAACTACTCCCGTGCGCCGCCAGACACTGTTGCTTGGTACTTCCAAAACTAACCAATACACCGCTTTAGCGCCTGGCGCCCTTCGCTTGGACCCCACTGAGCTGAAGCCGTGGCCGGAAATTTTCCAGACGACTGACAAGGCGGTCGTTGAGGCCAGCTGCGCTGACGATGACTTCACCTTGGAGTGGAAGGCGAACGATGGAATTCGCATTTCCAACGCGGTCCCCGCCATGCGCGTGCACCCGCTTACCAAGCAAGAGATTTGGTCGAATCATGCGCAGGTGTTCCATCCCTCTACGGCCTACCAGGAGTACATGACACTTGCTAGCTACACTAAGCGCTGGACGTTCTACTTGTGGGCTATGGTTGCGTTCGTTCTCTTGATGGTCTCGCGCCTCGTTCGCAAGGAGAAGGATTTCCCTATGAACACTGTCTTTGGTGACGAGTCAATCATCAGTGACAGCGACATGCGCATTGTCAGGGACGTCATTTGGAAGCACACGATCAACAACCCTTGGCAGATTGGCGATGTTGTCTACATTGACAACAAGGCGGTGTCCCATGGCCGCTTGCCTTACGGTGACTTTTCCGGAAAGCAAAGGAAGGTTCTCGTCGCCTGGAGTGCTGAATAACCGGCGTCATGTGTTTCGTTGTTGAACTTGATAACTTTACTGGTTCGTTCTGCTTGGAGTGAATAGATGGTGTGCTTGGTTGGTGGTGTCTTTTAGTGTGCCCAATATGGTGTACCGAGTAGTTTTAATATACTGTTATAGATACGTACTTCTTATAGCAGCTGCATGCGCATATGCAGAGCGATGCCGGTAGCAAAAAGCGGACACGTGATATTCTCAATACGTACGTGAGAAAGGAATGTCTGCCTGCGGAAAGTGGAGATATGCACTGAATGAAACGTGAAAAGCAAACAAATATGTGGATCGACGCGGGTAGCATAAAGAGCTCGTTATTGAGTGTTGGCTTTCTATTAATCTCAATACGAAGGTCAGAAAAATAGACCGAGAAGTGCAATGTGAGAGGTACACTACACGAAACGCTACACTTATGGCAGTGTACTGTGACAGTGTATCCGACCTTTTTATTGTTCAAGAAAGAGAGAAGTAAACAAAAGAACAGCGCGGCGAGGCAGATTCCGCGCTATTTATGTACTAGAGGCTCGACCAGAAGGAGGATAAGCTGCGAGGCGTGTGCTCGTCCTGCCGGCGTGTGCTCGTCCTGCCTGATAACTGTTGCGCGAGTCTGCGCGCTATTGTGTCCTTCGTGTAAACGTCCCGAACGAGCAGCACGTGTGTGCGCGTGTGCGGGTCAGCGATGGTACCGGCTCGATCGAGGGGTCGTTGCCTGGGCTGATGGTTGACCGTGAAGGAATCGGTCGGCGGTAAAGTACCAGAATGATTCCGTGTTGGGTGTGCTCATATCTCCGCGAATACGTGTCGTAGAGCAATAGTTAAGGGTGCGTTCGAGAGCTCGCGACGAGACGGGTCGAATGACATACGAGAAAGAGCTGCGCATGATGTGTAGGAGTGGTTCATGATCAGATCGATGGTTTCGGGTGCGCTCGAGAGCTTCCAAGACAGTCGAATACTTTCACATAAAGAGGAGTTTGCGTGGCGTGGTTGATGGTGAGGTTCCAGGCGAGGTTCCCGGCAGGAATATCGGACGCCACGTTTGAAATGAAAGCACACTCATCGGTACAGATGCTTGTGTGACGCACCTAAAGTAATGGTGCAATAGCGTTGTATTTGCTCATCCGAAAAGAAGGGCGGTGAACGAAGAGACTCAAGCGAGCGCTTAGTTCGCAGAAGCGAAGTTTAGTGCTGTGCCCACCAGTCTCAGCCAGCCGCGCAAAAGCAGCGTTCGGCCCCGCTCACCCTTGTGACATAACAACAGACGGTTTGAAATGAAAAGCTTGCTTGCTCTCGAACTGTTTTCCGGAAGAAAATAATAGGTCTCAACGTGTCGTCCACGACATTATCGAAAAAATATGACCTCTTCCCGTGAGAAGCAAAGGGACGAAGAAAGAAGAGGACGTTTCTAGCTCCGCTTAATCGAAAAGGCGACTATTCAAAGAAACCCAGAAAACACATTAAACACCTACTATAAAACAATGAAAACGCCCTATCACAGTGTGTTTGATTTCACATCTGATCGTGGATTGGCTGATTGCTGAATCGCTTCCAATCCATACATTCCTCACCCCCATAAACGACTGTCTTGGGGAACGTATGGATTGGCCCTGTTGCCATGTAAGTAGTCCACCCCGTTCGACAAAGTTACAGCATATTCAAACTATGAGGCTCTTCGACCTGCGTCCCCCGTGACACTTTGTCGTGCCCTTCTCTCCTGTGCCGGACCGGACGAGTGTGTGAGGCGTTGCGTCGATTCGTGGCGCAGAACTGAGCCACGAGCTTTATCGACACAACGTGTACGTCGTACTCAAGGCTTAGGAAACCTCCATATCAAGTAGCAACCCGCATCAATACCATATCACGAACATTAGGAAGACTCCCGCGATGTCCACTCACCCGCCCACCAACAGCGTGCTATCATAACGCCAGATTCCCTCCTCACAGTGTAGCCAAGCCCTCTAAGAGCGAACAGCAACTTCCCCGAGCCGACCGACATCCATCGACATGAACAGACACACAAAAGACGAAACGAATTATGTCGAGGGACTCGCGCATTAAGGAGCACCCGCCCCGAAGTGGATGGAAGGCTGAACATTGAACACACGTAGCTAGCGTGGCAAGTACGGTCGACGACGAGGTTGAAGCGGTAGGACGCTCTTGAGAGGTACAACCAAGATGCCAGGATACCGTCTGTGCTCTTCGGCGCGGTACTCTGAGTGAGAGATAATCCACAGCGTGACGCACCAATGTATCACAAATGTGATGATGGAGGAGATCTGCTGGTTGGGTAACAGAGGTTTATTACCAGTGCAGAAGGAAGAACACTGAGAACACAAAAAGCTACACGTATTTATACTAGTGCTTATTCAGCATGACATGTGACATTACGTAATAAATGGAAGAGCCTAGAAGAGCCTCGAATACTCAAGTGCGTATACCGAATAGTCTAGAGCTTGCATGGATCATGTTGCTTTGTCAGGCTTGTGACAGGCTTGTCACAACAGCTGACGTAATGGTAAATCTAGAGCTGCTGCTGCACAGCATCACAGATGCGGCATCGCATGAGTACAAAAGTGTATAGGTGGCGTACCTATTTATTGAAAGGTCAAAGTACAATCGTCACACAAAGCACAAACGTCGCACCCACGCAGTGTCGCATCAGCTTTCCTATGCGACAATAGTCGACGCACGCCTGTGAATCCGCGTTGGGTTCTCGCAGATAGCATGTCAGGAACCAACGCCACCCCCCCATACGTGCTGCGTCCTTTGCACTGCACGCATCGCTCCCCCGAGTGGCATCCTTCGATTCGTCTCGCCGTGAGCTCTCGAACGCACCCTCAACCATCGCTCCACGACACGTATTCGCGGAGATATGAGCATCTGCTACACACGTACCGCCCCTATCTGGACGCTCGCAGGCAGGCCCAATAGCGCGCACTACTGTGTAGCTGTCTGGCAGGACGCCCACGCAGTACGACAACGTACACGCCTCGCAGCTTATCCCCGACTGGTCAAGCCTTATGTACAAATAATGTATAGTCTGCCTTTTGGCAATGTCCTTCTGTGTTCTTTCCTTTGCGATAAAATCACAAGCTCGGGCCCACAGACATTTGGTAGTCCAGCGGTGTCAGTTGTGCCGAGTTCCCAGGAGGCAGCGTGAATTGTGGTCGGTCAGCCCTGCGGTAGAATTATCCCTCTCACTATCATATGGGCCGGCCATTTGGCAACCTATCGCTGCCTTAGGGCGATGCCATTCCAATCACACACTGACGAGATCCAGCATTGGCCATATTGCATTCGTTCGAACAGCAGCAACATCCGTACAAGAGAAATATACAAACGATGTAAGTCTGGTACCATGGTGCAACAAAAGAAGTCACCTGCATCACTGTATTACTTAAATTACATATCTTCATCTTGCTGGGCATTCATCTCCTCAGAAATCCTATGGACGGCATTCACAAATGCCTCGAGATGATCGGGGTTATGCTCGGGCATCATGCCATGTCCCAAATTGGCAATGTACCTCTGCGTGCCAGCCCTTAAAACACGCACGTTAGCATCATCACGCACAACGACAGTGAAATTGCGTACTTTTGGAGCATCTTTTGGACGAGTTCTTCAATCGTTCCCTTGGGCGCAAACAATGCAACGGGATCGAGGTTGCCTTGAATCGTCGCTCTCCCATGCACAGACTTTCTCGCCTCCTCAAGATCCATAGTGGCGTCAAGGCTGACAACGTCAAACCTCTCGTCAGCGTCCTCCGCGTTACCGAGTGCTTCCACAGCGTAGTGCGCCCCCTTGGCAAACACGACCACCGGCACACGCGGAATGCCGAGATCGTCCAGCGACAACCTTACGGTTCGGACAATGCGCCGAAGGTAAGGAAGCGAAAACTGGTTAAAGAGGTCTGGCGACAGCTCTCCCGCCCACGACTCGAATAGCTGCAGCATCTGGGCCCCGGCCTTCACCTGGCACACGAGATAACCGGCAGACACGTCGGCAATAAGCGAAAGAAGCCGGTGCGACGAGCGCGGGTCAGCGTAAAGCCATGTCTTGGCGCGCGCGAACGTCTTGCTACCACCGCCCTCAATCATATACGCCATGAGCGTCCAAGGGGCACCACAGAAGCCAATCAACGGAACCTGCAACAACAGTAAAGTAAGCATAATAAGCACTTCATAAATAACACACCTTTCCTTCCAACTTGGTGCGCGTGAGGCGAATTGCGTCGTAGACGTATGCAAGCTCCTTCTCGGGGTCGCATTCCCAGTTGAGGCGAGCCAGGTCATCCCCGTTGGCGAGGGGCGACGGGAAATGCGGGCCCTTGCCGGGCACCATCTCCACAACCATGCCGAGAGCCTGAGGAACAACGAGAATATCGGAGAAAATGATAGCGGCGTCCAGTGCGAAACGGCGGATCGGCTGGAGCGTCACTTCGCACGCAAGCTCTGGGGTGCGACACACGGTGAAGAAGTCGCTCTCCGCGCGCATGGCGCGAAACTCGGGAAGGTAGCGACCCGCCTGGCGCATCGCCCATACTGGGACGCGCTCGGTGCGCTCGCCACGTGCAGCACGCAGAATCAAGTCGTTCTGAAGTACAGGAAAGGACGTCATGGCTGCTGATCTGCCACCTGTTCAATAGCAGTTCACACGGGGCCCTCGGATATTCAGCGCCCACGTGGATGGCGCGATCTTTGACCCAAA
>ERZ778028.2399-NODE-2399-length-13765-cov-7.406127_pt1 | contig 13765 bp, 15 predicted proteins | sample MGYA00375758_ERZ778028 | MGnify/ENA primary metagenome ERZ778028 (study PRJEB29350, sample SAMN05389828) | bioreactor metagenome | isolation source: Thiocyanate bioreactor | place: South Africa: University of Cape Town | collected 2014-03-17 ... | reverse complement strand
ATCAGCGTCTGCTTCATCTCACAGCACTCATTGCGCTGACCGGTTGAATCCGCCCCTCGTCGCGCGCACGCAGGAGCTGCGCCGGTACGAGCCGCGGGCGCGATCAGTGCAGCGACGCGTCGGCGTCGGTGTGCAGCCACTCGGTGAACACGACCTCGAGGCCGGCGCGCGTCGGCGCACACACCATCGGTCCCGCCTGCGCGTCGAGATCGCCGCGGAACGGCGCGACCCGCACCAGACGCAACGGCTCGCCGTCGACGCCGGCGCGTACCGTGAGGGCATCCTCGCCACGGCTCACGCGCACGCGCAACGGCCGCCCGGCCCACTCCGGCACGGCCCCGACCGACCAGTCCGACATGATGTCGGTGACGACGGCGCCGACGCCGAGCACACCGTCGGCGTTCTCGACTCCGGCCTTCATCCAGCGCTCATCGTCGGCGCGCACGAACAGTCCCGCCTGATCGAACTGCGCTGTGAAGTCGGCCTCGAAGACGACCTCCATGGCCGTCCCGACCGGCAGCGGTGCGATCAGCGCGTGCTCGGTGTCGTGGATGAAGCCGTACGCCGTGCGGCGCCATGCGTCACTGCCTTCGACGGCCGTGACGGCCAGCGCGTCGCCCTGGGCGCGCACGGCTGCCGGCGGGGTCGTCCACGTTCCGCCGTCCCAGGCGATGCGCTCCCTCATGCGTCCATCCTGTCGCGACCGGCACCGACGGCGGCGGCATCCGCCGGACCCGCGTGCAGGGTCAGCACCTCCACGCCGCGCGGGGCGACGCGCAGACCGTCTCCGGCATCGACGACGACCTCCTCGTCGGTGCGGTTGACGAGGAACACGTGCCGGGTCGCCTCGTCCCCGCGGACGATGACCTCGAGCCGGCCTCCCGCCGCGAGCGGGTCGGCTGCGAGCGCGTCGATCTCACCGGCGAGACGCTCGAGCAGAGCCCGGGTGCCCTCCCGACCGAGGTCGGCGGACACGTAGGTCGCCGACCCGGTGCCGACGCGGCGGTGGGTGACGGCCGGCATCCCCGCGAGCTCGCCCGCCGCATAGGTGTCCAGCACCTCGACGTCGGCGCCGACGCGGGCGATCCGCTCGCTCCAGTGTGCCGCGCGGGCGCCGGAGGCGAGCAGGGCCGATTCTTCGGGCAGAAGCGGCACGAACTCTTCCACCGTCACGCCGAGGACGTCGCGAAGGGCACCCGGGTAGCCCCCGAGCCACACCCGGTCGTGCTCGTCGACGATGCCGGAGAAGTACGTCGTCACGAGATGACGACCGCTGCGGACGACGTCCTCCAGCTGGGCATCGTCGAACGCAATCTCGACCGTCGCGAGTTGGTGCGCATGTTCTCCATCGTCTCGGCGGAGGCCACCGACCCCGGACACGAGGCGCACGACTGGCTGCGCCAGCGGTACGCGCGCGTCATCGCCGACTACGCCGGCGCGATCGCCGCCGATCGCGCCGCCGGAAGGATCGACCCGCCCGTCGGCGACGACACCGCTCTGGCCGCCCTGGTCATCACGGGGTGGGAGGGCGTTCAGATCCGCTGGCTCGCCGATGATTCGGACCCCGTGGCGGCCATGTCCCTGCTTCTGTCGAGTGCACTGCGACCACGGGCGGCATAATGGGTTTGTGCCTTCCGGCACGCCGAAGCCGAGAATCGAGGCCCCATGCCCTATCGCAACCAGGAAACGGTCGCGTCATGGGTGCGCGATTACCTCGAGGACCGCAACGTGGACGCTTCCTCCGTGTCGGTTCTCGAGAAGGAGTTCACACCGGGACCGGACTCCGGCCTCGTCGTCGTCGCCTTGAGCAACGCGTCCACGGTCACCTACATCCAGCCGGTCATCGCCGACGGCCACCCGCGGTGGATGGTGACGTTCGAGCCCCGGACCGAGGGTTTCGACCTCGACGCCGCGGGCGTGGCCCGCCTGTCGGCCGATCTCTCCACCCTCGCCGACCTGTGCGGTTATCTGCAGGAACGCACCGAGCAGGCCATCGCCGAGGCAACCGCCGCCGGAGTCTGAGCCGCACCGCGCGGTGCGATCTAGACCAGAGGCGTCGTGAACACGGCGGTCGCCAGCGCGCCGAGCGCGACGATTCCGCTCACCGTCGCCGCCGCCTGCCACAGCGCTTGCGCGCGCGTCGACCGCGACTCGACACCGGGTTCGGGCCGCGCGGCATGAGCGCCGAACACCGCGCGCTGAGCGTCGACCAGGGTCATGTAACGGCCGACGGGGGTCGAGCGCGAGTCGAAGCCGACGAAGTGTCCGTCGGGTGTGCCCTCCACGCAGCCCACGTAGTCACCGGCGCGTGAGGCGACGAAGAAGTCCTCACTGACACGGGCCCAGGTCACGCGCCCCGCGGACGCCGGAGCGATGATGCTCATGCGACGGCCGCCAGCTCCGCGCGCGACGGCGCGGTGGTCAGCGCACGCTCCATCACCACTCCAGCCGCCGAAGCCGCCGCCTGGGCGATCTCGTTCACCCGCGCGGGGTCGAGGCGGATGGGCTCCGCGTCGTCGAACTCGAAGCGCAGCGGAATCGCGCTGTGCACCCACAGGGCCGTCCGACCGACGGCGGGCGACGAGAACGTGAGGCTGAAGCCCTCCGACCGGCGGAGCTTGGTCATCGCGACCATCCGAAGGTGAGCGAGGTCGACGTCGTCGATCTCGATCGCGTCGGAGCTGTTGCCGTAGTACATGCGTCCCATCGTGACTCCCTCGGTGTGGTGCGTTGCGCCCGGTCGGTTACGAGAAAGGTTATTCTGTTAATAAGTAGTTAGTCAAACGAGATAATTCATGAGCTATATTGGAGGCACCGTAGCTTTTCGGTGATGACTTCTTCTGGGAGGCGAGCGAGGTGACGACCGCACACACGCCCGACGCAACCCCCGTCCTGGATGCTCTGGCACGCTTCAGAGCGGCCGACGCACAAATGCATCAGCGCGTGCGCACCCATGCCGCCCTCGGCGAGAACGAGCTGCGCATCCTTCAGTACGTTCTGGCCTGCGATCGCGCGGGCACCGACGTCAAGCCGAGCGAGATCTCGCGCCACCTCGGCATCAGCTCCGCGTCGACGACGGCCCTGCTCGACCGACTGGAGCGCCTCGGGAGTGTTCAGCGCGTGAGCCATCCCACCGATCGGCGCAGCATCCTCATCGCTCCGACCGCGCGCGCGGCAGCCGAGGTTGCAACCCTGGTCGACGCCTTCGAGAACCGCGTGGCGACAACAATCGACCACCTGTCCGAGGAGGGGCGAGCCGCCGTGATCGCCTTCCTGGATGCCGCGACCGACGCCGCCGACGAGATCGCCGACCCCACGATCGCTCGCGACTACGCGTCGATGTGATCGACCGCGACGCGCATCGCGTCGAGGAAGCGGATGACCGTGTCCCGATGGTCCTGATCCATTTCGCGAACGACCGCCATCATGCGCTCGTGCATCGCTGAGAGCGTCTGACGCACCTCGTCATCGGACTTCTCGCTGGAGCGGATGAGCACGCTGCGGCGATCGCCGGGGTTGGGGGTCCGCGTGATGTGGCCCGACTTCTCGAGCCGGTCCAGCAGTGCGGTCGTGGACGCGGAAGTGATCCCGAGATAGCGGCTCAGGGCGACGGGCGTCACATCCTCGTGGCGCAAGCGTGCGCGCGCGAGGAAGCGGAGCACGAGAAGCTCGTTCTCTCCCATGTCCATCGACTGCTGGGTCCTTCGCCGCATCGCCACCTCGGCGGCCCGGTAGGAGCGCATGGCTTCCATGACCGACGTAGAGCGCGCATCTTCGTCCACGTACCAGTAGGACGGCGACTGCTCGGCGGGCATGCTCATCGCAACATTGTGCCGCACCAGCGCGGGGGCCCCAGATCAGTGACGACGGTGGACATTCCCCGCCGCAGGCGCTATGTTTCTGATCGGGTTACTGATTGATAACCGAAATGAGGATGCCGTGTCGACGAAGGCGACGGACGGGTACCGCGAGCTCGTGGCGACGCTGCGCGCCGTGCGCGAGAGAGCCGCGCGGGGCGGCCCCGACAGCGCGCGCCAGCGGCACACCTCCCGCGGCAAACTCCTGGCTCGCGACAGGATCGACCTGCTGCTGGATCGCGGAAGCCCGTTCCTCGAACTCGCTCCCCTCGCCGCGCACGGTCTCTACGGCGGCGACGCTCCCGCCGCCGGCGTCATCGCCGGCATCGGCCTCGTCCACGGGCGGCACGTGATGGTCGTCGCCAACGACGCCACCGTCAAAGGCGGCACGTACTATCCGATGACGGTGAAGAAGCACCTGCGCGCACAGGAGGTCGCGGCCGAGAATCGCCTCCCGTGCATCTACCTCGTCGACTCCGGCGGCGCGTTCCTGCCCCTCCAGGACGAGGTGTTCCCCGATCGCGAGCACTTCGGTCGCATCTTCTACAACCAGGCGCGGATGTCACGCGACGGCATCGCGCAGATCTCCGCGGTGATGGGCTCCTCGACCGCCGGCGGCGCCTACGTCCCGGCGATGAGCGACGAGACCGTGATCGTGCGCGACCAGGGCACGATCTTCCTCGGCGGTCCGCCTCTGGTCAAGGCCGCGACCGGCGAGGTCGTCACGGCGGAGGAACTCGGGGGCGGGGTGACGCACTCGCGCATCTCGGGCGTCACCGATCATCTCGCCGAGAACGATCATCACGCCCTTCAGATCGTTCGCGACATCGTCGCCACCTTGCCGCGCTGCGCCGCGCTGCCGTACGATCTCGGCCCGGCCGATCCGCCCGCGCACGACGCCGACACTCTCTACGACGTTGTCCCGGTCGAGCTGACCACTCCCTACGACGCGCGCGAGATCATCACACGACTCGTCGACGACAGCCGGTTCGCGGAGTTCAAGCAGGAGTACGGCGAGACCCTCGTCACCGGCTTCGCACACATCCACGGCCACCCCGTCGGCATCGTCGCCAACAACGGCGTCCTGTTCGCCGAGTCGGCGATGAAGGGGGCGCACTTCATCGAACTGTGCGACCAACGCGGCATCCCGCTGCTGTTCCTCCAGAACATCACCGGTTTCATGGTGGGGCGCGAATACGAGCACGGCGGCATCGCCAAGCACGGCGCGAAGATGGTCAACGCCGTCGCCTGCACCCGCGTGCCCAAGCTCACGGTCGTCGTGGGCGGGTCGTTCGGTGCCGGGACCTACTCCATGTGCGGTCGCGCCTACTCCCCGCGCTTCCTCTGGTTGTGGCCGGGAGCACGGGTGTCGGTCATGGGCGGCGCACAGGCGGCATCCGTGCTCTCGACCGTGCGGGGCGAGCAGCTCAGCGCCGCCGGCAACGCCTGGACCGAGGAGGAGAAGGCGGCGTTCGAAGCGCCCATCCGCGACCAGTACGAACGCCAGGGCAGCCCCTACTACTCCACCGCGCGGCTCTGGGACGACGGCGTGATCGAGCCCGCGCAGACCCGCGACGTGCTCGGACTCGCCCTCGACGTCGTCTCCCGTGTCCCGATGACCGACGCCGGCTACGGCGTCTTCCGGATGTGATCGCATGACCACCATCACGAAGGTGCTCGTCGCCAACCGCGGCGAGATCGCCGTGCGCATCATCCGTACGCTCCGGAGCCTCGGCATCCGCTCGGTCGCCGTCTTCAGCGACGCCGACGCGGATGCCGTGCACGTCCGCCTCGCCGACGAGGCGGTGCGCCTCGGGCCCGCCCCCGCCGCTCAGAGCTACCTGTCCATCGAGCGTGTGCTGGATGCCGCGCGGCAGACCGGCGCCGAGGCCGTCCACCCCGGTTTCGGCTTCCTTGCCGAGAACGCCGCCTTCGCGAGCGCCTGCGCGGATGCCGGCATCGTCTTCATCGGCCCGAGCCCCGAGGCGATCGAGATCATGGGCGACAAGATCTCGGCCAAGCGGACGGTGGAAGCCCGGGGTGTGCCCACCGTGCCGGGGCTTGCGCGCGCCGGCCTCACCGACGCGGAGCTGATCGACGGCGCTGCCGGAGTCGGCTTCCCCGTCCTCATCAAGCCCTCCGCGGGCGGAGGCGGCAAAGGGATGCACGTCGTCGAGGAGGAGGCGCAGCTTCCGGCCGCCGTCGCCGCCGCCCGGCGCGAGGCGGCGGCGTCCTTCGGTGACGACACCCTGTTTCTCGAGCGCTACGTCACGACGCCACGGCACATCGAAGTGCAGGTGATCGCCGACTCCCACGGCAACATCGTGCACCTCGGCGAACGCGAGTGCTCGCTGCAGCGACGGCATCAGAAGGTCGTCGAGGAGGCTCCCTCTCCCCTGCTGGATGCCGCGACGCGTGCCCGCATCGGGGCCGCCGCATGCGAGACGGCGCTCAGCGTCGGGTACGTGGGCGCCGGCACCGTGGAGTTCATCGTCCCCGCGGACCGTCCGGACGAGTTCTTCTTCATGGAGATGAACACGCGCCTGCAGGTGGAACATCCCGTCACCGAACTCATCACCGGCCTCGACCTGGTGGAGCTGCAGCTGCGCATCGCGGCGGGCGAGGCGCTGCCGTTCCGGCAACAGGACGTGCGCCTGAACGGCCACGCCATCGAGGTGCGCGTCTACGCCGAGGATCCGCAAGCGGGGTTCCTGCCCACCGGCGGCCGGGTCGAACGGGTCGTGCACCCGTCGGGACCCGGCATCCGCGTGGACACCTCGCTCGAGGACGGCCTCGACGTTTCCACCGACTACGACCCGATGCTCGCGAAGCTCATCGCGTGGGCTCCGAACCGCGAAGAGGCGCGGCGTCGTCTCGTGGCTGCCATCGCCGAGACCGCGATCTTCGGGTTCGAGACCAACCTCACCTTCCTGAAGCTGTTGCTCGAGCGGCCCGAAGTCATCGCCGGTGAGCTCGACACCGGGCTCATCGCCCGCGTCTTCGACGACCTCGCCTTTCCCGAGACCTCGGAGCGTACCTTCGCCGAAGCCGCGCTCGTCATGCACGCACAGCCGACCGGCACCACCGCGACGGGTCCGACCGGCCCGACAGGACCCTGGGCGCGCGCCGACGGGTGGCGGCTCGGTCCGGCGGTACCGAGCGCGTTCGACCTCGAGACCTCTGCGCGGCGGGAGCGGGTGCGGGTGTGGGCGTCGCCGCTGCGCGTCGCGGTCGGTGACGGCGGACCGCGAGCCGCCACGGTCGCCCTCGACGAGGGACGGGCGACGGTCGGCATCGGCGGTCTCGGACGCTCCTTCCCGTTCGCGGCGGGATCGGGCGGAGTCTGGCTCCGTACTGACGCAGACGCGGTTCTCGTGCGCGAGCACCGCGCGACATATGGAGCGGACCGCACCGCCGACGCCTCCCCCACACTCACCTCCCCTCTCCCGGGCACGGTCGTCATGGTGGCGGTCGACGAGGGCGCCCATGTCGAGGTGGGCGACGCGATCGTCGCGGTGGAGGCGATGAAGATGGAGCATGTGCTGCGCGCAACGGTGGGCGGCACCGTGCGGCTGACCGTCGCCGCCGGCGATCAGGTCGCCCGCGGCGGCGTCGTGGCCACGATCGAGAGGGAAGACGCATGAGCGACGGCATCGCCGCGGCACGGATCGAGCAGCGGGGGCTCTATTTCGAGGAGTTCATCGAGGGGGCGCTCTACGTGCATGCCCCCGGGCGTACCGTCACGGAAGCCGACAACGTGCTGTTCACGACGCTCACCATGAACACGCAGTCGCTCCACCTCGACGCGGCGTGGGCTGCGGGCACCGAGTTCGGGGAGCGCCTCGTCAACAGCATGTTCACCCTGTCGACGCTGGTCGGCCTGTCGGTCGCCCAGCTCACGCAGGGAACGATCGTGGCGAACCTGGGCTTCGGCCAGGTGGCGTTCCCGGCGCCAGTACGCGTCGGCGACACCCTCTACGCCGAGACGCTCATCACCCGAAAGCGCCTGTCGTCGTCCCGACCGGGGCAGGGCATCGTGGAGTTCGCCCACACGATGCGCAACCAGCGCGACGAGGTCGTGGCCACCGCGACGCGCATGACCCTCATGCGATGCCTGCCCGCGGCGCCGCGACGGGCGTGATCATCCCTCGACCAGAGCCCGGTGCGCCATCGCGGCGAGGATGCCGGCTGCCGCCGCACCGCTGGCGGGCGCGCTGTGGGGCGTGGAGTTGAGCAGACCGAAGACCCCGAGCAGCCGCGTCTCGCGTTCGGCCGCACTCAGGCGAGGAACGGCCGCGGCGAGCACGGTGTCCCAGTCCTGCACGTATTCGCGCTGCAGCCGCCGTACGCGTTGGTTGGTCTCCGCGTCGAGTCCGGCCAGCTCCCGATCCTGGATGCGGATGATGTCAGGGGCCGCGGTCGCGAAGCCGATGTGGAATGCGATGAGCTCGTCCAGCGCAGCGCGCGCCGCGGCGGCATCCGTCACCGGGCCGGCACCGAGGATCTCCCGAGCGCCCTGGAGCAGACGCTCGCTCGCGTCGAGAAGCAGCTCCGCCAGCAGCGCATCCTTGCTCCGGAAGTGCTTGTACAGGGCCGGGCCGCTCATCCCGACGGCTTCCCCGATCTCGACGGTGGTCACCGCCGCGAACCCGCGCCGCGCGAAGAGCGCGGCGGCCTCCGTGAGCAGGCGTGCTCGACGATCAGCCTTCTGCGAGCTGCGCCACGTCGTCACCGGTTCAGCCTACCGAGCCGCTGCGCAGTCCCCGCGGAGGCGTCACGCTTCCCGGGTGATGGTGACCTTCACGTGCAGGTTGCTCTTGAACGGGCCGGCGTAGACGCCCCGCAGCGGCGGGATGTCGTTGTAGTCACGGCCGCGCCCGACCAGCACGTGCCGGTCGCCGATCTCGGCGTTGTTGGTCGGATCGAACCCCTGCCACCCGCCCGAGAACCACTCCACCCAGGCGTGGGACTCGCCGGTCACGGGCACGCCGACCTCGGCATCCGGCTGCGGATGCAGGTACCCCGACACATAGCGCGCGGGGATGCCGACTTCGCGCAGCGCCCCGAGCGTGATGTGGGTGATGTCCTGGCAGACGCCCTTGCGCTCGACCCACGCCTCCGCACCGGTCGAATGCACGCCGGTGATGCCGTGCATGTACTCCATCGCGTCACCGACGGCGGTCGCGATCTCCAGCGCCGCGCGGGCGGGCTCATCGTGACGGGCGGCGATGTCGCGCGCGAGCTCGGCGACCTCGGGATGCGGGCTCGTGCGGGTCGACTGCCCGAGCATCTCCACCGTGCCGATCGAGCGTACGCTCTCGGCTGCGAGCCGCTCCCAGCTCAGCTCGGGGAACTCGAGCGGCCGCGGGCGCACCTCGACGAGCGAGCGGGCGGTGATCTCCAGCGACCGGTGGCCGGCGAGCACGTCGAAGGCGGCGACGCGAGTGCCGAAGTAGTCGAGGTAGTAGTTGACGCTCGTCGACGGGTCGATGTCCAGTTGCGAGCTCAGCACGAACTGACTGTCGGTGGAGATGGGCAGCATCCGCGCCTCGTTGTACGACGCTCCCACGTCGCCCTGATAGGCGAAGCCGGTGGTGTGCTCGATCCGCAGCCGCATCATGATGTCTCTCCGATCCAGCTCGGCTCGGCGTGCGTGGGAAAGAAGCGCCCGCGGATGGCTTCCGAGGCCTCCCGCGTGACCTTCTGCACACGCTCCATGTGATCGGGCAGCTCGCTGAGGATCTCGCCGATCGGCCGGTACTCGAGGTCGTTGCGGATGCGTCCCAGCGCCCGCAGCACGGTGTTCGAGTGGCCGACCCGATCGGCCACGGGGTCGATCTCCCGCATGCACGCTTCGGCCTGGGCGATCGAGTAGATGATCGAGCGCGGGAACAGCCGGTCCAGCAGCAGGAACTCAGCTGCGTTGGACGCGCTCGGCATCCCGCGATAGGTGCGTAGATACGCCTCGTAGGCGCCGCAGGAGCGCAGGATCGTCGTCCACGACGGACCGGATGCCTCGGTCAGCGCGCGCGTCGCGAGAAGCCGTGCGGTCATGTCGGTGCGTTCGATCGCCCGCCCCAGCGTCAGGAACTGCCACGCCTCGTCCCGGCTCGTGGAGGAATCGGTGATGCCGACGGCGAGCGCGGAGCGCTCCCGCACCCACTGGAAGAACTCGTGCACCTTCTCGTTGTGCAGGCGGCGCGGCATCCGCGAATTGGTCGTATTCAGCGTCTCCCACAGCTCCGTCGAGACGATCTCGCGCGCGCGGCGGGCGTTCTCGCGCGACGCCTGCACGGCGTAGGCGATGCTCGACGGGTTGGCGCGGTCGACGGCGAGGCTGGTCAGCACGTCGGAGCGGGTGACCTCGACCGTCGGTGGTGGCGGCACCGAGCCCATGACACCCATGAGCGAGCGGCAGGCCGTGTCCTCATCGATCCAGGGGTCCTCCAGCAGCAGCTGGAGGTGCACGTCGAGGATGCGGGCGGTGCCGTCGCTGCGCTCGATGTAGCGTCCGATCCAGAACAGGCTCTCGGCGATCCGGCTCAGCATGGCATCACCTCCGCATCCGCCCCCGCGGCGCGCACCGGATCCGCGCGTCCCCCTTGCGGCCCACCGTGTCCCACTTGCTGCACACCGTGTCCCGCTTCTGGTCGCCCCAGGCCCTTGCAGACGACAGATTCTGGGACATGCTGGCGGGTGGATGCCGCGGCATCCCGCACCGCCGGCTGTCGCTTCACCTCCTGGGTGTCGCGGCCCTGCTGCTGCTGCTCCTGCTGCTCCTGCGTGCTCAGAGGGCGATCCTGCGGCGAGTGCGACTGCTCGCCCTGCGCGTCGTAGATGATCGGGATCGCCTCGGTGACCGAGGCCTGATCGGCGACCAGTCCCGCCAGTCCGCCCGCGGTCTGCACGACGCGGTCACCGCGGTGGGGGGCGTCGCCGCCGACGATCCAGGTGTCCTTCGAGCCGCCGCCCTGCGAGGAGTTGACGACGAGCTGCCCCTCCGGCAGAGCCACGCGCGTCAGGCCCCCGGGCAGCACCCAGACCTCGTCTCCGTTGTTGACCGCGAACGGACGGAGGTCCGCATGGCGCGGGCGCATCCCGTCCTCGACGAGGGTCGGGATGGTCGAGAGCATCACGACCGGTTGAGCGATCCACCCACGCGGGTCGCGGATGAGCTTCTTGCGCAGCTTCTCGAGCTCCGCGGGCGACGCGTCGGGGCCCACCACGAGGCCCTTTCCGCCCGAGCCGTCGACCGGCTTCACGACGAGCTCGTCCAGCCGGTCGAGCACCTCTTCGAGGGCGGCCGGCTCCTCGAGCCGCCACGTGTCGACGTTCTTGAGGATCGGCTCCTCCGCGAGGTAGTAGCGGATGAGGTCGGGCACGTACGTGTAGAGCAGCTTGTCGTCGGCCACCCCGTTGCCCACGGCATTGGCGATCGTCACGTTGCCCAGCCGCGCGGCGAGCATGAGGCCGGGCGCTCCCAGCATCGAATCGGCGCGGAACTGCAGCGGGTCGAGGAAGTCGTCGTCCACACGGCGGTAGATGACGTCGACGCGGCGCGGCCCGCGAGTGGTGCGCATGAAGACCTTGCCTCCGACGCACTGCAGGTCGCGCCCCTCGACGAGCTCGACGCCCATGAGCCGCGCCAGCAGCGTGTGCTCGAAATAGGCCGAGTTGTACACACCCGGCGTCAGCACGACGACGTTCGGGTCGTCGATGCCGGGCGGGGCCGAGGCGCGGAGGGCCTGCAACAGCTTGTTGGGGTAGTCGCCGACGGGACGCACCCGCATCGAGACGAACAGCTCGGGGAGCGTCTGGGCCATCACCCGACGGTTGGAGATGACGTAGCTGACGCCGGACGGCACCCGCACGTTGTCCTCCAAGACCCGCATCTCGCCGTTCTCGTCGCGGATGAGGTCGATGCCGGCCACCTGGATACGCACGCCGTTGGCCGAGTGGATGCCGGCGGCCTGGCGGTAGAAGTACTGGCTGGAGGCGATCAGCGCAGCCGGCAGCACGCCGTCGCGCACGCAGTGCTGGTGGCCGTAGGCGTCGTCGAGGAACGCCTCGAGGGCGCGCACGCGCTGCTGCACGCCCTTCTCGATGTTCGACCACTCGTCGTACTGGATCACACGGGGCACGGCGTCCAGCGGGAACGGACGCTCCTCTCCGGCGAAGTCGAAGGTCACGCCCTGCGCGAGGTACGAGCTGGCGAGCGACTCGGTGCGTCCGCGCAGCTCCTCCTGAGTCATCTTGGCGAGCGCCTGATACAGCTCGCGGTACGCCGGACGGGAGGTCGCTGCGGCGCCGGCGGGGGCGGGCGCCGCGAACATCTCGTCGAAGGCCGCGACGCCGGAGACGGTCTTGCGCGGAGCCAGCGTCGAGCCGTATCCGTCGAACAGGTCACCCATGCCATGAGCCTAGCCCGGGCCGTGTTTCCTGAGTGTGACGACGGATGCCGCGGCATCCGCCCGCGCGCCGTCCGCGGCGACTTAGGATCAGCGCATGCGTACGCGAGCACGGGCAGCCGCCGCCGGCGCGGCCTCCACCGCCTTCGGTGCCGGGCTCGGCGAGCTTGCCGGCGCCCTCGTGGGGGCGAGTCCCATCGCCGCCGTCGGCGGGGCACTGATCGACCTCGCCCCGCCGTGGGGAAAGGACCTCGCGATCGCCCTGTTCGGCACCGGCGACAAGGCGGCGCTCGTCACCGCGGTCGCCATCGCGCTGCTGCTGATCGGAGCCGGCGCCGGTCTGCTCGCCCGCCGCTCGATGGGCGCCGCGCAGGCTCTCGTCGTCGTGCTGGGGTTGGTGGGCGCGGTGGCCGCCGTGTCACGGGCCGATGCCGCCGCGCTGGCCGTCGTGGCCCCCGCCGTGGGCGCCGGCGCCACGCTCCTCGCCCTGAGCCTGCTCGCGCCGCGCGCCGTGACCGCGCCCTCCGCCGACGATGCCGCGGGCACCTCCCGCCGCACCTTCCTCCTGTGGACCGCCGGCGCGGCGGCGACGGGCGCTCTGGCCGCCGTCGGCGGGTGGGCGCTGCAGACGGGGGCCCGTGCCGCGACCGCGGTTCGCGCGGCGATCACGCTTCCGCGCGCCACGAAGACGGTGAGCGTGCCGGCCGGCGCCGACCTCGGCATCCCGCAGCTCGCGCCGGTCATCACGCCCACGGGCGATTTCTACCGGATCGACACGGCGCTCGCGGTGCCGCAGATCGACCCGGCGACCTGGCGACTGCGTATCCACGGCAAGGTCGACACCGAGGTGGAGATCGGCTGGGACGAGTTGCTCGCCCTTCCCCTGGAAGAGAGCGTGACCACCCTCACGTGCGTCTCGAACGAGGTGGGCGGCGATCTGATCGGCACTGCGCGCTGGCTCGGCTACCCGATCCGACACCTGCTGTCGCGGGCCGGCGTGCAGGCGGATGCCGACATGGTGCTCTCGACGTCGATCGACGGCTTCACGGCCGGCACCCCGCTGGAGGCGCTCACCGACGAGCGCAATGCGATCCTCGCCGTCGGGATGAACGGTGAGCCGCTTCCGCTCGCCCACGGCTTCCCCGTGCGGATGGTCGTGCCGGGCTTGTACGGCTATGTGTCGGCGACGAAGTGGGTGACCGACCTGGAGGTCACCCGTTTCTCCGATGCGCAGGGGTACTGGACGCCGCGCGGGTGGTCGGAGCGGGGCCCGATCAAGCTCGCCAGCCGCATCGACGTCCCCCGGCGCGGCGACACGGTCGCGGCCGGCGACACGGTGATCGCCGGCGTCGCCTGGCAGCAGCACGTGGGCGTTCGCGGTGTGCAGGTGCAGATCGACGGCGGCGAGTGGCAGGACGCGACGCTCGCGACCGCCATCTCGGCCGACACCTGGGTGCAGTGGTCGCTCCCGTGGCGGGCGACGGCGGGACCGCACACGAT
>ERZ778028.2392-NODE-2392-length-13831-cov-4.030633_pt1 | contig 13831 bp, 11 predicted proteins | sample MGYA00375758_ERZ778028 | MGnify/ENA primary metagenome ERZ778028 (study PRJEB29350, sample SAMN05389828) | bioreactor metagenome | isolation source: Thiocyanate bioreactor | place: South Africa: University of Cape Town | collected 2014-03-17 ... | reverse complement strand
GTGATCGCTTAATTCCCGTATTTGAGGAACAGCTAAACCCATTGCTCAAAGACCCCTGGCAAGCCCGTAATGATTATATTGAGGTCATTCATAACCGTGATTTATTGGACCAATATCTTGAAAAGCATGCGCAACGCCGACTCCAAGAAGAAGAAAAACAACGTGTGCTCAAGTGGATGGAATTACAACGGCATGCGATGCTGATGTATACCAGTTGTGGATGGTTCTTTGATGAATTATCCGGTATCGAGACAGTGCAAATTCTAAAATATGCAGGGCGCGTTATTCAGCTAGCCCATGAATTAACCCAACAAGACTTTGAAGCAACTTTTTTAGAGAAATTAGCGCGTGCGCCTTCAAATATAGAAGAACATCAAAATGGTAAAGTCATTTATGAAAAATTTGTGAAACCTTATGCCATTAATTTAAAAAAAGTTGCCGCACATATTGCCGCAAGCTTGCCCTTTATCGCGGCAGATGAAAAAAATGAAGTGTATGCGTTTAGTTATGCGTTAACCGATACCCAAAGCCTTGCATCGGGTAAATCCAAATTAATGACGGGACATATGGATATCACGTCCAAAATTACTCTTGAGCAACTGTCAGCAAATTTTGTAGTCTTTTACAATGGTGATCAAAATCTAATCTCTGCAGTCATTGAACCGCAAGAGAACTTTAATGAATTAGTGACGATTTTTCAGGATGCATTTAATCAAGGCGACACCTTTACCTTACTTAATCTGTTCAAAGAACATTTTGGTGACCACACTATCTCTTTGGCTGATTTATTCTTCGATATGAAGATGAAAATCATGAATGATATCGTGGCGAATTCAGTAACCGAAAAAGAAATGAATGATCAGTATTTCCTGGAAAATAATCTTCCTATTTTAGACTTCATGAAATCCAATCAGCTCATTATCCCTGAAGTATTTCAGTTAATCCTAATTTTCCACATTAATAAGGGAATTATTCGCGAGTTAGAAAAAGAAACGCCTGATTTGACTACTCTTAATTCGCTTATTGAACGCGCTGAAAAATTTAATATTAAATTGGAAGAAGACGCTATTGGTTATGCACTAAGTAACCTATTAAAAAAACAAGCACAAATTTTGGAACAGGATGAAGTCAGTGAAGAGCAATTTTTACAACTTTTTGAGCTTTTGCAATTTATGAAAAAACTGCCTTGGGATGTCAACTTTTGGCTGATTGAAAATAAGATTTTCAAACTGCTTACCCAATCGGCGAATGATGCACCCGCTTTAAAGCAAATAGCAGAGCTATTACGTTTGGAGGTGAGCTAAATGCATCAACCTCTTGCTACTTATCGCGTGCAATTGAACAAGCATTTTCAATTGCGCGATGCACTTAATTTGCTTCCTCATCTTCAAAAACTCGGCATCAGTGATGTTTATTTATCGCCTATTTTGACGGCAAATCCTGGCAGTATGCACGGTTATGACGTTACCGACTACACTCAAATCAATCCTGAAATTGGAGGCATGGAGGATTTTATTGCATTCTGCGAAACGGCAAAAAGCAAAGGCATCAGCGTCATTGTGGACATTGTGCCCAATCATATGGCGGCAACTGAACATAATCCGTTTTGGGTTGAAACCTTAAAGCTGCGGCAAGATAAGAACGGACTCTTTGATATTAACTGGGAGGAATCTAATCCAGAGAAAATAGTTTATCGACGCTTTTTCGATATCAATGAATTAGTCTGTTTGCACGCGGAAAACGAAAAGATCTTTTTAAAAACACATCAAATTTACTTTGAACTCATTAAACGCGGTCTAATCCAAGGACTGCGGATTGATCACATTGATGGTCTACGCAATCCTACAGAATATTTAAATCGCCTAACCGCTCAAGTGGGTGAGCATATTTATGTAATCGTTGAAAAGATTCTGGGCTTTCAAGAGCAGCTACTGCCACAATGGCCTATAGCGGGCACTACAGGTTATGACTTTATGAATCATAGTAATCAATGGTTTATCTATCCCACAGGGTTAGAATATATACGCACGCACTATGAACAACAAATACTCATGGATAAGACCATCGAACACGTGCTTGCAGATAAAAAGGAACAAGTAATCGATTTACTTTTTCCACAAGAATTCAAAAGATTAGTCGCCAAATTAGCAACAATTACTGAGCAAACAAAAGAAAGCGTAGAGCGGGTATTACGCAGCTTTGCAAAACGTTTCCCCATCTATCGAACTTATTTTGCTAAGGGCTATAAAGACCCGCAGGGACAACAATTGGTCGAAAAACTGTTGCAATCTATGGCGCAGGATGGTTATGAAATATCACATAAAATTCATGCGCTTTTGACCGCGACCAAACCACTGACACCGGATGAAGCATCCTGGTTGAGTGATTGGCAGACCTTCACCGGTCCCCTTATGGCGAAGAGTTTCGAGGATACCTTTTGTTATAATTATTACCCCTTGGTCGCGCTCAATGAAGTCGGAAGTTCCCTTGAATTTTTTTATAAGGCTGGCGATACCGAACATCTACATCGTTATCAGCAGTTGAAAAATACAACCCGCCCTTTTGCCCTTAATGCCACCTCTACCCATGATTCTAAAAGAAGTGAAGATGCACGTAGTCGTCTCAATGTTTTGTCCGAGTGCGCATCTGAATGGGTTGCCTTAGTCTCAGGTTGGATTACACGCTACAGTATTGGGAAAAATCAAATTAGCCAGCAACCGGCACCCGATGCCGTTGACGAGTGGATACTCTATCAATCCCTTTTGAGTATCTGGCCAGTAAATCAACCCGCACAGGTACTTCAAGACCGCATCCAAAATTTTTTGCTGAAAGCAATGCGTGAACGCAAAGTGCAAACCAATTGGTACCAACCTGATGCAAGCTATGAGCAGGCGGTGCACCATTTCGTACAAAAGTTGTTTCATGATAAATCCTTTTTGCAAGAGATGACGGAATTTACTGATAAAGTTGCTTTTTACGGTGTATATAATTCCATCTCACAGTTGGTCCTTAAAATTACAAGCCCAGGGGTTCCTGATTTTTACCAAGGAACTGAGCATTGGACTTTTACACTTGTTGATCCCGATAATCGTAACGCTATTGACTATACACAATTTACTGCGGCCTTAACGAATCCAGAATTAAACCTGACGTTTTCTGAGGGTAATCTTCAGCAGTTAAAAACAAACTGCTGTGCTAAGTTATTGCATTTACGCAAGAAATATCAGGAACTATTAACGGGTCATTATGAAGCAGTCCCATGCTTAGGCCCATTGCATGAGCATGCAATCGCTTACACTTGCGGCAATGCTCAGCGAAAAATCCTGGTGCTGACTTTGCGTTGGTTTACAAAATTACTGCAGCCTCATGAGGATTGGCACGCGCAATTATGGGGTAATGAGTCTCTACTTCTGCCGTTTGATCAGGTAAAAATTTATGATTTAATGACTGATAATTCTTGGGAACAAAAAGAGGCGAGGCTTAAAATCGCGCCTTTGTTAGCCAACCATCCATTTGCTATTTTATTATTAGAAAAATAAATAAACACGTGCAGTAAATACTGCACGTTCTTTTTACATAATGGAACATCGACGATGAGCAGCACTCTGCTCCAGTTTCACTTCGCGATTAGCCTCTTCAGAGTTGTTAGGAAAAAATTGAATAGATACGTTTGTCGATGAAGATTTCATCGAAAAGTGATTACTTTCCAGTTCTTCCATTAAATGACGCCCCTGATTTGCAGTCACATATTCTTGATAAAGTCGAGTTAGTTGAGCTTTCTTCTTCTCAAAATCAAATTCAAAATCTGAATCAATTGTGGAATCAGATACAGACATTATTGAATCGCGGATGAAAGTCTGTAAATCCAGGGTCACCTCGTTTCTGACATCCTCAACTTTTACAATGCCACCTGGTGTATTAGCCAATAAACTCATAAACTCCTCTTTTTTCTCCTGATTGAGCTGAGAAAATAGATAATTCATGAGCTGCACATAGACTGGTTTTCCACGTCTCACTAAAGATAATCCCAAACCAAGAGACTCACTTAAGCGAGATCCCTCATAAGACTGTGTCAGTATAAAGTAAATTTTGAGATAATCTTGGGCATTTAAATACGGAGCTAACTTATTATGCACTAATTTAAATAATCCTGTCTCTCCAATTTCACCCAAAAACTCAAGTAAGGTATTTTCTTGATATCGCTGTAAGTCAACTCGCAGGTCCAAGAGTTCCTTGCTTGATAAAAGTTCTATACCTGCTTGAATATAAACACGTAGTTTTTTCAAGCACGTATTAATTTCTTCGATTGCTAGTTTCTGAGGATGAGTTATTTTAAAGCAAGTAAGCTCATTTTTATCAACAACAAGACGACTTAACTCATAAATTAATACGATGAGAGGATGTGCGTCAGATAATTCAGACTCTCCTGATGCAGCCATTCCCATCCAGTTTTTACCGTCCTCTATATTTTTGCACGCCTGTAGATAACCTGATTGATTTAGTTCGACTCGTGATTCCATAATAAATACCTGTAAAAAAAAATACGATATTATCATTATTTGAACATGGTGATCAATTAGTTTAACTTGGCTGATGAAATAACTTCATTGATGAAGATATTTTCTTCATGACTGCGAGCAAAAGCGCCATGCAATATTAGTCCCGTACCCATACCCAGGGTAGCACCTCCAATAAGACCTGCTGTCCAGGTAAAATGCAATAACATGCCCACGGCAATCCCACCCGCACCTAAAGTCGCCAAAGCAATCCCCAAACCAATAAGGGCTAATCCGACTGATTGCATGGAGAACTCATAACGTTCGATCTCATCGAAAACATGAACCCCCTGAATATTCCCAGCGTACATTTGATACAAATTTTCATAAAGTGCGCACTCCGCCTGAATATCTTTTACATCGGGATCCGCTAAAGCCTTCATAAGATCATTTGGGGGTAAATAAAAGTTTATTGCCTGTTGCGCAAATTCGTTTTTCTTCAGCCGTATGCAAGCTGCTTTGAAATCCCCAGTTAATTGCTTTCGACCCATATACTGTTCAAAAGAGTTCATAAATTCCACGCGCTGAGCATCTTGCAACTGCCCCCACAGCCACATCCACATTTTAGGGTATAGGAGACTTCCACGTTTTATCTGCGAAAATCCAAGCAGCAGCGCTTGACTTATTTCTGAGCCTTCATAAGCTGCACGCATGGTTTTATAAAGAACAAACAAGTCTTGCGTGCCTATCTGGGTGGCAACTTTTTTAAAAGTAATTTTAAATAGCTCTTCTTCTCCGATTTCCGCAAAAAACTCTAATAGTGAACGATCAGGGAAAGATTTCACTAAAAATTGATATGAATACAATGTCTGTTTGGAGGTCGTTTTCAAAGCGTCTTTGATGATACAACGAAGCGCATCCAAGGCTTTAATCGAGCATTGTTTAATATTTTTATAATTCACATCTTTTTGGAAAAGGTGTAAATATTTTGAATTGCCTTTATGCAAATACAAATCATAGAGGAGAACTGTGAGTGGATTCCCCTGCTCAACTTGCTCTGTCAGGGGACCTCCGGACCAATTGTATCCAGCTTCAAGATGGGCTTTAACCATTTTGAAGGTTTTAGGAAAAGGGGGATTTTCAAAGGATGATTGCATTATTTCAACCCTATTTTTATTATTTTCAAGCATCTTACCATGCTTGGCCTATGTTAATGAAGTGTCCACCGTGTGAAGTTATGGAGCCCTTCACAATACCTATATCGAGACGACGTGGTTCCTTATTGAGTTGTTTTTACAATTGTTAAGCAATTACACCTATAATAAAAGAAATACGTTTTTTTAAGGGATAATCATGGCCAAATTAAAACACGATGAGTTCATAAACGAAATTCAACGGAGCTCTAAAGCAACTGCTTTGATCTATTCCCCTATTGAGTTACACGAATACATTGTGGAAATAATTGCCAAAAACTCGGATGAATTTATTCACAAAGGTGACGATCTCTGGCATTTCCATTCCCTAGATGAGGCGATTACACGAGCCACCGAATATGGCGCTGAAGAGTTTTTTCTCTGTGCCGATAATACTTATGATGAATGTGGTTCTGGTGGCGGAACTCATACTTACGATTATATACCGCTGTACTCGAAAGCTAAGCGTTCGCGAAATAATTAACCATCAGCACGAAACTAAGGCCATAAATAAATCAAAAGCTACCCGAATTGTCCGGTAGTGCTTGTTTTCGATAGCAATAGACACAAAACGGCAATACAAAGGCCCATATAGCTCCAATAAAAAAGCAAGTTATGACAGTTCCATAAGGGAAAAACGCCGCACCCAAACGTGCTCCGAGGTAAAATGCCACGGCAAAGCCTAACCACGATAAAATACCAAGTAAAAACAAATGACTAAATAAACCGCTTAATGTTGCATAGAGTAGAACCGTAAAACTAAGCCATATCCCTATCATCCACGGAGAGGTAAAATAAGGAGCGAAGGGATTTGCTGAATAAATTATTATTCCTTTATAGATTAACAGGCTATCAATTAAGCTACTGAAAAATAATATGATGAGCAGCAATCGCCATACTCCGCTCATCATGCTTTTTGATTTATATTGCCAATACAGTTGCAACACAATGCAAACACCTACAATCAGGGTGCTTCTCCATGGATATCCTTGCGCCGCAAGGGTTATACCGGCAAACCAGGCAATATAATATACAGTCAGATGAATCAGGTAATGGGCTTTATTCATTGTCTCTTACGCCATAGGGCATGAATCGTACTGATATAATTGTTTTGAAAACCCGCAGCACAGTAACAAAAATAAAATTCCCACATGCGAATAAAAGATTCATTAAACCCTTGCGCTAAAATCGTGTCTTTGTTTTCCAGTAATTTTTTATGCCAGTCATTTAACGTTGCGACATAATGCTGCCCAATATCGTTTAATGACAGGAGTTGCAACGAAGTTTGGCTAGCAATGGATTTGTTAATAGAGAAAACCGAAGGCAGACAGCCTCCAGGGAAAATATATTTTTTAATAAAATCGACCCAATCTTTTGCCGCTTCATAAGATTGATCATTAATTACAATAGCTTGTAAGAACAATAAACCATCTGGTTTAAGCAGTTGATTGCATTGATTAAAGAAGGTATCAAAATACTTATGCCCTACGGCCTCAATCATCTCGATTGAAACCACTTTATCGTATTGTCCCGTAAGTTTTCTATAGTCTTCTTTCAACAAGTGCACTTTATCATTTAAACCTAAACGACTGATTTTTTCTTTGACGTACAGGTATTGCTTTTCAGAAATTGTCGTGGTGGTTACCTTACAGCCATATTCCTGAGCTGCAAAACACGCAAATCCACCCCACCCCGAACCAATCTCAAGGATATGATCACTGGGTTTAAGTTGTAATGCAGTACAAATCGCCTCAATTTTTTTCTTCGCAGCCTCTTCCAAGCTAATATCCCCAGGCTCATATAAAGCACAGGAATACATCATTAATGGGTCAAGGATTAATTTAAAAAAATCATTCCCTAAATCGTAATGAGCTAAAATATTCTCTTTGGCGCGATGAATTGAATTGGTTTTAAACTTGTAATTTAATGTTCTTAACCAGTTAAAAAAACGTGCTACAGAACTCTCAATGTTATAAAAAAGCGATTGGTTTTTAATAAAAATCGAGATTAATTCTTGCAGATTCTCCGTATCCCAATGACCATTGATGTAACTGGTTCCAGCACCGACCGAGCCTCCGGTAAGAATGGTTTTATAGGCTTGGGGGTCATTGATGTTAATCGTGGCAATTGCATTGGTGCTTTTTTGAACATCACCGAATACATAACTACCTTCCGGATCACTGACTTTTATGGCGCCATGATTGATGGTATTGAGTAATTTGAAAAGTATCTTTTTAGAAGATTTGGTAATCAGCTTTAATGTATGCTTATTTGAGTTCATTTATTATCCTTATTCGATTTTGGGTGTCCATAAAATGGAAAACCTTTAATCCATAGTTTCAATGCCTGCCAGTAAATTGCCGTTGTAATTTTGTAACTTATGAAAGGATGCCGCAAAAAAACTTTTTTTATCGCGTGATTTTTTTGTCCAGTCAAGGTTAACGTTGCATCGAAATGCTTTTCTCCATCACGATAATTTTCCATATGCACCACTATTTTTTCTTTATTCAGCTTTAATTTCAGTTGATAAGAATAATTCATAGACATAAAAGGTGATACATGGAATTCTTTATTAAATTGATAAGAATAAATCTCGCTTTTGGGTGTTGCTAAATGACGCAGCACATAGCGATGACGCTCTCCCCATGGCGTATTGGTGACCTCGAGTATTAAGTATTCCAAATTTTTATTGAATTCATCAAAAATAAAAAAAAGACTTATCGGGTTAAAACAATAACCGAAACAACTCAGTTGCGTTAACAAATAAATTTTTCCAGCCGGATAAACTCCAAACTGTTTTTTAACAAGTTCGCGAGCATAATCGTCCAGTGAGAGAGCAGAGTCATTTAAGTAGTTATTTCGTTTAAAAGTAAACCAATTAAACCGCTCAATAGAGATGTATTTGGATCCTTTGAACGTCGTGTCAATGTTCGCGAGATCAAAGCAAAACATAAATAAACCATATGAGAACTGATGCTTTTTTGGTAAAAAGCGGCGATGACGCAGATGACCGCTATAGATTTGCTCCATTATCTGTCCTCTAGGAGATGACACGCCTTCAGGGCACTGTTCACGCCATCCTCATGAAAACCATAACCCCAATAGCTTCCAGCGTAGTATGTATTATGCAGCCCATTGATTAAATTTATTTGTTTTTGAGCCTTTAACGCAGAAACATCCAAGCAAGGATGGGCATATTGAAATGATTGAATTATTTTTTCTTGGTCAATCTCATGGGTAAGGTTCATGGATACAAAAAAATCATGATGCGTATGGATGGATTGCAAGCGATTCATGTAATAAGTAAGTGTTGCTTCGTTGTTCTGATTATCTAGATAATTCCAACTTGCCCAAGCTTTGCGGTTTTTAGGCATTACCTTTTTATCTTTATGGAGAACAACCTCATTATTGGTGTATTTTATTGCTGATAGGATATTCATTTCTTCGGCGGTGGGTTTGTCGAGCATCGCCAATGTTTGATCGCTGTGCGTAGCACAGATGACCGCATCAAAAATCTGCTCTTGACCCCGGGTTATAATTTTTACTTTGCCCTCCTCTCGTATGATGCGCTCTACTTTGGAATTTAAGTAAACTTGATCTTTTAATCGCTCAAGCATCGGAGCAATATAGTTTTTCGAACCCTGCTTGATAACGTACCAGGTTGGCCTGTTGAATATCTCCAGCAACCCATGATTATGATAAAAATTAAATATAAACAATGCCGAGCAATTCAAAGCGTCTTCTCTATTTTTAGACCAAATAGCAGCCATCATGGGAATAAGATAACACTCGGTAAATTGTTCTGAATAATGATGTTTACGAATAAATTCATGAATGGTTACAGTAAGATCATCCGTTTGCGCAAGAAATTTTTTGGCATGCGTATTAAACGAAATGATGTCTTTGAGTAACCGATAAAAATCTTTGTTAACCAGGTTTCGACGATCGGAAAACAAAGTATTTAAACTATGGCCACAGTATTCGAGTCCGCGATGATCCGAGCGATAGCTGAAACTCATTTCGCTCGGTTGAATCGGTACGTTTAACTCTTCGAGTAATTTACAAAAATTAGGATAGGTTCTTTTGTTAAAAACAATAAATCCTGTATCAATGTTATATTCCGACTCTTCCGTGGTAACGGATATTGTATGGGTATGACCACCCAGATAATCATTCGCTTCAAATAATGATACATCATGGCTTTTACTTAATAGATAAGCACTTGTTAGACCAGATATTCCGGACCCAATTACTGCAATTTTTTTCAACCATAGTTCCTTTTTAGCTATTTGCTGGGTAATTTATTTTAATATAAATACGTTGTAAAGATATTTAATAATTAACTTTTGCGCCCACACCATTTGCATTATAAGACATTGATTAAAATGGTTTATCGATTATGATGTTAAAAAAATTTATTGTAGGCGCTTCTATGTTTCGACTTAAATATTGTATGTTGTTGCTCCTCTCTCATTCCTTACATGCATTAACCACATTAACAGTGACCTTAAGCACAGATAACAATCCAGGTGGAATTGGGAAGTGGGCGATCTGCGCTATTTTTTAAACGCTATGAATCAAAGCTTGAATTCAGCACCTGATGATTACGCAATTATATTCGCCTCGCCAATGACTATTCAGCTTAATGGGAATTTGCCCATCATTAACAACTCGTCGAATGCGGTGAATATTACCATCGGTAATCCTGGGACTATCCCCACCGTCACGATTGATGGTAATGGAGCCTATAGTGGTTTTTTTATTCCTATGGGAAACGTCACCATTCAAAATATGATTTTTCAAAATCTGATTGCTAAAGGGGGCGATGGCGGAGACGGCATCTCCGGTGGGGGTGGCGGGTTAGGTGCTGGCGCTGCCATTTTTGCACCACAAACTTTTTTAAATGGCTCCCATCCTGCTATTACGCTGATGAATATTTCTATCAGTAATTGTAGTGCCATCGGGGGCAATGGGGGCAATTACTCTACGCTTGCGAACACTGGGAATGAAGGTGGCGGTGGCGGCGGTGGTTTTGGCGGGAACGGCGGTTCAATTACCACCAGTGGCAGCACGGGTGGTGCTGGAGGTGGCGGTTTTGGTGGCAATGGGGGTGAGGTCACGCTTTCCACCATTGACCTTCTTGGGGGCGGCGGCAGTGGTGGAGGTGGCCTAGGTTCTAAAGCGGTTATCGGTATACTAACCAACCTAGGAAATGGAGGCTCTGATCAGAGCGCAGGTTCTGATGGCAATGGTTACGGACTTAATATCAGTGCAGGCTCTGGTGGTGGTGGCTATATCGGGGGTAATACGGCTGGGGGAGGTGGTGGTGGCGGTGCTATCATTAGTAGTGTGCTCTCTGGAGGTGGCGGTGGCGGGAGCGCTGGTTTGAATGGAGCCTCCGCTCAAGGAAACACCCCTCCCCTTACTTTTGCTACGCCATCGGGTGGAAATGGTGGTGATGGTGCAGGCGGCGGTGGGGGCGCAGTGGTTATTACTGGCCCGTCAAACGCGATTGATGGTCAAGCTGGAAATGGCGGCTATGGCGGCGGCGGTGGTGGTGGCGCGGGTACCGGTGCTTATGACAGCGACTATACCGTACAAGCAGGGTCTGGAGGCATAGGTGGCGGCGGTGGTGGCGGCGGCGTCAATCAGTCAGGAACGACCTCTGCTGGAGGTGGAAATTCTCGTGGCGGCGGTGGTGGCGGCGGTGGTGGTCCATCAAATGGCATTACGGCCACAGGAGGCTCTGATATAGGAAATCTCGGGGGTGGCTCTGGAGGGAGCGGAGCAAATAGCGTGGGTTCTGGTTTCGGTGGCGGTGGTGGTGGCGGCGGAAGCGGCCTTGGTGCTGCGCTCTTCATTGATAGTAACCTCATCTTAACCATACAAGCCATTTCGGGAACGCCAACCCTTTTCAATACCTCAAATAACTCAACCCAAGCAGGTATTCATGGCACCGGGGGTCCAGGGGGCATGGACGGTTCCGATGGTTCCGCTTTGGGCGATAGCATTTTCCTGCGTACTGGCTCCTCAATCACGTTCATTGCCCAAGCAACCAATGATCTATTAACACTTGGAAATCAGGTAGCCTTTACTGATGACACCTCATTCGGTACTGGAGGCACGAGTATTTATATTAAAGGTAATGGAACAGTTATTTACAACGGCACATCCAATTATCAAGGCACTGTTAAAATTGACAATGCGAATTTCAAGGTTAACGGTCTTATCGATCAAGCGCCGATATTTGTATGCCGTAACAGTAGCTTCAGCGCACAAAGGGGTACGCTTAGCGGACATGGAACGTTAACCGGAACCGTTTTTGCAAATTCGGGAACAATTTCTCCAGATCCAGGGCAAACCCTAACGGTTGGTAGTTTGACCCTTAATTCAGCAACCAGCAACAGCCTTGGTAGTCTGATTCATTTCGATGTTAATTCCAATGGTACCTCTTTAATTGCCGTGAATGGCGCTGCGACCCTTGCGGGTACTTTGGAAATTAATTTGGACGCAACGGCCCAGCCCGGAAACTACACACTGCTGACCTCTAATGGTATAACGGGTACGTTTGATAAGATTCTATTTACTGGGAAAATCCCACGTTATACTCTTTCCTATCTTCCTGTTGGCGCACCAACCTATGTGCAATTTAATTTTTTAGGTTACCCGCCGCCGACACCACCTACATCCGTTGATATACCCGCAACTGTGAATGGTTCGCCGGTGCTTAATCCTGCAGTTGTATGTTGTGGCCGACCCGTTATCTTGGGGCCGTTACCGATACCAGGTCCTGGACCCACAGCGTATACCATTATTAATACGACCGGTACTGTTCAGTGCAAGATTGGGCGAACACCCTCACAAATCTACTTGAAAATGTATGGTAGAAATGGCTCATGTACCATCGTGGGAACTAAAAATGGTATTGTCTCTAATCCGTTAAAGGTAATTGCACCGTGAGAAATTTTTCCGTTATTATAATGACCCTGGGAATGGTTGGCGTAACGTTTGCAGCCGATAACGCGCCTCATACATCATTAAAGAAATGGGGGAGATTTTATCTCGGCGTGAACTCGGGATTTACGGTTCATGATATTCAATTAACATCACAACAATTGGGCTTCACTCATCCCAGTGGAAAATGCAATACGCGTACGGATTTTTCTTCATTCTTTCCAGGATTGCAGCTAGGATTCATGCGTCCACTTCCCAATCAATTCATCTTGGGGATGGAGGCGAATGTAACGTTTAATACGAATCAAAAGACAAATTTAGATTGTAACTGTCCTTACAACCCTTATGTATCTGACCGTTTCTCATTGAGAGTCCCGATGCAAAGTTCGCTCAAAGGTCGAATAGGACACATCATAATTGGGCATACTAGAACCATATTACCTTATCTGACCGCGGGAGCTAGTTTTAATCAAACCAAATTATCGTATTCTAACGAAGGGGGTGATTATTATGCTCAAAATAAAACGCAGGCAGGCGCTTTAATTGGTGCTGGTATCGAATGGTCTTTTCAAAAAAATTGGTCTTTCCGGGCTGAATACACCTACGCCGATTATGGAACGGCCCATAACCTGAGAATTCCTCAAGTTTATGGTTTAATGGATCCGAATGGTAATGCTCGTGTTGATTTAAATACAAACAATTTTGCTTTTTCGGTGAATTATTGGCTTTAAACACGAAATCCAGAACAGACACAGGATGCATTGATGAAATTTACATGCAATATCGATAAAACAGATCGAATGAACCGGGCAATCATTGGTGCAGTGCTGTGTATCGCGGCACTGTTTGGTATGGGGAAGTATTTTTATATTTTACTTGGACTTGCACTAATCATCGAGGGCATCATTGGTTGGTGTTCCATCCCCTATGTGCTGAGCAAGATCAAGCGATTGTTCTAAGTATCACCAATAGTGAAGCAACATGAATAATTGAATTGTGTATCTTTTTTCCTTAAAAACCACCTAAAACACACAAAAACTGAACGGAAAGAACTACAATTATAATTTTCTACGAATAGGAAATTTTATGAAAATTGCATTGATAACGGGTGCTAATAGAGGACTTGGTTTAGAATTTTCTAGATCGGAAGAGCACACGTCTGAACTCCAGTCACTAGCTTATCTCGTA
>ERZ778028.2383-NODE-2383-length-13862-cov-4.065402_pt1 | contig 13862 bp, 13 predicted proteins | sample MGYA00375758_ERZ778028 | MGnify/ENA primary metagenome ERZ778028 (study PRJEB29350, sample SAMN05389828) | bioreactor metagenome | isolation source: Thiocyanate bioreactor | place: South Africa: University of Cape Town | collected 2014-03-17 ... | reverse complement strand
ACCACTTTTACTTTGGGTAGGTGCTTCTTGAGGTACTGGCCTGTGAAGCAGATGTTTTCCCAAAGATAGTCTTTCAACTCCGCCAACCACTCGTCTCCATCCTGATACACGGCTTGAGCCGCTAAGTAGGCAAAAATATGTCCTTCTTCCAGCTCGCTTGCTTTCAGGTAATTGTAGAATTTATTCCGTAAACCGGCATTCGACACGACGGAAAAGGAACTGACTATTCCAGCAATATTGAATGTCTTGCTGGGTGCCATGAACGTGATGCTGTTTTCGGCCGCTTTCTCCGAAACGGAGGCGAACGGCACGTGTTTGTGCCCGTTCAGTGCCAAATCCGAATGTATCTCATCCGAAACGACCAGCACCTGGTTGTGGTGGCATATTTCGGCCAGCTCCGCCAATTCGTCCTTCGTCCACACCCTGCCTCCCGGATTATGGGGGTTGCAGAGGATAAGCACCTTGGCAGTTTTGGCCTGCTCCTTGAGTGCTTCGAAGTCCATCCGGTAGTTTTCACCGTCAAAAACCAACTCGTTGTACACAACCTCCCTGCCGTGAAGCGTCGGGATGATGCGGAAAGGATGATATACCGGCGGTTGTATGATTACCTTGTCTTCCTTGGTGGTAAAGCAATCGATCACGAAAGCGATTCCTTTCACGATCCCCGGTACAAAGCTGATCCATTCTTGCTCGATGTGCCAGCCATGATGGCGAAAAACCCACCTGATGATGCTTTGGTAATAATCATCCGAAGGACAGGTGTATCCGAATATGCCATGTTCGGCACGTGCGGATATGGCTTCCTTCACGCATGGGGGACTGGCAAAATCCATGTCCGCCACCCACATCGGGATCAGGTCGGAATGCCCGTAGCGTTGCTTCAGCACGTCTAATTTCAAAGCGTTGGTGCCCTCTCTATTGATGATGGCATCAAAATTATATTTCTTCATGAAAAGCTATTGAATAATGATAAAACACCAAAATCGGAACTATGTTCTGATTCCAGTCAAAAAAATGCCGTTTCCCTATTCCGCAAAATATGCGAATTCGAAGGCCAAATTGTCATGTACTTCCTTTCGAAGGGTCTCGTTACCTGTTTGGAAATTTGAGATTTCCGCAAGGATGCTTTCTCCAAGAACCGGATTGCGGCGGCCTATTTGTTTGAAGCAGACCAATGCGCTGTTGCGCAGGACGACGTCTTCCCCCAGCGTGTCGCTCCAGATGTGGGGAAGGCCATTTAATTTGTCAAACGAATTCAATTTGCCGGTGAGCAAGAGCCGCCCAAGTAACCAGTAGGCCGTGGCTCTCAGCGACTCATTCTCGCTTTGCGCCCACTCCAATGAAAGCTTTTCGGCGTTTGGCAATTGCTGTAACAAGTTGATTGCGATTTGCTCCCTCATTTCCTGGTTGGGGATGTCCAAAGTCCACTTGCTGGCTAATTCGTCCGTGAACTCATTGATGGGAAGGAGCATCGTCGCCAATATTTTTAGCTCGCGGGTGTCTTGCTCCCAAAGCAAGGTGGCCAACTCGGCATCGGGATTGTAGCGACTGGCAATCTCCTTGATTTGCGAGATCATGAGCCCGAAATTCAATTTGTAAACCAAGCCGTATTTGCGCATTCCCGCCGATGCTTCTCCGTTCATCGCTATGCGGCATCGCTTGCGAATTTCCTGTAATGTTGCGTGATAATCCATTTCGTCAAATAACGTAGTCTACAGCTTTGCGTTCGCAGGCTGCTTCCCGCACGAAGGGGAGGATAGCTTGGTGAAGCGGGTGGTTTTGGTACACATCGAGAGTTTCTTTGCCTTCCAGTTCGGAATACAGCAGGACATCAAAATTTGCACCGCCCAAAAAGTCGATGCCCACTTCCAAATGACGCAAGCCCTCGATTTTTCCATTCAGGGCCTCTAATTTTTCCTTGATTAAGGCTGCGTTAGTTTCCTTGTTGTTGCCGTGGGCCTCTTCCTTGAGCTTCCACATCACGATATGTTTCACCATAGTAGTCTGTTTTTCTAATGAAAGACAAAAATAGCCCATTTATTTCAAGTGAGGCTGCTAAAAAGATGAATTCTTCGCTTTGTGTGAAAAAAAATTAAGCTTTTTAGATACGGGCTAAGTGCTTTTTCCAAGTCTATTAGCTACCTTTGTTGTAGCTAAAGGGCTCATCAATTTGACTTGGCAAATCACAGTATCTAATGTAGATAATTCAATAAATAATTTTCAAACGATATGAAAAATAGAATCTTGGTGACCGGAGGAGCAGGTTATATCGGCTCGCACACGGCAGTGGAATTACAAAATGCAGGCTACGAGGTGATAATTATCGACGACTTGTCCAATTCCACGGCAGATTCCATTGATGGAATAGAACGGATCACCGGCAAACGCCCGATTTTTGAAAAGCTCGATTGCAACGACTTCGTGGCTCTTGAAGCCTTGTTTCAGAAGTACGAAGGAATATCTGGCATCATCCATTTTGCGGCCAGCAAAGCTGTGGGTGAATCGGTGCAAAAGCCGCTTCTGTATTACCGCAACAACCTGAATTCCCTCATCAACTTGTTGGACTTGATGCCAAAATACAAGGTGTCGGGAATCGTGTTTTCGTCTTCCTGCACAGTGTATGGCGAGCCAGACCAGAACCCGATTGACGAAACGGCGCCCATCAAGCCAGCCATGTCGCCTTACGGTAACACCAAGCAGATCAACGAAGAAATAATTGCCGACTTTATCAAATCGGGAGCTGACATCAAGAGCATCATCCTTCGCTATTTCAATCCGATCGGCGCTCATCCTTCAGCCGAAATTGGCGAGTTGCCGAACGGAGTTCCGCAGAATCTTGTGCCATTTATCACCCAGACGGCGATTGGCGTTCGCCAGGAGTTGAGCGTTTTTGGAAACGACTACAACACGCCTGATGGTTCTTGTGTGCGCGACTTTATCAATGTGGTGGATTTGGCAAAAGCCCATGTGATCGCCATCGACCGGATGCTTGGAAACAAGTCGGACGACAAGGTGGAAATATTCAACCTCGGCACGGGAAACGGCCTTTCCGTATTGCAACTCATCAACGTGTTTGAAAAAGTTTCAGGAGAAAAACTGAACTACAAGATAGTCGGTCGCCGTGGCGGAGACATCGAAAAGATTTGGGCTGATCCTGTAAAAGCTAACACAGTGCTTGGATGGACTGCCAAAGAAACAGTCGAAGACACGGTGCTTTCTGCCTGGAAATGGCAATTGAAGTTGCGCGAAAAGGGAATCATGTAATCTTTTAGTACGCCCTTTTAAAAAATAGAATCAGGCCTGTTTAAATTATAGTTGGATTTATTTAAACAGGCCCTCTTTTATTCTACATAATTGCTCATAATCATTGATTTGCCTGTGAAAACACTCGGGAATATTATTTGGCTTGTTTTTGGAGGGCTTCCGGTAGCCATCGAATACTTTATTGCAAGTATTGGCCTGATGGTCACTATTATTGGCATTCCGTTCGGTATTCAAACGATGAAGATTGGACTGTTTATCCTGTGGCCGTTTGGAAGCAAGATCGTGGACAGCAATAACGGATTTGGTTGCCTAAACTTGGTGATGAATATTATTTGGATTTTCATCGGAGGTTTCTGGATTTTCCTCACTCACATATTGTTAGGGCTTTTGTTTTGCATCACGATTATCGGGATTCCTTTTGGCTACCAGCAATTCAAACTTGCCCGCCTGGCATTTACCCCATTCGGGAAAGAGATCAGGTGATTTTTTTAATGACCATCTGAGCGATAGGCCAACGAAGTATGCCTGGTCTATTTTAATATTGAAAGCTCACTTGCTCAGATGTTTACTGTTTTATATTTGCAATTCTATGAACGTTCTATACGAAGACAACCACCTCATCATTGTCAACAAGGCTTCCGGCGAAATTGTGCAGGGTGACAAGACGGGTGACTCGCCTCTTTCCGACACGGTGAAGCAGTGGCTGAAAGAAAAATACGAGAAGCCAGGAAATGTGTTTTGTGGTGTTGCCCATCGTTTAGATAGGCCCGTGACGGGTATTGTGGTGTTTGCCAAGACAAGCAAGGCACTCTCCCGTCTCAACGAGATGTTCAAAAACAAAGAGGTGAAAAAGACCTATTGGGCCATCGTGAGAAACCGCCCTGAAAACGACGAGGCTGAGCTTCGCCATTACCTCGTTCGCAACGAAAAGCAAAACAAATCTTACGCCCACAACAAAGAAAAAGGCAATTCTAAATTGGCTATTCTTCACTACAAATTGCTTGCAAGTTCGGAGAAATACAATTTGCTCGAAATCGACCTGCAAACAGGACGCCACCATCAAATTCGCTGCCAGCTAGCTAAGATTGGTTGCCCCATCAAAGGCGACCTCAAATATGGTTTCGACCGCTCCAATCCTGACGCCAGCATCAGCCTCCATTCGCGCCGCGTTTGTTTTATCCATCCCGTTTCCAAAGAATTGATAGATGTCACCGCACCTGTGCCTAATGATCGGCTCTGGAAGGTTTTGGAAGAAGCTGTGATTTGATTAACAGAGAAGAGCAGTTTGGAATTTGCTCAATTGGGTATAATGGACATGAAGAAAAAGGTTGCCGAGCGTGCTCGACAACCTTTTATCTTTTTGGGTAAATAATTTCTTATTCAGCGCTTTCAGCAGCCGGAGCTTCAGCGGCGGGAGCTTCTTCTGCAGGCGCAGCTTCTGCAACAGCAGAGGCAGCAGCCAATTCAGCTTTCTTTGCAGCCACTTGTTCAGCTTTGGCCTTGTTGGCAGCTTGTTCAGCTTCGAAACGTGCCTTTTTAGCCGCAGCTTGGGCAGCTACGCTCTTGTTTGCCACCAATTCGGCAGCTTTTGCTTTGCTTTCTTTCCAAGCGGCAAATTTAGTTTCTGCATCTGCTTCAGTGAAAGCACCTTTTGCAACGCCACCCAACAAGTGTTTTTTCAATAAAACACCTTCGTCGGAAAGGATTGTGCGGGTTGTGTCGGTAGGTTGTGCACCTGTTCCCAGCCAATACAAAGCTCTATCAAATTTCAAATCTATTGTAGCAGGATTAGTGTTCGGATTATACGTACCAATCTTTTCAATAAATTTTCCATCTCGTGGAGCCCTGCTGTCGGCAATGACAATTTGGTAGAAAGGATAATCCTTGCGACCATGTTTTTGTAAACGGATCTTAGTAGCCATTCTTTGTTTTTAATTTGTTTTTAAAATAGACTTTTTTGCATTAGCGGCTGCAAAGGTAATAAAATTCCTTTTAACTTGCTTAGCTTTAGAAGGAAAAATCTACTCCAGCACCAAACACTTTGTTGGTGCGTGAGAATACGTCTTTGGATGTAGCTGCGAAATCAGCTCCATTCATCTTGATTCCTCCGCCGGGTTCTTTGGTGTAGTCGGAATAGGTGGTCCAGAAATAGCCAACATTGATTCTTACTTTCGGGGAAATATTTACCGCACCGCCTAATCCGATGGAGTAGGAGCTGCAAGCAAAGCTCAAGTCGCGTTGGTAAGCATTGTTCACTCCGTAATCGGTGATTTGGCCACCGGCACTCACTAAGAACATCTTGTCGATCTGGTATTCCAATCCGGCCAAATATTCGTTGGTGTTTCCTGCGTTTTGTTGCTTGTCGTTTTCCATTTTCGCCTTCGAATCGAAGAAATGGTGATAACCGGCACTGGCAGTCAATTGCGGTAATACCTTGTAGGAAGCACCAACAGACAACATTGCTGGCACGTCGTAAGCTGTGTTCACGCCGTCGGCAAACAAACCTGTATCGTCGATCTTGGTATCGTTTTCTACATTCAATGCTGTTCTGAATTCGTATTTTGCACCGATGTTTAGCTTGTCATCCCAATTGTAGTTGAATCCAATAATCGGAGCAACTCCCCAACCCGATTGCGTGCTTTCAAGCTGGATTCCTGCTGAGGAAGAGGCTTTCGCAGCAAAGCCGGAACCGACCAATGCAGCTTGCTCTGCTGGACTGAGACTCGCACCTGAGGCAAGCTTCGTAGCCAAGGCTGTGTAAACTCCTGTGTAAGTAGCGTTGGTTGTTGCGCCTAAGGCTGTGACTTGGAAATTTCTCAAATAGCCTTCGTATTTGTTGTGCACGATGTTCAAACGGAAGCCTGCATAAGCTGAAAAATTCTTATTTATCTGGTAGGTTCCGCCCAATTGGCCTCCAAAAATAAAGTTGGAGCCTTTCATGTATTGCTCGTCGGTGTATGGCATATACACCTTTGGATTTTTGGTTAAAATGGTCGTTGTGTTTCCGATCAAGGACTCAAACGATGGCAATCCTTTGTCGAATGTCGCCTTTCCTCCGCCACCAACAACTGCTATGGCACCCGAAAGCACCCATTTGCCTTTTTTGTAAGCAGCTTGAATGCTTGGAATGATGGGGGCGGAAGCTGTTCCCTTGAATGAACGAATTGAATCTCCTCCATTTGCGATGAATGATTTGGCCGTGGAAGTGATCGTCCTTGTTTGGAATGCGCTTTGATTGTTAATGGAGAAGTGGAATCCCTCGCCAAGTTTTACCAATCCGGCAGGATTTGTGTACACTGCATCAATCTCAGTGGAGGCGTCACGCGCAGGATTGCGTAGGAAGTGAGCACTCTGGTTGGTATTGGTCAATAGGTCACCGGCCATTGCAAAACCTGCTTGCATTAAGGCCAAAAGGAGAAGTGTCTTTTTGTGATTCATAAAATTACTTTTGATTAGAAATGTGGACAAAGATACACATTTTCTTTAAAAGTGTGCAATTTCTCTGTTTCTCTACTTCGAAGTAGTTTGAAAATGGCTATAAACTAATAGCCTTTAGCTGTTAGCTTATAGCCATTAGCCATTAGCCTCTGTCACTGCTCACTGTTGACTGTTAACTGGTTATTAAGCTAAACTATCCAGTTCCTTTTGCCACAAACTCAAGGAAGCATCACTTGGCATCCGCCAGTCGCCTCGTGGGGATAAGTTTACAGAACCCACTTTGGGTCCATCAGGGAGACAAGAACGTTTAAACTGTTGGTAAAAAAATCTGCGGAAGAAAATTTTGAGCCACTTGAGAATAGTTTCTTGCTGAAATTGCCCTTCGAAGGCAAGTTGGGCGAGAAAATAAATCTTTGAAGGAGAAAATCCAAATCGTAAAACATAGTACAAGAAGAAATCGTGCAATAGGTAAGGCCCCACCACGTCTTCCGTTTTTTGGGCAATTTCGCCGTTTTCGTCAGCAGGCAATAATTCCGGGCTCACGGGTGTGTCAATCACATCCAGCAATACCGTTTTGGAATCCGTATCCATCTGGGTGTCGGCAATCCATTTCACCAAGGTGCGCACCAGGGTTTTTGGCACGCCGTTGTTCACGGCATACATCGAGATATGGTCGCCGTTGTAGGTGCACCAGCCAAGGGCTAATTCCGACAGATCGCCGGTGCCGATCACCAAGCCGTTCACTTTGTTGGCGTAGTCCATCAAGATTTGCGTGCGCTCGCGAGCTTGCGAGTTTTCGTACACAACATCGAGCATGGTCGGGTCGTGGCCAATGTCTTCGAAATGCTGCTCCACCGATTTACGGATAGGGATTTCACGAAAAGTAGCCTTCAGCGATTGTATCAATTCCACCGCATTGTTGTAGGTGCGGTCGGTGGTGCCAAATCCCGGCATGGTGATGCCGAAGATATTTTCGCGGGGAATACCGATTTTATCGAAAGCCTTCGCCATCACCAGCAAGGCGAGGGTGGAGTCCAATCCGCCCGAAACGCCGATGACTGCAGTCCTTATGCCCGTATGGAGCAGGCGTTTTGCCAGTCCGCCGATTTGGATCGAGAATATTTCTTCGCACCGTTCGTGCAGCAAAGCATCTTGTTTGGGGACGAATGGCATCGGGTTCACGAAACGATCCAGCTTGTATTTCAGCCTTGATGCAAGCCGTGGAACTTCCACGTATCGGTATTCCACCTTGTCCAGCATTTTGTATTCCGACCGGGTGAAGGATTTGTTCTTGATGCGGTCGCCCTGAAGTTTTTCCAAGTCGATGTCAGCAATCACCAACTGGCTGCCGAAGGAGAAGCGTTTGCTTTCGGCTAAGATTTCGCCGTTTTCGGCGATCAGGCTATGTCCCGAGAAGACAATGTCCGTTGTCGATTCTCCGTTTCCGGCGGCGGCATACACATATCCAGCCACGCATCGGGCCGATTGCTGCGCTACGAGGCTTTTGCGGTAGGAAGATTTCCCTGCAGTCTCGTCGCTGGCCGACAGGTTGAAAATCAATTCTGCTCCGTGCAAGGCATGGATGCTGGAAGGCGGAATGGGTGTCCACAGATCTTCGCAGATTTCCAAAGCAAAGCGAAAATCCCCGGCATCGAATACCAAGTCGATCCCCACTGGAACTGCACTGCCAAACAAGTGGATTTCTTTCTCTTTCGATTCGCGGGAAGAGGAAAACCAGCGTTTGTCATAAAACTCGGAATAATTCGGAATAAAGGTTTTAGGCACAATTCCCTGGATCTTGCCTTGCGAGACAACAGCTCCGACGTTATACAGGCGACCGCCTATTTCCAGGGGAAGCCCCACGATGGAAATCAGCGGCAGTTCTTTTGTGGCGAGGCAATATTGCTCTAAGCCAGCCAGTGCACCGTCAATCAGAAGCTTTTGGTTGAATAAGTCGCCGCAAGTGTAGGCCGTGATGCCTGCTTCGGGAAATACAACGGCAGCAACGCCTTTGGCTGAAGCGTCCTGCGCGAGCCGAACCATTTCCGAGACATTGTGTTCGCAATCTGCCACTTTCACGCTTGGCGTAGCGGCGGCCACCTTGACAAATCCGAAATTTTTCCTATCCATAAGTTTCTATGTTTCAATCGATAAAATAAGGAGAACCAACTGAGTTTCTTTTTGTCTCTTCTGATTCACTGTTTTTCAAAAATGCTTCACAAATGTACATGAAAAGTGGTAAATACCACAAAGGAGACTGGAGAAATAGGTGATTGGAGGGTGAAGGCGATCGAAAACAAAAAGCGCAACAGTCAAAACCATTGCGCTTCTGTATCAATAAATGTATATACTCAAAATAGTGAGTCTTTTTTATTTGTGAGAAAGGTAGTCGGCAATTCCTTCCTGAGTGGCTTTCAGCCCTTTCTCGCCTTTCTTCCAGTTGGCGGGACACACCTCGCCGTATTGTTCGGTGAATTGCAGGGCATCCACTAAACGGATGGCCTCTTCCACGCTACGACCGAGAGGCATGTCGTTCACCACTTGGTGACGCACAGTTCCTTCTTTGTCAATGAGGAACAAACCGCGGTAAGCCTGTGGCGCACCTACGAAAATCTCTTCGCCATCGTCGTTGTAGTCGGTTTCACCAGCCAACACATCGTAGTTTTTGGAGATAATCAATGTCTGGTCGGCCACCAATGGGTATTTCACGCCTTGTATTCCTCCTTCGTTTTGAGGCGTTTGCAGCCATTTCCAGTGAGAAAATGCAGAGTCAGTAGAAGCTCCTACTACTGCCACGTTGCGGCTTTCAAGTTCTTCGATCTTGTCCTGGAATGCGATCAGTTCCGTCGGGCAAACGAATGTGAAATCAGCAGGGTAAAAGAAGAACAGAACGTACTTCTTGCCAATGAATTGTTCCAACGAGAAACCTTCAACAATTTCGTTACCATTAATAACGGCATTCGCAGAAAAAGCGGGTGCTTTTTTTCCAACTAATACTCCCATAATTTTTTCAATGTTTTATTTTACATGTTTTCTTTGTGTACAAAGTTAGCAGGAGATTTTGGAAAGGTCAATTTAATGATGAGAATTGTTAATTGAAAGAATTTATGCTATATAAACAAAAAAATATCAATAGAAAAGTGCGTTTTTTTAAAAAAATGGCGGATCCGGGCAGGTGTTGATGTATAAGTCGGGATAAGGCAATGACCGTGGCTTCCGTTTCTTGGCTTGTTCAGAAACAGCCCGTCGACGATGGTTTTACTGTCTCGATTCAGGCGGGCCGATATTCTCCTTGGAGTCTTTGTCTTCCCCTTTCAATGCAGGTAAATGGAGGTTGAATTTGGTGGCAAGAATACGGGTTGTGACCACAACTCCGGCGGTGATGACTTCGTTCACGATGAGGTTGACTCCCATGTAGTCGAGTGCGCAGAAAACGGCTCCTCCGATAACACAGGCCACGGCATACAGTTCGGCTGTGAACACCAGCGGAATTTCGTTGATGAGAATGTCGCGGATCACACTGCCGATAACCCCCGTGACTGTCCCCATGATGATTATCACCCAGAAAGGGTATCCCAAAACCATCGTTTTCTCGACCCCCACAACCACAAAAAGGCTGAGTCCGAAAGTATCAAACCAAAAGAAAGTGTTGTTGAGGTGGACCAAGTATCTTCTAAAGAAAATGACGAAAACCATGGCGAACACAGTACACCAGAGGTAGAGGCTGTTGTGCAACCAGAACGGGGTGAGGCTCAGTAGCAAGTCTCGCACCGTCCCGCCGCCTGTTGCCGTGACGAAGCCTACGACAAATGCGCCGAACCAGTCGATTTTCTTAGCCGAAGCCAAACGCACACCGCTGATGGCGAAGGTGATTGTGCCAAGAACTTCGATCACATCCACCAAACGGATTTTATCCAAAAATTCCAAAGAGGTAATCATCGCCGTTTTTTTTGGGTATTATCTAATTGCGATTTACGATTTTAAAGATAAATAGTTGTATAGGAAGATCACCAAATTTCTGTGTCTAAGAACGACTTGAGTGTGCCAAGCCCGAGGCATACGCCCGCCCTGACGAAAAATTGGTTGCGCCCGTTGGTCACATCGCAGTCGTATCCCGTTTTCAAGAAATAATATTTGTAGTCGAGATACAGGTTCGGGGTGAGAACCAGGCCATCTTTTTTCCCGCTGCGAAAATCGAACAGATAGCCAGCATCGAGGTTCAACAGGAGGGTAAACGGAGTTTTTTGGAAGAACTTTTCGGTACCGAACCATGAGAGTTGCATCGGCTGAAGGTTGAGCCCGGCCATTTCCGCACCGCCCGAAGTGGTATATTCCAACCCACTTGAGATGAAACAATTCAACGGGTTTTTCGGATGAATGGTAGGGAAAGAGAAAGAGGTGACAAACTGGCCGTCAGACTTGCTGGCGTATTGTCCGCCCAAGCCAAGAAATTGCGCTCGCCCCACAAAAGGAAGCAGCAGCAAGAGTATTGCGAGTGTGTATGATTTCAGCATAATGAATGAATAGCCGTTAAGCAGAACAACTTGCGCCGAAACGACTCAAAAGCACCCCGGCATTCGGAAAAGTTGTGCCGATAGTCGGTTTCAATCTGTAAGTCATTCTTTGAATAAACCACTTGTAAATTGGTTTTCAATCTTTGTTTTTTGAATCTTATGAACATATATAAAAACATTTTGTTCCCAAATTTGAGTTTTGTATATGTTTTGAAGCACCAAAGATAGGATAATTTTTCCACAGCTTAAGTTCAAATGAGGGACTTATTCAATTCATCAGTTAGCGGTCAGCATCCATCAACCACAGTCACGCAGTGGTGTGATGTGCCTGAGCCGGATGTGCAGCGCAGCGAAATTACTGGGAGACCGCCTGAAGCAGTTGTTCGGGATTGCAGGGGCGTTTACCCAACTTCTTTGAATAGACTTACTGAATAATCCCGCTACCGATGCAGAGCTTGCAATCTTTGTCGTAGATCACACCAAACTGCCCCGCGGCAATTCCTTGTATTTTTTCTTCTGACTGGATGGTGAGGATGTCTCCTCGCTTTTCGAGCTTGCCGAACGTGAATTCGGGTGTATGACGTATTTTGAAGGCAACTTCCTTCGTGTCTGCAAAGTCGCCCCAGATGTCCTCGGTGATGTATTCGAATCCGCGCAGGTTGACTTCTTTTCCATATTGCGTTTCGGGGTCGTCCCCGTTTGACACATAGATCACGTTGCTTTCCATGTCCTTTTTCACCACAAACCAGGGACCGCCGCTGAGTCCCAGCCCGCGCCGTTGGCCGATGGTGTGAAACCAGAAGCCGTTGTGCTGGCCAACCACCTTGCCCGTTTCGAGTTCCACGATTTTTCCTTTTTTCTCACCTAAGTAGCGTCGGATAAAATCGTTGTAATTGATTTTTCCCAGAAAACAGATACCTTGGCTGTCTTTCCGTTGAGCGGAAGGAAGCCGGTTGTCGGCTGCAATCTGGCGCACCTCGCTTTTGAGCAAGTCGCCGATCGGGAACATGAGTTTCGACACCTGCATGTAGTTGATCTGTCCCAAGAAATAAGTCTGGTCCTTCACCTGGTCTTTGGCAGTGGAAAGCCAGGTTTTGCCTCCGATTTCGGTGGTCGTGGCATAATGTCCGGTCGCTATTTTGTCAAATTGATATCCCCAGTTTTGCTCGAAACAGCCGAACTTAATCAGCTTGTTGCACATCATGTCGGGGTTTGGGGTCAGTCCGCGACGCACTGCCTCGATGGTGTAGCTCACCACATTTTCCCAATATTCCTCGTGCAAGGAGACTATCTCGAATCGGCAACCATATTTTTTGGCTACAGCCGTCGTGATTTCAATGTCTTCTTCCGAGGGGCAGTCGATAAAACCGTCCTTGTCCTCCATCCCGATGCGGATGTAGAAAATCGTGGGGTCGTAGCCCTGCTCCTTCAGCCGGTGAACCACCACCGAGCTATCCACTCCACCCGAAACCAATGCTGCAATATTCATTTCCTCTTGTCCCTTCTGAAAAAATAGTTTGCAAAGTTACAGCTAATCTATGAAATACAAAAATGGAAGGTGTGCAACTTGTCAATAACCAATCGTGGGAGGAGCTACAAGTGAGGGGGAGAAGGCTCTATTCAAACTTCATCTAAAAGGCTGTCAATGCTATTGCCGGTTAAGTTTTGAATGTTATCTGTTATTTTTTTAATATCCCAATTCCACCATTTCAATTCCAGCAATTTTGCAATCTCTTCTTCGGAGAATCGCTTTTTGATTTCCTTTGCGGGATTTCCACCAACAATGGAGTAGGGTGCGACGTCCTTAATCACGGTCGAATTAGCTGCTATGATGGCTCCATCTCCAATTGTCACACCAGCCATGATTGTTGAGTTGTAGCCAATCCAAACGTCATTGCCGATCGTTATATCCCCTTTTTGAGGATAAGATTTATTTTCCATTGCGTTTTCCCAACCGTTTCCAAAGATTGCAAATGGATAAGCTGTCAAAGCGTCAGTCAAGTGGTTCGCTCCATTCATTATGAATTTAACGTCAGAGGCAATCATGCAAAACTTTCCAATAATTAATTTGTCGCCAATAAAGTCAAAATGATATTTGACATTCTTTTCAAAGTTTTCAACATTTTCAAAATCATCGTAGTAGGTGTAGTCGCCGACAATGATGTTGGGGCTTTTGATTACATTCTTCAAAAAACAAAGCCTATCGTAATTACCAAGCGGAAATTTAGTGTCTTTATTGGGGCCTGCCATAAGGTGTTGGTTATTTTGGTTGTGATTGGTTTATCAATTTCATGAATTCGTTTGTGAAATTCTCTATTTGCATTTCAATTTCGTTGTCAATAAGATTCCCCTGCTCGTTAAATTTTCCTTTTATGCCTTGAATAAGCAAGCTCGTTTTGTCGGTGAATTTAGCCATCGCCGTTTTCATTATGAGTTGCAATTCTTCGTGTCCTTTTTGCCCACTTGCCGAAGCTGTAATCAGTCCAGTTGGCTTATCCGAAAAAACTGTTGTAGCAATGCACCATTCAATTGCGTTTTTCAGTCCGCTTGGAATGCTAAAAATATATTCTGGCGTGGAAATAATTACTCCATCTGCTTTTTCAATACTTCTTCTAAATTCAAGTATTTGTCTTGGCGGGTTGGAGG
>ERZ778028.2346-NODE-2346-length-14159-cov-4.884926_pt1 | contig 14159 bp, 13 predicted proteins | sample MGYA00375758_ERZ778028 | MGnify/ENA primary metagenome ERZ778028 (study PRJEB29350, sample SAMN05389828) | bioreactor metagenome | isolation source: Thiocyanate bioreactor | place: South Africa: University of Cape Town | collected 2014-03-17 ... | reverse complement strand
ACGAGATAAGCTAGTGACTGGAGTTCAGACGTGTGCTCTTCCGATCTGTTGCGCTTGATGATTGAAGCCAAAGGTGGGCAACAAGGGAGTGCTTGTGTTGCCGGGGCTGTTGACTTGTACGACTACGATCCTTTCAATAACCGTGCGGGCGTTGGTATTCTGATCGACCCTGCAAGCCAAGGCAAGTCATACGCCATGCAGAGCTTGGCCCTGATTCAAGAGTACGCTTTCGGATTCTTGAATATCCATCAATTGTTCGCCTACATTGCTACGAGCAATGAAAAAAGCTACAAATTGTTCCGAAATTCCGGTTATCAGATGGTCGGCACCTTGAAGGATTGGAAACGGGAAGGAGACATGTATGCTGACATTTATTTAATGCAATTGCTGCGAAATGGAAAATCTAAATGAAGAAATAAAAAAAGCCGTGCAAGTGCTGATCGACGGCGGTATTATCCTTTATCCCACAGATACGATTTGGGGAATTGGCTGCGACGCAACGAATCCAGAAGCTGTGAAGCGGATTTACGACCTCAAGCAGCGCGACGACAGCAAGTCGATGCTTGTGCTGCTCGATAGCGAAGCCAAATTGAATTATTACTTGGAGAATATTCCCGATTTGGCCTATGATCTGATCGAAATGGCCGAGAAGCCATTGACCATCATCTATGACAATGCCCGCAACATAGCCTCTAACTTGATTGCCGAAGATGGAAGCATCGGCATTCGCGTCACCAGGGAAGAGTTTTCCAAAAACCTCTGCTTCCGCTTCCGAAAGGCACTTGTTTCCACTTCGGCAAACATCAGCGGACAGCCTTCTCCTGCTTGTTTTGCGGACATAAGCGACGAAATCAAGTCAGGAGTGGACTACATTGTGGGTCTGAGGCAGGATGAGGGACGAAACCCGAAACCTTCGAGCATCCTAAAGCTCAAACCGAGCGGGGAAATTAAGATTATCCGGGAATAGTTTTTTTGATGATTTATCCAGGCAATCCATATTTATGCTTTTATTTGTTCCACATTTGCTTATTATAAAAAAGAATCGGGCTATATTTGCGGCCAAGTATTTAGAAAAATGAAATTTCAAGCTTCGGTTGATAAAATAATCCAGTGGCGCTTTAAGCATATCAGTGAAAAAAGGTTTTTGATTCTGGTCAGTTTTGTCGTGGGTGTTCTCACGGCATTAACTGCTTGCTTTCTGAAAAAGCTGATCCAGCTTATACAGGCCTTATTGACTCATAATTTCAGTGAATCACAAGCCAATTACCTCTATTTGATCTATCCCGTAGTGGGGATTTTGCTTGCCGGGCTGTTTGTGAGGTATATCGTGAAGGATGACATAAGCCACGGTGTGACCAAGATACTGTATGCGATTTCCCAACGCAAGAGCCGCATCAAGCCGCACAACATCTACTCTTCGCTTGCTGCGAGTTCCATCACCATCGGTTTTGGCGGCTCGGTCGGGGCTGAAGCTCCGATTGTGCTTACAGGGGCGGCCATTGGGTCCAATCTGGGGCGGATTCTCCGTTTGGAGCAAAAGCACCTGATGATTCTTCTCGGCTGCGGTGCGGCGGGAGCGATAGCCGGTATTTTTAAGGCTCCGATAGCCGGATTGGTGTTCGTGATCGAAGTCCTGATGCTCGACTTGACGATGACTTCGATTTTGCCACTCCTTATTTCTTCTGTGACTGCAGCCACCGTTTCGTATTTGCTGACAGGCAATGAGGCCATGTTCCACTTCGTACAAAACGAACCATTCTTGTTGAAAAGGATTCCTTCCGTGCTTTTGTTGGGCGTGTTTTGCGGGTTTGTTTCGTTGTATTTCACCCGAAGCATGACTATGATGGAGAATGTATTTCGTAAGCTTCAGTTTTGGCAAAAATTTGCTTTGGGGGGAGTTCTTCTGAGTACTCTGATATTTTTGCTGCCGCCTCTCTACGGCGAAGGCTATGAGACAATAGAAGTGCTTCTGGGCGGTGGCACAGGTTACCAAAAATTGTTTGACGGGAGCTTGTTCAACGATTGGCGATACACCCAATGGGGGATTATCGTGTTTTTGTCCATGATTATTGTCCTAAAGTCCTTTGCCTCAAGTGCCACGAATGGGGGAGGGGGGACTGGTGGTACTTTTGCCCCTTCGCTCTATCTGGGTGGAATAGCTGGATTTTTGTTTGCCTACATCGGTAATACTTTCCACTGGTTACCTTTTATGCCTCAGGAAAATTTTGCGCTGATGGGGATGGCCGGAGTGATGGCCGGCGTCATGCACGCTCCGTTGACAGGTACATTTCTAATAGCTGAACTGACTGGAGGCTACGACCTTTTCTTACCGCTGATGATCGTTTCCATCTGTTCATATCTCACGATTACTATTTTTGAGAAACACAGCATATATACGATGCGTCTGGCCAAAAAAGGCGAATTGTTGACACATCAAAAAGACCAGGCGGTGCTGACCTTGCTCAAGGTAAATTCCTTGATCGAGACCGATTTCCAGACTGTGAAGCCGGATATGGATTTGGGTGACGTGGTGAAGGTTATTTCACAATCTTCCCGAAATTCGTTCCCTGTGGTGAGCGACGACGGCAAACTGGTGGGAATTGTTCTGATCGACAACATCCGCAACATTATGTTTCGCCCCGAGCTTTACAAACGTTTCCGTGTGACCCGGTTCATGGTTTCGCCATCCGCTGTCATTAGTGTTATGATGCCGATGGACAAGATCATGCGAGTTTTCGACGACACCAAGGCCTGGAACTTGCCGGTGGTAGATCAAGACAATAAATACCTTGGTTTTGTCTCCAAATCAAGCATGCTCAATGCTTATCGCCAAGTGCTGGTTGATATTGTTGACCAGGGGTAAAGCAATTCTCGGGACTTAGCGATAAATCTTCTCTTAAATCTGAAACAATCTTCTTGCATTTTCCGAGCTGATCTCGGCCATTCTTTCCGAGGATATATCGAACACCTTTGCCAGCGTGTCTATGACGATGGTGGTGTATGACGATTCGTTGCGTTTGCCCCGAAAAGGGACAGGAGCCAAGTAAGGCGAATCGGTCTCGACAAGGATACGGGACAAATCGGCTTCTCTTAGCGTTTCCCTCAACGTGGAGTTTTTGAAAGTGACCACGCCATTGATTCCGACGTAGAAATTCGGAAAAGACAGGATTTCCTGCAATTCCTCCTTTGTCCCACCAAAACTATGGAACACTCCGCTTAGGCCGCTGAGTCCTGTTTCCCGCAGGCATTCCACCGTCTCTCGATGGGCGTTGCGCGTGTGTATTGCTATCGGTAGGGACAATTCCTTGGCCCACTCCGCTTGCTGGATGAAGGCTTGTTTTTGTTCTTTTTCATACGTTTTGTCCCAATACAGATCGATGCCAATCTCGCCCACGGCGACATACTTTCTTTGCACAAGAAGTGGCCTCATCCGTTGCAGGACTGATTTCCAATCCGAATCCACGCTTGTGGGATGCAAGCCCATCATCGGTATGCAGTAGCCTGGATATTGATCGCATAGGCGGTGCATCCTCTCTATGGAAGCTTCGTCTATGTTTGGTAACAGTATATGCGATAAGCCTTTTCCTTTGGCTCTTAGGATCACGCTTTCTATGTCGTTGTCAAATTCTTCCGAATAGATATGCGAATGAGTGTCGATTATATTCATTTTGATATTGCTTCGCGTTCATTTTTCCGGAGGTAATAAACTATCCCCCACATTTTGCATGCTTCAAGGTTGACCTTACCTTCTTCCGTCGAGAATTTTTCTTCAATGGCGTTCCACAGCGAGTGGATCAGCTGATCGATAATGCCGCGTTTTACATGCAGTTTCTCAAGCCACTTGTTGGTGGAATCCCGATGCACTTTTTGGCGGAAGCAGGCTTCCTTGAATTGTGTATAAGCCACATTTACCCTCGCGATGGATGGGTTGTAGAGGGGTGTTCCTCCTTGCATCCTTCGCGCGTTTTCCCCCGAAATGATCCGCTCACCCCATTTCAGTATCTGCTCGTTGCTAATCAGATCCGGAACAGTGTTAGAATCGATGTCTAAACCATACAGCGGTTTCGATTCCTTACCAATCTCTTTCCTTATCACTGCCAGGTTGAGTACTTGAATGAAATGGGAAACATAGATTCGTGTTGTTTTCGAAAGTTGTTGGAGTTTTCTGCTGCTGGCTGTCTGTGTTCTAAGTGAGTCGTTGTAGTGTCGGTAGAGTCCTTCAAAGTCTGTTAGTTCTGTGTGTAAGAGATGGCTGTTTATCATTTGGAATCGGCTCTTGTCGGGGGATTCGAGCAGCATTTCCAGCCCCTTTTTTAGGGCTCGGATTCGACCCACATCAGTATTAGGTAAACGGCGGTATGGCATATTGTTAAGATTTACGGTAACTCAAACCGGATGCGATTTCGTACAATTCCTTCTTTTTCTTTTCAGGAACATCCAGTTGCTCCAAGCAGGAAATTGCTTTTTCGTAATAGTCCTCAATGCGGGATTCAGACAATTCTTTCAATTTCAGTTCGTTGAAAATCGCCGTGACAGCTTTTACCTTTTCTTTCCTCACAAAGTTCTCTTTTCTGATCCACGATTGAAGTTCCTCACGTGTTGATTCAGCTTTCAAGGCATTGATGAGTAGGAAAGTCTTTTTGTTGGATGCGATGTCTCCGCCGATGTTTTTTCCGAATTTTTTCGAGTCGCCGTAAACATCAAGCAGGTCGTCTTTCAATTGGAAGGCAAGCCCGAGGTTGATCCCGAAATTGTAGAGCAAGTCCGCATCCTTTTCGGATGCGTCGGCGATGATGGCACCCGATTTGAGGGAGCAGCCAAGCAGAACGGCAGTCTTTAAGCGGATCATTTCGATGTACTCTTCTTCGGTGACATCTTCCCGGGATTCAAATTCCATATCGAGTTGCTGTCCACAACATATTTCTGTCGCCGTCTGACTAAACAGGTGGAGTAGTTCCTTCAGGTGCTTCCGTTTGTTTTTGGCAATCAAATGATACGATGCGATGAGCATGGCATCGCCCGAGAGAACAGCCGTATTGTCGTTCCATTTTTTGTGAACAGTGGCCTTTCCCCTGCGAATGGCGGCTTTGTCCATCAAATCGTCATGGAGTAGCGTGAAGTTGTGGAATACTTCTATCGCGAGTGCTGTCGAGATGGCGTCCTTGGGCTTTCCCCCGAGCATCTCGCACGACAGGAGAGTCAGGACAGGGCGAATTCGTTTTCCCCCCAACGAAAGGATGTAGCTGATGGGTTCGAACAACGATTTAGGAGAGGCATCGAACTGAAGCGTCTCAATTTCTTTGTTGACAATGTCGAGAATGGTATTTGCTGGGGTCATCTGCATTCAGTTTAGATCATCTGTTTTACAAATGTAAGGCTTTTTGTGATTTATACGATTAATTTATGCTGAAAATGTCATGTTTTGGCTGAAGAAATCATTGAAATGTTTAACCCCTCGCGATGCCAGTACTCCCCAATATCAGTTATCAGTCAACGGTCAACAGTAAGCAACTGTCCTCCAAAGCCGAAGACTTGGCATTATTTTAGTGAAAATGTATTGCCGGAAACGGAAAGCCCATTGGCATATTGCCACCTCCAACATCTCCAGCAATCTTTGATATAGAACTGATATCGTCGCAAAACCCCCAATCAAATAGACTAAAAAAAAAGCCGATACATAACTTTTTAGATATTTTCCCGTTATTGCTTTATATTGATCCAAACGCCGGAAATTTTTCCGGTCATGAAATAAAGAATAAATTGAATATGCGTACAAAGCATACCTTTTTGTATATCACGTTGTTTTTACTCGCTTGTTCCGCAAAAGCGCAGCAGAGCGAGGCGGCATATAAATATCTCAGGTTTCCGTCCTCGGCTCGGGTGAATGCCTTAGGTGGAAACAATGTGTCGCTCGTGGAAAATGATGTGTCACTTGTCTTCCAAAACCCTTCATTGTTGGGGACAGAAATGAACAAGAACTTGAATGTCAATTATATGTCATATCTTGCCGATATTTCGATGGGAAGTGCCATCTATGCAAAAACGCTCACACCTCTAAGTGCCTTTGCCGTTGGAGTAAACTACGTGAGTTATGGCAATTTTAAGGGATATGACGAAAATGAAATTTCAACAGGCGATTTCAATGCGAAGGACATAGCTGTAAACGGCATGTATAGCCGCGACTTGACCGAGAAGCTGCGTGGTGGTGTCACTGCGAAGGTGCTGGTGTCGAACTATGAGCAATACTCGTCATCTGCCGTAGGGTTCGATGTGGGCTTGAGCTACTTCATCGAACAAACGGATTTCACGCTGGCTGTTGTTGCCAAGAATATTGGCGCACAATTGTCGTCCTACAACGATCAACGGCTGGCTCTGCCGTGGGATTTGCAGGTGGGGATGACCCGCAAGCTTTCACATGCGCCCATCCGGGTATCCTTGACGGCTCAATACCTCAATCAGTGGAATTTCGACCGGGTGAACGCAGCAAACGAAATAACTGACGAAAGCCAGGGTTTTGTGCCGACGCTTTTCAAGCATATCGTGCTGGGGGTGGAGCTTCTTCCGTCCAATAATTTTTGGGTTGGCTTTGGCTACAATCCCAAGGTGCATTCCGACTTGAAGCTGCAAAATGGCAACAAATGGGGCGGTTTTAATTTCGGGGCCGGCCTCCGGGCGAAAAAAGTGAGCATAGGCTTTGCCTTGGCGCAATACTATCCCTCTTCCACCACCTATCAGTTTAGCTTTACAATGGACTTGTCGAAATACTAAAGAAATACCATTCTCCCAAATGAACATTTGACAAAATCAAGGTGTTCATTATGCAATGGATAATTTAAAAAAAGGAACTAATTAAAACGACAAAGGTTTCTGCTTTTGTGAAAGATTCATGAAAGCAGGTCTTTTTTATTTATCTATCAATAGACTTAATTTACTTGTTACTTGTGAAAAAAATCGTAATTGCAATTGACGGATTTTCATCCTGCGGAAAAAGTACAATGGCTAAAGACTTGGCCAAACAAATCGGATACATCTACATTGACAGCGGTGCAATGTACAGGGCAGCAACCTTATATGCTATTCAGCAAAATTTCTTTGCAGGCGAGGTGCTGGCCGAAGAAAAATTGAGTGCCGCCATGAAGGACATACACATAAGCTTTAGGTACAACTCCACAACCGGCAAACCGGACACCTACCTCAATGGGGTGGATGTAGAGAATGAGATCAGAAGCATGCAGGTGGCATCCAAGGTGAGCGAAGTGAGTGCTTTGAAATTTGTCCGCGAAGAGATGGTTTGTCAGCAGCAAGCGATGGGTAAAGAAAAAGGAATCGTAATGGACGGAAGGGACATCGGCACAGTGGTGTTCCCCGATGCCGAACTAAAGATATTTGTGACCGCCAAACCCGAGATTCGGGCCGAGAGGCGGTTGCTGGAACTTAAACAAAAAGGCGAGACATCGATCAGCCTGGAAGAGGTGCTTGAAAACGTGAAGCGACGCGACCACATCGATCAGACACGTAAGGAAAGCCCTCTTCGTCAAGCCGAAGACGCGCAAGTACTCGACAATTCGGAGCTTACAATCGACCAGCAGCGAACAATTCTGTTGGAAATGTTTAATAAAACAGTAAATCAATGACTAAAATAGAAATAGATTCCAAGTCGGGCTTCTGCTTCGGGGTAGTGAACGCCATCAAGAAAGCCGAAGAGGAGCTTGCTAAGGGCGAAACCCTCTACTGCCTCGGGGATATTGTCCACAACAACATAGAGGTGGACAGGTTGTCAAAAATGGGATTGATAACAATCAACCACGAGGAATTTGCCCAGCTTCACAATGCCAAGGTGTTGCTCCGGGCGCATGGAGAACCGCCTTCCACGTACCAAACGGCAAAAGAAAACAACATCACCATCATCGATGCTTCTTGCCCCGTGGTGTTGCGCTTGCAAAAACGGATTAAGACCAAATACGAAGTCGAAATCAATAACCAAAGCGAGGCGCAAGTGGTCATTTACGGAAAAATCGGCCATGCCGAAGTGAACGGACTGATGGGACAAACGAATTCCGAGGCGATCATTATCGAGAAAAAGCAAGATTTGGAGAAATTGGACTTCAAACGCAACATCTGCCTTTTTTCCCAAACCACCAAGCCTCTCGATGGATTCCAGGAGATCATCGACCTCATCCAGTCCAAAATGGAGGATGGCGCGAAGTTCGAATATTTCGACACGATTTGCCGCCAGGTTTCCAACCGGATTCCCAACATAAAGGAATTTGCTTCCACCCACGACCTGATTTTCTTTGTGGCAGGAGAGAAAAGCTCCAATGGGAAAGTTCTCTTTGCCGAAGCCCGGAAATACAATCCCAACAGCTTCTTTGTCACCACTCCCGATGACATCGATCCGTCCCTCCTCAAGGATGGTTTGTCCATCGGAATTTGCGGAGCAACCTCCACTCCCACCTGGCAGATGGAGGAGGTGAAGGAACGTATCGAAAAATACAAAAAGGATTTTGTGTTGCAGTCCTAATTCAGACTGATTAAAAATTTCCTAAGTCCCCGGCTTTTTGTTCTCGATATTCTTTTTTATTTCTAACTTTGTGGCAAATGGACTTTCAGTCCGTGTCACTTTATTAATGTCTGTGAGAAAGGTAGAAAGATTATTAATAAGTTAGAAATAAAAACATATTATGCAGATTAAATGTGTCGGAGTACTTACCTCTGGTGGTGATGCTCCCGGAATGAATGCAGCCATTCGTGCAGTTACCCGCTCGGCGATATACTGCGGGATGGAAGTAAAAGGTATCTTGCGTGGATACAGGGGGCTGATCTTTGATGAAATAGTACCCTTCACCACGAGTAGCGTCAGCAACATCATTCAACAGGGAGGTACCATTCTCAAAACGGCCCGCTGTCTCGAATTCACAACGCCCGAAGGACGAAAAGTAGCCTACGAAACACTGGTTCGTGAAGGGATCGACGCCTTGGTAGTGATTGGAGGAGATGGCTCTCTTACCGGTGCGCGCATCTTTGCGCAAGAGTTTAATTACCCCATTGTGGGCCTTCCGGGAACCATCGATAACGACTTGTACGGCACCGACATGACCATCGGCTACGACACTGCGTTGAATACCATTATGGAAGCTGTGGACAAAATCCGCGACACGGCAAGCTCCCACGAAAGGTTGTTCTTCATCGAAGTGATGGGCCGCGAATGCGGATTCCTTGCCTTGAACGGAGCCATCGCATCGGGTGCGGAAGCAGCCATCATCCCGGAGAAAGCCTACGAAAAAGACCAGTTGGAAGACCTCATATCCAATGGCTTCCGCAAGTCGAAGAACAGTAGCCTCGTGCTTGTGGCCGAAAGTGAAGTCACCGGCGGCGCGATGGGCATGGCCGAACGTGTGAAAAAAGAATTTCCCCAATACGATGTGCGTGTGAGTATCTTGGGCCACGTGCAACGCGGAGGATCGCCCACGGCAAGCGACCGCATCCTGGCGAGCCGCATGGGGGCTGCGGCCATCGAAGCCTTGAAAGAAGACCAGCGCAATGTGATGATTGGCATTGTGAACGATGAAATTGTGTATGTGCCTTTTGCTAAAGCAATTAAAAAGAATAAGCCGATCAATGAATCGTTGATGAATGTGTTGAAAATACTTTCCACATAGGAGTTTGTTCCATAATCCATAATTCACAATCCGCACGATTTTCCGTGCGGATTGTTTGTTTTTAAACCAATCGGAATCATGATTGGATCAGTTCGAAAAAAAGACTAAAAAATAATGACTCATCTCGCTAATATTATATACTTTTGCAGTGAATTTATTTTACAAGAATGGGTGATTTGATTGACCAGTTAATTGAATTGGCGTATCGGGAAGATATTGGAGATGGCGACCATACGACATTGAGCAGTATTCCCAAGGATGCCAAAGGTACGGCCAGGTTGTTGGTAAAAGAAGCTGGAATTTTGGCCGGAGTTGGTATTGCAAGGCGGGTTTTAGACCGCTTTGACCCGGATTTGAAGGTAGAAGTGTTTATTTTGGATGGGACGCAAGTGAAGCCCGGCGATGTCGCCTTCATCGTTTCGGGGAAAATCCATTCACTGCTTCAGGCAGAAAGGCTCGTACTCAACATCATGCAACGGATGAGCGGCATTGCCACAATGACAAAGGCGTATAAAGACCAACTTATTGGCACGAAAGCACAAATTTTGGACACGCGTAAAACTACTCCCGGAATGCGCATGATCGAAAAAGAAGCCGTGAAAATTGGTGGCGGATTGAACCATCGTATCGGGCTATATGACATGATTCTCTTGAAAGACAATCATGTGGACTTTGCTGGCGGCATAAAGAATGCTATCGAGGGAGCGAAACGCTACTTGAAGGAAAGCGGTAAACACCTGAAAATTGAAATCGAAGTGAGGAACTTCGACGAGCTGGATCAGGCGCTTTCGATCGGAGGTGTCGACCGCATCATGCTTGACAATTTTAGCGTGGAAGATACGCACCGCGCTGTTCAAATAGTGGACGGCCGCATGGCTTTGGAGTCATCCGGAGGTATCAACCTCGAAACGATCCGCAGCTACGCTCTTTGCGGAGTTGATTATATTTCGGTCGGTGCCCTCACACATTCCGTGAAAAGCTTGGACATGAGCCTGAAAGCTATCCGGGAATAATATATCTCCAATCGATATGGAAGAAAAAATAGACAAACAATTGCTGCTTGACAAACGTTACCTGCGAATGGCTGCTATATGGGCCGAAAATTCCTATTGCGTGCGACGCCAAGTGGGAGCGATCCTTGTCAAGGACAAAATGATTATTTCCGACGGCTACAACGGCACTCCTTCAGGATTTGAAAACGTGTGCGAAGACGAAAAGACGGGGCTTACCAAACCTTACGTGCTGCACGCCGAGGCCAACGCCATATCCAAAGTGGCTCGTTCGGGCAACAGTAGCGAGGGGGCAACGCTGTATGTGACTTCTTCTCCTTGCATCGAATGCGCCAAATTGATTATTCAGGCCGGCATCAGGCGGGTTGTGTTTTACGAAAAATTCCGCACGCTCGATGGCTGCGAACTGCTCAAGAGGGCCGGCGTCGAGATTGAGTGCGTAGATATATGATATAGGAGGAGCGATCCTCGCAATTCGTAGTTCAGTTATTTATAATTTCAATTCAATAAAATAATGAAATTTACAAAAAGTCCCTATGTGTGGTTGCCTTTATGGATAACGATAGGTATTGCAGTGGGCATATTCATTGGCAACACATTCTCGATTTTCAAGTCAAGGCACAGCCTGTTCAACAGAGGGGACAAATTGGAAGCTGTATTGGAATACATCAACGACTCTTACGTCGATTCCATCAATTTGCAAGAGCTGGTAGAAGATGCGATTCCGAATTTGATAAGTGGTTTGGATCCACATTCCACTTACATCCCGGCCAAGGACTTGGATATGGTGACGGAAGACCTCGAAGGCCATTTCAGTGGCATCGGCGTTCAATTTTCGATTCTCAACGACACGATTGTAGTCATATCGGTTATTCCCGGCGGGCCTTCCTCGGCAGCGGGAATACTTCCTGGCGACCGTATTGTGAAAGTGGAAGACAAGAGTTTCGTGGGAAAAACCTTGACGAACGAATCGGTGATGCGCAATCTGCGCGGAGCGAAGGGATCTTCTGTAAAACTGGGCGTCAAACGTTATGACTCGTCCAAAATTGTTTCCATCACTGTGAAACGGGGCGATATTCCGGTGAATACCATCGATGCCTCTTTCTCCATTGCCAAGGGGGTAGGCTACGTGAAAGTGGACAAGTTTGGAAGCACCACTTATTCTGAATTTATCAATGCCCTGTCAAAACTCAAGGCCGAGGGCGTGAAGTCTATTGTTATCGACTTGCGCCAAAATACCGGCGGATACATGCAGGCGGCTGAAATGATGGTGAACGAGTTTTTTCCAAAGAATCAACTGGTTGTGTTTGCCGAAGGGCGAAACTTCCCGCGCGAGGCTTATTATTCCGATGGTTCGGGAACCTTCCAGAACGAACAGGTTGTGGTGCTTGTGGATGAAGGAAGCGCTTCGGCCAGTGAAATTTTTGCCGGCGCCATTCAGGACACCGACCGGGGATTGATTGTAGGAAGACGTACTTTCGGTAAAGGCTTGGTGCAGCAGCAACGGGAGTTTAAGGACGGTTCGGCACTTCGCCTGACTGTGGCGCGCTACCACACACCTTCCGGACGTTGCATCCAGAAAGCTTATACGCGGGGAAAATCGGATGACTATCAGATGGATTTGATGAACCGTTACATGAGAGGGGAAATGGATAATCAGGATAGCATCAAGTTTAGCAAGAGTATGCCTTTGTTCAAGACAAAAGGCGGCAGACCTCTCCGCGGAAACGACGGCATTATGCCCGACATATTTGTGCCCCGCGACACGATTGGGATCAATTCTTATTATTTAAGCGTAATCAATAAAGGCTATGCTTACGAATATGCCATTCGCTATATCGACCGAAACAGGGCTCAATTGAAGTCGTTCAAAAACTGGCAGCAACTTGTTGGTTTCCTTCAGAATCAGCCTATAGTCGAAAACTTGGTTGAATATTCCTTCCTGAAAGGGATAAACCGCCGTCCTTATTTGATCGACGAGTGCTATGATTTGTTGCAAAGGCAAGTGATCTCGAATGTGATCCGTCCTCTTTTTGGTGAATCGGCTTATTTCCAATATGCTTTGCAGGATGACATTCTGCTCAAGCGGACCCTCGATCTGGTTCGTGGTCAAAAGGCAACTCCCGAGGCTGTTGTTTCCAAGCGATACAAGAAATAGATAGAGCCTACGGTCAATGGATCGTGACTTCATAAAAAGGCTGCCCGGTAAATCTGGGCAGCCTTTTCTCTTTGTGCAATTGATTTGAGTTGCTGTTGCCTAAAATGCCGAGAGTTCGATATTATAAATTCATCTGATTTTCAATTGATTAATTTCGTAAGTTCACTGTTGTTACATCGGGCTCAAGCTTATTTGCATGAAAGAGGCTGGCTCAATTTTTATCTTGAACCAGCCTCTTCTATTGTTTTGCAAGCTTTCGGCTGCAGGTTATCTTCTCATGCTTAAGGAATCACCACTTTGCCAGTTGTGTTCCCAACTTTGACAATGTAGAGTCCTCTTTGAGGCAATGTTACTTCGATGTCTTTTCCTTTGAATGCAATTGCCCGAATGATTTTTCCTGCGCCGTCAAAGATCTGGATGCTTTGTCCATCGGGAATATTGAACACTTTCAATAGCCCTGGAGCAGCTTTTAGGATCAGCTTAGTGTCCTCCGGACCGTTGATTGTGCCGGTTGTGGCATCGTCCAAGGTTTTGAAAGTTTTCACTTCTCCGTATGCAACTCCGACAGAATTTCTGGCGTAGGTGCGGGCATAATATGTCGTATTGGGAGCCAGTGCATCGATGGTTTCTTCAAAGATGTCCTCGTCCGAATCGACGATGACATGCGTTGACGATTCCCCTCCGACTGTTGGACTGGTATTCGTGGTGGAATACACGACTCCTCGCTCAAAGACTGTCGCACCGCCATCTGATGTGATTTCCCCTCCCAGAATGGCGGAAGTGGTTGTGATGTCGGTCGCATCGTTTGTCGTGAGTGCCGACACGGCATATTGGAAGAAGATCTTCGATTTGGACAAGAAGAAGTTACCAGGTACAAATTTACCTTTCAAAGTTACTTTCAGTTCGGCTTGGCCAGCTTGGCCATCTGTGTCGATGTAGAGGTAGGTTTCTGTTCCGGCTTGTTGCACTTGAACCGAATTGGCGGCTACATTGCTTCCGTCACCGGCTGTGGAAGTACCGTTCGAGAAATCGATCGAAGGTTTGCCGTTGAGCAATCCGTTGATTACTCCTGCTGAAAGTTTCACGACTTGGATGGCATCCCCATGTCCAAAATTGCTGATAACGTCGTTCGCCGGAGAATCTGAATAATAGGTTGTTACTTCGGATCCCGATCCCAGTTCGAGGGTGTTTGTGCCGCCCAGCAAGCCATAGTCAATCGTGTTGTCATAAACAATGTTGTTGCGTATTATCAACGAAGGCTGCGTCAGGTATGTTTCTGCAGTGATTGCCTCGTCGAATCCACTGATCTCGTTGTTCTTGATAACGGTTCCC
>ERZ778028.2345-NODE-2345-length-14160-cov-6.492946_pt1 | contig 14160 bp, 14 predicted proteins | sample MGYA00375758_ERZ778028 | MGnify/ENA primary metagenome ERZ778028 (study PRJEB29350, sample SAMN05389828) | bioreactor metagenome | isolation source: Thiocyanate bioreactor | place: South Africa: University of Cape Town | collected 2014-03-17 ... | reverse complement strand
CCGCCATAATGAACTCGGAGACGCCGATGTTATCGCGACGTAGAAGATCCCTCAGAGTTTTAAGATCTAGATAAAGGTCTTCAATAATACGAGCTTCTCTTTTGGCCCTTACTTCATCACCATGTTTCTTAAGGTTGCGAAAATAGATATTCTGATTAATATAGTCGTTATGACGCCAAAGGAAGACCCTTCCCTCAATGGGCAAAGAGAGAAAGATTAAATCAGCATCCAAACCATAAATAATAATACTCTCATTAATCGAGAAGAGATCTGCGAACTTACGGTAGAATCCTTCCGGAAGAAACTCCCTACCTTTCTTAAGACGACTCAGAATAACTTCATTAGAAAGTGACTCCCAGCGATTCAAACGAAGCCTGGTTAAAATATCAAACCGTTCGTTCTCGTTTGCGTTGCGCAGATGATGCGCACGAACCATATCATTCATCAAGCTTTTTAATTTCTTGGGTTCCTCTTCTAAAATTTCATGCACATATTCAATAATCTTATGCTCACCTTCTCCGGGCACTCGATAGCCACTGAAGATCACTTTTTGAGGTAAAATCGAAGTTCCCACATTACGACTAATAAAGGAGCTTAAATGGTCATCGATCATAATCGAAATCTCAGTTCCCGGACTAAGCGCAATGTTAGTAAATGGTTCCTTCCATTCCTCCGAGGTTGTTTCGGATGTACTTTTCTTTAATTTATCTTCTAGAACACTTCGATAGCGGCGTTGGCGCTGCTGCATCATCTTACCGAGTGGAGGCATACCATCTCGACAGATAATGAGTCGTCCTTGAACACCCGCCCCTTTCACAAGATTTACAATTGCCTTTTCTAAGTGTTCAAGATATAGTCGAATAGTCCATCGGGGGTATTTCTGCCTGACTTCAGCCAAAACGGTGTGTTCAATACCGGCAAAGTCAATTGCAAGAGTAGTACAACGGGGCCGTTTTTTCGACACTGCCGCGGGGAAATGTTCACGAATGATTCTTTGAAAGAAAAGTGGCACTCCCATTTTCTTTTATTTATATACTATAAAAGAAAATGAGTTCTTACGGTTATGGTCAAAAGTGTAACGCCTGTTATCAAGGTTGCGTTGGAAACTGTTGTCAAAGTAAATGCTGCTTTAGAACACCAACAGCTCCAGTTTTCAGCCAGTCTCAGAGCTGCTATCAGCCGCAGGTGTATTGCCCACCTCCTCAACCTCAAACCTGCTTCATCCCTGGTCCCCCGGGTCCACCGGGTGAGCCCGGCCTTTGCATCAATCAAGTTTTCACGCTCGATTTACCTCGATCACTTTTTAATCGCAGTGGCGAATTTAAAGGTTACGCAGCATTGACAGCGTCCTTAGAAGGTGTCGATTGTGGTAGACTTCATAACACCGGTTATAAAATTATCAATGTTCAAATTCTAGGTAATACTCTACCAGGAACTCAGGGACTCTTAGGAGGTAATTATGAAATTGCGATTGCAGCCGGCACCACTTTTAACTTCTACGTCAATAAAACCACTAAAGAAATTGGTCTTACTATGTATGCTGTCACGGCTGCAGAATTTCTAAAGGTCATTCAAGCCGAACAACCAACTCAAAACGCCGGTGCCGTGTGGCGCCTTTCTGATCAAGTAAGCGTTGTGAGACTATTTTATATTGCTTAATATCTTATTCATAATTCACAATTGTGAATTATGAAAATATTTTTTTGCTTAAGTAAAAATTTTTTAGAGTTACTAAAGAGGAATAATTGAAATAAACATGGGTGGCTCTTGCTGCGAAAAGAAGGTTCTCTACAACCGCCCGCCGCTGAGCGCGTGCGAGTGCAAGAAGGAAAAGTCGTGCTGCAAGGAAGAGAAGAAGTCGTGCTGCAAGGAGGAGAAGAAATGCCACAAGAAGGAGAAGAAGTGCTGCGAGGAGGAGAAGTGCCTTACTGCTTCGGAACTGGTGTGCCTGATTGAGAAGTATCGCAACCGCATCCCTCCGTTCCCGCCGGTGCCTGTTCCGTCTCGCACTGTTCCCTTTGCTAGCGGCACGGCACTTACTTTCGATGAATCACGCGATCTTTGGGTATTTAGTATTTGCGTCTCTAATACAATTACCCCCGGTTTTAGCGCTACCTTCCGCGTTGGTTCTCCGCCTATTTCTTCGGCTACTTATCCCGCTCTGGTTGACCCTTCGGATGCCGATTGTGGTGCCGGCTATACTGGTTATAATATTATTTTCACTGAAGCCGTTGGCACCGCTCTCATTAATGGCGGTTTTATTATTGGCACCTCTCCCAACTTTACATTCTCTGCCGCTGGTGTGGTTACCTTCCCTTAAATAATTATTTCATTTTTGCTCAATTGAGCAAAAATACTTAAAAGAGATAACAACTATTTAAATGGAGAAACCTTATATTTCAATTGTAGCCATTGCGAGAAATGAAGAAGCCGTCGTGGAACGCTATATTAACTCAATTAGAGAACATCTCGGCCCTAAAGTTGAAATTGTCATTGTAGACACTGGTAGCACTGATAAAACGGTTGAGATCGCGCGTAGATTAGGTGCCAAGGTTTACGAAGAAGGTGAAAAGTTTGCCCATGCAGTAACAGAAGAGGAAGAACGCTTCATCAATTCAAAATTCAATGATAACGTAGTTAAGAAGAATCAACGTCTTTTCTTCTATTCAGATGCGCGTAATTGTGCTGATTCATACGCAACCGGTGAATGGCTCATCTCAATCGATCTTCATTGGGTAGTTACAGAAGGTAAGAATTTAGAAAAGAAACTAAGATCTCTGCCCGCCAATGTGACCAACTGTTCTTATAAAGTGACTCTTGCTCATTCGGGTGTTTATAGCACTTTATTTTCAACAACTCGTATTTACAGACGTGCTCATGGTAAATGGTGCTTCCGTATTCACGAAGTTTACTCTGCGATGAGCGGAGTTAACCTCGGTATAACTGAGTTAACAGCTTCCAAGGTGTCAGGTAGACCGAATAATTATCTGCCCCATTTAGCTTATCATTATTACTTTGGTAAATATCCAATTGATAGTCCAGAGTATGCGAGAATGCTTTATTACTTTGCTAGAGAAATTTATTATAACAGGGATAAATATTCTACATTTGCACTCGAACTTTTAAATAAGTGTGCTCATAACAAAGTGAATTGGTGTAAAGAACGCTCTCAAGCAGCCGTTTTCATTTCTGAAATCGTTGAAGCAGATGAGGAGAAAAGGGTTAATTTAATTAAGGCGATTGCACTTAATCCAATTTGGCGAGAACCTTATCTTAGATTAGCTGATATCGCATATAAACAATGTGACTGGGCCGGCTGTATTGGTTATGCTGAACAAGCCCTCAAAATTGAGAAACAAGAAGGTGCCGTGCATGCGGAAGTGTCGCGCAACTATACGACAGAACCTTACCGTTTAATCTATGTGGCTTTAATTCAAATGGCCCGAATCTGTCGCATTAATCGATACTATGAGAGAGCGATTGAGAATGTAGAGAAAGCTCTAGAAATTGAGAGTAAAACGGGTTGTGAAAATAACGTCTTTGTCAATTTGTGGCGTGAAGCTTTTCGTTGTTATAAATTGAAGGATGATAAAGTAGAAGCACAAAAGATGTTTATCAAGTGTCGCGATGCCTTCCCTGATACCTATAAGAGTGAAAAAGATATATAAACTTATAAATATTTTTCTGATCAGAAAAATATAATATACATACACTACTCCGGAAGCAAAGCTGCAAGTTCTTCTTCTGCTTGTCCCAAAGTGTCCAAATCCATTTCAACGAACAAGGCCATAATCCGCATCATATATTCAAGTCGATCTTGATCAATCTTGATGGTATTGTCTGGATCGTTAGCTAGAGCACCTCGCAACAACTCAATTAGTTTTGGAGGAATGACATCGGGGACCTGCAATTTAATCACTTTGGGCGTTTCTTCGGGCTTCTTCTTGCGATCATCCTTAGAAACTAACCCGGCGGCCTCTTCCATCGCTCGGTCATCGGGATGGTCGGCGGGGAACTTGGGACCGTCATCGGTGAATTGAATAAATACATCTTTATTAGAGAGTGAGAAAGTGGAATCATAGACGGGTTCATTCTTACCAGTTCGTTTTTTCTTCATGAGAAGCTCAATCACCATCATACGAGAGATTGGAGAAAGAAGGGCACGTGTAACGCGCACCATTTTAGGTAGAGTTCTATTAACTGACTTCTTCGTTGCGAAATCACTTTTGGCCGGTGTAAAAGAGGTTCCATGTCTTTGATTGAACCGAGCGACCGCTTCCTCATTGACTGCATCCAAAAGAATAGTGTCATACTCTGCAGTTGTAATATACTTACCCGCGACTGCATAGAGATCATTATAGTCGGGTTCTTCCTTCTTGGTATAGCGTGAAGTTTTCCTATAAGGAAACTTCATAGCAATCTTTGCTTTGGGAGAACCCCTTCCTTGTGAAGAACTCATTCTAAATGCACTTTGTGAAGATTGTTCTTCTCTTGCAAGGGGAACCTCTTCATCTGATTCAACATCAACGTAATCATCATTCATCAGAAGATCTAATTCTTCATCATAGTTAAACTCTTTCATTTGACGCCGCGGGGGTCTAATCTCTTCCTGTTTGGGGGTAGCTTTTACATTAGGCCTCAATGGAATCTGAGCACTCGCAGTGTTCAAGCGAATTTTAGGGTTAGTTTCAGTAGGTTTTACTTCAGCTGGTGGTGTTCTCGTCTGTTCAAGTTCTTCTTCGAGATCGTCAAGATCAAGTTCAAGTTCTTCATCATCGGACCCATCACTAAAAGAACGAGGCGAAGACATTCTTAGCGGTTTATGAGAAGTCAATCTCTCTATAAATTATAAATGAAGACAGTCTCTTAAATAAAACTATCATAGAGTTATATGTAAATTGGGGTCATATTCCGAGGTTATTTCTTCACTATAGCCATATTGATTTGTCCACAAAATAACATTGTTAATCTTAAAGAGATTGCGATAATGAGTGTGTCCAAAAATCCACATGTATAAAGGAGTTTTCAACAGTGAATATAGATTATTATGATAAGCACAATTACCAATGCTACCATTATATTTTGGATGAGATACTGTTATATTATGAGAATTATAAATCGGTGCATGATGAGTTAATAGAATACAAGAGTTATCATATTTACTCAAAACATCGTGTAAAAAATCAACAGCTTCTTTATTTAATTGATTAACATCGGCGGGTTTGATTAAGCGATTATTCCAAGTTATACATTTGTAATCGCTAATTTTAGAGTTGATATATTTGAAATGACACTCTGGGATGTGAGACCAGAGTGTAGTTCCAATAAAGATATAACCATAAAGTCTAATATATTGATTATCAAGAAAATACACATTAGAATATTTTCTTAATTTAATTTTTATGAGTTGATTAATTTCTGTATAAGTTAATTGATCTGAATGATACTCATGATTACCTGCTACATAAAGAACAATATCAAAAATTTGACTAGCTGTATTAAAGAAATCCGAAAAAGATTGATGTAGAGGAGTTGAGATATCACCCGTCAACGTCAATATATTAATAAATCTTCTATTGAGATTTAATTTGTTAAATAGATCATGATGATTCAATTCATTCTTTTCTAAATGCAAATCAGACCAATTATACAATTTTATAGATTGCCTCATTAATGCAGTAAAATTCTTATTTAACTATTTAATAAAAATGGATTGTGTCATTTGTTGCGAAAAGAAGACTTTGATTAAATGTCCATCTTGTCACAATGAAGCCTGTGTAAATTGTATCAAAACGTGGATTTTAACTCAACCGAGTGCTACCTGTTTACACTGTTCAAAACCTTTATATTATTCTTTTCTAAAACAAATCTTTACACAGAAGTTCATCAATGTCGAATATAAAAATTACATTCTTACCAATATAGAAAGAGAAGAGAATACATTATTTGATTCTTTACAACAAACGAAAGTATATCAAATTTGTCGTTTATATCTTGAGACAAAAACAAAGCGTCTTAATATACCCTTCGTTAGCATGAACGTGCACGTTAGACGAGTTCTCCTATTGAGTAACGATATGCTCATTGTGCGCCGAATTGCTCCCTGGTTGTATGATCATATTGAAAATAATCTTATCATTGACCTATATTATAAAGAGACTTTAAGAAGTAAAGAGCAACATGAACTACTCTTTAAAATTATTCGTAAACAACTACGAGAATATATGCCTCGTTTTGAAATGATTAATCAACTACCCGATGAAAGATATGATAAAGATTATTTAATTAATAAAAACAGGTTCCCCTGTCCCGTTAAGGACTGTAAAGGATGTGTCCTTAATGAACGCTGTATTCTCTGCTTACAAAAGGTATGCTCGGATTGCTGGGAGATTCGAGAGCCTGAACATGTATGCGATCCAATTAAATTATATAACGTTGACGACATTAAGAGAAATAGTCAAATATGTCCCACTTGTTCAGTCAGAATCACTAAAAGTGAGGGTTGCAACCATATGATCTGCACGCGATGTGGAACTAATTTTAATTATAGTTCAGGTAAGAAGCAGTTTGAAAATAATCGTGAAGTTGCACAGTCCCCAACTCAAGAGATCAAAACTATCGGGAGACTTCGTGCAGTAAGAAATAAGGCAGATGAAACCTATAGACTGAAGCTACGCCTTCTTTATCATTTGGGGCTCATAGATAAAGATAAATTTCTAACTCAGAATTATTATTTCTGGAAAATAACTCAATTAGAAATTGAAGAGATTAAAATTCTCGAGCCCCTTGAGGATGTGCAATTACCCCCCGAGAAACTAAGAAGAGCCAATGAGAAACTAGAACTTCTAAGTAAAGAATATGACCTCGCACCATTACAAATTGATAAAGAAGACCCCTACATTCGTCGTCACAGTGTGTCCTGTTCGGATAAAGTAATTAAAGAAATTATTGAACGATTTTTATAATCTTCTAATTCTTATTCTAGAATTCTAGAATAAATATAATTTATAATACTTAATAAATGAATCTCTCACTGGAGGATTTTATACCCGAAATTCTTGATCCTGAGGATGATCTTTTTTCATATCGATTAGCTGAACGCTACGAATTTGCCCGCTATGGAGCCAATGCAACCGAAACGTTCCCTTCTGCTGGAAAGAGATTCCCTCATCAAGACTTCGCAGCCATCTTTTATAATATCTACCCCCGTGGTTTAATCGTCGATCAACCCGGAACTGGTAAAACTTGTTTAGCAGTTGCCATAGCAGAGATGGCTTTGAGAACTGGTGAAAAAAATATTCGAGAGGGTTTAATGATGATGACTCAACGTATCTATGTTGTCGGTATGCCTACGGTCAATTCAAATTTTCAACGTGAATTAGTCTGCCGCTGCACTAATAAGAAATATATTGATCAAAATGATGCTTCCACTACAACCGTTCAAAAGGTGAATAAAGCAGTTCGCCAAAATTACACCTTCATGACCTTTAACGATCTGAATAAATTCTTAGATGAGCATCTACACGATGAATCAAGAAACCATGAAATTGAAAGTGCAATCTTCATCATCGACGAAGCTCATATTGCCGTTATCGAAAGTGCCGACTTGGAAACTCAGGTCCTCGTGAAAAAGGAAAGAAAAGAAGTTCTTGAAAAATTGAATGCGATTCTATTGAGAATTCCTTCAATTCGTTTCATTGAATTAACAGGCACACCCATGCGCAACAGTCCCAACGAATTAGCCCTACTACTTAATCTTGTTTTGAGAAAGGACTTGCAATTCAAAACAAATCCTGATGAAGAAGGTGTTGATATTCTTTCAGCTGATATGTGGGAGATTTGGGATCGATTCAAGGGTAATATTAGTTATCTAAGAGAAACTAAGCGTAATATCAAATTAAACTATCTTGGAACACCTATTAATAGTTTACTTAATAGACCAGTTAAGAATATGAAGAACATTGTCTATCCCTGTAAGATGCAAGAGTTTCAACGCTCCGTATACTACAATATTTTGAGAAGTGAGGGTAGAAGCAACGTCTACTCTAAAGTTAGACAAGCGGCCATCATTGTATACCCTGATTGTGGAGTTAGTAAATTTGACTTCTTCTTTGAGAAACCACCCAATCTTAAGATCAAAGACAACTTTAAAGATTTACTGGGTGGCAATAATCCCGACCCCGTTGAATTCATTGACTTATTAGCGAACTACAGTGCTAAATTTAGTAGAATTGCCGAATACATTTATAACAACCCAGAGAGAAAGGGTATCATCTATCAAGAATATAAGTATCAAGGTGTATTCTCCTTAGTTGCCTTATTGGCTCATGGTTTGAATATGGAAATCGTGTCTCCTAATCTACTGGTTGAGCTCAGAAAAGAAACTGGTTATTGTGGTGCTGGTGACTTCGACTTGAGCAATCTTAGAATTCCAAAAGCTAATCGCATCGCCTTTTTGGTTCCTTCTCCTCAAATGACCGATGCTAATCGTGAAGCTTTAATTGCTCTTTACAATTCCCCCGCTAACTACAGGGGTGAATATATTCGTTGGGTTGTGTTCAGCCCGGTGGGTCGAGAGGGTCTCAGTTTTAAAGATGTTACATCAATTATCACTGATGTCTCTTGGAGTTTCTCCATTGATGAACAGGCGAGACGTCGAGGTATTCGCGCTAATTCACATGATCGCCTAATTGCAGAAGTGGGAGAAAATAATTTAGAGATTGACATCATTCAATTAGCCATTGATTTAGATAAAGAAAATAATAGAATACCTGATACTTTAGAAGTAGATGATGAAATTGTTGAAGAAGATGATCTTGAAGAAGACCTTAGTGAACCCGATTATTGTGAATACACCTCAAACGAGAATATCGACATCTTTAATATCGATCTTTATATGTATGTAAGAGCAGAAGAGAAAGAAAGGATCATTCGACCCTACCGCGACTTGTATAAATCAATGGCTTATGATGCCTTCGTGCATCGACGACGTAATCAACAAAATGACTTAGAAGATAATTCAATTGAATGTGACTTTAAGAAGTGTCGCTATGATTGCTATACAGTTGAAATTGATGGTGATGAAGAAAGATTAGTCAGAGTTGACCCTCTAAAACAAGAGTATAAAATGAGCTATGAATGGTATTGGAGTCATCCGGATGAAGAATTAATTGTGGAGTTGAGAAAATATCTTAAGAACTATTTCAAAGAGTTCAACATCATCAGCTTTAAAGAAATTGTTGACTCCATCGGCAAGTATCCATTCGAACTCATCATATCAGCACTTATTTATATGACTGAACAAATGGAATTGTTCGAAAATCGTCTTGGTTTTGAATGTTTCCTTGCCTTCTCAGAAAATGCAGTAGCTCTAGTTCCTAGACCTCATTCTAAATTTGAAGAATACTTATATTTTGAAAACTTCCGCTTTCAAATTAAGAACAACAATCTTAAATCTATTATTGATACTCTTGTATTATCGGAGAAGGAAGATGAACTGGATAAACTGTTCCAACTAACCCCCATGCGTGCCATTAGTGAATTAGCCCGCCTTAGCACAGCTGAACGTAACGCTGTTTTAGAAAAGGCTTTCTTCTATAATAACGAAGTAGCCGAGGCCATTAAAGAGCACTATTCACCCCGCATTTTCAACTTTGAGAATTTGATTGTTACAACTCAATTAGGTGTTGAAATTAAGAATAAACACTCTTTAGTGGGAACTCTTCTACAGCCTAAAATTTTCCGCATTCTTGACGGCAACACTTGGAGAAATCCACAGGGTGAAGAACAAGTATTACTAGAATATAACATTGCAGAACAGATTAAGAACCGTGAAGATTTCTTGAATGAAACTGATATCTATGGATTTTATATTGTGGATGATGAGAGAGGATTAATGATTTACAATGCCTACAATACTAAACGCCCTCGAGGCATCTCGTGTGCTGATGGTCTCAATGATGCTAAGAAAGCCCAAGTTTTCCATTATTTCAATATTGATCTTGATATTGATATTCCCTCTGAAACAACTCTAAAAAAGATGCTAAACGAATTATCCAATGGTTACGAAATTGAAAATCCAGACGATGAAGAAGAGATTAGATATTTATATAAATTTTTATTATGGAAGCGTAAAAATAATAATACTGGTCGAGAAATATGCAATGTTCTAGCTCAGGAACTTGAGAAACGGAATTTAATTGTGTATCGTTAATTTTTTTAAGATTTTAAATGTATACCAACATAGCCGGTATTCTACTTTTATTAGTAAGTATTATTCTATTGTTTTTAATCTATTTTATTGCACAAGATGCATTTAGTGATCGCCTTTTAACATTGCAACGTTTGGGTATCGCGGGTATTCCCAATCCAAACTTCTTTAAATGGATTTGGCCTCTCTTCATTTTAACCACTTGCATCGGGTTTTATCTTCTTTCGTGCGATAGCTATGTTGGCTTTCGTTGGGTTGGATTGCTCATTTTAACTCTATTGACAGCTTTCTTTTTATTCGGAACTAACGGTTTTGCCTTCTGGCCCTTTGCAGCTCTAACTTTATTCTGTATCATAATTTTGTTGGGTGAATCTATTTATACTTTTGGCATTGTGTTTCAGAATCGCTTAGCTGCTGCTTTACTTGGTTTTTATTTCTTCTGGTCTATTTACGCTCTTTATGTCGTTTTGACTACTTTAGTTCTGTTCATTAATAATGCAGTTTTTGAATGGCGATAAATTTATTATTTATTATAAAGATATGTCGCGACGTGTTCGTAGTTCCTCACCTAGTAGAACTCGCTCAACCGGTAGAACTTATTCACCCAGTTATAATATGGGTTATCACGGTGGCTATCACGGTGGCTACCCTTATGGTTTAGGTATGGCGACATTGGGGACTGCTGCCCTTCTGGGAACTACTGCAGCTCTTGCTGGTGCAGCTGCTCAACCTCAAACTGTATATGTTGAACAACCCCCTCAAGTAGTCTATGTGCAACAGCAGCCCCAACAGCCCCAAGTAGTCTATGTTCCAGTGGCCACTAATTATACACCGAGCCCTTCACCCTATCTTTAATTTTTACATAATACAATAATTATTGTATTATATTAAATGGAGGTTTTCAATATTGAGTTTTTAAATACAGTCGATGATAAGAATCCCGATGAAGTAGCGGATGCATACTATGATCTTAAAGATGCCATTCGTCCAAACACTCACGAAGAATTTAGTCAATTATATCAAAAAATCATTCTAAATGAAATGGAGAATCTTAATTTATTTTTAATTAAGAACTTCGATTTTAAATTAGTTGATCTGGGATTTCTTAATGATATTGATTTCTTCGGTCATACTCAATTGAGAATCTTATATGTTCTGGCAAGTAACCAAGAATATTTTGTATTCCCTAAAAATTTTATATTTAAACAAACAAAATATTATGACAACTTCACCAATATTTTTAATTCTAAGCTGATGGAGTTAATCGAGTTCATGGTTTCAGTTGACGAGAAAGTAGCCATTGATCAAATTGAAGCTTCAATATCAAATTCATAAAAGACTTCTGGCGTATAATCTTTCTTCAAACGAGCATACCCGGCGAACATATCAGCAACAGAGTTACCAAAAACGCCTGTATGAGATTTTACATGCACTAGATTAAAATTATATTTGACAATTTCACTAATCAGATCAACATTATCGGTTAGATACTTAATATAATTATTTCTCAGAACATCGGCGCCCGTAGTTGAAATTTCAATTGCTCTAAGATCATTAGCTTCACAAGAGAGATTGAACTCTCCCTTCTCTAATAAAGTAGCAATGCTAGAACGAACACATTTAGTTAAAATGAAGATACAGAAATAATTATCAGTGAATATACGAGGAATCAGAATGTTATTAAAGGGTCTTTTATAACCCTTGCTATAGTCATATTCAGTATAAAAAATATTAGGCACTTTTGAATTATTAATGATATTCTTATCAAACCATTTCAGAGCTAGAAGAATAGCATAGAGTTCACATCTAAAGGTGTCTTGATAAATTTCTTTACGTCGAATCTTCCCTGTAACTACTCGATTAACTAGGGGAATATAAACAGCAGAAGATGCCGAAATATTATCTAGGGAACCGTCCGTATACATATGTAGATAATTAACTGAATTAAATTCTTGATTGTATTTGTCGCAACTGGGAACCTCTCCAACAGTAAAAATAATACTATGAGGTTCATTTAAATTAAAAGAAGTTGTTCGTTTGACTCGTTCTAGTTTCTCTTCTAGAGCATTTTTATTCTTAATGTATTCATCTTCTTCGTTGAGAAGATCGATTTCAATTTTTAAAATTTGTTCTCGATTACGCAAAAAACGAGGATCATTTTTTGTAATATTAGTGGGTAAATTTTCTTTTTCTTGCATTAATCTTCTAAGTGGAATATTAAGATTATTTTTCACTCTTTCATAATTAGCTTTGAGAACATTTAATTCGTTTAATACAGACTGGATCGTTTCATTAATAGATGGATTTGGATTTACTTTCAAATCTTGATCAAGAAGCTCTCGATCAATTCTACTTTGAAAACGATAACGAATGAAATTGTAAGAGTGATTACGATCAAAATCAACTAAATATTTCACTACAATTGGATTAACATAGATATACATATTGATGTTCAAATTACGAAAACAGGTGTCTTGAATTAATTTATAAAATTCAGCTCTTCTAAGATTATCATTTAAGTTTAAATCTTCATCCTTGGTAAAATAAAATCTTCTGGGTTTAGCGATATATTCATCAATGGCTAAAATGATTTTATTCTTATGTTGTTTTTCTGCAATGATATAGGAAGGTAAATTAACTACTGGTGTATAATCGGTTAATTGGGTCAAAGCCTTAGCTAATGAAAGAAATTCATCGCTTCCATCTTTGGCGAGCATTAAGTCATCATTGCGCAAACTGGCCCGATCTGTTCGATCCATTTCGTTAATGGTGGCCCTACTGAAACCTCTTACTGTTCCAGTGGGTGGCACCTCTACAACCGTTTTAACGGGGCTTCGCTCAACATCTCTAACACGTTTAAAGCTCATTTATAAAGAATAATTATTTTAAAAGACTGTATAAGAATTAATTAAATCCTATTAATAAAAAACATTTTTATGTATATAGAACCTAGGCTATGCAATTTCGAACTGTCAATTTATCTCACTCTAATCTTACCTGGTTAGATGAGGATTCAATTCCTGATGATGTAGAACTATTGAATTTAAGTTATAATAAACTTTATCAACTACCCGAATTTATTACTAAGTTGAAGCATTTGAAAGTGCTTATTTTGAATAATAACAAGATCTTTAAGCTACCCGAGAATATCGGTGAATTGAAGCAGTTATTCTATGTTGATGTGTCATACAATAGTTTAACCAATCTACCGACAAGTTTTTGTAATCTACAAGAATTAACCTATTTAAATGTAGAAGGTAATGATATTTCCTTAACTACTTGTGATAAGGAGGTGTTCGACTTTATTGTTGATAAGGTGATTAAATGTCGATCAAATGACACTTAAACTCTATATTCTAAAATTTTAGAATATTAATGAGCAGATTATCTCAAAAATAAACTTGCTTAGTAAAATAATACTCTCTTAAATGAGTCGCGTTCAGGGTAGCAGAACGGGAACAAGAACGACGGCTAGGACCAGTGCAAGGACACCGTCGCGAAGCACCTCGACCGAAGCACCAAAGGTTGAAGTTCCACAACCTCGCTCAGAGAGAGCCGAGCGCCCGCAAGTCGATCGAAGCAAACGCCCCGTAGTTCCAAAGGGACCTTCAAAGACTCCAACTCAAACCGCAGATGAACGCAAGAAGGCAGCCGATGAACGTAGGCGCGCCGTGTTGACCGCGGCGACTGAGAAGCGCTATGAAGAACTCTTACGAATTCGAGTGGGTCAAATTGACGCTACAATGCTACGTTTTGCAACCCGTGAAGAATTAGAGAATGATTCTTTAACCGTATGTGAAGTTACCAATCCGAGTATTGATTTATCCGCACCAAGTCTAGCCGGAACACTTTATGATCGCGCGATGGGACCCTTTGATCAAGTTAACTCATGCGACACTTAGATCGGAAGAGCACACGTCTGAACTCCAGTCACTAGCTTATCTCGTATG
>ERZ778028.2344-NODE-2344-length-14171-cov-7.874327_pt1 | contig 14171 bp, 19 predicted proteins | sample MGYA00375758_ERZ778028 | MGnify/ENA primary metagenome ERZ778028 (study PRJEB29350, sample SAMN05389828) | bioreactor metagenome | isolation source: Thiocyanate bioreactor | place: South Africa: University of Cape Town | collected 2014-03-17 ... | reverse complement strand
ATGTCGCGTGGTCGGTCGACGGGACGCGTCTCGTTGCCGTGACTGAAGATGGCAGAGTCGTCCAAGTCACAAATAACAATTCGCACTCGACCGTGTACAAAGACAAAACAGATGTATGAATTATGTTTGCCGCTTCTTCTTTGCTCATCCCTTGTTTTAGTTGTGGGGATGCGCGTTCAGTCCTAGCGGGATTGTTGCCGTCAGCGGAAGAGGCGAAAACGTGACCCTATTGGATTCGTCCAACAATTATGCAGTTATCAAAATATTCAGTGGATTAGATTATTGGGTATTTTATTATAATTGCTATATGTTGCTTACTGCGGATCATGAAGGTTGAGCATCTCGCCTTTTCTCCCGATGGGAATTTCCTTGCGGCGGGAAGTGGCGCAGACCTTCTCGTGTATGGAATGATCGATGGTAAATGGGCGCAAATCTCTCATATCGAGTACCATACCTATTCTGTACGATGCTCGTCTAGATATTCTCTCTGCTAATTGTTCCTAGATCATTTCACTTTGCTTCAGCCCCTCTGGCCGCATGCTCTTGGTCGTAAGTGAAGACGATACTGCTTCCATCTGGAATGTTCCGTCTGGCACCACATGGCCAACTGATCCTCACGTTGTACTTGAGGTGCACGGCGAGGAAGCTATTCGTTGTGGCGCTTTTCTCGGCGATGATTCGCATGTGATCACGTCGTCAAATGGATCCCTCTGCATTTGGCGTACATCTGATGGAGTGCAAACCGCAAACTACAAATGCGGCGATGTGCGTCATTTAGTTGCCTATTAATTTGCTCATCATGTTGCTCTGCAGGTATCGTCTTTGTCATACCATGCTGCGTCTGGCAACATTGCACTAGGTCGTGGAGAAGGTCAAGTTGAATTATGGCAATATCTTTCCGAAGATGCGCTACTTCAAGCTCGCCTTCCTTCTCACACGTGCGCCCGCGAGCGTCTTACAGCGGCAGATAAGCAAGTCAAGCTTTTTGAAGCATCACTTGATAAAATAGATGATGGATTACGTCAGCGAATTTCACGTGAGACAGAACTGAAGAGCTCCATTTCTGAACTAGAGATCAAATGTACGCGCTGTAGGCCACTTGATTGCATACTGAACATGTCTAGTGGCGAGCGACAAACAGGAATTAGAAGAACTGCAGACTCAAGAGTTGCGTGAATATCACATGATGGTAGAGCGTCGTGATTCGCTACTGGGCATCATGCATGGCTGCACGCAAATATTTGACAGCTTGGCAGATTGCCTTTCTGTTTCCGGATTGGACGATCTTCGCGCACAGACCTTTTATGAATGGCTGTGTAACATTGGCATGCGCAAACTGAGCACTGCCTTAAAGGACGTGGATGGTCGCACACTAACAATGCTTACTGTGGGTGACGTCATGGAGTATGACGTTACCTTTAATGATGCCGCCGCCCTTTTACTTCACGGCTATATTGCCCATTACAAGCTGAGTGATGAAAGTGACTTTTCCCCGCCACCTGACAGTGTATTGTCATGGGACGAGGAGCAAACTGCAGACTGGATCAGTACACTTGACGCTTTGTATGGTTGTCTTGCTGATGCTGACTGGCATGGTGCTGCTTTATGTTCTCTTTCGCCGCCACGAATCATTGAGGCAAGCAAGAAGACATTAAAAGGAACTGACGCGGTAAAGTTTATTGGTTTGGTGAGACAAATGAGGATTGAAACTGACGGGAACAAGGCCACGTGGGTGTCAAAGTGGAATGGATCGATTCCTATTGATAGCCAGGTCTATTCATAATATGGAATAATGTCACATGTATCACTACTGACTAGCTAGTTAATTTGTTTAATCTATTGACTTCTTTTGTAAATTGCATTCATACTGTAATATGGCATTGAATATATGCACAGGAATATTCTGAAAGTTCACCGTTATCACACTGGTATGACATAACGTTTTGATCATTTCCCCGAGATCACATTTTCATGATTTGATTTTGCTGACTCCGCTCGCCGCCGGCAAACTCAAAAACTGACGCGCACTCGGCACGTTGAGCAGGGCCATACCAAGCGACTCACACGCCCACAACCGTTGATACCAATGCGAACCATATCAGGCGTCCAGGGACAAAGACGGCAAGTTCGGGCTGAGGAATGGCTGTTATCACAATCACACGTGATCGGCTCGCACGTTGTGATTGGTCGTTTGGTGGCTTGGTGCCACTCGTCGCACTCGAACCACCCGCCGGCGCCGGCGGACCACGCTCGTTTTCGCCTGCCTACGTGCGGGTTCCTGGCCGGGCAAGCGGGAGCATGGAATTTGAAGACAGCACAAAGGAGCTACCACTTGAGCCTGTTGGAAATGTGGACTCGTCTACAAGCATCGAGCCGGGCGAGCCCAAGGCGCAGGAAGAATCGGTGCAGCCACGCGGCATGACCCCGGAGATTAAGCAGTTTATCGTGACTTCAATCTGCTACCTTGTCTACACTTTGACAGACGGCGCTCTTCGTTTAATTGTTCTTTTCAACGCGAACGCCCTCAATTTCTCTGCGATGCAGATCGCCATCATGTTTACGCTGTACGAATTCTGTGGGATGGCGACCAACCTTCTCGGTGGCATCCTTGGATCTCGCGCTGGACTCAAGGTGACCCTTCTCAGTGGGCTGACTCTTCAAATTACAGCCATGGTTATGCTATGCTTCTTTGACCAAGTTCTTTTGGTGGCTTCAACAACCGGTGCCATGATTTTCGTCATGTTTGCTCAATCGCTTGCCGGCGTGGCCAAGGACCTGGTCAAGCTCAGCGGCAAAAGCTCTGCCAAGCTTTCCACGAACGAATCAGACCGTAGTCGTTTGCTCAAGTTTGTCTCCTGGCTGACTGGCGCCAAGAACACAGTCAAAGGCATTGGTTTTTTCGTTGGTAGTGTGCTATTCAACTATGCCGGCTATCTACCGGCGCTCGGCGTGCTCATCGCATTCGTTTTTGTCGTCATTCCGCCCGCGGTTTTCCTCCTACCACAAGGCATGGGCAAGTCTAAAAATCGGCAGCCCGTGACCCTCAAGCAGGTATTTAAAAAGAACTACAACCTCAATGTGCTTTCGCTGGCTCGCATGTTCCTCTTTGGCTCGCGCGACATTTGGTTTGAGATCGTCCTTCCAATGTACATGCGGGATGCGCTTGGGTGGGACACCACCGTCGTTGGTGCATTTTTAGCAGCTTGGCAGATTCTTTATGGGGCCGTCCAGAGCTCCACCCCTCGGCTCGTCCTTCGACCGCTCAAGTGTGACCCCCCCGCTTCGTCCGTGCTGGCTCCGTGGACACTTGGATTGAGCGTGATTCCTGGGGTTATCGCGCTATCACTGACATTGCTAGTCACTCTCGCAACACAAATGCAGGCATTCATTGCCGGAACGACTGCAACATTGGTGATTGGTTTATTCTTTTTTGCCATTGTCTTTGCGATCAATTCGGCGCTTCATTCGTATTTGGTTCTCGTTTACACCGACAAGGACAAGGTGGCCATGAATGTTGGGTTTTACTACATGTCAAACGCCCTTGGTAGGCTCATTGGCGTGTTGTGCTCTGGTGCACTTTACACTTACACAAATCAGTTCAGCCTCGTGTCGTGCCTGTGGGTTTCATTTGTGTTTTCCTTGACAGCTGGAGTGGTATCCAAGTTTCTGAAACCGTATGAAATGACGCACAGTGAGTAAGAGGACGGATCGTATATAGGAGTATCAAATTTTGTTTATATATTGTATACCTATTAGATAGGAACCCATGATATTGTATATGTGTCGGTATAATATGATTGCAAGAATACCAGTATATATGAGTGACGGTAATATAAATGGAAGAATTGGGACACCCTTTAGTTTGCACTTTGTCCACGATTTGTTGCGCCTCCCTTTGCTCTACACGATGGGGTCAACATTGACCGGGATCAGTTGGCAAATGGGTTCATACTGTATTTGCTATAGTAAAGTTGTCAATAATATCTTTGTATTAAATGAGTGCGTTGAATAAATATTGTTGTATCTACTGGCTTCTTTTTCATACAGTAATTATCCTGCCACGCCATTTGTTCGCCGCTATAGCTGTGATCCTGTTCACGTGATCACGTTTCATCATTTGCTGACTGTGCTGTTGGCACGCCGCCACGGCTGCGCGCCACGGAGGCTGTCAGCAACAGCAGGATCACTGCTGGACGCAATGGCTCTGAAACTCTTTCATGTGTCTACTGTTTGGCCTCACACAGATTCGGTATGCTGACGCTGTTTTGCGCTTTTTGATGTGCGGCTGATCTGAAGATTCGTTCGATTTCAGGCCAGTGTGGGCGCGATTTCCCCCGACGGCACTTTGTTGGCAACTTGCACTGAAGACAGCTTACTCTGCATCATCAATATTGCGACGCAGGCAAAGGTGTACACTGTAAAGTTTGATGACGACGTATGCGCGGCTTTTTGCTCTCTTTTGTTTTGACTTTTGACAACGACATGGCAGGTGTGGAATGTCGCGTGGTCGCCCGACGGGACGCGTCTCGTGGCCGTGACAATTGGTGGCAGAGTCATCCAAGTCACAAACAACAATGCGCACGCGACCGTGTACAGCTCCAACGCGGCTGTACGCACCCTGTTTATTGCTCTTTCTTTGCTCATCCCTGTTCTAGGTGATGGGGTGCGCGTTCAGTCCTAGCTCCTTGCCATCGGCGGAGATACCCGAGAAGTGACCCTCTTGAATTCATCCAAAAACTATCGAGTTATTGAGAAGATTACCGGATTCAGTACTAATGTACGTTTACCAACTATCATTTTTTTTCTTCTTACCTGTGGATTGTGCAGATTCAGCATGTGGCCTTTTCTCCAGATGGTAATCTGTTGGCCGTGGGATGTGACGAGGGTCACTTGCACTTTTTTGAACAGGACACCGGCACGTGGGTTCCAAAATTATCTCACCAGTATAGTTCAAATACTGTACGATACTTTGCTTGATACTCTCACTGCTAATCTGTACTAGATCTCTTCACTCTGCTTCAGTCCTTCTGGCCGCATGCTCATGGTCACGCATGAAAACTCGAGGCTTGTCTCCATCTGGGATGTTTCATCCGGTTCCATAAAGATAAGCACTCCTCACATGAATCTTGCCGAGTTTAAAAATGGTATCACCGGCATCGTCTTTCTCGGCGACGAGTCGCACGTCATCTTTGTGACATTTGACGGATACCTCCGCATCTTGCGCATCTCTGATGGAGTGCAAACTGCACATTACAAATGCAGGAATGTGCGCCTACCTTGTCGAATTTTGCTATTGCTTACCATTGTTTCCTTGTTGCCATGTAGGTAGTGTTATTTTCGTACCATGCTGCGTCTGGCAACATTGCACTTTGTCTTGGAGATGGTCGAGTCCAATTCTGGCACTATCTTACCGATAGTGCACTACTTCAAGCTCCACTACCTTCTCACACGATTGCCCATGAGCGTATTAAAGCGGCACAGAAGCAAGCCCAGTATATTCAAGCATCACTTGAAAAGGTTGATGGCAATTTACGTTATCGAGTTACACGCGAGAAGGAACTGAAGAGCTCTATTTCTGAGCTCGATACCAAACGTACGCACTTTTGGCACGTGATTTGTATCATAATTTCATACTAAATGTGTGTAGTGGCGGGCGAGAGAAAAGCACTCGAGGAAGTGCAAACTACCGAATTGCGCGAGTACCACATGATGTCAGAGCGCCACAATGCTCTTTTGGCTATCATTCACGGCTGCACACAAGTATTTGACAGCTTGGCACACTGCCTTTCTGTTTCCGGATTGGAGGATCTCCGCGGCGACACCTTTAACGAGTGGCTCTTTGACATTGGCATGCGCAAGCTGCAAACGGCTTTGAAAGACATTAATGGTCGCACACTTCTAATGCTCAATGCGAGTGACGTCATGGGTATTGGTGTGTCATTCTCCGATGCGGCCGATCTTTTACTGCGCGGCTACATGGCGCACTACAAGCTGAGTGATAGCAAGAAATGTTACCCGCCACCTGACAGTGTTCTATCATGGAACGAACAGCAAACTTCAAAGTGGGTCAGGACGCTTGGTGACGCATATTCTTGCTTGGTTAATGCTTACTGGAAAGGCGCTGCTTTATGTTCACTTTCACCGCCACGTGTCATTGAGGCAAGCGGGGGATCATTAAAGGCAGATGAGGCGGTAAGTTTTATTAGTTTGGTGCGACAGATGAGAAGCAAAGTGGACGGCGAGAAGGCCACGTGGATTTCCAAGTGGAACGGATCGATTCCTATTGATAGCCAGGTCTATCCATAGTATGGAACATGGACATGTGTGCATCACTACTGCCTAGTAAGAACGTGCTTTCGTATCTCATTTTTGAAGTGATTTAAATTTTGTTTTTTCCATTGGCTTCTTTTATGTACAGCATCCATACTGTCATATATATAAAGAATAAAAAAAATTATGTACCGGTAACATCCATAATATCCATATTACATGTCATACCCGGCCCTGGAACTTTTGATTGTTCGTGTGATATGTTCACGTGATCACTTTTCATCATTTGCTGACTGTGCTGTTGGCTCGCGCGCGGCTGGCGCCACACAGCTGCAGCGGCATCATTGCTAGACGCAATGGCTCTGAACCTCGTTCGTGTGGATACTCTTTGGCCCCACACAGATTTGGTATGCTGTCGCTGTTTGTGCTTTGTGATGCGCGTCTGATCTGAAGATTCTTTCGATTTCAGGCCAGAGGATGCGCGATTTCCCCCGACGGCACCTTGTTGGCAACAGGCAGCGATGACAAGTCACTCTGCATCACCAATATTGCGACTCAGGAAAAGGTGTACACTGTAAAGTGTGATGATAAGGTATGTTGTTCTTGTTTGTGTTTATTTTGACAACGACGTGGCAGGTGCATAATGTCGCGTGGTCGGTCGACGGGACGCGTCTCGTTGCCGTGACTGAAGATGGCAGAGTCATCGTAGTCACAAACAACAATGCGCACTCGACCGTGTACAAGATCAACCAAGTCGTATGAAACCATGCTTGCTGCTTATTTTTTGCTCATCCCTTGTTTAGTTGTGGGGATGCGCGTTCAGTCCTAGCGGAATCATTGCCGTCGGCGGACGGGACCAAGAAGTGACCCTCTTGGATTCATCCAACAACTATCAAGTTGTTAAAAAAATTACTGGAATGAGTCATATTGTATGTTCGCCAACTATCATTTACTTTTTCTTACTGTGGATTGTGCAGATTCAGCATGTTGCCTTTTCTCCGGATGGTAATCTTCTTGCCATTGGATGTAACCATGGTCACTTTTACATTTACGGACAGACCAATGGCAAATGGAGAAAAAGAGCAGATAACAAAGAATGTCATTTCTATGCTGTACGATACTCGTCTTGATACTCTCATGCTAATTGTTGCTAGACCACCTCACTCTGCTTCAGTCCCTCTGGCCGCATGCTATTGGTCGCCAATGATGACATGATCGCCTCGATCTGGAATTTTCCATCCGGTTCCATAGGACCCATAAAGACAACCACGCCTCACGTGACATTTGAGGACCACTCTTTAGGTCTTGCTGGCGGCGCCTTTCTCGGCGACGAGTCGCACGTCATCACTCTGGACTTTAACGGATTCCTCTACATCTGGCGCATCTCTGATGGAGTGCGAACAGCAAAACTCAAAATCGGCGACTGTGATGTGCGTCGCTCAATTACCTATCGTCTGCTTACTATTACTTACCTTGTTGCCATGTAGACATGGTCACTCTCGTACCATGCTGCATCTGGCACCCTTGCACTTGGTGGTCGTGAAGATGGCCAAGTCCATATTTGGCATTATCCTGAAGATAGTTTACTTTTGCAAGGTCCTTTACCCTCTCAGACGTACGCCCGTCAGCGCATGGGTGTGGCAAAGGCGCAAGCCCGGTATATTCAAGCAACACTTGATAAAGCTGATGATAATATACGCCAGCGACTTTCACGTGAAAAGGAGCTAAAGGCTTCTATTGGTAAACTCGAGACCCAATGTGCGCACTTTTTGCACGTGATTTGTTTCTGATTTGATGCTGAACATGTGTGTCTAGTGGAGAGCGACAAAAGGGAATTAGCAGGACTGCAAACTGCCGAATTTCGCAAGTATCACGTGATGTCAGAGCGTCACAGTTCTCTTTTGAGTATGATTCACATGTGCGCCCAAATATTTGCCAGCTTGGCAGATTGCATTTCTGTTTCTGGATTAAACGATCTCCGCGCTGACATCTTTAACGAGTGGCTCTTTGACATTGGCATGCGCAAACTGCAACCTGTTTTAAAAGACATTGACGGCGGCACACTGACAATGCTTACTGTGGGTGACGTCATGGAGCATGACGTTACCTTTAATGATGCCGCCGCCCTTTTACTTCATGGTTACATTGCCCATTACAAACTGAGTGACAACAGGGCATTTCCCCCGCCACCTGACACTGTTCTATCATGGAACGAAGAGCAAACTGCAAACTGGATCAAGACACTTGGTGACGCATATTCTGGCTTGGCCACTGCAGGTTGGAATGGCCCTGCATTATGTTCACTTTCGCCGCCACGTGTCATCGAAGCATCGAAGGGAACATTAAAGGCAGCCGAGGCGGTAAAGTTTATTGGAATAGTGAGACAAATGAGAATTGAAACGGACGGAAACAAGGCCGCGTGGGTGTCAAAGTGGAATGGATCAATTCCCATTGATTGCCAGGTTTATTCATAGCATGGAACACGGACATGTGTGCATCACTACTGCCTATTAAATTTGTTGAGCAATAGTGCTGATGATCATCACAAATTGAGTTTGTTTTTTCATTGTCTTCTTTTGTGTACAGCATCCATTCTTTCATATGTTAAGAATATATGTATCCATGTTTCTTACCAGGTCCTGGAACGTTCGATTCTTTGCCCTTCTGATCCTGTTCACGTGATCACTTTTCATCATTTGCTGACTGTTCTGTTGGCTCGCGCGCGGCTGGCGCCATACAGCTGCGGTGGGATCATTGCTGGACGCAATGGCTCTGGACCGGTGGCAGAACCACTTTCATGTGGCTACCATTCAGCCTCACACAGATATGGTATGATGACGCTGTTTTGCGGTTGTGATGCGCGTCTGATCTCACGATGCGCTTGATTTTAGGTAGCAACGTGTGCGTTTTCCCCCGACGGCACCTTGTTGGCAACAGGCAGTCACGACCACTCACTGTGCATCACCCATATTGCCACGCAGGCAAAGGTGTACATTGTGCAGTGTGATGACAAGGTATGCGCGCGTTCTCTTTCCTTTGTTTTGACAACGACATGGCAGGTGCACAATGTCGTGTGGTCGCTCGACGGGACGCGTCTCGTTGCCGTGACTGAAGATGGCAGCGTCATCCTAGTCACAAACAACAATGCGCACGAGACCGTGTACAAAGCCAACACGGCTGTACGCACCTTGTTTGCCTTTCTTTCTTTGCTGATCCCTTGTCTAGTTGTATGGATGCGCATTCAGCCGTGACGGGGACCCTGCCAATGTTGCCATCGTCGGAAATTTTCCGAAAGTGAGACTTTTGGACCCATCCAACAATTATGCAGTTATTATGGAAACACCCACAGAGTTGGATAGTAGTTGGGTATGTTTCAAGTAATTTCTGACTGCTGCTCACTCTGGATTATGCAGGTTTATCGTCTCGCCTTTTCTCCCGATGGGAATTTGCTTGTCGCGGCAGGTGGTGGTGGTCACATGTACGTTTTTGGCATGATCAATGGCAAGTGGGAACAAGTATCCCATAACAAGCATCATTCTGATACTGTACGATACTTGTTTTACTATTTTCACTGCTAATTGTTCCTAGATCACTTCACTGTGCTTCAGCCCCTCTGGCCGCACGCTCATGGCCACAAGTAGAGACAAAACTACATCCATTTGGAAAGTCCCATCTGGCACCACATGGCCATCTACACCTCACGTTATACTCAATACGGTGCGGTTTGAGCTCACCGAGGAAGTCGCTGGCGGCGCCTTCCTCAGCGATGAGTCGTACGTCATCACCGGAGTATTTGAGGGATACGCCCGCATCTGGCGCGCATCAGATGGTGAGCTGATCGTAAGCTACCAAACTGGAAATGTGCGTCATTCAGTTACGTATTGGCTTGCTCACCGTGTTGCATTGCAGGTGGTATCATTGTCGTACCATGCTGCGTCCGGCAACATTGCACTTGGTCTTGATGGCGGTCAAGTCCAATTTTGGCAATACCTTTCCAGAAGCGCACTACTTCAATCTCCCCTGCCTTCTCACGCGTGCGCCCATGAGCGTCTGGAAGCGGCAGATCAACAAACCGACATTTTCGTAGATTCAGTTTATATTATTGGCGATGCATTTCAAGAGCAAATTTCACGTGAAAAGGAATTGAAACATTCCATTTCTGAACTCGAGACCAAATGTGCGCTCCTTTGGCACCTGATTTGATGCTAAATGTGCCTAGTGGCGAGCGTGAAAAAGGAACTAGAGGAAATGCAAACTGACAAGTCACGTGAATATCACATAATTGAAACCCGTTACAATGCTCTTTTGGCTATCAAGCGTGACTGCATACAAATCTTGGACGGCTTGGCAGATTCCCTTTCTGTTTCCGGATTGGACAATATTCGCGGCGACGCCTTTAACGAATGGCTATGTAACGTTGGCATGCGCAAACTGCAAACATTTTTAAAAGACATTGACGGTCACACACTATTAATGCTCAACGTGAGTGACGTCATGGAAAACGGTGTGTCATTCTCCGATGCCGCCGATCTTTTACTTGGCGGCTACATGTCGCACTACAAACTGAGTGATACCAAGGAATGTTACCCGCCACGTGGTAGTGTATTGTCATGGAACGAAGAGCAAACTGCAAACTGGATCAAGACATTAGATACTTTATATGCTTGTTTCTCTACTGTAGGTTGGAATGGCCCTGCATTATGTTCACTTTCGCCGCCACGTGTCATTGAAGCAAGCAAGGGAACATTAAAGGCAGCCGAGGCGGTAAAGTTTATTGGAATAGTGAGACAAATGAGAATTGAAACGGATGGGAACAAGGCCACGTGGATATCAAAGTGGAATGGATCAATTCCTATCGATAGTCAACCTGTCTAATACTCTGATAGAGTGTATTGTAAACAACATTGTGCCATACGGGAAACTGATAGTATTCATTGTATCTAATAAAACATCTGTAAAATAAATGATAATATTGTGAATTATGTCCACGTGGACATTGGTCTCGTCTATGACCATTCATGGATATGGCCATACTGTATGAATATATGAACATCAACTGGGCATCATCGCTGTATACAATGTCATTAATCCAAGTTTATCATGTCATCAACCACTACTTTGACGTCATCACCCAATTTGCTTTATGAAAACCCAATATGAATTATACCCAATTTGAATTCTACCCAATTTGCTTTACGCCCAATTTGAATTCTACCCAATTTGAATTATACCCAATATGAATTAAACCTAAATTGAATTCTACCCAAATTGAATTCTACCCTATTTGAATTATACCCATGTCACTTTATGCCCAATATGCTTTACACCCAATTTGAATTCTCCATTGACATGTACATCTTTCTTCTCTCTTTCTCTATTATTACTATCAATACTATATTAACCCTATATTAACCTATACATTCCATATGCTAATCCACTATCACGTGATCACATACACCACGCACTCCCATAAGGCACGCAATCCAACCACCCACACCACTCACACACCACTTCCGGCCTCCTATAAAAATTCCAAAACCCAATAAAAAACAACCCAATCAACACTGGCACTGATACTATCATTAGTATCTTTTTTCTTCTTCCGTCCCATTTCCCAAACGTAACTGTCGGCACTAATATCAATCCTGATATAAGACCAGTTGCAAATCCGCCCAAATGCGCATAATTGTCTACATAGGGTAATAAGCCTATTGCTAGTACTATGAGGAATATGATTGATAGTGTTATGAGATTGCGAATAGGGTGAAGAAGGACTTGCCAGTTTTGGAATAGGTCGAGGTAGAGGAGGGCCATGAGGGCGTACATGGCGCCATTAGAGCCGCAGGAGACTGTGAAAGAAAGTAGTTTATGGTGAGATAAAGGAAGAAAAGAGGGAAAAAGTGAAGAAAATAGAGAAAAAGTGAAGAAAAAGTGAAGAAAATAGAGAAAAAAGTGACAAAAGTGATACATGATTCATATGATACATATGATACATAATAAGTATACTACATGTATACACATCATATACAGTGTCATACAGTGGTACATATCATACACTATCATACATATACTATCATACATACAGTGTCATATACAGTAACATACATACAATACAATGACACTCATACAGTGACAAATCATGACACACCATATCATTGATACAATGTCATACATACTATACAATAGACATTATACTATACTATACTATACTATACAATAGACATTATACTATACATTATACTATACATACTATACAATATACTATATTATACATACCATACTATACTATACATACTATGCATACACCATCATACACTATACACATACTATACACTATACATACCATACACACCATAATCAATATTTCACTATTCCCACCATATTCCCTATTCCCTTTCCTTCTTATTCCCTTCTCTTCCTTCTCGTACCGTTATTGGGCATTGCAAATGCCGAAAATAGATTCCCCATCACCCCCCCCATAAAATATATCAACCCAATCCGGATCGGTCCCAAATCCACTTCCAACCTAATCCCGATCCATATATGCAATATCAACATTATACCCAATTGAATTAACCCAGTATGCATAAATATGGCAGTGAAGAATCGCCATCCCTGATTGGGTATATTTGAGGGGGGGAATTTGATTGGTCCGCATACGTAATTGATGACGTCATTGAAGGTGCATTGGGAGGTTGAGTTGGGGTAGCGGGGGCCTTCGTAGCCACTGGGGCAGCTCGTGGCGTCATATATGGTTCTAGTGGGGGGGGAAAGTGAGTAAAAATGGGAGGAAAAGGGGATAAAAGTGAGAAAATGAGTGAAAAGTGAGCAAAAATGACGAAAAATGACATAAAATGACACAAAATGACACAAAATGACACAAATTGAGACAAAAAGGGAAATGAGTGAAATTGATACCAAATGACATTTTCACCATATTATGAGTCATACACACAGTATCATACACACATATCATGTATCATTCACAGTATCATGTATCATACACCATATACACAGTACCATATACACCATATTCATTATATCATGTCCACGTGGCCATAATATACACATGTACATGATACAGTACGTGTCATGTCATACACCGTTATCATACATGATACCATACACAATACCCATACACTACATGAGTACATGATACCCATACACTATACATGACACACCATATGATCACGTGACCACACCATATACCAACCATGTACATGATACACTACACCATACCATACATACACCAATACATGGCATGATACCCATACACTACATGATACATGATACCATACCATATGATCACGTGATCATATAAACATATACCAAACATGATACATGCTACCATACATACACCATGATACACTACATGATACACCATACATGATACCATACACTACATAATACCATACATACACTACACTACATACACTACACCATACCCAATCCCAATTCCAATTTACCCAATCCCAACTTCAATTCAACATACTACCCAATCCCAATTCCTGTATCAAAATACACAAAAACCCTCCCTTTTCCCACTTTTCTCTATCAAAACCCCTCCTTTCCTTCCCTTTTCTCCCATATTCCCCCACCCATTCCACACGTACTCCACCCCAAAATGACTCAATGTCGCCTCTGTCCACTCCCTCATACACGGCACATACATCGCCCCCATCCTTATAATCACCACATTCGACGGCCCACCCATCACATTCACACTCATAGCCTCCACACCTCCATTAATCACCAACGCATACGCCATCATGGCCACGTAGACAAGCATAAGGGAGAACATAAGCCATGGTGTGCGTCGGCCACGTGGTGCAGTTGCACCGATGTATGATGATTGGTGGATGTGAATAGAAGAGAGGGAGATGGGGGTGGGGGGGGGGTGA
>ERZ778028.2343-NODE-2343-length-14173-cov-6.838504_pt1 | contig 14173 bp, 10 predicted proteins | sample MGYA00375758_ERZ778028 | MGnify/ENA primary metagenome ERZ778028 (study PRJEB29350, sample SAMN05389828) | bioreactor metagenome | isolation source: Thiocyanate bioreactor | place: South Africa: University of Cape Town | collected 2014-03-17 ... | reverse complement strand
CCAGGGCTCCCGCGCAAGGGCCGCCCCGCCGCGCTGGGAGCGTCCCCCTGCCCGCGTCGCGCAGCGACGCGAGAGCGGGGGGAAGCGGCGCAGCCGCTCAGGGGGGTGTTCCTCAATGTTTTCCCCACTCCCGCTCATACGTCGTCACCAGCACCTGGTTGGACAGGCGCTGCACCTCGGCCGGCACGCGCGCCATGTCGAGCGGGAAGTCGAACAGCAGCGGCAGCGTCGGCAGCGAGAGGAAGCGCAGGCCCTCGGGCAGCGCCTCGGGCAGGCGCCAGGGCCGGCGGCTGGCCAGCACGAAGCCCCATTCGCCAAAGCTCGGCACATGCGCGTGGTAGGGCGTGGCGGTCAGGCCGACCGATTCCACCGTCTGCACCACCGTCCAGAAGCTGTGGCGCGCGACCAGCGGCGAGGTGGTCTGGATGACGGCGTAGCCGCTCGCCGCCAGGCGCTTTTCCAGCAGGGAATAGAAGCTGTTGGTGTAGAGCTTGCCGATGCCGAAGTTGGTCGGGTCGGGGAAATCGACCACCACCACATCAAAAAATCCCACCTCCTGCTGCAGCCACTGGAAGGCGTCCTGGTGGACGACGCGCACGCGCGGGTCCGACAGCGCGCGGCCGTTCAGGGCGGCGAGCGCGGGGTCGTCGGTGAACAGCTGCGTCATCGCCGGGTCGAGCTCGACCAGCGTGACCGATTCCACAGAGGGGTATTTGAGAATTTCGCGCACCGCCATGCCGTCGCCGCCGCCCAGCACCGCCACGCTTTTGGGCGCGCCCTGCGCCGCCATGGCCGGGTGCACCAGCGCCTCGTGGTAGCGGTACTCGTCGTGCTCGGCGAACTGCAGGTTGCCATTGAGGAACAGGCGGTGGCCGAGTGCGCCCTGGGTGACCACGATGCGCTGGTAGGGCGAGGTGGCCGTGAAGACGACGCGGTCCTGGTAGAACTTGTCTTCGGCCAGGGTGGTGATGTGCCCGGCCCCGGCCAGCGCCGCCCCGAGCAGGCACAGCACCAGCACGCAGGCGGCGGCGTGCGCGCCGAAGCGCCGCAGCTCCCAGCGGAACAGCCACAGCGCCCACACCGCCACCAGCGCGTTGAGCAGGCCGAACAACAGCCCCGTGCGGATCAGCCCGAGCTGCGGCACCAGCAGCAGCGGAAAGGCCAGCGACACCGCCAGCGCGCCCAGGTAGTCGAAGGTCAGCACCTGCGAGACCAGGTCCTTCAAGGCCACGTTGCGCTTCAGGATGCGCATCACGAGCGGAATCTCCAGCCCGACCAGCGTGCCCACCAGCAGCACCATGCCGTAGAGCAGGAAGCGGAACGACCCCGGCGCGTAGGCGTTGGCGAGGAACAGCACCGCTGGCAGGCAGCCGCCGATCAGCGCGACCAGCAGCTCGATGCGCAGGAAATGCGCCGGCAACTGGCGCTCGAAATAGCGCGAGAGCCACGAGCCCACGCCCATGGCGAACAGGTAGGTGCCGATGATGGTGGAGAACTGCAGCACCGAATCGCCCAGCACGTACGACGCCAGCGCGCCGGCCGCCAGTTCGTACAGCAGCCCGCAGGCGGCCACGACGAAGACGCTGGCGAGCAGGGCGATGTCGATGGGGCGGGCGGTGTGCTGGGGCGCAGCCGGGGCGGTCGCGCCATGGGCTGCGCCGGGAGTGCTCATGCCAGTACTGCGTCCAATTGCTGTGCCAACCCTTCGAAGGTCAGCCAGCCAAATACCGAGCGGGCGCTGCTGGTGCGTGCCCACAGCTCGCCTACCTGGCGCTTCTCGAGTTCGTACGGATCGTTCATCAGGTGCGCGCCCTTGAATTCCAGCAGTGCCACGTGCCCGTCCAGCAACTCGGCCACAAAATCGGCATAAAAGCGGCCGCGTGATGTGGGCAGGCCAAAGCCACAAGGCGCGGTGTCCAGGTTGCGCACCCAGTGGCGCACGCGCGGGTGACGGTCAATGAGTTGCGCGCACTGGAACTCCTGCCCACCGTCCTTCAGATCAGCCAACACCGGGAAGTAGTGCTTGCCAAACTGGTAGCGCCCGCTGTAGCGCGACGCTACCGGCACGGGATACCGGCCCGGCTCGAACACATGGGGGTGCGACCAGTCCGGCTCCACCAGCCAGGCGCTACCATCGCCCTGGGCCAGCACTTTCTGCCGGAACGTGCGCTGCGCCGCCGTCTGGCGCAACTGGGCCACATGCGATTCGATCTCCCGGGCCAGGCGAAAGCGCGCCTGGGTCAGCACCACCAGCGGCACGGCGCAGGTATGCAACTGGTGGTGCACCACGGCCGCCAGGTAGGTGCGGCGCTCGCTTTGGGTCAGGTCCGCCAGGTCCGGGGACTTGAACAACAACTGGTCCAGCCAGCCCACCAGCGTTTGTTCGTCGATGCTGCTGCTGTGCCAGTCCATGGCCATTTGCATGCTGTCGGCATGGCGCAGCGTCACCCGGGCGTTCTGCATGCCGATCTCGAACACCTCAGCCTCCTGGGCGGCATGAAAACCCGGCAACTGCACCGCCTGGGGTTGCAGCAAATCCAGCTCCACTTCTTCCAGCACTGCCTCGCGTTCCAGCGGCCACAGCGGCGCTTGCGCTGCCGTGCGGTAAGCCAGCCGGGGCAGCGGGGCAAAAGGCACGCCGCGCGATGCGGGGGCTGCCTGCGCAGCCACCAGCGCGTTGTGCTGCGCCACCTGCTCACGCACCTGCTCCTGCTTTTTGGCACCGCGCACCTGTGCCAGCAACAGCGCCTCGGTGTCCTGGCCAATATGGCCAGCTACCACCACCTGCGGCATGCCGGCGATGGTCTGCACTTGCACGCCGGGCAAGGCCAACAGCGCGGGTGTGGCGCTGGGTGCTTCAAAAACAGTAGCTATTGGCGCTTGATGGACAGGCGCTACGGGCTGATTTGGCTCTAAATCACTCCACAGCGACAGGGCCGAAGGCGGGGCGATCATCGACGCCACGTCCAGCGCCTCGAAACCCATGTGCTGTATCAGCCGATCCGCCAGCGCATGGGCGGCCTGCGAGAACTCCGCCGCGCAGACATGGGCGTAGGCACGGTTGAGCGCCTCGCGCCCGCGCCGCCGCGCATGCGGCATGCGCAGCACGCGGCCCAGCAATTGCTCTACCGCCGTGGCGCTGCTGAGCTTTTGCAGGCTGCACAGCACGTAGGCAAAAGGGCAGTCCCAGCCTTCGCGCAGCGCCTGCACGGTGACGACGAAGCGCACCGGGCAGTCGCGCGCCGCCAGGTTGACGTCCTCCAGGCCGCGCTGCGTGCCGGTGGCCACCACGATCTGGCTGGCGGGTAGCTTCAGCTCATTCACCAGATAGTCGCGCAGCTTTTCGGGCGGCATCTCCTCGCCTGTGTTCTGCGCCTGAAACAGCACGATGGGCCGCACATAGCCATGGCCATCGGCTTCGTCCTTGAGCGCCTCGGCCTCCAGCTTGCGCTGCGTCTGCACCGCGCCAAAAACGGCAGAGGGCCAGCCCTCGGGATGCTCTGCCAGCACGATGGGCAGCTTGATCATGTCCTCGGCCGCCAGCTCCTGTGCGCTCACGTGGTAAAGCACATTGGTCTTGGCGGCAATCGGCGTGGCCGTCAGCTCCAGAATGAACGAGGGGTTTAGCCGCTGCAGTGCCGTGAAACTCTTGTCCGTCTTGGTGTTGTGCGCCTCGTCCACGATCACCAGGGGCCGGTGCAGTGCCAGCCAGTTGGCCAGGCTCCAGCGTGGCTGGTCCACGAAGCCCGCCAGCACGCCGGTGCTGTCGCGCGCTACATCCTCGGGGGTGACCAGCGCGTCGGGCAGGCCCCGCAGGCACGCCAGGGCGCGGCTGTCCACGCTCCTGAAATGCGGCTCGAAGCTCTCGGAAAAGCTGTACACATTGCGCTGGCCCGCGTCCTCGACGCGAAAGCTCTGGATCGTTGCCACCACCACGACGGCATTGCGGCCCCACTCCGGCGCTGCGATCTGGGCCACATCGTCGAGCGAGCACACGCGCAAGCCCTCGCCATAGGCCTCGGCCAGCGCGGCCCGGTAAGGGTGGCCGGGCGTCTGCAGGGCCTTGAGGGTCTGCGTGCGGATGGCATCGCTGGGCACCAGCCACAGCGCCACGGGGACATCCACCGCTGCCCACTCGCGCGCCAGCAGCGGCACCGCGTGCGCGGCCATCACCGTCTTGCCACCCCCCGTGGGAATGCGCAGGCACACGCAGGGCACCTCGCCAAAGGCCCCGGCCTGGTAAGGGCGGCCTGCCTGCTGCGCGAACGCCTGCGCCGGCCCTGCCAACTGCGCTGCCTGGGCAAAGCCGGACAGGGCGTCCAGGGCGGCTTGCTGGTAGGTTTTGAGGGTGATGGGGATCATTGATTGGGGAAGATTGGGACGAATTGGAAACAAAGAACCCAATGCAACCCATTGATTTGCAAGTGTTTTATTGAATCCATTGGGAATGGATCTCACTTTGATTGGGTGTTGTTTGGTGTTGTTTGGTGTTGTTTGGTGTCGTTTGGCGCACCACCTGGCAACAAGGCCCAGAGCGCTGCCTTGGTCGGTCCGCCAATGTTCTGGATGCGTCCCTCCTTGGACATTTCCTTGAGCAACCCCCGAACGTACTCCTTGCGATGGGCGAGTTCAGGAATCCACAGCTGAAGCTTGGGCAGCAGCAGTTCATCCACCTTGGCGCGGGGCTGTGGCCCGAGTGCCAGCAGCTTGCACAACGCGGTTTTGTAGTCGTCAGAATCAGGGCGGCGCCGATTCAGATACTCCACCTCCTGCCCTGTCGCCACCGCCAGCTGGGCAGAGATATTCAGGTGGGGACTCCGTCCCTCTATCAAGCCTGCCCGCCGCAGCTCCGCCACCTGCGCTGGATCGAGCTTGTGCTTCTTTTGCACCCGGTCAAGCCACAGCACATGCTCGATGGGTAAATCCGTGCGCTCCATCAGCCAGTGGCTGTAGTTCTCGTCGATTTCCTGTCCATAGACATTGAACACCGTGCGCAAAGGAGACGATCCCTCGTAGTCCGGCAGCGGCAGAAAGCGCCGCCGCTGCGCCAGCACCATGTCATGGATGCCAAAGCCCACCTTGTCGATCATGCCCACTTCGGCCATGGCCTTGGCCAGGCGTTCGTTGCGGTAGCGTTCGGGGGTGCGCGTGCCGCTGGCGTACTCGTCGGGCTGGCCGTCGAAGAAGCCACCCAGGTTGATCATGCGCACCAGCCCGGTGGATTCCTCCACCACGATGCGCCCGCACTGGGCGTAGTCCTGGTGCGCCAGGCAGTTGTGCAAGCCTTCGAGCAGCACCGTGTTGGTGTCGTAGCGCGGCAGGGTCACGGCCAGCAGCTCATTGGCGGGAAACAGCTTGATGTTGGGATTGCGTATGCGCTGCGCCAGCGCCGTCGTCGTCAGCAGGAACGGCGGGTGGAAATGCTCGGCCACCCGCTCCGCAGCCAGCTTCCACGTCATTTCCACCGGGTGGGGCGACAGCAGCGCCGTGGCACGCTCGGGTCGGCCCAGCAACAGCAGGGCGGCGCGCGTGATGCGCCCGTGAATCGTCAAGCCGATCTTGTCCAGCAGCTTTTCGGCACTCCACTGCGACACCTGTGCGGCCCAGGGCTCGCGCTGGTGTTTCTCGAAGTATTTGTCGCGCGCCTTGGCAATAGCGGCTTCGTCCAGGTCGTCCAACGTGGCATCGGGCACCACGGCAGCGCTCCAGTCCTCGCCCGCCAGATGCTCGGCCAGGATGGCGCGGCGCCGGTCGTCGCGCAACTCCACCAGGCTGTCGCCATCGCGCTGCCAGGCCTTGTCGTGCGCCAGCACCGGCTCGCGCGGGGCATGGCGCGGCACATGCACCAGCCACACCACGGCTTCGGTGTCGCGTGCCTGCAGGGCTTGCACGTTCAGCCCCATGGACGGCAGGCCGGGCGTCTTGCCCAGCACGCGGTGCACCACGTTTTCCAGCGTGTAGTCGGCAAAATCCTGGATGCCGGTGGGCACCAGGGTTTTGTCCTGCGCGCCAATCACCACGCAGCCGCCCTCCATGTTGGCCAGGGCACTCACGTAAGACACCAGATCCTCGCCCTTGCGGCCCGAGATGTTGGACTTGAGCGAGTGCCACTCTTTCCACTCGTGGCGTTCGTTCTCCTTCGGAAAATGGGTGCGCAGCCAGCCTTGGAGTTCAGCAGCCGTTTCGAAGCAGTCCATATCCGTCACCTCGCCTTCACGTCGTACGGAAGGTGCTTGAACGTGACCCGTGCGCGCGCCAGCGTCTCTGGCCCCAGGCGGCAAGCCTCGCCATAGACCACCAGCGGCGCCTCGGGGTGGGGCGTGGTGGCATGCAGTTGCAGCAGCGCATCCAGAACGGCCCGCGTGAGCACATTGCCGCGGGCGGGGCGCCTGTCGCCCAGAATGCCGTTGAACAGCAGGTAGTAGGCCGTGCGGCTGCGCAGCACCGGTTCGGGAGGCAAAATTTCAGGAGAAATTGCCGCTTTAGGCGCATCTGGAAAGCGTGAACAGCTATCAAAAACAGAGTGTGTGCCCAGCCAGGGCGTGCCTACCCGGCCCAGGCCGGGGTTCAAGGCGGTGGCCGTCTCCTGTTGCCACACAAAGGCCGCCAGCGTGGCAAAGCGCACATCGGGGTGGATGCAGCCGCTGGCGTCGAAGATGGGCGCGCCCAGGCGGGCGAAGCGAAAGCCGCCGCCGCCCTGCCAGCCCACCGCCTGGCTGATGCCGCCTGGCTCGCCCGCGATGACCTTTTGCAAGCGCGGCAGGCAGTGCGTGGCGGCGTGCTCGCCCATTTCGATGCCGATCCAGCGCCGACCCATCTTGTGCGCCACGGCGGCCGTGGTGCCGGAGCCGAGGAAGCTGTCCAGAACCAAGTCGCCGGGGTTTGTAGCGATGTGGAGGATGCGTTGGAGCAATGCCTCGGGTTTAGGCGTTGAAAACGGTGTTTCACCGGGGAAAAGCGCTACCAATTCCGCCTTTGCTTTGCCGTTCGTCCCTACTTCCTGATGCTGCCACAGGGTCGACGGAACTAGACCTGCTTGCACTTCCGACAGGAATTTTTTGACCCGTGGCGCATTGTTTCCACTTTCGCCAAACCATATCCGGCTATCTTGCACCATCTCCAGAAATCGAGGCTCCGTGTAGAGCCAGCAACGCCCTGGTGGTGGGTCGATCCTTCTTCCTGATGGAGTTGTGATTGTGAAAAACTGAGCCTCGCGCCGCCCCTTCTCGGCCTTAGCATGTGCGGGCAGAGAGGCCCAATTGCCACGGGGGTCGCTATCTGGATTGGTGAATCGCTCTAGCTGCTCTTCTGAGGATGGCAGCATGTTTCTGACCTCTTTCCAGCCATCCCGGTTCTTGGCCATCACAAGCAGGTGGTCATGCACGGCGGAAATGTCGGTTCTGTTTTCGCGCGTATGTGTCTTTTGCCAAAACACATTAGCCACAAAATTCCTGCGCCCAAACACCTCATCCATCAGCACCTTGAGGTAATGCCCCTCGTTGTCGTCGATGGTCACCCAGATCGATCCGTCCTCGCTCAGCAGCTCGCGCAGCAGTTGCAGGCGCGGCAGCATCATGCTGAGCCACTGGCTGTGCTCCAGGTTGTCGTCGTAGTGCTCGAACGCGCTTTGGGTGTTGTACGGCGGGTCGATGAAGATGCATTTCACCCGGCCCCGGTAGAAGGGCAGCAGGGCCTTGAGGGCCTGCAGGTTGTCGCCCTGGACCAGCAGGTTCTGTTGCGCCTGGGCGGGATCGCCATGGGTGGCGACGGTGTCCAGCAGCCGGTAGGGCACCTGGGCTGCGGTGGTGAAGGCGGTGGCGCGGTTGAGCCAGTCAAGGATGGGCATGGGTGCAGTGTGGGGCGTCAGGGCTGCGGGTTCACGCGCTATCGCATTTTTTGTTGGGCTTGCCCCTGCCGCAAACGCAGCGGGCTATTGGCCGGGTGGCCACGGAGTTCGGTGCGGTGTCTCTGAGCGCGCCCGAAATTTTTTACAGGAAGAGGGAGGGAGGCCGCCCAATGAAAATACACGTAGCTAGATTTTCATTCAACGAACCTCCCGGAGGCGGAGGCAATGCGGTCTGGGCTTGGCCCGGTGCCGAGCGCGCCGTCCTCCGGCCGGGCGGGCGCCCTCGGTGTACACCGCAGAGCTTGCGACCTAATGAATCGCTGCCGCCACGATGATGCTGATGCCCAGGCACATCGCAGCCACCACCAGGGCGAGCGCCTGGTTCTGCTTCTCGACGATCTCGCGCCACAGGTCGGCCGGCGTGATCTTGTCGATGATGAGAAAGCACAGCCAGAAGATGAAGACGCCGATCAGGGCGTAGAGGATGGAGCCGAGGAAGGCCGCCGGCCGAAGCCATTCGATTCCGAGCATGGTTGTTCTCCTTGGATTGAACCTATTTGTGGCCGCCGCCGGTGGAGTAGCCGCCGAACGAGCCGCCGCTGCTGCGCGTGAAGCCGCCGCCCGAGCCCGAAGAGCAGTCGTCCAGGATGCTCAGCAGCACGATGATGGCGATGATGATGGCGATGGTCTTCACCAGCCTGCCGGCCGGGTTGGCGACGAACGGACCCACGTCGTCCTTCGTGCCGAGCTGGCCCTTGTCCAGGCCGAAGGCCTTGGCCACCGTGTCGGCGGGGAGCCGGTCGCCGCTGGACCAGGTGAGCTCGCTGGCGCTTTGCTCCATCGACAACAGGCCCTTGGCGTTGGCGAAGTCGCGGTTGAAGGTCGTCTGCCCGCGCTCGACCGGCCAGTAGAACTCGCCCAGCACGTAGGTGGTTTCGGCCTGGTAGCTGTATTGGTGCTGGTACTTTGCGCCCAGGTAGGTGGCGCTCAGGCCGCTGTTGGTCACCTGCGGGGCGCCGGTGGTGGGGCGCACCAGGCTCCAGCCTTCGTCGGAATCGACCAGGAAGGCAAAACCGCGCTTCTGGTTGTAGAGCAGGTATTCGCTCCAGCCGAAATGCTCGTCGTCGCCGGGCGCCACGCCCATGCGGTGCTGGAAGCCCACCACCTGCCAATGGATGCCCTGGAGCTGCCCCTTGCTGCCGAGCGCGATGAGCGGGCGCACGGGCTCGTCCTGCGCCGTCGCGCGGAGGTCCCCGCCCAGGCCCTGCGACAGGTCGATGATGCTTTTGCACGATGGGCAGGTGCAGCTCTTGGTGGTTTCCAATTGCAGCTGCACCGGGGCGCCGCACTGCGGGCAGTTGAACTGGCGGCCTGACTCAATCTTGGCCGATTCGCCCTTGAGCCCCTGGAGCTTCAAGTCCTCCAGCAGCACGCTGCGCCCGCGCTCGACGCCGGGCGGCGTGTGGCCGTAGTCGATGCTGAGCACCTCGCCGTCGCTGCTGCGCAGTTCGACCATGCCGAAGGGCTGGCCGAGCGGCGGCAGCTTGGGCAGCTCCCCCTGGGCCGAGAGCAACGCCGCCTGGCCGCTGTAGGCCACGGTGTAGGGCTTGCCCTGGACGGCGGTGGTGGTGCCTACCGGCAGCCGCTCGGGCGCGGGCAGTTCGCGCCCGGGGTCGAAGGGCCGGGTGAAGACGTAGGCGCCGTTGTCCTCGCCCAGCGTGGCCAGGCTGCCGTCGTTCAGGTAGGCGACCCACTCGGTCCAGACGCCGGCGTCGCCCTTGTACTGCAGCCGCCCGATCAGCGTGAAGGGCTGCTCCTGGCCGTCCAGCACGATGCGTCCGCTCGCCATGAGCTGCAGCGGGCTGTGGTCGTCGAACAGCTCGGCCATCTTGCCGACGCGCGCGAGCACTTCGCCGCTGCGCACCACCGTGCTCTGGCAGTAGGGGCAGACGGCGTGTGTCGATTGCGCACTCTTGAACTCGACCGGCGCGCCGCAGCCGGGGCAGGGCGCGCGGTACGAACGCTGCGTGGGCTGGGAGGGTTCGGTGGCCATCGGCCGGAAATTTGGGTGTTTTTGGGCTCCAGCGCTTACTGGATAAGCGTTGGCAGCTATCTAAACAATAGTCGTTACACCAGCTTCTTCAGCAGTTCGGCCTTCTTGGCGTCGAACTCTTCCTGCGTCAGGATGCCCTTGGACTTGAGCTCGCCGAGCTTCTCCAGGGTGGCCATGACGTCCTCGGGCTTGACACCCACCGGTGCGGCGGCGGGGGCCACCCCCTGCGGCTGGGGCGCCGTGCCACTGCCCGAAAGCCCGGCCGAGAGGTTCTGCGCCAGCACCTGGCCGAGCGCCACGCCCGCGCCCAGGCCCATGGCGTCGCCGGCAATGCCGCCGCCACCGCCGCCCGCGCCTTCGGCGAATTTGGGAATGGCCTGCGCCGTCTGGTACTGCATGAACTTGCCCATGTCGTTGCCGACCATGCCCATGCCGATCTTCTGGTCCAGGATCTTCTGCAGTTCCTCGGGCAGCGAGAGGTTCTGCACCGTGAGGCTCTCGACGCGCAGGCCGAGCTTCTCGAACGCCGGCGCCAGCTCCTTGGCCAAGGCCTCGGCGAACATCACCTGGTTGGCGGCCAGGTCCAGGAAGGGCACGCCGCTGCCGGCAATGGCGTTGCTGATGTTCTGCAGAACCAGGCCGCGCAGCTGCCCTTCGAGGTCGGCCACCGGGTAGGCGGCGCGCGTGCCAGATATCTCGCTGTAGAACGCCTTGGGATCGGTGATGCGGTAGGCGTAGTTGCCAAACGCCCGCAGCCGCACGGCGCCGAAATCCTTGTCGCGGATGGTGATGGGCTGGGGCGTGCCCCACTTCTGGTCGATGCGCTGGCGCGTGCTGAAGAACACCACGTCGCTCTTGAAGGGCGACTGGAAGAGCTTGTCCCAGTTCTTCAGATAGGTCAGCACCGGCAGCGTCTGCGTCGTCAGCTTGTGCGTGCCGGGCCCGAACACGTCGGCCACCTGGCCCTCGTTGACGAACATCGCCATCTGCGATTCGCGCACCACCAGCACGCCGCCGTTCTGGATTTCCATGTCCGCCATGGGAAAGCGCCAGGCCAGGAGGTCGTCGCCCTCCTCGGTCCATTCGATGATGTCGATGAACTGCTTCTTGATGAAGTCCATGAGGGCCATGCGCTGCTCCTGGTGGGCAAAAGGTGGCGGCCATGATAGCAATGGCCCTGCCGGGCGGGCGGGATTTTTCGGCCCTCGGGGCGCGGGGGGCGCAGCCGGCTATCGGCGCAATAGGCGTTGCCGCATTGCTTTCTCAAATGCGAATCGTTATCATTACCGAAATATCCGATTCGAGGAGTCCGCCATGACCCGCATTCGCCAACTCGCCAGCGCCAATCGCGCCACGCTGGCCAAGACCGGCAGCTACTACCTGATCCATATCAGCGTGGCCGCCCTGGTCGCCTATGCGGTGACGGGCAACCTGCTGGCTTCGCTCACGCTCAGCCTGCTGGAGCCCACGGTGCAGGCGTTCGCGTTCTTCTTCCACGAAAAAGCCTGGGAGCGCCGCGCGCGCCGCCAAGCGCAACGGGGCGAACCCGGGCCCGACCGCCTGAAGCCCGCGTAAGGCTCAGGCCCGGATATCGAGCAGCGCGCCCAGCACGGCGTCGCCCGTGCGCAGGGTCTGCACGCTGGCCAGGAAGGCCTGCTTGGCCGCCAGTTGCTCGACCACTTCCTTCTCGAGCGCCACCCCCTCGGTGCTGGCGCGCTGCACGCTGGCATCGACGCCACCGTCCGGCGCCGCCTGCTGGGCCACCTGGCGCGCGCGGTAGCCCGGCGTGTTGAGGTTGGCGACATTGCTGGCGGACGCGTCCAGCCGCATCTGCGCGGCGGCCAGGCCGGACGAGGCAATGGAAGTGAGGCTGGACATGGCGCTGCTTTCGTGGCGGGGGTGCGCCATTGTCCGCCGCGCGCCCTGGCGCGGCAAGGCCCGGCTCACGCCGCATGCGCCGCGCGCAGGCACGCCGCGAAGGCCTGCGCCGCGCGCGCCGGCTGCGGCGAGCGGCGCAGCACGCTGACGAACTCGCAGTCGTAGAAGAACAGGTCCGGCCGCAGCGCCCGCAGCTGGCCGCGCAGCTCGAACGCCTCGGCGTAGTGATCGGGCAGGAAACCCAGGTAGCGGCCGGAGAGGATCAGCGTGGCGATCGATTCCTGGTCGAACCCCGTGGCCTTGCGCGGCAGGCGTGCACGGTGGCCCAGCTCCATGTTGGGCGAGTGGTAGCCCAGGCCGGCAAACGGCCAGGCGCGCAGCGCCTCCCAGCCGAGCGCGCCATCGTCACCGGCCCACAGCGGGTGGCGCGCGCCGCAATACAGGCGCATGTGTTCGTGGAACAGGGTTTCGTACACCAGGCTTTGCGATGCGCGGTGCGTCGGCACGATGCCGAGCTGGAAGCGCCCGTCCATCAGCCCGCGCTCGATCGCCGGGATGCCGGCCACGTGCAGGTGCAGCGCCACGTCGGGCGCGCGCTCGGTAAAGAGCGCGATGGCGCGGTCGATGTGCGCCTCGGGGTTGCTCGCCGTCTTGTCGAACACCGCCACGTCGAGCTGCCCGCCCATGCGGTGGTGGATGTCGTCGATGCTGCTGCGAAAAGCGTCCACGCTGGCCAGCAGGCGCAGCGTTTCGTCGTACACGCGCTGGCCTTCGGGCGTGAGCGCGAAGCCGGCGCGTCCGCGCCGGCACAGGGTCAGGCCCAGGCGCGTCTCCAGGTCCTTCATGTGGCGGCTGACGGTGCTGGTGCCGATGTTGAGCTCCAGCTCGGCCGCCGAGAGCCCGCCGCATTCGGCCACGCTCTTGAAAACCTGCAGCAGGCGCAGGTCCATGTCGGCCAATTGGCCCAGGACGGCCCCCTGGCGCGGCGGCGGAGCATTCGCGGAAGGTGTTACTTGCATAAACCGTCAAGTAAACAGTGATTTTTGTTGATATGAGAGATTAACACCCGGCGGAACAATGGCCCGCACACCCTTCCACCACGCACGCGCGTCTTCCAGGAGATTCCCATGAGCTTCGTCCACATTGAACAACCGCTTGACGCCGCCCCGCGCATGGACGCCGCCTGGCTGGACGCGCACTGGATGCCGTTCACCGGCAACCGCAACTTCAAGGCCGCCCCGCGCATGGTGGTGGGCGCGAGCGGCGCCTACTACACCGACGCCGATGGCCGCAAGATCTTCGACGGCCTCTCGGGCCTGTGGTGCACGGGCCTCGGCCACGGACGGCGTGAAATCGCCGAAGCCGTGGGCAAGGCGGCGTCGAACCTGGACTACGCCCCGGCCTTCCAGTTCGGCCACCCGGCGTCGTTCGCTCTGGCCAACAAGATCAGGGAGCTGACGCCCGCCGGCCTCGACTACGTGTTCTTCACCGGCTCGGGATCGGAAGCGGCCGACACCTCCCTGAAGATGGCGCGCGCCTACTGGCGCGCCAAGGGCCAGGCGAGCAAAACGCGCCTCATCGGGCGCGAAAAGGGCTACCACGGCGTGAACTTCGGCGGCATCTCGGTGGGCGGCATAGTCGGCAACCGCAAGACCTTCGGCCAGGGCATCGAAGCCGACCACCTGCCGCACACCCAGCCGCCGGCCGGCACCTTCCAGAAAGGCATGGCCGAGGAAGGCGGGCGCGCGCTGGCCGACAAGCTGCTGGACGTGATCGCCCTGCACGACGCGAGCAACATCGCCGCCGTGATCGTCGAGCCGTTCTCCGGCTCGGCCGGCGTGGTCATCCCGCCCGTGGGCTACCTGACGCGCCTGCGCGAGATCTGCACGCAGAACAACATCCTGCTGATCTTCGACGAGGTCATCACCGGCTTCGGCCGCTGCGGCACCTGGACGGGCGCCGAGGCCTTCGGCGTCACGCCCGATATTCTCAATTTCGCCAAGCAGGTGACCAACGGCGCGCAGCCGCTCGGCGGCGTGGTGGCCAGCAAGGACATCTACGACACCTTCATGGCGCAAGGCGGGCCGGAATACCTGGTGGAATTCCCGCACGGCTACACCTATTCGGCGCACCCCGTGGCCTGCGCCGCCGGCCTGGCCGCCCTGGAGATCCTGCAGCAGGAAGACCTGCCCGGCCGCGTGCAGGCGCTCGTGCCGCATTTCGAGCAGGCGGTGCACAGCCTCAAGGGCGCCAAGCACGTGCTGGACATCCGCAACTACGGTCTGGCGGCGGGTTTCACCATCGCCGCTGTGCCCGGGGAGCCGGCGCGCCGCCCGTACGAGATCGCCATGGCCTGCTGGAAGAAGGGCTTCTACGTGCGCTACGGCGGCGACACC
>ERZ778028.2340-NODE-2340-length-14182-cov-8.833156_pt1 | contig 14182 bp, 12 predicted proteins | sample MGYA00375758_ERZ778028 | MGnify/ENA primary metagenome ERZ778028 (study PRJEB29350, sample SAMN05389828) | bioreactor metagenome | isolation source: Thiocyanate bioreactor | place: South Africa: University of Cape Town | collected 2014-03-17 ... | reverse complement strand
CGCCTCGATCCGCGGCTACGCCGAGCTGACCCGCCGCTCCGGCGCCGAGCTGCGCTCGGACGTGCGCCACTCGCTCGATCGGATCGAGTCGGAGTCGACCCGGATGACGGGCCTGGTCGAGGACCTGCTGCTGCTCGCGCGCGCCGACGAGTCCCGGGAGCTCGTGCGGCAGCCGGTCGAGCTGTCCCAGCTGGTCGCGGTCGCGGTCGCCGACGCGCAGGTCGCCGCCCCCGGTCACCGCTGGTCGGTCGAGGCGCCGTCGCCGGTGACGGTCGCCGGCGACGAGCCGCGGCTGCACCAGGTCGTCGCGAACCTGCTCGCCAACGCCGCCGCCCATACCCCGGACGGCACCGACGTGGTGGCACGGGTGCTCGCCGACGGCGACCGCGCCGTCATCGAGGTGCAGGACGACGGCCCGGGCATCCCGCCGGAGCTGGTCGGCCAGGTGTTCGGACGGTTCGTGCGGGGGGACGCCTCGCGCTCGCGGGCGACCGGCTCGACCGGGCTCGGGCTCGCGATCGTCGACGCGGTCGCGAACGCGCACGGCGGCACCGCGACGGTGGAGTCGGAGCCCGGGCGGACCGTATTCCGCATTTCGCTCCCGATCGCCGCCGGCTGAATTGATTTCGGGAGAGAAATACGCGATATCCGGGGTCGCGAATATCCCGGAATGCTATTTCCGGAATTGCGCCGGTACTATCTCCGCATGGCGATCAAGACGGTGCATATCGACGATCTCGACGGGACCCCGCTGAGCGGGAATTCCACGACGAGGTTCTCCCTGAACGGCGTCGAATACGAGATCGACCTCGCCCCCGCGAACGCCGCGAAGCTCAAGGCCGCGCTCGCGCCGTTCATCAAGGCCGGTCGCCGCGTCGGCGCCCCGGCGGCGAAGGCGGCGCCCAGGCGCCGCGGCGGCGGACGCCACTCGAACGGGGCGAAGGACGTGACCGCGATCCGCGAGTGGGCCCGTGCGAACGGTCATTCCGTCGGCGACCGCGGGCGGATCCCCGCCTCGATCCTCGAGGCCTACGCGAACCGCACCGCCTGATCGCCGGCCCGCGGCCCCGTTTCGACAAGCCCGGGCCGCGCTGATAGACTCGACGACTGCCGAAGACCGCCGGTCCGTCGCAAGACGGCCAAGGTCCGCGAGAGCGGCGCCAGCGCAGGTGCGACGAAGTGTTGTCCCGGACGAGTTCCGGTCTCGAGCTCCGTGCCCTGCGCGCGGAGCTCTTCTCATGGGTCCTGGTCCTCGGCGCCGAAACCACGACAACCCCAGGAGCACCATGGCTGACAAGGAGGCGACGGTCGCCGAGCTCGCGGAGAAGTTCTCCAGCTCGAACGCCGTTCTGCTCACCGAGTACCGCGGTCTCACGGTCGCGCAGCTCAAGGAGCTGCGCAACGGCATCCGTGAGCACGCGTCGTACGCCGTGGTGAAGAACACGCTGACGAAGATCGCGGCGAACCAGGCGGGCATCTCGGTCCTCGACGACCAGCTCGCCGGTCCCTCGGCCCTCGCGTTCGTGCACGGCGACCCGGTCGCCGTCGCGAAGCAGCTGCGTGACTTCGCCAAGGCGAACCCCCTCCTCGTCGTGAAGGGCGGCTACTTCGATGGCGCCGCCCTGAGCGCCGCGGAGGTCGACAAGCTCGCGAACCTCGAGAGCCGGGAGGTGCTGCTCGCGAAGTTCGCGGGTGCCGCCAAGGCCTCGCTGTTCCAGGCCGCGTACCTCTTCAACGCCCCGCTGTCGCAGGCCGTCCGCACGGTCGACGCGCTGCGGGACAAGCAGGAGACCGCCGCGTAATCGCGACGGCTCCGCAACCACCCAGACCCCACAAACCCAACCCAATCCAGGAGTAAGAAATGGCGAAGCTGACGAGCGACGAGCTCATCGAGGCGTTCAAGGAGCTCACCCTCATCGAGCTCAGCGAGTTCGTGAAGAAGTTCGAGGAGGTCTTCGAGGTCACCGCCGCGGCGCCGGTCGCGGTCGCGGCGGCCCCGGCGGCCGGCGGCGCGGGCGGCGGCGAGGCCGCCGCTGCCGCGGAGGAGAAGGACTCCTTCGACGTCATCCTCGAGTCCGCGGGCGACAAGAAGATCCAGGTCATCAAGGAGGTCCGCGCCCTCACCAACCTCGGCCTGTCCGAGGCGAAGACCCTCACCGAGACCGCCGGTGCGAAGGTCCTCGAGGGCGTCAACAAGGAGACCGCCGACAAGGCCAAGGCCCAGCTCGAGGAGGCCGGCGCGACCGTCAAGCTCGCTTGATCGTCGTGGTCCGGGTCGGCTGAGCCGGCGAGGCCCTCGGGTCGAGCCCGCTCGAGACCGTCCCCACGAGTCCGAAGGGCGCCACCGTCGCGGTGGCGCCCTTCGTCGTCTCGAGCCTGCGCCGCGGCTGCGAGGCGACCGGCAATCCGGCGAAATACCGGGCGGGCGCCGGGGAATCGGCCCGCCCCCTTCCTACAGTGGCCGTGTGTGGGGTCTCGAGAACACGGCGACGGCGGAGAAGCTGCCGGTCATCGCCCCCGGCGACGGCCCTGACGGCGCCCCGGGCGGCGTCTCCGCGCCGGCCCTCGGGGAGGCCGGCCTCCAGCTGCTCGACGTCGCCGAGCCGACGCGCGCGCGCTGGCGCCAGGAGCTCGCGGCCCTCGGCGGACCGAGCCCGCTGCTGCACTTCGAGGACACGCCGCGCACCCGGATCGAGCTGACCTCGACCCACCCCGGCGGCCTCGCCCGGTTCATCGCCGGCAAGCGCACCCGGCTGTCCTCGCTGATCCGGGAGAGCTTCGCCTGGCGCACCGCGCAGCAGGCGGCCGACGCGATCCTGGCGAAGACGAGCGAGCTGTCCGCGGCGCGCAGCCTGGACAGCCTCCGGCTCGGCATCGTGGTCGCGAACTGGGAGCACGTCCGCGACCACGACGGCGAGCCGGTCACGGAGCGGTTCAGCGCCCCGGTGCTGCTGCGCCCGGTCGGGATGCGGCGGATCGGCGACGACTTCGAGCTCGTGCTCCGCGGGCGCAACGAGCTGAACCCGGCGTTCGCCGGCGCGCTGCACGAGCAGTTCGGCATCCGCCTCGACGGCGACGCCTTCCCCGCGCTCGCGCAGGCCGAGGGCGGCGGCTTCACGCCGAACGCGGTGATCGACCGGCTCCGCGGGCTCACCGCCCATCTCGACGGCTTCCACGTCGCACCCCGGCTCGTCCTCACCTCCTTCGCCGAGGTCGCCGGCGCGATGGTCGCCGACGCGACGACGCTCGCGCACCCGGTGCTCGACGCGATCGCGGGGAACGAGGCCGCGGTGCAGACCATCCGCGAGTCGTTCCGCCTCGTCGAGCCGGTCCCGTCGGACGCGCGATCGCCGCAGACCGACTCGCTGCTGCTGGACGCGGACGACGAGCAGGAGCACGTGCTCGCGCAGATCGCGGCGGGCAACTCGCTCGTCGTGCGCACGCTGCCGGGCTCCGGCTCGACCCAGACCATCGTCAACGCGATCGGGACGCTCGCCGCCGACGGCAAGCGCATCCTGGTCGTCGGCAGCCGCCGCGCGTCGCTGCGCGCGATCCGGGAGCGGCTCGACCGCATCGGCCTGCCCGGCCTCGTCGCCTCGCCGCGCACCGCCCGGCGCGACGCGGTCCTCGGCATCAGCCGTGCCGAGCGTGCGACCCGGCCGGAGAGCACCGAGGTCGACGACGCGCTGGTCCGGCTGCGCTCGGTCATCCGGGACTACCGCGACGCCCTGACCCGGCCGGACCCGGTGCTCGGCGTCACCGTGCTGGACTGCGTCTCCGAGCTGTCCCGGCTCGCCGGCGCCGCCCCGCAGGCGCGCACCACGGCGCGGCTCCCGCGCGCGACGATCGAGTCGCTGGCGAGCGCCGCGGAGCGCGACCGCTTCGCGCAGATCATGGTCGCCGCGGCGCGGTTCGGCGAGTTCAAGCGCGCGCCGGGGGAGTCGGCCTGGTTCGGCGCGCAGTTCGTGTCGCCGGAGGCCGCGACGCGCGCCCACGCCTTCGCGGTGCGGCTGCACGCCCAGTCGCTGCCGGAGCTCGTCGCGCGCGGCGAGCGGCTCATCGAGGGCACCCACATGCGCCCGTTCGCGAGCGTCGCCGAGCTCGGCGTCTACTGCCGCCTGCTGCTCGACCTCCGCGAGACGCTGGACCGCTTCCAGCCCGCCGTGTTCGACCGCTCCATCACCGAGCTGATCGCGGCGACCGCGCCGCGCCGCGACCACCCGGAGATGTCGAGCGCCGACCGGCGCCGGCTGCGCCGCCTCGCCGAGGAGTACCTGCGTCCGGGCGTCAAGGTCCCCGACCTGCACGAGGCGCTGGTCCGCGTGCAGCGTCAGCGGGTGCTCTGGCACCGCTACGTCGCCGAGGGCGCCGTGCCGCGGGTGCCGGTCGGCATCGCCGAGGTGCTCGTCGCGCTGCAGGCGGTCGAGCTCGACCTCGCCGAGCTCGACGTGCCGCTCGGCCGGGAGGGCGACCGCCGCCTGGCGGCGATGCCGCTCGCGGAGCTGCGGGAGCTGCTCATCGCGCTCGCCACCGAGTCGGAGACGCTCGAGCACCTCCAGGAGCGGTCCGCGCTGATGGGCGCGCTGCACGCCGCGGGCCTGGACCCGCTGATCCAGGACCTCGCCGTGCGCAAGGTCGCCAGCGAGCGGATGCGCGACGAGCTCGAGCTCGCCTGGTGGAAGTCCGCCCTCGCCGGGATGCTCGAGTCCGACCGGGCGCTGCTCGGGGCGAACACGGCGGTCCTCGACCGGCTCGAGGCGGACTTCCGGCTCGTCGATGAGGCGCACGCGCGCGGCAATGCGGCGGCGCTCGCCTGGCGCCTGGCGGAGCAGTGGTCGATGGGTCTCGTCGACTGGCCGGAGGAGGCCGCGGCGCTCAAGCAGCTGCTCCGGCGCGAGCAGGTCGGCTCGCACGAGCTGCACGCCGCCGCGCCGCACCTCGACCGCGCGCTGAACCCGGTCTGGCTCGCCTCGCCGTACGAGATGCCGCGGATCTCGCCGGTCATGCCCTTCGACGCCGTCATCCTCGTCGACGCGGGGACGATGACCATCGCCGAGAGCGCGCTCGCGATCCGCAGGGGGCGGCAGGTCGTCGCGTTCGGCGACCCGGTCACCCAGGCGCCGAGCGCCTTCGAGACGATGGTCCGCGAGCATCGCGCCGGCGGCGCCGAGCCGGAGCCCGTCGACCTGCACGAGGAGTCCGCGCTCGCGGTGCTCTCCGGACTGCTGCGCGTCCTCACCCTGACCCGCAGCTATCGGGCCGGCGGCGAGGAGCTCGTCGAGCTCGTCAACCGCCGCTGCTACTCCGGCCGCATCCAGTCGCAGCCCTGGGCGGGCACGTATCGCGGCGCGCGGTCGCTCGCGGTCGAGCGCATCGCCGAGGCCAGGGGCATGCTCAACGACGCCGCGGATGCCGTCGAGTCGCCGGACGCCGAGGTCGCCCGCGTCGTCGAGCTCGTGCTCGAGCACGCGCGGAGCCATCCGTCCGAGTCGCTCATGGTCGTCACCCCGAGCCGCCGGCACGCGACGCGCGTGATGGCCGCGGCACTGGAGGCCTTCGCCGCGCACCGGGAGCTCGTGCCGTGGCTCGCCGAGGAGCGGGACGAGCCGTTCGAGGTGCTGACGCTCGACCAGGTGGTGTCCGTCAGCCGCGACCGCGTCGTCCTCTCGCTCGGCTACGGCCGGACGGCCCACGGCCGAGTGCTCGCCGAGTTCGGCGCGCTGAGCGCTCCCGGCGGCGACCGGGCGCTCGCCTCCGCGCTGACCAGCGCGCGCCGGGCGCTCACGATCGTCACGGCGGTCGGCGCCGAGGACCTCGCCGGCCGGCCCGTCGGCGCCGGCGCCGAGGCCTTCGCCGCGGTCCTCGAGGACGCCGAGTCCCGTGCGGCGGTCGCCGATCGGGACGGCGACGGCGACCCGATGATCGTCGACCTCGCGCAGCGGCTGCGCGCTCGCGGGCTCACCACCCGCCTCGGCTACCGCGGCGTGCTGCCGCTGGTCGCCTCCCACGGCGCGCGCTGCGCGGTCGTGGAGTCGGATGCCGACCTGCTGTCCGGCTCGCTGCGGGAGTCGCTGCGACTGCGTCCGGAGCTGCTCAAGCGGTTCGGTTGGGACTACGTGCGGGTGCACGCCTTCGAGCTGTTCCAGGACCCGGACCTGGTCGCCGACCGGATCGCGCAGCTCCTCGGCGCCGAGGCGCTGCCGGCTCCGGTCTCGGCGCTCGCGGTCGAGGCGCCGCCGGCGCCCGCCGCCGAGGCGATCCCGGCTCCGGTTCACGCCGCCGGGTCCGCCGCGGAGGAGCTGCCCGCACCGGTCCCCGCATCCGAGCACGTCGCGGCCGAGTTCGAGGCGAGCGGGCCCGGCGCTGCGGCGCCCGTCGCGCCGGCGCTGTTCGAGGCGCCGGCCACGGGCGAGCCGGCGCCGCCCGCCGTCGGCGCTCCCGGACCGGCGCCGTCCGAGGTCGCCGCGACCGAGGCGCACGAGACCGCTCCCGGCCCGCGCCGTGGCCTCGCGCCCCAGCCGGTCGCGCCGGTCGAGGCGGTGACCGAGCCGCTGCCCGTGATCGAGGACACCGACTCCGGCTACGAGACCGGCCCGCGCCGGTCCGGCTGGGCGCTCGGCGACGACCTCGACGCCGGGCTGGTGTGACCGAGCCCGACGAGCCGGAGGACCGCGAGCCGAAGCGCGCGGCGCCGCCGCGACGGCGGCGTGCCACGACCCCGCCGCCGGCCGGCTCGGACCCGAGGCCTGAGCCGGAGCCGCCGCGGCATGCGCCGACCGACAACGACGAGCGGATGCGGCGGGACAGGCCGCCGCACTACTGAGCGGCTACTTCTTCGCGAGCAGGTCGCGGATCTCGGTGAGCAGCTCCGTCTCGGTCGGCGCCGCCGGCGCCTCCTCGCCGGTGGCCGCGCGCTTCTCCGCGCGCTCGCGGAGCCGGTTCATCGGGTAGACGAAGGCGAAGTAGACGACCAGGGCGATCGCGAAGAACTTGATCAGCGCGTCGATGATCGCGCCGAACGAGAGCGCCGCGGTGCCGCCGGCGACCGTCGGGATCTCGACGACGAGCGCCTGCGTGAGGTCGGCGCCGCCGAGGAGCGCGCCGACCAGCGGGTTGATCAGCGCGTCGACCACGGAGGTGACGACGGCGCCGAACGCGGCGCCGATGACGACCGCGACCGCGAGGTCGATGACATTGCCCTTGGCGATGAATTCCTTGAAGCCCTTGATCATGATCGGTGCCTTTCAGTCGGACGAGGATGCGGAGGGTGCCGCCGGGGCCGGCGCCGCCTTGCCCGGGCTCGACGCGCCGCCGCCCTCCGAGCCCGAGGAGCTGGAGGAGCCCGCCGCCGACGCGCGCGAGTCGGTGCGGTAGAAGCCCGAGCCGTTGAAGGTCACCCCGACCGCGCTGTAGAGCTTCCGGAGCCGGCCGCCGCAGGACGGGCACTGCGTGAGCGCGTCGTCGGTGAACGCCTGCACGGCGTCGAACGCGTTGCCGCACTCCGTGCAGCGGTAGGAGTAGGTGGGCATTCGGCTGCTCCGGCTCTCAGTCCATGGGGAAGACGACGGTCCCGCTCGGCGTGACGGCCCCGTCGACGGGCTCGTCCTGCGCCTCGACGGGGACCGCCTCGACGATCTCGGGATCGAACACGACAGCATAGACCGGCGGGCGCTGCGCCATCGAGCCGAGCGTCCGGTCGAAGTAGCCGCGACCCCAGCCCATCCGCATCCCGGACCGGTCGATCGCCGCCGCCGGCACGACGATGAGGTCGACGTCGTTGACCGCGAGCGGCGAGAGCAGCTCGGTCGTCGGCTGCGGCATCCCCATCCAGTCGAGCCCCTCGTCCTTGCCGTCGTAGGCGGCCCAGTCCAGCAGGCCGTCCGCCCGGGAGACCGGCAGCAGCACGCGGACGCCGGTGTCGAGCGCCCAGTCGAGGAACTCGCGCGTGGACGGCTCCTGCGGCGTCGAGAGATAGGCGGCGACCGAGGACGCGCCGCGCTCCTCGGCGAGCGCGACCAGGCCCCGGCCGATCGCGGCGTTCGCCCGCTCCCGCTCGGCGGCCGGCATGATCCGGCGTCGCTCGCGGATCTCGGCGCGCAGCGCGCGCTTGCGCACGGCGGGATCGTCCGGCATGGCGACCAGTGTAGAGGGCGGGTCGGCGACGCTAGCCTGGAGGCATGACACGGCCGGTGACGAAGGCGGTCATCCCCGCCGCGGGGCTCGGGACCCGGTTCCTCCCCGCGACGAAGGCGATGCCGAAGGAGATGCTGCCGGTCGTCGACAAGCCGGCCATCCAGTACGTCGTCGAGGAGGCGGTCGGCGCCGGGCTCGTCGACGTGCTGATGATCACCGGCCGGAACAAGCAGCCGCTCGAGAACCACTTCGACCGGGTCTGGGAGCTCGAGCGCACGCTCGAGGCGAAGGGCGACACGGGACGGCTGGAGGCGGTCATGCAGGCGAGCGACCTCGCCGACGTGCACTACCTGCGGCAGGGCGACCCGCGCGGCCTCGGCCACGCCGTGCTCAAGGCCAGGCAGCACGTCGGTGGCGAGCCGTTCGCCGTGCTGCTCGGCGACGACCTCATCGACGAGCAGGAGACGCTGCTGGCGGACATGATCCGGGTGTCCGCCGAGCACGGCGCGAGCGTCGTCGCCCTGATGGAGGTCGCCCCGCAGGACGCGCAGAAGTTCGGCGTGGCGACCGTCGAGGCGATCCCCGGGCACGACGGCGTGGTGCGCGTGCTCGACCTCGTCGAGAAGCCCGCGCCGGGCACCCAGCGGTCGAACCTCGCGGTGATCGGGCGCTACGTCCTGCAGCCCGAGATCTTCGAGGTGCTCGCCCGCACCGCGCCGGGCAAGGGCGGCGAGATCCAGCTCACCGACGCCCTGCTCGAGCTGAGCCGGACGGGTCTCGGCGGCGGCGTGGTCGGCGTGGTCTTCCACGGCCGCCGCTTCGACACCGGCGACCGGCTCGACTACATCAAGGCGATCGTCCAGCTCGCGGTCGAGCGCGACGATCTCGGCGCGCCCCTGCGGGCGTGGCTCAAGGACTTCGTCGCGGAGATCTGATGCGCATCCCGATGCCGGCCATGACGGACGGGTCGACGACCATCCGCCCGATCGCGGTGCGCGACGCCAGGGTGCTCGAGCACGAGCTCGCGATCAACCGCGCCTGGCTGCGTCGCTGGGAGGCGACGAACCCCGACGGCTACGGCCCGTTCGACACCCGGGCGGGGATCAGGGCGCTGCTCGAGCAGGCCCGCGACGGGCACGGCGCGCCGTTCGCGCTCGAGGTCGACGGCGAGTTCGCGGGGCAGGTGAACGTCTCGCAGATCTTCTTCGGGTCGCTGTCGTCCTGCGCGATCGGCTACTGGATCGCTCAGCGGTTCGCCGGTCGCGGCGTCACGCCGACGGCCGTCGCGCTCGCCACCGACTACTGCTTCCTGCGGCTCGGCCTGCACCGGGTCGAGATCTGCATCCGCCCGGAGAACGGGCCGAGCCTGCGCGTGGTCGAGAAGCTCGGCTTCCGCTACGAGGGACTGCGCCGGCGGTACATCCACATCGACGGCGGCTGGCGCGACCATTTCGCGTTCGCGATGACCGCCGAGGACGCGCCGCTCGGCCTGCTGCGCCGCTGGCGGGCCGGCGACGTCGACCCGTCGCTGGCGCGGGTGCCGGACGCGGATCGCGCCGCGGCCGGAGTTTCACCCGCGACTTGAGGGTTCTGCCGCCTAGCGTATGCGGCATGGATTCGGTGCTCGGCGGCGGGGTGCTCCTCGCCGTCGCCGCGGCGCTCTGGCTCGTCTATCTCGTGCCGAACTGGCTGCGCCGCAGCGAGTACCTCGCCACCGAGCGCAACGCCGTCCGGCTCCAGCAGACCATCCGCGTCCTCGCCGAGACGGCCGAGACGCCCGAGGCCGTCCGGCTGGAGAGCGCGGCGAAGGCCCGCGCGCTCGAGGCCGAGCTGCGCCGCCGCCAGCGCCCCGTGGCCGTCGGCGCGCCGGTCGTGCTCGAGGACCCCGACGACCCGCGCGCGCTCGCCGCCGCGCGGCTGCGCCGCACCCGCATCGCGACCACCGTCGTCATCGCGCTCGCGGCGGTCGGGCTGCTCTCCCAGATCGTCGTCATGCTCATCGCCGGCATCGCGGCGGCCTCCGCCCTCCTGGTCGCCGTCTCCGCCGGCGTCCTGATGGCCGGGCTCTGGCTGCAGGGCCGCCTCGCCCGGGCACAGCGCTCGCGACGCGCCGCCGACGCGACCGCACGCACCGCCGCCGGCCCGCCGCGTCGATCGGCCGCGCCGCTCGCCGAGCAGCAGCCCGTCGTCGATCCGCGCGCCTGGAGCCCGCAGCCGCTGCCGCAGCCCATGCACCAGGTCCGCCGCGAGGCCGCCCTGCGCGCCGCCGCCGAGGCGCAGCGCGCCGCTCGTGCCCGAGAGGCGGAGGAGCGCCGCGTCGCCGTCCGCGCCGCGGCGGCGTCCCGCCCGCCCGCGCAGGTCGCGGAGCCCGCGCCGCTGCCGGCCCGAGACCTCCCCGTCCCCTCCCGCTTCGCGTCGATGGGCGTGCTCGGCGATCTCGACACCGCCCTGCCGGACATCGACGGCGCCCTCGCCCGGAGGCGGGCCTCCTGACGTTCTGCTAGGCTGGTCCGCGCACTTTCGAGTGCACGCACGGGCCCTTGGCGCAGTTGGTAGCGCGCTTCGTTCGCATCGAAGAGGTCAGGAGTTCGAATCTCCTAGGGTCCACCATCGAAGGCGTACGACAGACCTGCGTCGGTCGGCGGCGGATCTGGTAGACGAGCGAGGCGGCGGCGGGAGTCGCGCGCCGGGATCCGCAGGAGATCTCCGCGGCTCGAGTCACGGTCGAGTCCTGCTGCCCAGCTTCGACGGCCACCAGATGCGCCGGCCGATGTCGTAGAGGAGGGCGGGCACGAGCAGAGCGCGTACCAGGAAGGTGTCCAGCAGCACGCCGAAGGAGACGAGGAACGCGATCTGCAGGAGGAACAGGATCGGGATGATCGAGAGCGCGGCGAAGGTGGCGGCGAGCACGAGGCCCGCCGACGTGATGACTCCGCCGGTGACGGCGAGCCCCCGGATCACGCCGTCGCGTGTTCCGTGGATGCGCGACTCCTCGCGGACGCGTGTCGCGAGGAAGATGTTGTAGTCGATCCCGAGTGCGACGAGGAACACGAACCCGTACAGCGGGACCGCCGGATCCGCTCCGGGCAGTCGGAGGACGTGGTTGAACACGATTGCGGAGACGCCCAGCGCGGTGGCGAATGAGATCACGGTGCTCAGGATCAGGAGTATCGGAGCGACCACGGCACGCAGCAGGATCATCAGGATGACGAGGATCACGACCAGCACGATCGGGATGATGAGGGTGCGGTCGTGGATCGAGGCGTCGTCGGTGTCGATGGCGGTCGCGGTCACGCCTCCGACGAGCGCGCCGCTGCCGGTCTCCGCGAGACGTGCGCGCAGATCCCGAACGATGCTCTCGGCCGCATCCGAGTCGGCGGCGTCGGTGAGCGTGGCCTGCAGCAGCACCCTCCCGTCGACCACGGTCGGCTTGGCGGCGGCGGTGCCCGGCGGGCCGACCGGGCTGATCCCGTTCGTCGTGACGGGCGCGGAGCCGGAGATCGAGTCCTCGCTGAGCACGGTGACGTCGTCGATGCCCGAGGTGTTCAGCAGCATGTCCGCGGTCTGCTGGAGCGCGTTCTCCGTCGTCAGCACGTACATCGGACTGCCTGAGCCTCCGGGGAAGTGCTGGCCGAGGGCGTCCTGGCCGGCGCGGGCCTCGGACGCGGTCAGCACGAGGTCGGACCGCGGGACGCCCTCGGCCTGGAGCTGGGTGACACCGAGCGCGCCGACGATCAGCAGCAGAGACGTGCTCGCCCATACGGCACGGGGATGGCGGCGGATGAGGGAGCCGACCTTCGGCCAGACTCCCCGAGTGGGGATCCCTGCCTCCGCGGCGACGGCCTCCGGCTCGAAGCGGGGACGCTTCGGCCAGAACGCCGCCCGTCCGAATGCGAAGAGCATCGCGGGCAGCAGGGTCAGCGCGGACAGCATGGCGAAGACGATGCCGATCGAGGCGACGGGCCCGAGTGCGCTGTTGGACTTCAGGTCGCTGAGCAGCAGACACAGCAACCCGGCGATGACCGTGCCGCCGGAGGCGAGGATCGGCTCGAACGAACCTCGCAGCGCGGCCCTGCTGGCGATCCATCTGTCCTGCTGGACGCGGAGGGCTTCGCGGTAGCGGGCGACGTAGAGCAGCGAGTAGTCGGTCGCAGCGCCGATGACGAGGATGAACAGGATGCCCTGGGTCTGCCCGCTCAACAGGATCACCTCGGCCTTGGCCAGCCACCAGACGACGAGCAAGGCGACGGTCAGCGCGAAGAGGCTCGTCGAGAGCACGACGACGGGCAGCAGCAGCGAACGGTAGACCAGGACGAGTATGACGAGCACGGCGAGCAGTGCGACGCCGAGGAGGAGCCCGTCGATCCCGGAGAACGCGTCGACGAGGTCGGCGGTGAAGCCGGCCGGACCGGTGACGTAGACGGCGATCCCGCTCGGAGCGTCCGCGCGGAGGTGCTCGCCTATCGCCGTGACGACTTCCCCGATGTCGGCATCCGTGTCGATCGGCACGAACGCCTCGAACGCATGACCGTCTTCCGAGGGGATCAGGGGCGAGATGCCCGTGGTCACGCCGGCGAGATCGGACAGCCCGGCAACGGAGCTCCGCAACGCTTCGATCTGATCCTCGGTCGGCTCGTCCTCGCCGACGATCACGACGACGGCCGGAAGGGCATCCGAGTCGCGGAAGTCGGCCAGGCGCTCCTGAACGCGAGTGGCGTCGGCGGACGCGGGAAGATATGACGTCTGGTCGTTCGAGGAGACCTCGTCGACCTTGCCGAAGTACGGGCCGCCGATGCTCGCTCCGACCAGCCACGCCACGATGAGGAGGGCGGGGAGCGCGACTCGGACCCATCGCAGGGGGCGCCCTCGGCGAGCTGACGGCTGTGTATCGGCCGTTTCGCGCTGACGGTTCATGACGTGAGACTCCGGATTCGGATCACGAAGAGGAGGACGAGGAACGCCGTGAACGGGCGAGCCGATCGGTCGAACAGGTGGGAGGAGCCGAGGAGCACGGCTTCGACCCCGACCGCGCCGAAGACTCGACCGAGCCGCCGCCGGCCCCTGCGCCGGCCATCGGGGCTGCCGCTGCCATCATCGCCTTCCGGATCGAATATAACTTAGACTTAGGATACTATATCTATACGTATATAGTAGTGAAAGATTGATTATCTACGAGGATAGAGCGATTCCGCCTACTATGACTCGTATGCAGGAGCGCGGCTCTCGGCCGACTCGCGACCCGATCGCGGAGAGCCTCTACGATCTCGAATCCGGATATCCGGCCCGAGATGTCGACGGCAGCGGCGACCTGTCCGCCGAGGAGCTCGCTCAGATCACGCGCCTGATGAGGGCTCTCGCCGAGCTGCGTGAGACCGAGCAGGCGATCACGGAGGCGTCCGAGAGGTACATGAAGCTCGGTGCACAGGACATGCGCGCCCTCCACTACCTGATCGTCGCCAAGAACCGCGGAGAGCTCGTCACCCCAGGCATGATCGCCGCGTTCTTGAACATCTCCGCGGCCTCGACCACGAAGCTGCTGAACCGCTTGGAACGCGCCGGCCACATCGTCCGGAGGATGCATCCGACCGACCGCCGTGCGTTCGCCATCGAGATCACGCCCGAGACGGAGGCTTCGGCGAAGCGGACTGTCGGAAGGCAGCACGCGAAGCGCCTGCACGCCGCCGCTCGCCTGACGAGCGAGGAGCGTGAGACCGTGACCCGATTCCTGCGGGACATGTCCCACGAGATCTCGATCGCGAATGCGGACTGGGTGGATGACTGATGCTCCGGCGGAACGATGGAGAGCCGGCACGATGAGCTCGCGTCCGATCCGCGACCGGCTGCCCCCGCTGCCGCTGCCCGACCTCGTCGGGTGCAGAGCGGTGGTCACCGGCGCGAGCGCCGGCATCGGGCTCGCCACAGCCGGGGCGCTGGCCGGTGCCGGGGCGGAGGTGGTTCTTGCGGTTCGCAGCCGACGGCGCGGCGACGAGGCGGGTGCCCGGATCCGGCAGCTCCACTCGGGCGCGAACGTGTCCGTCCAGGTCCTGGA
>ERZ778028.2334-NODE-2334-length-14234-cov-4.434375_pt1 | contig 14234 bp, 5 predicted proteins | sample MGYA00375758_ERZ778028 | MGnify/ENA primary metagenome ERZ778028 (study PRJEB29350, sample SAMN05389828) | bioreactor metagenome | isolation source: Thiocyanate bioreactor | place: South Africa: University of Cape Town | collected 2014-03-17 ... | reverse complement strand
GGACAATGTCGATTTCAACAATGCGGACTATGCCAGCCCCGTGATTGCGGGCAAGGGAAGTTCGCAAAAGGTGGAAGTCTCGGTGAAGGGTGGCAAAAGGTTGGTGCTGTTTGTAAAAGACGGCGGGAATGGCAATGATTGGGACCATATTGTTTGGCTCGACCCGGTTTTGCATGGACCGAAAGGCGACCTGAAACTGACTGACCTGAAATGGCTGAGCGCCTCTTCCGGTTGGGGAGATGCCCGTATGAACCGCACTTGCGACAATAAACCTATCGTGATTGACAACCAGACCCGTGACGGAATCGGCGCTCATGCCGAATCGGTGATCGTGTATCAATTGCCAGAAGGTTACGACTCCTTTACCGCTACTGGCTACGTAACGCAGGAAAAAGGTTCGGTAGTTTTTGGTGTACTCGTCGATAAGGGAGCACAAGATCTTCCCGACAATGCCAACGTGAAGGTGAGCTTGGAGGCGATCGGCATAAAAGGCAAGGCTAAAGTACGCGACTTGTGGAGCCACAAAGAACTTGGTACATTTAGCGGAAGCTTTGGCCGCGAATTGCCGCAGCATGGTGCGGGACTCTATCGGATAAGTCCGGTGAAATGAAAAGAAATAAAAGTGTAATTGAATAATCTAAGGAAGAAATGCAACTGAAAATATCTGCGAATGGCGAAATGAAGTCAGCAACATTCAAAATAGTCGTGATGCTCCATGTATTGGCGGTTGCATTTCTCTCTTTCTCCAAATCAAATGCCCAAACGACGAGTGCTGAAGATCTTTACAAAGATTTTAGAACAGTGTTTATGTGGGAAGCCAAGGTGAAGGTTGGCAACATGATACAGGTCGGCGAAAGCAAGCGGGGCACCAGACGGGTTATTCCTATCCTCGGAGGAACGTTTGCCGGGCCTCAACTGAAAGGTGTGGTTTTACCAGGAGGCGAAGATTGGCAGTTGGTTCGTCCCGACGGAGATACGGAATTAAATGCCCGCTATCTTCTGAAAACGGATGACGGCGTTGTGATTCAGGTAATGAATAATGCTCTGATTCACACTGACAGCCAGACTAAAGCATTTTACTGCAAGTCGGTGATCGATCTCGAAGCCCCTCGCGACAGTCCCTACGATTTTCTAAACCATGCTGTTTTTATCGGAACATTGCATATCCCAGAACTAAAACCAGGTGAAGAACCTTATGTCGTAATAGGAGTGTATAAGTTATTGTAAGCACACCCAAGGTCGCTATTTTCTTTGCCGAAGTCAACGAAGAGAGAACTGGATTTTTGAACAAATGAAGAATTTGAAGCGAATCAAGCTTGATTCGCTTGTCTTTTATGGAGATAGGAGAATTTAATGCAATGAATGAAACAAAATGAAACGCATCTGTAACAAATTCAGGTATATAAAATCGTTTTTTTGTCTATGTTTGCGCAGGCTTTGTATCTAATATTCATCGTTGTTTATCCTGTAATAATCGTAAAACTTTAAATTTAGTTTATAACTGAATCACCAGTCGTTATTCTTAAACAATCCCGAAAAATGAAATTGAAATCACTACTTATCCTTTTTATTATCCCTTTTCTTTGCCACGGACAAGCTGTGAAGAGCTATAAACAAAAGCCCGACAGGGTAGATATTACTTTGTCTGAAGGAACACTCTCTGTTTTACCTGTATCGGGAAATGCCGTGAGAGTTAAAATTTACACAGAAGCCGACGGGAATCTTCCTGAACTGGTTTTCAATAAATCAGCCGAAATCCCGAAATTTCAGGTATCTGATTTGCCCGCAAGGCTCGAAATAAAGACCAATAAACTGATTGTTCTCGTAGATAAAGCAAGCGGACAACTATCGTATGCCGACCCGTCGGGGAAGGTGTTTCTGGCGGAGAAAGCCGCTTCCCGGAAATTCACATCCGGTACTATTCAGGGAGAACCGTGCTTCTCCGTCGAGCAAAGCTTCGAATCGCCTGCCGACGAGTCAGTTTTTGGTTTGGGGCAGTTTCAGGACGGGCAATACAACCTCAAAAACGTTACCCGTAAACTGACGCAGGTAAACACCCAGATTGCCATACCCTTTATCTATTCGAGCAAAGGATATGGATTGCTTTGGCATCAATACGGACTCACCGACTTCAATCCGGCCGACAACTACATTTCCCTCGAAAAACAGCAGCAAGCCTCTTCCGGCAACGGTCAAATGGCTGAAGTGACCACTACTTCCGGCACGCAGAAAATATCCCAGGATCAGACTCTGTATCTGGGGAAATTGAATGTTCCTGCCGATGGCGAATATTCCCTGTTTCTCGACTTGGGAGATATGGGCAACCGCTACTTTGTGACGATCGACGGCAAGCCTGTTATCGACCAGAGCAACATGTGGCTTCCTCCAACAGTGGGTACATTGGCGAATCTGGTTGCGGGCGAGCATCAGGTTCAGGTGCTCTGCAAATCCAATAATTCACCCCGTTTGTCGTGGCGAAAGAGTAACAACCTCACCACCTTCCGTTCGCCTGTGGCCAAGGCGATTGATTATGTGGTATTTTATGGCCCTTCGGCCGATGAGGTGATTGCCTCCTACCGGAACCTGTCGGGCAATGCGCCCATGTTTCCGAAATGGGCTTATGGCTTTTGGCAATGCCGCGAACGCTACACCTCCAGCACGCATTTGGTGGAAACGGTGAAGGAGTTTCGCAAACGAAATCTTCCGGTGGACGTGATTGTGCAGGATTGGCAGTACTGGGGCGACAGGGGCTGGGCAGTGCCTCAGTTCGACGAAAAGAATTACCCGAATCCTTCCAGTTTTATCCGGGAATTGCATGACTTGAATGCACATTTCAATATTTCAATCTGGTCGAATCCCGACAAGAATTCCACTATCGGCAAAGAATATGTGGCCAAGAACCGGTTTATACCTAACACCAAGTGGTTGGATTATTTCAATCCAGAAACACGGAGGGAATATTGGAATACATTGAAAACAAATATGTTCGACAATGGTGTGGACTCTTGGTGGATGGACGCCGTGGAGCCTGAAAACGATGCGTTGAAAGGCGAGAAAACCTATCTGGGAGCAGGCGATTTCTTCCGCCTTACTTACCCGCTTATGGTGAGCCGGGCGGTGTACGAAGGTCAGCGCGGGACATCGTCCGACAAGCGGGTCTGCATACTCACCCGTTCCGCTTTTTCCGGCCAGCAGCGTTACGGAGTAATCAACTGGTCGGGCGACATAGGCTACACATGGGATGTTTTCAGAAACCAGATTGTGGCAGGATTGAATTACACCATTACCGGTTTTCCTTATTGGACAACGGACATCGGCGGATTTTTTCGCCCCGGACGCACGCAATACACCGATGAAAAATACCACGAACTACTCACCCGATGGTATCAATGGGGCGCATTCTGCCCGATATTCCGGATGCACGGATACATGACCGAGACCGAACCCTGGAAATTCGGGTCGAAAGTGGAGGAAAACATGCGCAAGATGCTGAATGTTCGCTACAGCTTGCTGCCCTATATCTATTCGGAGGCTTGGCAGGTCACTAAAAACGGCTCCACGCTGATGCGCCCGCTGGTGATGGATTTTCGTCGGGATTCTGCCGCCTTGCAACGCCGTTATGAATACATGTTTGGAAAGTCGCTACTCGTTGCGCCGGTCACGGAAGCTGGGGTTAAGACTTGGAAAACTTACCTGCCTAAAGCTGCTGCATGGTACGATTTCTGGACAGGCGAGAAGCTTGCAGGAGGCCGTGAAACAGCCAAAACAGTCAGCCTGGATCTGATTCCGGTGTATGTGAAAGCGGGTGCTATTCTCCCTGTTGGCCCGGCGGTGCAATATGTCACGGAAAAGAAATACGATACGCTGGAGATCCGCATCTATCCCGGAGCCGATGGCAAATTCACGTTGTATGAAGATGAAAACGACGGCTACAATTACGAGAAAGGGAAATATTCGACCATCGATTTCACTTGGAATGAAAAGGCAAAACGGCTAACGATTGGCCAGCGAAAAGGGGGATTTTCAGGAATGCTTGCCAACCGCAAATTCAGTATTGTCTTAATGAGCGGGGAGCAGACTGCCGAGATGAGCAAAACGAATTCGGCGAGAGTGAACTATTCGGGAACCCCGATCCATGTAAAGTTGTAAAAAAATAAAAAGAAAGGAGGCTGCCCGGTCAAATAGTAAATCTAATACCATGAATAGCTGTTAACCAGTTAGTTTTAGCTGGTTCTGCCCGCCAGACAATTTTGTCTAATCCAACCTTCTTTTTTGTTGAGATGATCCGCAACCTGTGCATTTGTTAAAAAAACAGGCTGTGCAGTTTTTCCTATGCCTAAAAATATCGGTGTAGCCGCCTGCCTTGTGCCAGGAAATATCGGGAATCTCACCCTTATTATTAACTATTAAATACCAATGAATGAAAACATTTACTCGTCTTTTTAAACAGGGCATTGCCTTTACGCTTTTGTTTTTCTTGAGTTCTGCTGTGCTATTCAATGCGAATGCACAGTCGAACATCCCTCTGCGACGTCCCATTTCGCCATCGAGTCCGATGTGGCTGATACACATCGACACATGGAACTACCCAGACCCGCAGAAAATCATCGACCTGATCCCTGCCGACATCCGGCCTTATGTGGTGATGAATATTTCACTCTCGATTAGTCACGATGTGCCCACAAGCAGGTTTAAAGTTGCAGAATATGGCTACGAAACGGCCAAGTCGTGGCTAAGAACTTGCGCCGAAAACCGCATCTGGGCAACAGTTCAGGTGGCGAGTGGAGGTATGCACCAATTGTCGTTTTCGGAAACGGACCTTTCCACCTACGAGGAGTTTTTCCGGGACTATCCGAACTTTCTCGGTTTCAATTTTGCCGAGCAGTTTTGGGGATTTGACGATCCTTCCGATCCTGTTTCTGCCAAATGGGCTGACCGAATTAGCCACTTTGTGGATCTTCTCAAGCTAAGCAATAAATACGGGGCATACCTCGTGGTAAGCTGGTGTGGAAACGAATATGGGCAAAGCATCAACCCGATCGGTATGCTGAAGCGGAATCCGGCTTTTGCAGCAGCTTGCCAGCAATATACGTCCAATTATATTCTTTGCGACAAATATACGACTACCGGATATTACCACGACATGGAAAGTGTCTGCCTCGGTGCCTACCTGTCTGGTTTTAGCGGTCAATATGGAATTCGTTACGACAATTCCGGCTGGACGGACGCAACCGGTGTCAATCAGGATTTTACCCTTTCTTCGGGCGTGTCAACCCACTTGGAACATCTTATGTTGAACGGGGCAACCGTGATAGACGGCCCTGAAATCATTTGGCTTAATTGTTTCAAGGAACTCAATGCCACTTATACACCCGATGGTTTTAAACGGAGAAACTGGGGCACATATCAGCATTTTGACAATGTGCAGATCGATTTGTTCCGCAAAATGCTTGATGGAACGATCCGCATTCCCTCGCGCAAGGAGGTGATTGACAGGGCAAAATATGTTGTTGTCAACGATATTTCATCGGGCAAGGACAACGATGTTTATTGCTCGCCGCAAACGCTTTTCGACGGCTTGTACATGATGGACGGCGAATCGAATTACCAGTACAACCACTCGTTTTTTAAGAAATCGGGACGGTATCCCACGATTCCGACCGTGTATAAGCTGAATCCACAGGATGCGGATGCCAATTCATTCCAATTCAAAATAAACAAGTCGGCATATCCCTGGAACACCGTGGCTGCAAAAACAACGGAGATGAATCAATATTTTCCCGAACAAAGTACGGGAGACCTCTATGTTGGGCGCAACCAAAACGCATTGGTGACGTATAACCCCTACAAAACTTTGCGGTCTGCCAAAGGATGCATTCCTCTGAAGTACAATACCTGCGACTCCGTCGTACTCAAGTATCCAAGGTATTCGGGAGGTGTTGTGAAAGAGTATTCAGATAAAATCACATTCTATTTGAGCAACTTCGAGGACGAGTACAACAGCACCGACCACCAGACCATCCTGACGAACAATGTGCCTAAGAATGATACCATTAAGATTTACGGAAGTGTAGCTGAACCGACCTACTCATTCACTGTGAGAGGGACACATGCTGTGGCCCCTGTCCTGTCCAAGAATTGGAGCAATGGCGTTCTCAGCTTGTTTGTCTCCCACAATGGGCCACTGGATATTCAAGTGAATTGTTCGGGGTCGGCAACTAACCGGCTTACAACTTTCACTGCGGCAACCATGAATGCCCCGACTCAGCCTGCCATCTACACTGGCTCGCGCCAATACGAGGCCGAATGTTCCGACTACATGAATATAAACGGACTGGTGGCAAGCGGCTATTCCGAGCCTGTCCGCAACTACACCGGTCAAGGCTATTTGAAGTTTGGAATCAGTTCGAACTCGGCATTTCGGGACAGCGCTAATGTGTATAAGAAAGGAACTTATGGACTGAAGATCCGTTATTCGTCTCCAAGTAATATTTCGACGATCGACTTGTATGTAAACGGAACCAAGGTCTCTACCCCGGTTTTTGCCAACACCAATGGAAACTGGCAAATATATACCCAAAATGTCTCCTTGAATCAGGGCAAGAACGAGATCAAGCTGATGGCAAACAACTCGACGTCCGACATTGTGCTTTTCGACAACTTCGTGGTGTCTCCTGCCAGCGAAAGCACGAAGTACGATTTCTCAAACGATGTCGCTACATCAAGTGCGAGCAACCCTGCCGCACAGTTTGTGACTGTCCGCAGCGGCTCTGCCGGAGTGGTTTCTTACACCGACGCAAACAATAAAACCGATAATAGCTTCAAGACGTATTCAGTAGGAACTATCAATGGAACGGGTGTTGCGGATCTCGATCTGTTTCCGTCCAACTCTGTAAATTATTCGGTGGCGTGGAAGGAATATTCCACCGCAGCCGGTGCAAAGAAAGGTGTCCTGCTCAGGGCTACCGGTAGCAATGGGTCGTGTGGATACGCCGATGGGATGAAGCAAGGATATCTGTTTATTGTGTTGAACAACGACGACAATACAGTTACCTTGAAACCATACGTTGCAGGCACAAGCGGCCTTACGGCGAAACCTACTTACACGTCAAGCTTCACGGTGCCTTCCGGTCAGCCTTGCTGGTACCGTGCCACAGCCGTCAACGACAAGTTGATTTTCGAATGCTCCAAGGACAGCATAACTTGGGAAGGGGCTGCCACAACAACCTTCAGCGACAACAGCTATGTGCAAGGAGCTTCCGAATTGGTTTGGGGGTTGAATTCAAACAATTATAGCTGGGTGATGGACAATATCGCCTATTCTTCGGCAGTTGTTTCCCTTTCACAACTTTCTCTCCCTGCATTCAAGTCCGCCATTGGACAAGGTCCTTCGGCCAACCAGTCGTTTGTGCTTTCTGGCCAGTCGCTTATCGACAACATCCAGCTCCAAGCACCTGCTAATTTTGAAATATCCTTGTCCGCTGGATCCGGTTATGCGGCTTCGCTCACTGTTCCTGCGGTGGCCGGAGCGGTTGTCCCCACTACGGTTTATGCTCGTTTGAAATCAGGCCTTTCGATCAATACGTATAGCGGCAATATTTCGATCACCTCCACTGGAACTTCGCCAAGCACCGTGTCGTTGAATGGTTCGGTGAATCCGCTGGTGACGTCGCGAAGCTACAATTTCACAAACGATATGGCAACCACCTATGCGACTACACCTCCCGCCTTGAATGTTGCCATCGGGCAAAGCAACGGGGCAACGGCCGGGGTGGTTTCTTATACGGATGCAACAAGCACGACCAGCAACATGCTGAAACCATACAGCGGTGGAAAGCGAAACATAACGGGTGTCATCGACCTGAGTCTGTTCTCATCCAAAAGCACTGATTATTCGGTGACATGGAAGCAATGCCTCGGATCTGCGGGTGCTGATCGCAAGTTTGGCGTTCTTCTTCGGGGAGATGCAACAAAAATTGGAGATGACGCCACAGGTTATGTGCAAGGAATGATGCAAGGATATGTGTTCATCGTCTATTCCAAGTCTGGTGGCGGTTCCGAGTTCAGGATATATCGGTCAACAGCTACGTTCAATGCGCTTGACATGAAAGTGAATGCTGGTGTCAGCACCCTTACGCCAACTGCTGGCCAGCCAATGTGGTACCGCGCCTCCGTCAGCGGAAACGCTCCGGTCAATCTGAAATTCGAGTACTCGACAGACAGCATCACTTGGACCACCGCTTCCACCTATTCCGAAAGTGTCGCTTCTTTCACTTCTGGAGCCACCCAGCTTATCTGGGGATTGGGAGCTGGCGATGTGAATTTCTATGTGGACAATATCTCCTTCAATGGCATCGAAGATCCCGCGGGAGGTATGGCTGCAATAGATCAAGTTGTGGTCAATGACCTCACTGTTGTTTCCACCGAATATTATACGATTGCAGGTGCGAAGGTTTCCAACTCGCTGCACAACCTGAAAGGTTTGTATATTGTGCGAAAACTGATGTCGGACGGAAGTATTCGTTCCAGCAAGATTTTTGTGCAATAGAAATAGACCTTTGGAAGAATTTTAGCCGAGGGTGTCTCAAATGAGATTTTGAACGCGGATTACGCAAATTGTTTTCATTCTTTTTGCTTTTTAAACCAAATAATCAAATGGTGCAAGCCTGTTTGGTAACCGTAAGATGAGTATCATTTGCTTTGTTTTGAGACAGCCTCTTGCAAAAATAAATTGTCGTATTTTTTTGACATAGCTATTAGCCTTTAGCTATCAGCTATCTGCTATCTGCTTACACATTTTACGACTATAAATAATTTCCATAACTTAGTACTCCCCGGGATCTGAACTTGCTGTTCGGATTTCGGGGAGTATTGTTGCAGAATTTGCCGATAGGAAGGTGAAAGTAAGGTAAAACTCGATAAGTAAAAAAGAAGATAAAAGCAATATATGGATAAAATGAATTTCTTGGGAAGAAAAAAAAGATTTGAAACGAATTGAAATAACTTGTTTCTTTTTCGTCAATTTCGAAGAACGGTTCGGCGTGATGTCGATCGTCTTTGTTTGCTGTGCCGTCTGAAAGTGCTTCCAAAACATGCAATGAACGGTTTCACCACCTTTTCTGAACGGAAATTCCACTTAACCCTCAAGAATTAGTGCTATATTTGTAAACCTAATCTATGGAAACGTTTCAAAATATACTTGATCTTATAGTCGAATCCGGCAGTGCATCCTCGCCTTGCGCCTTGTGCAACGAGGCTCGGCAAAGAGCGTGCCCTGACTCGTCACACTGGCGACATGCTGGAATACAAACCTGAAATTTGTAAGGAATGATTAAGGAAAATCACCAAAGACGATGATTAGGACATCATGCGGCCTGCCTAAGGGCGAACCTTGTTTCCATGCCGCCTAATAGAAAAATTTAATCGTATGAAAATAAGAAGCTTCTTTATCTGGACTATTGCTTTCGCATCGATGGCATCGCTACATTCTTTTGCGCAAAAAGAAAAACATGAAAATAAATTTGACGGCTATCTCTTTGCCTATTTCGAGGGGTCGGGCGACAAAAACACCCAGGAGCAGTTACGTTTTGGGGTAAGTGAAAATGCCGTTGACTGGTTTGCCCTCAATAACAACCAGCCCGTCATACCCTCGGCCACCGTTTCATCCACCGGAGGCATCCGTGATCCCCACCTATTGCGCAGCCAAGACGGAAGCACTTTCTATATCGTGGCCACTGACATGTTTGTTGCTAAAAATGGCTGGGGAAGCAATCCCGGCATCGTGATGATGAAGTCCGGAAACCTCACCGACTGGCAGCACAGCGTTATCGATTTGGCCAAATTGTATCCGAAGAAATTCAGTCGTGTGAAATGGGTGTGGGCACCCCAGACTATCTACGACCCCAAGGCAAAAAAATACATGGTGTATTTCACCGTAAGGTTTCACGACAACGAAAAGTTGGATTTCTATTGTGCTTACGCCAACAAGGATTTCACCGGATTTGAAAAAGAGCCGAAGCTGATGTTCAGCCCCAAGTATGGGGCCATTGACGGCGACATACTATACAAAGACGGCACCTACCATTTCTTTTTCAAAGGAAACACCAAGGACGGGAATGGCAAGGAAATTAAGAATGGCATCCTGCAGGCCACGAGCAAATCGCTGCAAGGTCCTTGGAAAGAAGATTTTAACTACTTGGATGCTTATGCCGGAAAAACACCTGTGGAGGGTTCGAGTGTGTTCAAACTGAACAATTCGGGCGAATACATCCTTATGTACGACCTTTATACCAGCCAACGATATGAATTTCAACGCAGTTCCGACCTTTATTCCTTTGGGCAAAAGACGGAATCGTTCAACAAGAATTTCAACCCGCGGCATGGCAGTGTCATCAGCATTACACGTGACGAAGCCCGCCGCCTGAACGAAAAATGGGGTGGCGTTCCCCCATCGCTGCTCCAACCGGTGGAACAGTCTGACCGTTATCATTTCCATTCCAATGGAAACCCCATCATTACCCATCATTACACAGCCGACCCGGCCGCTCTTGTCAAGGGAGACACCCTTTGGCTTTTTGCCGGACACGATTATGTCGGCGGGCAAAAAGGATACAAAATGAAAGATTGGCTGGTGTTCTCGACCACCGACCTGAAGAATTGGACGGAATATCCCGTCTCGATGAAGATTTCGGATTTCTCTTGGGCCGAAAGTGGCGATGCCTATGCCGGGCAAGCCATTGAACGTGATGGTAAATACTATTGGTACATCAGCACCAACTGGTCGGGGATAGGGGTTGCGGTGGCAGATCGCCCCGAAGGACCTTACCACGATGCCTTGGGAAAACCTTTGCTCACAAACAAGGATTGCTTTGCCTCTTCCCATTCCTGGGCTTGCATCGACCCTACGGTGTGGATCGACGACGACGGTCAGGCGTGGCTATTTTGGGGAAACCGGGAGTGCTATTATGCAAAACTGAAAAAAAACATGATCGAGATCGACGGTGACGTGAAGAGGGTGGAATTTGAAGGACTTGACTTCACCGAAGCTCCCTGGGTACATAAATACAACGGCAGGTACTACCTGAGCTATGCTTCCGGGTTTCCCGAAAAAATAGCTTATGCAGTGGCCGACAAGATAGACGGGCCATATCGCTACAAAGGCATATTGAACGAGATTGCCGGAAACAGCAACACCAATCACCAAGCCATTGTGGAATTCAAGGGACAATGGTATTTCATCTACCACAACGGGGGCATCCAGACCGACGGAGGCAGTTACAGCCGTTCGGTTTGCATCGACCGCCTCCACTACAATCCCGACGGATCCATTAAACGCATTGTTATGACTTCGGAAGGCGTTAGATAGGTCTTTGCAAAAAACAATCATGCTTCTTTTTTCAAGGAGGATGCTACCTCCTAACTATAAAATTTAATTGTATGAAAAGAAAAATATTGATAGCCTTGTTTCTGTTTGTGGCTGCTTCCTACACATTGACTGCGGTAAGCAGGGAAGATAATCCTGTTTTTAAGGTACGCAATCCTGACTACAAGCTCAGCCCGCTTTCCGGCATGACCCGCAGCAACTGGGTGGATGCAGCCGAATACCTGCTGGATGGTGCTTTCAGTTACATTCATACGCTTGACGACCCGATGAAATTTCCCAAGCAATTGGAGAAAACCTACCCAAAAAACGAAGGACAGGTTCCGACAGAGAAATTGGAAGGGTTTTGCCGCACGTTGTTTGTGGCTGCACCTCTGTTGCGGGAAAAACCTGATTTGGTGTTGAATAAGGTGAAAGTAGCCGACTATTACCGACACAATTTGGTGAAACTCTTCGATCCCCAAAGCCCGAATTACATCAAGCCCCGTGGCGATGGAGGCCCAAGCCAGATTTTGGTGGAGTTTGGGGCGCTCGCCATTTCCCTGTCGGTTATCCCCGATATTCTCTGGGAACCGCTTTCGAAACAACAAAAAGATTCCTTGGCTGCCACGATGTTGAGTTATGGAGACGGGCCAACTGTAAGTTCCAATTGGCGTTTCTTCAACATATTCGTCCTCAGCTTTTTTAAGGACAAGGGATACACCGTGAATGAAAAGCTCTTGGTGAAATACCTCGACGAATGTCTCGACGCCTACCGCGGTTCAGGCTGGTACAACGATTCTCCGGCCTACGACTATTATAGCATGTGGGCGTTCCAGATGTACGGCCCGCTTTGGTCGCAGCTCTACGGGAAGAAATATTATCCCGGATATGCCGAAAAGTTTATGAAAAACCTCTCCGGAATGGTGGACAATTATCCTTATATGTTCAACCAGAAAGGCCAGATGAATATGTGGGGGCGCAGTATTGCCTATCGCTTCGGGGCGGTGACTCCGCTTGCCTTCACCAGCTACCTTGACGATCCTTCCGTTAATTATGGATGGATGCGACGGATCGCATCAGCCTCGTTGTTGCAATTTCTTCAAAATCCACAGTTTATAGAAGACCGGATTCCCTCCCTCGGATTCTACGGGCCATTTGAACCCGCCGTGCAAATCTACAGTTGCCGGGGAAGCGTGTTTTGGATGGGAAAAGCTTTCCTGGCCTTGCTGCTGCCGACAGACAGCCCGTTTTGGACTGCCAAGGAAAACAACGGCGCATGGGGCAACGAATTGCGGAAAGGAAAAGTTTACAACAAGTTTCAGCCCGAATCCAACCTCCTTATCACCGATTACCCCAACAGCGGGGCGGCCGAAATGCGTTCGTGGTGTCATGAAACCGTGGCCAAAGACTGGCAGTTGTTCCGTAGCGGCGAGAATTACAACAAGCTGGCCTACAATACCGATTTTCCTTGGATGGCCGATGGCAAGAACGGCGAAATATCGATGAACTATGGTGTGCTCAACGCCAAGAAGGAATGGGAAGTGTTGCGCCTGTACACCTTCGTAAGCTTCGAAAACGGCATATACAGGCGGGACGCCGAACTGGAGACGAATCCGGATGTAAAATTCAAACTGGCCGACATTCCTCTCCCCAACGGTGTGTTGCGCGTGGACAAGGTGATCTCGCCCGTGGAAACCGAATTAACGTTAGGTCATTATTCGCTGCCCGAACTTGACACGCCAATAGCCAAAAAACAGCAAAAAGTGGATGGGAAACCCGCCTATATCCTTGACAACGGAAAATACCAACTGGCCATGATCTCCCTCGATGGGTGGCGCAACATTGTCTTTACGGACGCCGAAGGCTTGCACCCGGTGAGCAAAAAGTGTTCGCTGATGAATGCCAAAGACAACGTTTCGGGAGAAAAGATTTATGTCACGCTCCAATTGTGGAAAAAAGGGAAGAAGCCTTTCCGCAACGGGGATCTGTCTCCTGTGAAGAATGTGAACGTAGCTGCTGATAGAATGTCGGTGCAAATTCTGTTCAAGGATGGCACTTCCAAAACGGTGAGATTTTAACAGGAGTAACTCAGGCAGCTCCCCTTGATGTGAATAGCCTCTGGCATTCAATGAAAAAAGAAAAGACAGCTTCCTTTTTGGAGGAGCTGTCTTTCCGTATCAACGATGAAAGTAACCTATTACATTTCCCAAACCTCACCAGTCAGGAGCAAGTCGCGCAATTTGCGTATCGGACGCTTTTCCTGAACGGCTTTCACTTGATCCTCAACACCTTTGTCGTAAGTCGGAGCTTCCACGGCGCGGATTACGCCCAACGCCATCGGCAATCCATTTTCAGGACTCATCAACGCCAATTTTTGATGAAGCGTATTGTCCAGAGTTTTAGCATCGTGGGTCAGGACATCTTCAATGGTGTAGCCGTCTTCTCCCACCACTACCGCTTTGAGATTCCACCCATCCACCACGATTCCTTTTTCTTGATTCTTGCCGAAAAGCATCTTTTCGCCGTGAACAAGCTGTATGGTGCTATCTTCGCGAGTGAGACGCTCGCTGATCTTCTTGTGTATCTGGTCATTGAAGATAACACAATTCTGAAAAATTTCCAGCACCGATGTGCCCCTGTGTTTTTCAGCGGCAACCAGCATTTTCACTGAATTGGGCAGATCCACGTCTATGCAGCGGGCAAAAAAAGTGGCCCTTGCCCCGAAAGCGAGTTCTGCTGGCACGAACGGATCTTCCACGGTGCCGTAAGGCGACGATTTGGAAACAAATCCACGGTCGGATGTCGGTGAATATTGACCTTTCGTCAGCCCGTATATCTTGTTGTTGAGCAGCATGATGTTGATGTCCACATT
>ERZ778028.2330-NODE-2330-length-14250-cov-4.386826_pt1 | contig 14250 bp, 10 predicted proteins | sample MGYA00375758_ERZ778028 | MGnify/ENA primary metagenome ERZ778028 (study PRJEB29350, sample SAMN05389828) | bioreactor metagenome | isolation source: Thiocyanate bioreactor | place: South Africa: University of Cape Town | collected 2014-03-17 ... | reverse complement strand
CATACGAGATAAGCTAGTGACTGGAGTTCAGACGTGTGCTCTTCCGATCTCCAAGTGGTATTTAGCCAACCATCACTAGCGGATAAGGTTAACTGGGGCAGTAAATTCGCAGTGGCTACACCTATTTGCGTCATCGCTTTGTGCATGGTTGCCTCGGCGGATCGTATGTCCGGGCGCTGTCTTACCAACATGGAGGGAATAGTTACTGGTAAATCGCCCGGCAACTGTAATCGATCCAACCGGATTATGGGCAAGGGGCGGTCAGGAAAAGTACCAATTAAGGCACTCATGGAATGTTTTGCGCGGGCTAAATTAGTCTCCAGAGGAGGTAAAGTCGCCTTGGATTGCTCAACCAACGCTTTTTGAGTTAACACGTCTGCATTGGATATGCCACCCAACCGATATTGAGCCGCTAAAACGTCTAAAATATTGCTTTGTGCCTTAATTAAATCATTGGTCGCATCAATCTGCGCCTGATAAGAAGCTATATTTACCGCAGTAGTAACGATATTTGTCGTTAAGGTTACTTTTGCTGCAATTAACTGAAATCGTTGGTAATCAATTTGAGCATGAAGTCCTTCAATTTGCCGTCTGGCGCCACCAAACAAATCTAGAGTATAGGAAAGATTAAATGCAGGATTATACAAGCTAAACGTTTGACTATCACCCGGGATACCAATTTGAACCCCCGAATAACGCTGGCGAATGACGCCCATCGCCCCATTGACTTGAGGTAATAATGAACTTCCAATTTGTGCCTTCCAATTCTCTCCAGCTTGACGCAAAGCTGCGGCTGCTGCAGTCACATTTGGACTATGGTTTAATCCTGCAGTGATAAGCTCGTTGATTTCTGGTGAATGAAACAACTCCCACCATAATATCGGTAGATCGGTATCCGGATGGAAACGCTGCGCTTTCCCTCCTGTACCTTTAGTATGTACGGTTTTCAAGGGTAACGGCTTTTCAGTAAATTGTTTCACCGGTGCCGGAGGAGGTGAGTGAAAATTAGGCCCAACCATGCAGGATATCTGCATTAGGCAGCACATGAGTACTCCCAATCCTGTGCTTGAACGAAATTTAAAGATACCCACAGCCGTAAAATCCCTTACGTAACTTTTTTTAAGTGACTAATCTACCATGATTTTTCGTTAGATGTTACTGTTCTTTGCGTTATTGTCAACGTTATCTTTAGCGAATGATATCCCCGTCGCATCCCTCTCAAGAGCTTAAAAAAATTATAATAATTAACGCCTTACGAGCGAACAAATTCTTTTCCTTAAGAACTGCAATCATATTGTAAAAATAATTAACAATAAATTATTTATTTGTTTATATTGTTTTTTATTGCAACGATCTGTTCCTGTACTAGAGTTATATAAGGAAGTAGCAAATTCGTCTGTTAAAAAATTATATAAGGATTGTTATGCCAATAAATTATTCTTCTAATAAACTCATCGAGCGAGAAAATCTTAAACATTCCGTAACAGAACAGAAAAATAAAGAAAAAAACAAGCCGATCCGTTTTGGAGTTATCGATTACTTCGTGACTCAACCCGTTACTGGTTGGTTAGCCGAAGAAAAAAAAATACAAAAAAAATATGGGATTGAGGTGTACAGAGGAGTACCAACCGAAATTAATTCAGCACTCCTGCAGGGAAAAATTGATATAGCAAACGTTTCGAGTGTGGCATTTGGAAATAACTGCGATAAATGGCTCTTATTACCTAATCTTTCCGTTTCTTCCTCGGGTCCAGTGCGCAGTGTGCTTCTTTTTTCCTACCATGAGGATTGGAAAAAATTAGACCGCTGCACGATTGCCATTACCAATCAATCTGAAACTTCTGTCGCTTTATTAAAATCACTCTGTTACGAGCGTTACCAGATCAAACCGAAATTTATTGTTGCTGAATCCAATCTGGACGCAATGCTTGAGAAAAATAGTGCAGCTCTAATTATCGGGGATCAAGCACTAAAAGAGTGGGCTTTAAAACGTACTGTGCATGGAAAAAAACCATACATCTTTGATTTGGGCGAAGAGTGGGATAGCTGGATGGGATATCCTTTCGTTTACAGCGTATGGGCTGTTAGAAAAGAGGCTGCCAGCCAAGTACTCGATTCACCGCTCCTTTCATTACTAAGAAAATCAAAAAAACATGGCCATACTTCGTTAAAAAAACTCGCGAAATCCGAAAAGAAAAAAACCAACCTCCCCCAAGCCCTCTGTGAAGATTACTTAAAAGGGATGAGTTATGACTTGTCCTTAAGTCATTTGCGCGGGTTGCGGTTTTTTTTAGAGTTAAGTGTCAAAAATTTTCATTGGCGCGATATCAAGTTTATTACCACCCCTGCCGATAATTGGAAGAATCTTTACATGAGGAATGATTTATGAATACCGAGATGCAATTAGAACATTATTTCGAAAAGCACAGTTCGTTACCCAAAGAGGCCATTATCAAAGCCGATATTCTGCGAAAAGGGCTAAGCTTTGATATTGAGTCTTTAGTCAACACCCAGGAATCAGGGGTAAAACATCAGCCCAAATCCTATTTTATTTTCTCTTTCGATATGGTTACTCAAAAAGAATTGGATGAGCACCAAAAGTGGCATGCTCCAGAAGAAATCGCTTTAAGGGGCGGCAAGTATAATTTACAACGCACCATTATCTCAGTACGTTTAAATCCCGCCTCAAAATATCGTGTAACACGTGTTGACGGTGAGCTTTGGCTTTACGCAGATCAAGAGGCGATATCCCAAGTGTCTTTTCGTGATGTACCCGAATATTATGGAAAGAAATTAAGCGATGGCCGCCCTATAGCTGAATTGGCTCCCTCAATAGAATGGGGCTACTTGCTGTACCTGACCGTGTTTCGTATTTGCCAATATTTTGGAGCTAAAGAGGAATGCCAGTTTTGCGATATCAATAACAACTATCGCCAGCAAATTAAAGAGAAAAGACCCTACACCGGTATCAAAAGTGTTGATGATATTCTGGCGGCGCTTGAAGTGGTCGCGGCAACTGACTCGACCAGTCAGGCCTATACGCTCACTGGAGGAAGTGTCACTTCAAATCTTCAAGGTAAAAACGAAGTCGAATTTTACTCTCAGTATATCCGAGCTATTGAGGAACGTTTCCCAAAAAGATGGATTGCAAAAGTCGTCACTCAGGCTTGGCCTGTTGAAGACGTTAAATTATTAAAAGAAGCAGGCGCACAAATATATCATCCCAATTACGAAATTTGGGACCCTGAATTATTCGCACAAATTTGTCCGGGAAAACAACGGTACATTGGCAGGGATAACTGGATTCGCCGCATTGTCGAAGCTGCAGAAGTCTTTGAGCCCGCAAACATTATACCCAACTTTGTTGCCGGTATTGAAATGGCGGCTCCTTATGGATATACGGATGTTGAACAAGCTATTGCTTCAACTGCTCAAGGACTAGACTTTTTTATGTCCAAGGGCATTGCGCCGCGCTTTACCATATGGTGCCCAGAACCACTTACGCCACTGGGCGAAAAGAATCCAGAGGGAGCACCCCTGGAATATCATTTAAGGCTTCTGGAGACTTATCGGGATACCATCAACCATTATGCGTTAAATCCCCCTCCAGGGTACGGTGAAGCAGGTGTAGGAAAAGCGGTGTTCTCAGTAAGTCCATTTATGGATGTGCTCACCAGCAAAACTGAGCCCACGATTAATTAAGCGCAAGGATTAGCCGTGAGTAATTTGGTAATACGTGCAAAATATATTTTTCCAGTGAGCGCACCACCTATTTATGATGGTGCTGTGCTCATCAAAGACCGCTATATCCGTGCAGTTGATACGTGGGAACATATTCGTAAATCGTACCTCTGTGATGAGATCCACGATATTGGAAATGGGATTCTCATGCCAGCCGCGGTGAATACGCACACCCATCTAGAGCTTACTTGCCTGGCCGATGCGATACCTGCAAATACACCCTTTATCGATTGGATTTTATCTTTGGTAAAGGCACGGAATGCGCTCTCTGTTCCTGAGATGGTCGCATCGCTGGAGGAAGGAGTTCATCAAATTCAGGCCTATGCCACCGCTGCTGCTGGAGATATTGCCACAGGTGAGGCGATTGTCGAGCAATTAGCACAGACCAGCTTGGCTGGTATTGTTTACTATGAATTACTCAGCCTGGATCCCAATAAAGCCGATACGATTCTTGAACAGGCAAAACAAAAACGAGCATATTGGCAGCAGCGATACTCAAGAGCTGATTTCCAATTTGGACTATCGCTCCACTCGCCTTATACCGCCTCGGCAGAATTGCTACATAAGACTGCCAATTGGTGTAAAAAAAATCACGTTCCGTTATCCATTCATACTGCCGAATCTCTCGATGAATCTGAGTTTCTACTTCAGGGAGATGGGGAGATACCAAATAAATTATATCGCGCTGCGGGGTGGGAGCAATTACCTTTTCCCATTCCTAAGTGCTCTCCCATTGATTACTTAAACCAGTTAGGTGTTCTTGATGCCAAACCACTATTAATTCACGTTGTACATACCGATGAGGATGATTTAGGGATTTTAAAACGTAAAAATATAGCTGTTGCCCATTGTCCACGGAGTAATTTGCAACTCATGAATGGACGATTTCGTCTCGCAGAATTTTTAAAGGCGGGAATTAAGGTAAGTTTTGGCACGGATAGTTTAGCCAGCTGTCCTTCGCTTTCCATTTGGGAAGAAATGCAAAAAGCTTGGGAAATACATACACATGCAGGGGACAATATCGCACCAGAGCTTTATCTAGCCTGCGCAACTTTAAACGGAGCAGAGGCGTTGGCGCTTGCTCATAAATACGGCTCCATTGAACCGGGAAAGATCGCATTATTCGGTGTTGCATCTCTTGATAATTTTCCAAAATATAGCTCTGGCGATATGGACAAGGTCTTGATGAACTTGATGACGGGTGAATGCCAAATAGGTAATTTACCTTTTTTAAATTAGAAATACCTGAAAGAAGACTGATAAGTTGTCTGGCGTTCTTACGGTACTGTGTTCGTGAGGTTTATATGAAAGAAAAAAAATATCCTAATTTGGGCGCTACTAAGAACAAGCCTCTCATTAAACCCAGTACGTTATTGCAGCAGATACCACTAACAGCAAGTGAACGCGATTTTATTGAGGATACACGTGCTCAAATCAGTCGTATTATCCATAACGAAGATGACCGCATGATTGTTATCACGGGCCCCTGCTCCATACATGATATGAATTCCGCTTTAGAATACGCAGAACTTCTCAAAAAAACAGTGAATCGCTTCAGTGATGAACTACTCATTATTATGCGTGTCTATTTTGAAAAGCCACGGACATCGCTCGGCTGGAAAGGGTTTATTAATGACCCCTACCTGGATGACACCTTTGCCATTAATGACGGATTACGCTTAGCACGAGAATTACTAATACAAATTAATAAAAACAAGATTCCCGCTGGAACCGAGTTTCTCGATCACTTTGTCCGCAAATATATAAGCGATGCAATCAGTTGGGGAGCAATCGGTGCGCGAACTGCAGAATCACAAATTCATCGAGCGCTTGGCTCAAGTCTACCCATGCCTGTGGGTTTTAAAAACAGTACTGATGGGAATATACAGGTTGCAGTCGATGCAGTGCACACGGCCCGAGAAAGTCACCATATCTTTGACATTGATGATGATGGGCTTGCTATTATCGCAGAAACCTACGGTAATAAAGACTCTCATGTGGTTTTACGTGGCTCACATACTGCTACAAATTATGATGCGCACAGCATTATGCACACCTTTAAATCAACTACCGACAATGGTCTTGCCCCCAAAATCATGATTGATTGCAGCCATGGTAATTCACAGAAAAATCATATCAATCAGCAGATTGTGGTTCATGAAGTTTGCCGCCAACTAAAAGAATATAGCCCGTTAATCGCAGGCGTTATGCTTGAAAGCCATCTTTTAGCAGGAAATCAGCCCCTAAAAAACAAGAATGAACTGACTTATGGACAAAGTATTACTGATGCCTGTATCTCTTGGGATGAAACTGTCTGCTTACTCGAGAAATTAGCCGCAGCGGTAAAGATGAAAAGAAAAAATCGTCACCTCTTGATACCCTATTAGCGAGGAATTGAGTGCATGCACTAACAATTTTCTATCAGTTTAGTTTATTGTTTAATTGCTTTAACAAATAAAAACCACGGTTTTGTCAGCATACTGGTATAGTTTTTCGGATCGACATTTTTCATTTCGGGTAAGGGCTTAGGCTCTAACATTCTTTGGATTAAGAAGTTCGCCTGATATAAAGCTTCAGTTAATTCATTTAAAGTATGATGGTAAAATTGTACTTCACCTATATTTTCCCAATAATCAGTAATCAGTTTTTTCTCAAAATAATTTTCTAATTTATATAACATATAATCAGTGTACGGTGCATGAGTTGAAAAAACAAAAACCCCTTGATGCTTCAAAAGTTTTGAAAGTTGTGAAAACAGCTGATACCAATCTTTAATAAAATGGATCACAAGCGGTGCGATAATTATGTCAAAACGCTCTTGTCCTAAATGAATTAATGGTTCTTCCAAATCTACTACATACGCATGACATGAGGGGACTCGCTGCTGTGTTAAGTGCACCATGGTTTCACTGGCATCAACTGCTGTAACTACGGCACCCAATTTAGTGAGTTGTTCGGTATACCAGCCAGTCCCACAACCTAAATCTAAAACATTTAATCCTGCAATGTGTTCAGGTAATAGCGCCATTAAATTGGGGTGTTCATAATAAAGATGCATGGGTTTACTATCTACAATTTGAGCATAATTTTTAGCTACTTTATCAAATGCAAGCTTAGGGGATAAATCGGTCATAATTCCCTCTACTGTTATTATTATCTTGCCAGTGCAAACATTCAGCGATACCGCTGATTGCACAGTGCACGAATTCAAGCATTAATTCTTCTTACTTCTTTATCTAGTAAAGCATAATTTTGAATTTTTGCTGCTCAAGAGTGTACTTAACAAGATTCGTCACTGGTTTGATCGACATACATTATTCAGCGTAATAAAACACAAAGGAATACGATTCTGCGCTTACAGCGCAGAATCGGGAATCTAGAGGCTAGGGTAAACTTATGGAATAAGTGTGTGCAAAAACTTTCAAGCAAGAGTTGAGAGCACTTATGTAAATTAATCTAAATGAATTGTATATGAATACGAATTGAATCCATCATATTCTGTATTGAGATAGCGCAAACCACTACACGATGCATTCACAACGGGATGAAGCATCATTGGACCGTCTTTTATATCTAAAACACACCAATTGGCATTGTCATATGCGACCGTAACATGAGCAAAGCCACTACGACACTGATAGGAGTCACGGATGACAAAACTACGTTGTCCTATAATTTGCAAAATCACATCTTGGTCTGTATAACCACTGACGATGTGCACCTCAGGATGGGTATCATCGCTTAAACGAAAATAATCTTTATAAGCACAATAGGCAGCTTCAGCGTGTGCGTTCATGGTTAGAATACACGTTGCGGCAAGAACACTCCATTTAATCATTGGTAATCCCCTCTCTCATTTTTATAATCAAAATGATTATAAAGAATACCTATCAGGAGTACAATCACTCACCTACAAGTGGCATTCCCCCCTTTAAAGGCTGAGGCTTCGCGAACCAAATAAGGCCTATCAGAATCATAAAAATCCATGCGGATGCGCGAAAAATATCATTCGTAGCCAGCATAAATGCCTGATTAATTACATTAACATATAATACCCCGTAGGCTTTAAGACCGCTTATGCCTAAATCATGTAAGCGCGCAAGCGCGTCGTGAGTGAGCGGATTGAAATAATTAATTGATTCCACGAGATGGCTTTGATGTAATGCCTCACGATCATTCCATACCGTGATACTAATTGAGGTACCGAAACTTCCCCCCAGAATACGAAAGAAATTAGCCACACCCAAAGCGCTCGCCATTTTAGCATGAGGAATATTGGCTAAAACAATGGCAATAAGTGGGGTGAAAAAAAATGCCAAACCAATACCCTGGACAAATCGTGGTTCTATTAATTCAATGAAACCAACTTGGGTGTAAAAATTGGATTGCCAATACGAGGTTACAACAAAGACCACAAAACCCGCACTGACTATGAGTCGTAAATCAAAGCGGCTCATATAAATTCCAACAAAAGGAGTCAAAATAAAGGGTATGATACCCACTGGAGCCGCAGCTAACCCAGCCCACGTTGGGGTGTAACCCATTTGTGTTTGCAACCATAAGGGAAAAATTACGACATTGGAAAAATAAACAAAGAACCCGAGAGTTAGACAAATCACGCCTATCGTGTAAGTGCGATCAGCAAATAAATATAAATCAATGATGGGATCAGCTTGTGTTAAAAGCCAGACCACTAAAAAACTTAAACTAATAAGTGCCAAGATTCCTAGAATACGAATAGCATCTGAATGAAACCAATCGAGATCATGCCCTTTATCTAATAGTATTTGTAACGCGCCAATGCCAACCGTGAGCAATATTAATCCAATATAGTCAATCGGTAACTTAGCGGTACCGGTTTCACGCCCCGATAAAGTAATCATGGTAAAGATTACTGAAAATATACCCACCGGTACGTTGATGTAAAAGATCCAGGGCCAAGTATAATTATCAGTAATTATACCACCCATGATGGGACCAAATATTGGCGCCACCACCGCAGTCATGGCCCAGATTCCTGTGGCTAAACCTCTTTTTTCCGGAGGATAATTTGCTAATAAGATACTCTGAGATAGAGGAATCATGGGACCTGAAACAGCACCTTGAAGCACGCGAAAAAAAACCAGCATGGAAAGGTTTTGGGAAAGTCCGCATAAGATCGATGCTACCGTAAATAAGGCAGTTGACCAAAGAAACAACCGCACCTCACCAAAACGACGAGCGAGCCATCCGGTTAAGGGCAACATAATGGCTTGGCTTACAGCAAATGAGGGGATGACCCATGTCCCATTATCGGGACTAACACCCAAATCACCTGCGATAGTAGGGATGGCCACATTGGCAATGGAGGTATCTAAAACATTCATAAAAATAGCTAATGATAACGAAAAGGTCATCAGTGCCAGGCGCGTGCCGGTTAAGGGAGGCAATGGCGCACTCATATTAAGATACACTCTCAGCTTTTGAGCTCAGCTTGGGGAGCGTAACATTATCAGCATTGTCTCGTAATATTTGTGCAATTAAGGTATTTACTTCCGCCAACTGGTGCTCGTATACATCCGTTCCAAATTGATAAGAACTCGTTTTCGATTGCATCCTTTGGCCATCACGATTATGAGTATTTATGGTCACCCGCATTGATAACCCCAGCTGCAAAGGATTTTTATTGATTTCTTGAGGGTCAAGACGAATTCGCACAGGCAGTCTCTGGACTATTTTAATCCAGTTGCCGGTAGCATTTTGTGGTGGCAATAAAGAAAAGGCAGAACCAGTACCGGCATTTAATCCAGCAACTTTCCCGTGATAGGTAAGATCTGGGTATGCATCTACATATAAAGTAACCGGCTGATTTACGCGAATATGATTTAACGAGGATTCTTTATAATTCGCATCTACCCAAATATCATCCAAGGGAATAATCGCAAGCATTACTGTATTCATCGCGACCTGTTGCCCTGGCTGAATGGTTCTTTTAGCAATGTATCCATCAACCGGAGATAATATCTGCGTCCTCTTTAAATTTAAATAAGCAGTTTTAAGGTTGGCTTTAGCAGTTTCAACAAGCGGATGATGATAAAGATCAGCATTCTCTACTAGGGCGCGTGCAGCACTTAGTTGCTTTTGTGAGACACGATAATTTGCTTGCGCTGCATCCACAGCAGTCTGAATATGCTGCATCTCTTCGCGCGAAACAGCACGATTTCCTATTAATCCTTTACGACGCTTTAAGTCCAGCTCCGCTTTAAGGAGATTGGCTTGATCTAATATTAATTTTTGCTGTGCCTCGGCAACATTATCATAATACTGACGTACCTGTCTTACCGTTTGCGCTAAATCTGCTTTAGCACGCTGTAATGCTACTTGATAATCTGCCGAATCGAGCTTAATTAGAAGTTGCCCCTGCCTGACCCGTTGCGTGTCATCTGCATTAACTTCAATTACGGTGCCGTTTATCTGCGGCATAAGCTGGACCATGTTTCCAGTAACATAGGCATCATCGGTATATTCTTTAAACTGACCCCAGATGAGATAATAAATCAGCCATATTATCCCTAGAACCCCAAATAAACTACCAAGAACTATCATAGCCTTTTTACGCTTTTGTGCCGTTTTTAACGTAGCCTCTTCAGGGACTTCATTCATTTCGCTATCATGTTCCATTGTATTATTTGTCATATAAAACCTCACCACCTAAAGCAGCCAACAATGCTACTGCTGCCTGTTTTTCTTGCGTCTGTAATGTATAAAGCGTACTTTTTTGTTGTACTAAAACCTGCTTTAGTTCTAACACTTGCACATAATCTATGATTCCATGTTGGTAACGAGCATTGAATAAGCGATAATTACTTTGTGTTGTGTTCACTGCACGCTGCTGCTCCTCAATTTGCTGGCTCAGACTTGCAAGTGTAGCCATCTCATCAGCGACCTCTTGCAATGCTACCAGCAAAGTCTGGTTATATTGATTAACAGCGAGCTCAAAATTAGCCTGTTGCGTATTTAAATTAGCTCGGCGCTGACCGGCATCGAATAAAGGTAAATTGACCGCAGCTGTACCACCGGAGTTTTTTAAACTAAAATTAAAAAATCGTGCAAAATAGAATCCCTGCCAAGCTAAAATGCCTTTTAAATTAATATCGGGATAAAACTCGGTGCGCGCAACATTGATTTGATGAGCTGCGGCTTCAGCTAACGCCTGTGAGGCAAGTACATCGGGTCGATGCGCCAAAACATTGGTTGAAATATTTTCGGGTAATCGCAATTGTTGCGGAGAATAAGAAAAAGGTAAGGGCTCAATGTGTGTATTGAGCGGATTTTTGCCCAATAATACTGCAAGTTGATGACGTGACCGTTGTTCTTGACGACGGTACTCTTGGACGGATAGACGTGCACTCTGAGTATTGGAAATTGCTGTTTTAAGAGGAATATCTGACTCAATTCCCTGTTTTGCGCGATCCAGAACTATTCCTTCCAACTCGCGCAGAAGCTGCACATTTTCTGCAGCTAATTTTTGTTGAATACGATTATTTTGTAACGCAAAATAGACCTGAGCTATATTGGATTCAAGAATTAATTTAGTTTGTGCAACCTCCAGCCGGGCAGCTACTGCTTCGCTTAATCGCGTCGCAAAGATCTCACGATTTTTACCCCATAAATCCAACTCATAATTAAAATTCAATGCAACATCTGCAATCTTGGCCTGATTAAAAGCAAGGATGTTAAAAGGCTGCGGAACTGTGCCTTTAAAAGAAAAACGCTGTTTTTGCGCATAACTATTTAATGAAGCTGAGGGCCATAGATTTGAATATGCACCACGTGCGACAGCATTTGCCGCAACCATCCTGGCTTTTGCACTACCGATATCTGGAGCATCGCGCAGGGCGATACGTACAAGTTTCATCAGTTGTGGATCATGAAACCTTGCCAGGTGATCCTTTGGTAAATCCTGAGTATTATATACGTGGGATTCTGCTAATGATTGTTTATTCAATTGCGGAGTTTGACTATGTACCTCATGATGGAATTTGCAGCCACTAAGGATCGTGATACTTAATAAACTCCCAATAAAAAGGCAACGCAACGCATCTCTCAGATGATAAACCGGACATCGAATGTAACAATTTTAAAAAAAAAAATATAGAAGTCTTAAACGAAACGCCAAGAAAAAAGTTTCCGCTAAATGAACAGCCGCATTGATTGCTGCTATCTTAAACGAGCAAGATCAGGAAGATTCAATACCTTGATTCACACGATACAACATAAACCATTTTAACATTTAGTTAAATTTGCACTAAAATAAAATAATGACCCTTTTCATTAACTACAATAAGTGAGAGCAATCATGAACGCAAAAAAAATAATAATGGTTTGTCTAATGATATCAACAATCGGCTTGTTAAGTGCTTGTAGTACCGTTAAAGGGTTTGGTCGTGATGTTTCTAAAGCAGGTTCTGGAATACAACGCGCTGCCCAGTAGTTTAATTTTCAATCATCCTTTTATGCATCAGGAATTATTTTTCTGATGCATCCCACGCCTACGCCCCCTTTAAATTAATCGAATTAAACTGTTATAGTGTTCGCTTATTCGAATGACAGGGATCGTGTCTATGTGGATTGTATGGATTGCGCTTTCGCGACCTTACACCTTTATTGTACTTGCGCTGATGCTTCTCATCATTGGCCCTTTGGCAATCCTGCGCACGCCCACTGATATCTTCCCTGACATTAATATTCCTGTAGTCAGTGTCGTTTGGAATTATACGGGTTTACCGCCAGATGAGATGGCGAATCGTATCACCAGTATATTTGAACGTGCCGTAACCACTACCGTGAATGATATTGAGCATATCGAATCCGAATCGTTAATCGGGGTCAGTGTCATTAAGCTTTTTTTTCACCCCCAGACAAATATTGAAATCGCCTTAAGTCAAGTCACTGCCATCTCGCAAACTATTTTAAAAAATTTACCTCAAGGGGCTCTACCCCCGCTCATTCTAAACTATAAAGCATCAACCGTTCCGGTATTACAACTCGTTTTATCGAGTGCTACCATTCCCGAGCAGGAACTAAATGATTTGGGTAATAATTTTTTACGTACGCAACTAGCGACAGTGCAAGGGGCGTCAATACCTTACCCCTACGGGGGTAAAATACGCCAAGTCATGGTCGATTTAAACCCGCAAGCATTACAAAAATATGGAATTTCTCCGCAGCAAATCAATGCAACTATTGGTGAACAAAATTTGATAATCCCTGCCGGAACACAGAAAATCGGTGAATATGAATATATTGTCAAACTGAATGGCAGCCCCATGACCGTTGAGGAAATGAACATGCTGCCCATTAAAGCAACCCCTGCTGGTGTTCTTTATATTCGTGATGTCGCCCATGTCCGCGATGGCTTTGCTCCTCAAACTAACATCGTCCGCGTTGATGGCAAAAGAGCCGTGATGATGTCTATTCAAAAGAGTGGTAATGCCTCTACTTTAGATATTATCAATCGTATTAAGGCCTTGCTCCCTAAAGTTAAAGAAATACTACCTAAAGGATTGGATTTAACTAAATTTGCAGATCAATCGATTTTTGTTACCGCCGCAATTAAAGGGGTTATTGTTGAAGGAATCATTGCTGCAGCCCTCACTGGCTTAATGATTTTACTTTTTCTCGGGAGCCTGCGCAGTACATTTATCATTACCTTATCAATTCCTTTATCAATTATTGCCTCATTGACATTGCTCTCTGCACTCGGTGAAACCATCAATATCATGACACTAGGCGGAATGGCTCTGGCTGTAGGCATTTTGGTCGACGATGCAACAGTTGCTATTGAAAACATCAATTGGAATTTAGAGCAAGGTAAAGAAGTTGAGCAAGCAATCCTTGATGGTGCACAACAAATTGCAATTCCGGCTTTAGTTTCTACTTTATGCATCTGTATCGTTTTTGTGCCGATGTTTTTTCTAGGAGGTGTTGCACAATATTTATTTGTTCCCTTAGCAGAAGCAGTCATTTTTGCAATGTTGGCCTCCTATATTTTGTCGCGAACCTTAGTCGCCACTTTGGCCAAATATTTGTTACATAAACACGAGCATACCAAAAAATTAAATCCTCAAAATTATTTTCAACGAATACATGCGGGTTTTGAAAAAGCATTTACGCGATTGCGAGAACAGTACGTAGATTTATTACACTTAATCTTGAAACAAAATAGAGTGTTTATCCCCCTATTTTTAAGCGTTGTTTTTTTATCTTTGCTCATACTTGGGCCTTGGTTAGGAACCGATTTCTTCCCCAATGTTGACGCCGGTCAAATTAAGTTACATATCCGTGCACCGACTGGGACCCGTGTAGAAGATACCGCACGAATTGTGGATAATATTGATCAAACGATCAGACAGGTTATTCCAGCCCAGGAATTAGAAACGATTGTCGATAATATTGGCCTACCGGTAAGTGGTATTAATTTGTCGTATAGCAACTCTGCAGTAATAGGCCCTCAAGATGCAGATATTC
>ERZ778028.2328-NODE-2328-length-14258-cov-5.943674_pt1 | contig 14258 bp, 10 predicted proteins | sample MGYA00375758_ERZ778028 | MGnify/ENA primary metagenome ERZ778028 (study PRJEB29350, sample SAMN05389828) | bioreactor metagenome | isolation source: Thiocyanate bioreactor | place: South Africa: University of Cape Town | collected 2014-03-17 ... | reverse complement strand
GCGGTCGGCCTCGCGCTCCATGTCGCGCGAGAAGTTGAGCTGGTTCTGCACCGCCAGTGCCTGCCCGCCGATGGCCAGCGCCTGGGCAGCGTCGGGGTTTTTGCCCGCGGCCAGTGCGCCCAGGACCAGGGCACCCAGCACCAGGGGCGTCTGGCGGCCCTGCTGCGCAATGAGGCGTGCGATGTGGCGCTGGGTGATGTGGCTGAGCTCGTGCGCCAGCACGGAGGCGAGTTCGTCGCGGCTGGCCGTCACCCCGATCAGGCCCAGGTGCACGCCCAGGTAGCCGCCGGGCAGGGCAAAGGCATTGACCGTGCGGTCGCGGCCCAGCAGCACCTCCCAGGCGAAGCGCTCGTCCAGTTCGGGCGCCAGTTCGCCCTGCGCCCGCGCGGCCGCGCGCAGGGCATCCCAGAGCGTTTGCACGTATTCCAGGAGCACGGGGTCGTCGAGGTAGTCGGGGTCGCGGTAGAGCTGGCGTGCGATGCCATCGCCCAGGCGCCGTTCCTGGCCTGCGGCCAGCTCGCTGCCGTCACCGAGCATGGGCAGGCGGCTTTGCGCCGGGGCGGGCGTCGCATGCAGCGTGCAAAACGCTATGAGAATAAGAGCTGCCAGCGCTTGCCTGATAAGCGCAAAAGGCCTTTTTGGCCCCAAATCCAGTGCCGGCCCCGCGGGGCAGGCGCCCGTGGCCGGGCCGGAGTGCGAGTGTGTGCGCATGCCCGTATGATGCCCGGGTCTGCCAAAGTTTCCCGCGGCCTCGCCGCTTTGTCCGTCATGAATCCACTCACGCATTTCGACGCCCAGGGCCAGGCCCACATGGTCGACGTGGCTGCCAAGGCCGCCACCCACCGCAGAGCCGTGGCCAGCGGCCGCATCGAGATGCAGCCCGCCACGCTGGCGCTCATCGAGGCGGGCAACGCCAAAAAGGGCGATGTGCTGGGCATCGCGCGCATCGCCGGCATCCAGGCGGCGAAAAAGACCAGCGACCTCATTCCCCTGTGCCACCCCCTGGCGCTGACCCGTGTCGCTATTGAATTTGAAGCTGCTGGCGCCCGTCATCCGGGCGCTACAGGTATTTTTTGTACTGCAACCGTGGAGACCGTAGGCCCCACCGGCGTGGAGATGGAGGCACTCACCGCCGTGCAGGTGGCCCTGCTCACCATCTACGACATGTGCAAGGCCGTGGACCGCGGCATGTCCATCCACGATGTGCGCGTGCGGGAAAAGCACGGCGGCAAGTCGGGGAGCTACGTGGCGGGCTGACGCGGCCTGCCGTTCGTTTCCCGGCAGCGGCTGCTACCATGGCCCCACCACCCGGAGAGCGCCATGTCACTGCCCGCACCGCAGCCGCTGTTTGATGCCCAGGCCTACCTCGCCTGGGAGGCCGAGCAAAACACCAAGCACGAGTACCACGATGGCGAGGTGTTCGCCATGGCCGGTGCCTCGGATGCCCATGTGACTGTGGCTGGCAATGTCTTCGTGGCCTTGCGCAGCCACTTGCGCGGTAGCCCGTGCAGCGTGTTCATCTCCGACATGAAGCTGCATGTCGCGCAGGACAATGCTTTTTTCTATCCCGACGTCTTCGTCACCTGTGCCGAGAGCGACCGCGGGCAAAGCCACAGTAAAAGCGCGCCTGTGTTGATTGTGGAAGTGCTCTCGCCCGCCACCAGCGCCTTTGACCGTGGCGCCAAGTTTGCCGCCTACCGCAAGCTGCCCACGCTGCGCGAGTACGCACTCATCGACCCCGAGCGCATGGGTGTGGACCTGTTCCGCCGCGAGGGCGACAGCCAGCGCTGGGTGCTGCACCCCCTGGAGGCCGGGCAAGCGTTGGAATGGGCCAGCGTGGGCCTGGTGATGCCCATCGAAGCGTTGTACGAGGATGTGGCCCTCGTTTCCCCGGCCGCGGCGCGGCAGCACCCCTGAGCGTCAATCCCCCGCCAGCGTACCCAGGGGCTGGTTGGTGCGCGACCAGCGCGCAAAATCCGCCGGATAAGCCGCCCGGTAGCGCTGCAGGTGGAATGCAGCCTCTTCGTCCAGCCCCAGCAGCGTAGCGCTCTCGATCAGGCGCTCGATCACGCGCGGCTCCGGCGAATAGTGCAGCATGCGCAGCGCCAGCGCATGCACCTGCGGCGCCGTCTCCGGGGTGACCGGCGTGGTGGTCAGCTCGGCAAAGGCCATGGCATCCCGGAACACCCAACTGCCTTGCACCTGGGCCAGCGGGTCATCGCGCATGGACGCAATGCGCTGCGCTGCCGGCAGGTAGATCTGGCCCACACGGTGGTATTGCCAACCCAGCGCCGCCCACAGCGCCAGGCCCAGCATGCCCGCCAGCGCCCACAGCCCCAAGGGCATGTGCTGCACCATGTGCGCTGCCGCACGCGCTGCGCGCCCGCTCCACAGCAAGACCAGCGCCAGCACGGTGACGACCTGGAAGGGCCCGTACCACAGCGGAAACTCCAGCATGCTGTGCAGGCCCACCACGGCCAGAATGCCCCAGGCCCACTGGCGCACCGGGTCCGTTTCGGCCCAGGGCCTGGCGCGCCAGACCCACCAGGCCACCGCCGCGCATGCCAGAGCCGCCGCAGGCAAGCCCAGCTCCACGGCCAGGTGCAGGGGCAGGTTGTGGGCGTTGTCCAGCAGCACGCAAAAGCGTGTCCCCGGGAACAGGGTGATGTAGTGGGCATAGTCCAGCTCGCCCCAGCCCCAGCCCGTCCAGGGCCGCTGCAGGATCAGATGCCAGACATTCGCCCACAGCACGCGGCGGCTGGTGCAGCCCGGGGCCTCGCCGAACCGCTGGAACAGGCCCTCGGCCTGCACGCCCGTCCAGCGCAGCAGCAGGTCGGGCAACAGCCAGGCGGCCCAGGCGTACAGCAGCAGGCCCGCCAGCGCCAGCGCCAGCGGCAGCGCCCCCAGGGACTTGCGCCACCATGCCAGCAGCACCAGCAGCACCAGCCACTGGGCCAGCCCGGTGCGCGACGCCGTGGCCGCGCTGCCCACGACCAGCAAGGCCAGCGCCCAGGCCAGCAGCAGGCCCAGCCCCACCGCCAGCACCGAATGGCCCCGCGCGCCGTCCGGCCCAGTCCGGGGCACCTGCGCCACCAGCCACCACAGCGTCCACAGGCCCAGGCTCAGGAGCGACGCCTGCTGGTTGCGCTGGCGCAACTGGCCCATGGCCACGCCCGGTTGCGCGGGATGCAGCCAGCCCCACCAGCCATCGGTCTGGCCAAAGTACTGCAGCAGGCCTACGGCACTGCCCAGCAAAGCCGCCAGCAGCACACCCGCCGCGCATTGCCGCGCCAGCGTGCGCCGGTCCGGTGCATCGGGCCGCCGCACCTGCCACACCAGCAGCAACGCCAGCACCCCAGCGCACAGCCAGGCGCACATCAGCGGCCAGAAATTGGTGAGCGGTGGCAGTGTGAGTAGAAAAAGAAATGGCAGCGCCACCGCCAGGGTGACCAAGCAGAAGGTCAAAAAATGCATATGCCTTGCTGCCCCTTTTCAAGCTTAAGCAGGTAGGCTGCAAGCGGAACAGGCCAGCATGGGCCTGGTGTCGCCCGCCGAGCTGCTGAATAAAAATTTAGAGGTGCTCTGCACGAATCAAGCGGAGGGTATGCGCAGCGGATCGGGATGGGCTGCAAGGCGTAAAGCTAAGCAACACCCGTCGCTATTACGAGAATTTACAACGCGGGGGGCTGCCCGAGACTATAGATGCATACGGTGCGATGATTCATTCGTGCAGGGCAATTCGAGCGCTGGATAGCAAAGTCTTGTAATGTGAATCAATCAAATTTTTTTGCAGGGGATGAAAGGCATCCATCATTAAAAGCCATCTACATTGGCATATGCAACGATTCTCAATTCATTGTCTAGTAGCGCTATCCAATCTTTGGTCTTGCTGCTTGTAAAGGGTAGATAGTGCAGCTGTTGGACTGGAATACCAGCATTGGCAATTGCGGTTTCCAAAGCAGCAGCATCCTGTGGGCGTTTTTCCAGCAACTGGGTCGCAGGCCTCGCTCGGGCCTTGATCTCATCACTCGCACTGCTCCAGGGAAGCCACCAAGATGGACGCATGGACGGTGAAACCCCTGCCATTCCCATTTCCATGCTTTGCATGAACTCATCGTTGTTCAGCGCTTTGCGCGTATTGACTTTGATCATGCCTCCCCATGGCAACTGGCGCATACCAGCGGGCGCCTTTGCAAGGTCGTCAATCTGTACCTCGTTGGCGGTAACGATGACCAATCGATCAACTTCAAAAGCCAACACCACGGGGCGGGCAGCCCATAAGCTGTGCAACCCATAAAGCAGCGCGAGCAACTGAATTGCTCCCACTAGTGAAAAATCAGCCCAACGTTCGCGCGTTGACTTAAAGGGGCTTGCCAATAGCAGCGTAAGAATCGGTCCGCTGACAGTGTCCACGAAAAGCACCAGTAGAAAGATAGAGCTCACATCCTGCATCGTGTGCGTGGGCTCGGGGTACAGCAATGCAAAGACCCAGTATGCAGAGATCGCGGCTACTGCCGCTGATACGGCCAAATGCCTTATCGCAAACCGCAGGGCAAATTGAAGGCGAGAAGCAAGAGTTAAGCGAGGAAAGCTCAGCGGCATTCTGCTGGGGCCAGCTTTGGCGGAAGCGTAGCGATGGTAGTGAGAGCCGAAAATCCGAATATTTGTGCACGTGTCCCAGTACTCGCGCCCGCAGCGGAAGTACAAAGCCAGTCAAGCGTGCCCTTCGTGCTAGAGGATGCGAAGTAAGCTGATAACAGCAGCGCGGCCCCTGTACCAGGGCGAATTTGGAATTTGAAGACTCGGCGCCAAATTTTTACCGCTGGCGGCAGTGCTGGCATTGGCAGTGAATGTGACCAAAAAATCGCCTGTGACAGGATCCATAAGCGTCAATAGCACGTATTTGCTGTGGTTTTCCATCCCTGCCGTGCATATATTTTGCATGGCAGCGGTGTTTGCCAAGTCGGCAGTTCCAGCAAGTCCACTGGCTCCAACTTCACTTCTGCAGCCAGAGAAAGACTTTTTGTGATGAATGCGCGGGCAGGATAGTCTTGGTAGGCAGGCAAAGCAACCGCTACCAAGATGCTATGACCACAACCAAAATCATCAACTCGATTAGCGCAAACCCTTCAACCCTTGCTCTTTGTATCATGGCGCACCTCGAATAAAAAAGGGGGCAAGCCCCCTTTTATGGACAAGTTCTGTCGGATTGTGATCAACGGCACTCGGCAGGTGCAAACTTGGCAGGCAACGTGCCAGGAGTCGTGCCGGTCATTGTGCGCGCAGTTGCGGCGGCTTGAGTTACGGAGGCACAGGCCCAGTCCACGGCTCCAGTGTTGCCAGCAGTAATGGCGGCAGCCAGTTGCTGAAAGGTGGTGGCATTGGTTTTGATGAACGGCCTCAAGCGGAGTGTAGCACCAGCGGGAATTGCACCAACAGTTGCGTTGTTGTACGCGATAGTGATTTCACCTGTGCCAGCAGCAATCCGCACGGAAGTAACGTATTTAGAGGTGGCACCGGTGTTGCCCTGCTGTGCATTCCAGGTGGTTGCAGCCACAGTCAGATCGTTCAAAGTGGCTACTTCGTTCACCATGGCCTTAGCGCCAGACGCCAGGGTCAGCCCTTCCACCACGCGGGTGCGCACGGTGTAATCCTGATAAGCAGGCAGAGCCACAGCAGCCAGAATACCGATGATGGCCACCACGATCATCAGTTCGATCAGGGTAAAGCCTTGTTGCAGAGTACGCTTCATATATCACTCCTTGGAGAGTTAAGAGAGTCAATCGACGAAATTTGATAAGCAGGTATCGTGCCAGGCTGCCTTGGGCCTACCTCACATGCGGTACTTGCCTCGGCCCAGCGCGGCAATAGATTGAATGACATTTTTGTCGCGCAACATGCCAAACCTGTAGCTCCATGTGTGCGCGGGGCATCACACCTGCAGCACATCTCCCGCACTCAGCCACCGGATGTCATGCGGCGCATCAAAGCCATGCGGGGTGATGGCATCGAACTCCCGGACCTCCTGCATGATCAGTTCCGTCTCCGACGGTTTGGTGTGCGCGATGTAGATGGGGCAGGCGCGTGCCGGGCTCAATTGGGCCAGTTCGCGGGCCAGGGTTTCGGGGGCCAGGTGCTGGGCGCGGCGGGCCAGGGCGCTTTCGCGGTTGCTGAAGGCGGTTTCGATCACCAGCGCAGACAAGGGCAGTTGGTTCACGCGCTGCCAGAATTCCGGGCAGCCGCCGGTGTCGCCGCTGAAGGCCCACCAGCCACGGCTGCCTTGCAGCGCGTAACCCACGGCAGGCACGGTGTGCCGGGCGGGCAGCACTTCGATGGTGGTGCCTGCCACCCGCAGGATCTCCCCGGCGCGCAGCGGCGCGTAGCGCACAAAGGGCTGCGCCTGGCTGGGTATGCGCCCGAAGTCGGGCCAGATGACGCCGTTGAACACATGCTGCTGCAATGCTGCGATGGTCTCGGGCAGGGCGTGCACGCACAGCGGCTGGTGACGCAACGCCGCCACGGCGTCGAGCATCAGCGGCAGGGCGGCGATGTGGTCCAGGTGCGAGTGCGTGAGGAAGACGTCGTCGATGGCCTGCATTTCCTCCAGCGTGAGGTCGCCCACCCCGGTACCCGCGTCGATGAGGATATGCCCATCGACGAGGAAGGAGGTGGTGCGGCATTCCCGGGCAATGGCGCCCGAGCAGCCGAGCACGCGCACTTGCATGGTGGTGAGGGCCTTGTGTCTCGGTTATTTGGTGTCGAACTGGGTGGCGGCGTCCCAGCCAGGGTCGTAGGGTAACACCCTGCGCTCCTGGATGCGCTGGGCGTAGAAGCTGCGCAGTCCGTCCCACCCGGGGCCGGTGGGCAGCAGGAGCCAGAGTGCGTCGCAGCGCAGCCAGTCCTGCGCGCGGAACGCGGCCAGCCAGCTGTGCCAGCGCTCCAGGGCCTCGTGCTCCGCCGCGCCGATGGCGTCTCGCGGCCCCAGGGGGCGGTAGATGGCCACGGCCTGCCCCTTGCCCTTGACGCGCACGCGGTCGAGCTCCTGCCAGACGAAGCCGGGGGCCTGCGCGCGCGTGCTTTCGCTGGCCACGATTTCCACGCCGTAGGCCTTGCACAGACCCTCCAGGCGCGAGCCCAGGTTCACCGCATCGCCGATGACGGTGTAGCTGCGGCGCACGTCCGAGCCCATGTCGCCCACGCACATGGGGCCGGTGTTCAGGCCCACGCCCACGCCGATGGCGGGCAGGCCGCGTGCGGCGTGCTCGGCGTTGACGGTGTGCACGGCCTGCACCATGTCCAGTGCGGCCTGTACGGCCAGGGGGGCATGCTGGGGCTCGGCCACGGGCGCGCCCCAGAAGGCCATGACACAGTCGCCCATGTATTTGTCGATGGTGCCGCGCTGGCGCCGGATGACTTCGGTAAGCCGGCTGAACAGGGTGTTGAGCAAGGCCTGCAGCGCCACGGGCTCCATGCGTTCGGACAGGGTGGTGAAGCCGCGGATGTCGCAGAACATGACCGTGAGTTCGCGCATGGCGGCCTGCATGCTGTAGCGCTCGGGTTCGCGCACCATCTCGTCCACCAGCTCGGGGGGCACATAGGTGCCGAACAATTGGGCCAGGCCGCGCTTGGTGCGGCTCTCGACGAAGTAGCCCCAGCTCATGTGCAGCGCAAACGCCAGCAGCACCATGGTCAGCGCCGTGGCCAGCGGAAACACCAGGCCATGCGCCAGGTACAGCCACAGGTGCAGTCCCGTGAGCAGGCCCAGGGCTGCGGCGCACAGCGCCAGGGCACTGCCCGCGCCCAGCCAGGGCAGCCACAGGCCCAGCAGCAGTCCGGTCAGGCCGATCTGGACGATGTCGTAGCCCAGGGCATAGTCGGGTTGCACCAGGCCTTGGCCGTCCAGGAAGCGGGCAATGAGGTTGGCATGCGCCTCCACGCCAGGGTAGGCACCGCCCACGGGTGTGGCGCGCAGGTCCTGCAGTCCGGGTGCGGTGGAGCCGACGAGCACCACCTTGTCCTGCAGGCTGCCGGCGGGCAGGCGGCCCAGCAGCACGTCCGCGGCCGAGAGGTAGGCGAACGACCCGCCGCGCGGTCCGCCCGGGCCGCGGTAGGGTACGAGCACGGCCAGCTTGTCGTCCGTGGGCAGCAGCAGGCTGCGGCCGTCCTGCTGCAGCTCCACCCCCAGGGCGGTGGTGTTGCCCGCCTGAATGCCTGCAGGCAGGCTGGGGCGCACGGCAGGCAGGCCCAGCAGGGTGCGGAACACCGCCAGCGCCAGCGATTCGTAGTACTGGCCTTGGTACTGGGCCAGCAGCGGCAGGGAGCGCACCACGCCGTCCTCGTCCGCTATGGCGTTGAAGAAGCCTGCCACGGGAGCCGCGTGGGCCAGCAAGGGGATGTTGCTGCCGTAGCCGCTCCAGGTGGTGGATGCGAGCCGTCGCCCCTGGAGCATGTGCTCCGTCACCACGGGGGCGGGCAACTGGCCGCGTGCGCCGCCGTCGCGGTCGCTGGTGAAGTAGTAGCCCAGCACCACGTTCTGGCCCTGCAGCGCCTGGGCAAAGCGCTGGTCGAAGTCCAGCTCTGGCGCCAACTGCTGCAGCGCTTGCGCGTAACCCGGCGCCTGGCGCAGCGGGCCCTGGGCCAGGCGCTGGAGGTGCTCCAGGCCGGAGCTGCCATCGGGCTCGGAGAACACCACGTCGAAGCCGATGACGGCAGCCTGCTGGCGCTGCAGCAACTCCTGCGTGAGGCGCTCCAGCTTGTCGCGGCCCCAGGGCCAGTGGCCGATTTCCTCGAGGCTGCGCTCGTCGAGGTCCACGATCACGATGCGGTCATCCAGCGTGCGCGGCATGGTGGCGCGCAGGCGTGCGTCGTAGATGATCTGGTCGAAGCGCTCGAGCACCGGCAGGCGCCAGGCTCCGGTCGCGTGCAGCAGGCCCAGCAGCAGCGGCAGGCAGGCCACCAGCAGGCGCAGCCCGCGGCGGCGCAGCGCGCGCCGCCAGCCGGAGAGCTTGCCCGCAGGCGCCGACGTTTCCATGGCCTGGCCGGGCCTGTGGGGCGCGGCTTCAGTGCTGGATGAACTGCATCTCGGTGCCGGCCAGCTCGATCCGGTCGCCGTTGTGCAGCGGCACGGGGTCGCCGCCGATGCGCTGGCCGTTGTGCAGCGGCATGTCAGGCCCTTCGACATGGGCGAGCACGAAGCCATGGTGCCGGCGCGTGATCGAGGCCACGGCCAGCCCGGGCTTGCCAATGGTCGTGACTACCTTGGTCAGGGCCACCTCGCGTCCGGCAGCGGCCCCCGTGACCACCTTGATGACCCCTTGGGGCACCGCGGCCGGGGTCGCGCCGGCTGCGGCCGCCGGGGCCGGGCGCGGCATGGCCGGGGGCAGCACCATGCCGGGCTTGAAGACCATGGTCTTCTCGAAGCCGCCGCCTTCTTCCTCGCCGTGGAAGCGGATCTTGTACTTGCCCACTTCGATGGTGTCGCCGTTGCGCAGGGCCTGGCGCTTGATGGCCTTGCCGTTGACGTAGGTGCCGTTGGTGCTGCCCAGGTCCTCGGCCTCGACCTCGTCGCCCTGCTGGTGGAAGACGGCATGCTCGCCGCTCACGGCCAGGTTGTCGATGACGATGTCGTTGTAGGGCCTGCGCCCCAGCGTGGTGCGCTCCTTGGTGAGCTGCACCTCCTTGATGACGACGCCGTCGATCGAGACGATCATTTTGGCCATGGCCTGCTCCTGTATCTGTCTTGCGTATGGGTGAATGCGATGGGGTCGGGCTACGCCGCGCGCAGCAGGCGCGCCATGAAGCCGCGCCGGGCAGGAGGCTGTACGCCTGCCTGCACCAGCACGACCGCGATGTTGTCGCGCCCGCCATGGGCGTTGGCCGCTTCGATGAGCTGGTCCACCTTGGTCTCCAGCGGGACGGGAGCGGCGACGAGGGCCGTCAGCTCCCGGTGGTCCACCATCTCGCTCAGGCCGTCCGAGCACAGCAGGTAGATGTCCTGGGCTTCGACGCGGAATTCATTGATCTCGACGTGCACGCTGTCCTCCACGCCCAGGGCGCGGGTGACGAGGTTGCGGCAGCTCGAGAGTGCCGCCTGCTCGGGCGTGATGAGCCCGGCGTCGATCTGTTCCTGCAGCCAGGAGTGGTCGCGCGTGAGCTGGTCCAGCACGCCGGCGCGCAGCCGGTAGCAGCGCGAGTCGCCTATGTGGCCCAGCATGAGCCGGTGGCCCTGGAAGACGCACACCACCAGCGTGGTGCCCATGCCCGCATACTGCGGGTTGGATTGCGCGGCGCCCAGGATGGCCTGGTTGGCGTTGTCCACGCAGATTTCCATGGCGCGGCGCAGGTCCAGGGCCTTGAGGTTCTGCCCCGCCTGGGCGATCCAGCGTGCCAGTTCGCTCTGGATGAAGGTGGTGGCCATGCCGCTGGCCACCTCGCCCGCGTTGTAGCCGCCCATGCCGTCGGCCAGCACCGCCACCTGGGCCTGTGCGTCCACGCTGGCTGCATCTTCGTTGTTCGCGCGCACGCGGCCCGGGTCGGTGCGGGCGCAGAACTGGTAGCTGATGGAAGATTCGGTCATGGCACACCTGGCCCCGGGCCGGATGCAGGCGCCTGCGGCGGGGCCGCGCCCATCACGGTCGATTGGAAGTCCGGCATCTGGTGGTTGGAGGATTGGCTGCGCATATCATCATAGTCGAGCCCATGGTCTGCCGGCATGGCAGGAGGGGCCGGGTTGGCATCCGGGGTGGCGTACACGCCACGCAGCGCAGCGGCGAACTGGCGCCCCGTCTGGTGCCGCTCGCGCGGGTCCTTGCGCAACGCCTGCGCCACCACCTGCGCCAGCGCGGCCGGCAGCTCCGGGCGCAGGCTGCGCACGTCGGGCGCCGGGGTGTGGGCGATGTGCTGCATGAGCTCGCTCATGGAATGGCCGCGCAGCGGCAACTGGCCGGTCAGGAGCTGGAACAGCGTGACGCCCAGCGCGTAGAGGTCGCAGCGCCCGTCCACGCGCCGCCCGGCGAGCTGTTCGGGCGCCATGAAGCTGGGCGTGCCCAGCACCATGCCGGTGCGAGTCTTGCTGCTGTCGGTGATGCGCGCGATGCCGAAGTCCGTGACCTTGACCGTGTCGGACTGCGCGTCGTACATGATGTTGGCGGGCTTGATGTCGCGGTGCACCACGTTCTGCTGGTGTGCGTAGTCCAGCGCATCGGCCACGCGCGCGGCAATCGAGAGCACCTGCTCCACGGGCAGCAGTTGCCCGGGCGCCGTGGCGTGGGCCAGGTCCTGGCCCTTGAGCAGTTCCATGGCAATCCAGGCCAGGCCCAGGTCCTCGCCGGCGTCGTAGATGGTGACGATGTGCTGGTGCTGCAGGCGCCCGGCCGACTCGGCCTCGCGGAAGAAGCGCGTGCGCGCATCGAGCAGGGCGCTGCCCTCGAACTCCTGCCCCAGCGCCAGGGTCTTGATGGCCACCACGCGCCCGATCTTGGGGTCGCGCCCCTGGTAGACCACGCCCATGGCGCCGCGCCCGAGCTCTTTCTCGACCTGGTAGCGGCCCAGCACGGCGGGCAAGACCGCGCCGGGGGCGGCGGCGTCCAGGGGCTTGCTGGCCTGTGCAGCGATGTCGGCCAGGTGGCGCGCGCGCCGGCGGCGCTTGCGCGCCTCGCCGTGTTCGCGGTCCTGGCGCAGGATGTGGGTGTACACCTCCACCGCCTGGTCGTAGCGAAGCTTGTTTTCAAATTCCTGTGCCAGGTGCAGCAGATCGCCCAGCACCTGGGGGTTGCCGCGCACGCGGCGCAGGCGGGCAAACGCCATGTCGAGCTGGCCCTGGCCTTGCAGGGCCAGGCCCATCATGCGGTCGGCCTCGGGGTCGGATGCCGCACGCGCGGCAGGTGCGGGGCCGGCGGGCCGGCGCGGCAGCGCCTGCATGGCGCCGCCCAGCAGCAGCACGGCGGCGGGCAGGGTGAGCGGCAGCGCCCATCCGGCCGCCTGCATGGCGCCCCATTGCGCTGCCAGCAGGCCCAGGCCCAGGACCGCGGCCAGCGCGCTGCCCGCAGCGGCGCCCAGCGCGGGCAGGGCCAGGAGCAGCACCGCCATGGCGGCCAGGGTCAGCACCCACGGCAGCAGCGGCGCCCAGGCCGGGGTGGTCTGCACATGCCCCAGGCGGATGGCGGAGATTTGTTCGGCCAGCCATTGCACCGGGGCCAGCGACGCGCCGCCCGGCCGCAGCAGCGGGGCGTGCGTGCCGCTGGCGGTGGGCCCGATGACGGCGATCCGGTCCCGGAGCTGCGCTGCGGGCACCTGGCCGGCCAGCAGCGCATGCGCCGCGATCTGGGCGATGCCGCCCGTGTCTGCAGGCGCCGGATAGGGCTGCGGACGCAGCAGGGCGCCGGGCTGGGTGGGGATGCCGGTGCTGCCGATCTGCAACGCCTGGCCTGCGGTCCAGTGCAGGCCCGATGGGCCCAGATGCAGGCTGTGCGCGGCGGCCAGCAGCGCCAGCGAAGGCACCAGCGTGCCGTCGGCGGCGAGCAGCAACGGCGCTTCGCGCACCACGCCGCCGGGCGCCGGGGTGCCCAGCTGGCCCACGCCCGCGGCGGCGTTGCCCAGCACGTCAAGGGGCGCTGCCAGGTTCTGCGCCACGGGCACGCCGGCGGCAGCGCCCGCGGCGGCGCTGCGGTGCATGAAGGCGGGCAGTTGCAGGCGGGTGGTCGCGCCCGGGGGGGCGGGGTCCATGTGTGCCATGAGCAGCACATTGCCTGCACGCCGCAGGCTGGCGGCCAGGCGCTGGTCGGTGTCGAGGGTGGTCTCGGCCTCGGCCACGGTGCGCGCGATGGCGCCGCTCAGGGCTTGTGCGTCCGGCGGTGCACTGCCCAGCAGCGTGCGGATCTGGCGCAGGTAGGGCAGGCTGCGGTCGGCTTGCGCACCGTCGAGCGGCAGGGCCAGCACCGTGGTGCGCGTACCGGCGGCCGCCAGGCGGTCCACCAGCTGGGCCAGCACATCGCGGGGCCAGGGCCAGGCGCCGTGCCGCGCCAGGCTCTCGGCGTCGATGGCGATCAGGGTCAGCTCCGGCAGGGGCGCGCGGCGCGCGTGCGCGGCGGCCGCGTCCTGCAGGCGCTGGTCGAGCAGGCCGCCGCTGGCCAGGTGCAGCGCGGCGAGCAGCAGGGCCAGCAGCACGGGCCATGCCCCGTGCCGTAGCGCCTGCGGCCTGCTGGATACTGGTTTGCGTTCGCCCACGGCATGTGCCTCGGAGTTCCGGTGTGAGGATTTGCAAGCAATGAATGTGCCTGCAGTGGCGATTATCTGGCCGCCTGCGGCGGGCCAGCGGGATTGCACCCCCGGGTTTGCCCGCGGGGCCCCGGCGCCGCGCGCGGCCATGAAAAAAGCGCCTGGGGCCGGAGGCCGCAGGCGCTCGTGCGGTGCGCCCGCACCGCGCGCTCAGAGCAGGGACTTGAGCAGCTTGCCCATTTCGCTGGGGTTGCGCGTGACCTTGAAGCCGCACTCTTCCATGATGGCGAGTTTGGCATCGGCCGTGTCGGCGCCGCCCGAGATCAGCGCGCCGGCGTGGCCCATGCGCTTGCCGGGAGGGGCGGTCACGCCCGCGATGAAGCCGACGATGGGCTTCTTCATGTTCGCCTTGCACCACAGTGCGGCTTCGGCCTCGTCGGGGCCGCCGATTTCGCCGATCATGATGACGGCGTCGGTGTCCGGATCATCGTTGAAGGCCTTCATCACGTCGATGTGCTTGAGGCCGTTGATCGGGTCGCCGCCGATGCCCACGGCGCTGGACTGGCCCAGGCCGATTTCGGTGAGCTGCGCCACGGCTTCATAGGTGAGCGTGCCCGAGCGGGACACGACGCCGATGCGGCCCTTCCTGTGGATATGGCCGGGCATGATGCCGATCTTGATCTCGTCGGGCGTGATCAGGCCGGGGCAGTTGGGGCCCAGCAGCAGGGTCTTCTTGCCGCCGGCGGCTTCCTTGGCCTTCATCTTGTTGCGCACTTCGAGCATGTCGCGGATGGGAATGCCCTCGGTGATGCAGATGGCCAGATCCAGATCGGCCTCCACGGCCTCCCAGATGGCGGCTGCGGCACCTGCCGGGGGCACGTAGATCACCGAGACGGTGGCGCCGGTCTGGGCGGCGGCTTCCTTCACGGAGGCGTAGATCGGGATGTCGAAGATCTTCTCGCCCGCCTTCTTGGGGTTCACGCCGGCGACGAAGCAGTTCTTGCCGTTGGCGTATTCCTGGCACTTCTCGGTGTGGAACTGGC
>ERZ778028.2319-NODE-2319-length-14343-cov-4.985862_pt1 | contig 14343 bp, 12 predicted proteins | sample MGYA00375758_ERZ778028 | MGnify/ENA primary metagenome ERZ778028 (study PRJEB29350, sample SAMN05389828) | bioreactor metagenome | isolation source: Thiocyanate bioreactor | place: South Africa: University of Cape Town | collected 2014-03-17 ... | reverse complement strand
TGGAGCAGTCTGGTAGCTCGTCGGGCTCATAACCCGAAGGTCGTAGGTTCAAATCCTGCCCCCGCTACCAATTTTATAAGCCCCTTTTATGGGGTTTTTTATTACCCGGGAATAGCCTGCAATTGGCTCTGTTATTCAGCCTGCGAGTTTATGTTTACACAGGGTACATTAACATTGTACCACGTCAATTGGCTTGGGCGTATGCGCCCTTTTTTTGTTTATAATGCTATGATTCAAGACGAACTAGAACAATTATTAGAACCAACCCTTCAAGACATGGGCTATGTACTTTGGGGATGTGAATATCTTGCACAGGGCAAACACTCTCTTTTGCGAATTTATATCGATAAAGAAGAAGGAATTGATATTGATGATTGCCAACAAGTTAGTCATCAAGTAAGCGCTCTACTAGACGTTGAAGATCCCATACCGGGTAACTATAGTCTTGAGGTCTCTTCTCCTGGTATTCCTCGGCCATTATTTAAAAATTGGCAATTCGAGTTGTACGTGGGTCATGATGTCCAAATTAAAACGTTTAAACCTATTGCGGGAAAGCGTAAACTACAAGGCAGGATAATTTCTGTATCTTCGGATACTTTCGTACTAAATGTTCATGATGAAGTTCATGAGTTATTTTTTTCAAATGTTGTTAAAGCATATTTGGCAGATTAGAGGGGCGAACAATGAGCAAAGAATTGTTATTAGTTGCTGAGGCGCTATCGAATGAACGAGGCGTCAGTAAAGAGGTGATTATACTTGCTATCCAAGCCGCATTGGAGTCCGCAACTCGTAAAATCTTTGGTCTAGACATTGGTGTACGTATTAAGCTAGATCCTCGATCTGGAGAATACGAAACCTTTAGATACTGGGATGTCGTTGATGAATATGATTTAGAATTCCCTGAGCGCCAAATGACTCTTGAGCAGGCCAAAGAACGTAATCCTTCAATTCAGATTAATGAACGGATTGAAGAGCCTATGTCTTCTATCGAATTTGGTCGTATAGAAGCTCAGGCGGCCCGTCAAGTTATTATGCAGAAAGTTCGTGAAGCTGAGCGTGAATTAGTAATCGATCAATTCAGAAGTAAACTTGGTCAGCTTGTTTATGGGACAGTAAAAAAAGTTACCCGGGATAATATAATCATTGATTTAGGTGGTAAAGCAGAAGCTTTTTTACCTCGATCTGAAATGCTGCCCCATGAAATGTTCCGTACTAATGATCGTGTCAGGGCCTATCTATATGAGATTACCCCTCAGGCTCGGGGACCACAGCTTTTCGTAAGTAGAACACGAAATGAGATGCTAATTGAGCTTTTTCGTATCGAAGTACCAGAGATTGGTGAAAATGTAATTGATGTAAAAGCGGCTGCTCGTGATCCCGGAAATCGTGCAAAAATTGCTGTTAAAACTAATGACGGGCGTATTGATCCGGTCGGAGCCTGCGTAGGTATGAGAGGCGCCAGGGTACAAGCGGTTTCAAGTGAGCTCGGTGGAGAACGTGTTGATATTATTCTCTGGGATGATAATCCTGCACAACTCGTAATCAATGCAATGGCGCCTGCTGATATCTCATCCATCGTCGTTGATGAGGATACACACACCATGGACCTGGCTGTTGAAAAAGATCAGCTATCTCAAGCGATTGGAAGAAATGGTCAAAATGTCCGATTAGCAAGCCAGCTCACGGGCTGGACACTGAATGTAATGACTACTGACGAATTCGAAAACAAAAATCAGGAAGAATCAAGTAAAATTATCAAGCTATTTACAAACTCATTACAAATTGATGAAGAAATTGCATCATTACTCGTGGCGCATGGATTTTCAACGCTTGAAGAGGTTGCTTACGTACCTAAGGAAGAGTTACTTGCAATCGAAGAGTTCGATGAAGAAATAGTTGATGAGTTAAGAAATAGAGCGAACGATAATCTGTTAACCATGGCTTTGACTGGTGATAAAGCCGAAAAGGTTGAAGACTCATTATTAAATATGGAAGGCGTTACTGCGGAGTTAGCTGCCAAGTTTGCAGAACGCGGAATACACTCTATGGAAGATCTAGCTGAGCAATCTGTAGATGAGCTTCTGGAAATTGAAGGAATGACTGAAGAAAATGCAGGTGCTCTAATAATGAAGGCTAGAGAACCTTGGTTTTCCTGATTGATAAGTATATGATACTTCGCATAGTGCGAGATGATGAAATTAATAAATACAATGCAGCAGGTTGTAGCTAAATGCAACTGTGGCTGTACAAAGGGGACTAAAATATGGCGGATGTGACGGTTAAACAATTAGCTCAAGTGGTCGGTATTCCGGTTGAACGCTTATTGAACCAGTTACAGGAAGCAGGATTGTCATTTACTGATGATCAACAAACTGTGAATGAAGAGCAAAAGCGTATACTACTGAACCATTTAAAAGGAAGTACGATACGTGATAACCAAATTTCTCCTGACCGAATTACTTTGAAGCGAAAAAGTCTCTCTCAAGTAACTGTAGGACATGACACTCATACCGGCAAAACGGTAAGTGTTGAAGTTAGAAAGAAAAAAATCTTTGTTAAACGCAGCACACTGGTTGAAACTGCTGAATCTGATGACACGCAGGTTATCGAGGAAACAAATAACGATGAATTGTTTAATCATGTTACTCCTCAGGCTGACGAAAATCTAAGTCCGAAAGAGGAAATCCTTGATGAAGAAGTTAACCAACAAGAGCTAAGTAGTTCTGATGAGGTTACGACTGAAGAGCAAAGCAATAATGAAGAAAAAATTGAGATTGATAATTTATCAGCGATAGAAGAAGCTTCTGCTCCTGCTATTAAAGTTAAAGAAGAGAAAGTTGAACGTGTAGTTAAAAAGAAGCATACAGAGCAGGCACCTGAGGCTGACTCCGATTATAAAAAAGGTAAGAAAAAGCAAAAATATCAAACTACCTTTGAACGAGATGAAGAAGAACAAGAGGCTGCACGTCGTGGTGGACGTAATAAATTTAAAAAGCGTAAAGGAAACGAAAAATCAGATAAATATAGAGAAGCTGAAGAGAGACTTACGCATGGTTTTGCTTTACCAACCGCACCCGTGATCCGCGAAGTAATTATTCCTGAGACAATTACCGTTGCAGAATTAGCTAAACGAATGTCTGTTAAAGCGGCCGAAGTGATTAAGGTAATGATGACTTTGGGAGCGATGGCGACAATTAACCAGGTTATCGACCAAGAAACTGCTGTTATTGTTGTTGAAGAAATGGGTCATAGACCACATGTTATTAAAGAAGATGCTGTAGAACTTAATCTTGATGAAGCTTTATCTAAAGGTAGCCACACTGAAACACGTGCACCTGTAGTCACGATTATGGGACATGTGGATCACGGTAAAACCTCTTTATTAGACTATATTCGCCGTACTAAAGTCGCCTCGGGAGAGGCCGGTGGGATTACCCAGCATATAGGGGCATACCACGTAAGTACCCCTAAAGGCGAGGTTACTTTTTTAGATACACCTGGACACGCGGCATTTACTGCTATGCGTGCTCGTGGTGCACAAGTAACGGATATTGTTATCCTTATTGTAGCCGCAGATGATGGTGTTAAACCACAAACTATCGAAGCGATTCAACATGCTAAAGCGGCGAAAGTTCCCATGATTGTAGCGATCAACAAGATTGATAAAGCAGATGCTGATCCTGAACGAGTTATGAACGAACTTACACAGTACGAAGTCATCCCGGAAAATTGGGGTGGTGATACCATGTTTGTGAATATATCAGCTAAGTCAGGATTGGGAATAGATGAACTTCTAGATGCAATTTTATTACAAGCAGAGGTATTAGAATTAACCGCTGTAGTTGATGGCGCAGCTAAAGGCGTCGTCATCGAATCAAGATTAGATAAAGGACGAGGACCAGTTGCGACGGTACTCGTTCAAAGTGGCACGTTACATAAGGGTGATATTATTCTGGCCGGTTTCCAATATGGTCGTGTGCGTGCATTAATCGCGGATAATGGCTCAATGGTAGATAGTGCTGGCCCATCGATCCCAGTTGAAGTACTTGGTTTATCTGCGATTCCTCATGCTGGCGATGAAGCGGTAGTCGTTCCTGATGAAAAGAAAGCTCGAGAGGTAGCATTATTTCGTCAGGGTAAATTCCGCGATGTTAAGTTAGCACGTAGACAAAAATCAACCTTGGAAGGCATCATGGAAAATATGACTGCTGCAGAATCCAAGATGCTCAATATAGTATTAAAAGCAGATGTACAGGGTTCTGTAGAAGCTATTGCTGATGCTTTAGTAAAACTATCAAATGATGAGGTCAAGGTCGCTGTTATTTCAAGTGGTGTTGGTGGTATTACTGAATCTGACGTTCACTTGGCAATTGCTTCAAATGCACTTCTAATCGGCTTTAATGTGAGAGCAGACTCGACCGCTAAACGCTTGGCTGAACAAGAATCAGTCTCTCTACATTATTATAGTGTTATCTATGATATCGTGGATCAGATTAAAGGCGCACTAACAGGTATGCTTGCACCACAATTTAAAGAAGAAATTGTGGGTATCGCTGAAGTCCGTGATGTATTCCGCTCACCAAAAATTGGTGCTATTGCTGGTTGTATGGTTGTTGAAGGCGTGTTAAAAAGAAATAATCCGATACGTGTCTTGCGTTCGAACGTTGTTATATATGAGGGAACTCTCGAATCTTTACGACGATTCAAAGATGATGTTCTCGAGGTGAGACAGGGTTTTGAATGTGGTATCGGGGTGAAAAATTACAATGACGTTAAGCCTGGTGATTTGATTGAAGTATACGAGACCGTTGAAATTAAACGTGATTTATAATTATGGCTCAAAATTTTAAAAGAACAGATCGAATTGCTGCGACTATTCAGCGAAAGTTAGCAGAGATTATACCTAAAGAAATCAAAGACCCTCGATTAGGGACTATGGTTTCAATCTCTGCAGTAAAAGTAACCGCTGATTTGGGACATGCTAAAATTTACTTTACGACGCTTGCTGACCCCACGTTAACCGCCTCAATTTTAAATGGTGCAGCAGGATATTTGCGAACGGCTTTAGCGCGTACTATTACGTTTAGAACGGTTCCTCAATTAAGATTTGTTTATGATGAGTCAATCGAATATGCCAGCCGTTTAAATCACTTGATTAATCAGGTTAATCCCTCAGAGGATGATACGCATTCTGAGGACAATACAGAAGAGAATTGATGTGAGTGATTCTAACTGTCCTCATGGTTTATTATTACTTAATAAACCTCAAGGGATGACTTCAAATAAAGCATTATTAATCACTAAAAAGCTGTTTGCAGTTAAAAAAGCGGGTCATACTGGAAGTTTGGATCCTCTTGCCACAGGAATGTTACCTATCTGCCTTGGTGAAGCAACCAAGGTCAGTCAATTTTTATTAGATGCCAATAAATGTTATCATGCCAAAGCCATTTTAGGTGTTAAAACGGACTCCGCCGATCGCTTGGGGAAAGTTACGTCTTATAATAAAAGTTTTCGCATCAAAGAAAGTGATTTTATAAATATATTATCCCTTTATCGCGGTTCAATTTCTCAAATTCCTTCAATGTTTTCTGCATTAAAACATAAAGGGCTTCCTTTATATAAGTTAGCACGTAAAGGGATAGAGATTGAGCGTGAGACACGACAAGTGACTATCCATCAATTGCTTTTACACGAATTTGATGGTGCGCAATTTTCAATTACTGTGGAATGCAGTAAAGGTACATACATTCGCAATTTAGTTGAGGATATTGGCGCAAGCTTGGGCCTGGGAGCCCATTTAACTTTATTGCATCGCATTTATACTGCTGGTTTACAAGACTATCCTATGTATACTCTTGAGGAGTTACAAAAGATGACTTTTCAAGAGCGTTTGCAATGTATTATACCCATGGATAAATCGATTGAACATTTTCCACAAATGATGCTTTCTAGCCATGAAACAAATGCTATCAGGCAAGGGAAGTCACTTTTAAGAGAAAATTTTCTAACCGATGCCGAGAATGTTCGCTTATATAATGAGCAACAACAATTTATTGGTTTAGGTACCTTTGACGTTCAGGGCGTGTTAAAAGCGAAGCGGTTGTTAGCTTATTCAAATTAATTTTTATATTTTTTTTGAAAAAAATGCACAAAATATTTTACAAGACTTGTGTCATTTGATATGCCTTGGTAGAATGATCGCCTTTAACGAATACTAAGTAGTTCCGGGAGTGAAGAATGTCGCTAAGTAGCGCAGATAAAGCAGCAATTGTAAATGAGTTCAAGCGTGATGACAAAGATACAGGTTCACCTGAAGTTCAGGTTTCTTTAATTACTAGCCGTATTAAATACTTAACTGAACACTTTAAAGAGCATAAAAAAGATTTTCACTCACGTCGTGGATTACAGCATTTAGTTAACAAGCGCCGTAAGTTATTAAAGTATTTAAAGACTAAAGACTATGCTCGTTATCAAACATTAATTCAAAAATTAGAATTGAGAGATTCTTATTGATCTTAGAATTACCTATCCCTAACGGTGGGATATCAACAAACCAGATTTAAATAAGGCGCTTCTTTGCGCCTTTTTTTCATTATAATGATTAGAGAGGAATAACTCGTGGCTAAGTATACAAAAGAGATAGCATTTGGTGACCACAAATTAATTTTAGAAACCGGTGAAGTTGCTCGCCAAGCTGACGGAGCAGTACTTGCTAGCATGGACGGCACCCAAGTATTAGTTACTGTTGTTAGTAAAAAAGAGGGTGGTGAAAATAATAGTTTTTTTCCATTGACTGTTAATTACCAAGAAAAATATTATGCAATTGGTAAAATTCCTGGTGGCTTTAACAAACGTGAAGGCCGTCCAAGTGATCATGAGACGTTAATCTCGCGATTAATCGATAGACCAATCCGTCCTTTATTCCCTGAATCATTCACAAATGAAGTACAGATTATTGCTACAGTTCTGTCCTATAATCCAGATGTATCTTCAGACATAATTGCCATGATTGGTGCGTCAGCAGCACTGGCAATTTCGGGTGTGCCTTTCGATGGCCCTATCGGTGCGGCTCGAGTAGGTTATAAAGATGGTGTTTATTTACTTAATCCTGGAAAAAAAGCTTTGGAGCACTCGCAACTTGATTTAGTCGTTGCGGGAACAAAAGATGCTATTTTAATGGTTGAGTCCGAGGCAAAAGAATTAAGTGAAGATGTTATGCGTGGCGCCATAATGTATGGGCATGACATGATGAAAAGTGTCATCAAAGCTATTGAGGAACTCGCTAAAGAAGCTGGCAAATCGCGTTGGAATTGGGTTGCTCCTGAGACCAATATTTCTCTGCAAACACGTATCGAAGAAATGATGGCTCAAGAAGTCTCTTCTGCCTACTTATTGAAAGATAAACAAGAGCGTTATCAGCGCCTTTCGGAACTTAGAGAACAGACTGTAAGTAGCTTAATTGCAGAAAATAATGAACTCAATCCGGAGAGCATTAATAACCTTTTTGGTGCGCTGGAGAGCAGAATTGTGCGCGAACGCATACTTGCAGGTGAGCCACGCATTGATGGACGTGATAATCGTACCGTTCGTCCTATCGCTATCCGTACAAAGTTCCTGGACAGAACCCACGGTTCATGTCTTTTCACACGTGGTGAAACGCAAGCAATTGCAGTAGCAACTTTAGGTAATGATCGTGATGCCCAAATGTTAGATGGCATTAATGGTGAAGCTAAAGACCGGTTTATGTTGCATTATAATTTCCCACCGTTTTCAGTAGGTGAGACGGGTATGGTCGGAAGTCCTAAACGACGTGAAATTGGGCATGGTCGTCTGGCTAAGAGAGCATTAATGGCCGTGCTTCCAAGTGTTAGTGAGTTCCCGTACGTGTTACGTGTTGTTTCTGAAATCACAGAATCAAACGGTTCTAGTTCTATGGCGACTGTTTGCGGTAGTAGTTTGGCTCTTATGGATGCTGGTGTTCCTCTTAAAGCTCCTGTGGCGGGTGTCGCTATGGGATTAATAAAAGAGGGTGATCGATTCGCTGTTTTAACCGATATTTTAGGTGATGAAGATCATCTGGGAGATATGGACTTTAAAGTAGCGGGTACGGAAAAAGGGATCACTGCTTTACAAATGGATATTAAGATAAGTGGTATTACCAATGAAATAATGGAGCAGGCATTAGAACAAGCTTTGGAAGGTCGCATGCACATTCTGAATGTCATGAACAATGCCCTTGCAGAACACCGAGATGAGTTATCACAACATGCTCCGAGAATTACAACGATGAAAGTTGCTGAAGATAAAATTCGCACCATTATCGGAAAAGGTGGGGCTACTATTAAGGGCTTAATTGAGAGCACTGGAGTATCCATTGATATTGATGATACAGGAGTAGTACAGCTCTTTTCTCCAGATTTAGTTGCTCTTGAAGAAGCTCAAAAGCAAATTAAAGCATTAATAGCTGAAGTTGAAGTAGGGCAAACTTACCAAGGAAAAGTAAGCAAGATTGTTGATTTCGGTGCATTCATTAATTTATTGCCAGGCAAAGACGGTTTATTACATATATCGCAAATTTGTGCTGCTCGTGATCAAAAAGTGGATCAGGTATTAAGTGAAGGTCAGGAGATTGAAGTTTTTGTTGCGGGTGTAGATAAACAAGGTAGGGTCAAACTCGAGTGGAAAGACAAGCCTCAGGCGGCAGTTCCCGTAGAGGAAGTTGCTGCTGCACCGGCTGAAATGGAGCCAACAACAGAAAAACATTCTGAGGAAGAGGAATAGAATGATATCACGAGCGCTTCTTTTTAGAGGCGCTCTGTTATTTTATTAACAAGTGTAAAAATCGATAAATTGACGCACTTTGGGTTGTAAATAACGATCGGGTTGATAATACAAAAAGACAGGTTGTACTTGTCGTTGGTATTCAGGAAGTATCTCTACTAAACGACCATCAGCGATCGCATCCGCAACGACATAATCATGTAAATTCACAATTCCCATACCCAGTAGAGCACATTGTTTCATTGCACCACTATCGTTCAACCATAAAATTGGTTTAATCTGTATAGAGCTTCCATCATTAAAATTAATTAAATCATTCGGATTCCTCATACTGTGCGTTATAAACTGATGTTTGGTTAGTTCTGTCGGTCCTTTAGGCGTCCCAAAGTTCATAAGATATTGTGGTGATGCGCACAGAATGTAACGAGTATCAGCAATTCTTTTGCGTACTAATCCGGGAGGTCCATCCATGGATATACCAAAGATGATATCAATTTGTTCATTAAGCATGTCTGGGAATCGCTCAGCTAGTTCGATTTTAACGTCCAATTCAGGATAATTAGATAGAAAATTGGATAACTTAGGTAAGAGGTAATTGAAAGCGAAATACCGATTGCTTGTAACGATTAAAGTACCAGTAACACGTTCCATGCTCAGATTTATCGCCTTTTCAGCTACTTGCAAATAATTTAATGCCTCTTGTGCCTTTTGGAAATAAAGCTTTCCAAGCTCCGTTAATTGAATATGGCGAGTTGTCCGTTGTAATAAAGTTGTATTTAAATTGCGCTCTAGCTGTTTAATATGTCGTGAAATGGCTGCAGTTGAACAATTTAATTTTTTAGCTGCGGCGGTAAAGCCTCCCTCATTAATAACCGCAATAAATGTCTCTATATGCGTTAATTTATTCATATTTTTGCAAAAAAAGTAATAATAGTTAACATTATTATCTATTGTTGACTCAAATTACAATAATTAAAATAAAGCATTACTACCGGAGATTTCTATGGAACAGCGTTTACCATTCATTACATTAATTTTAATGATTTCATTTGCTTCAGTTAATGCAGTCCTTTTTACCCCAGGGCTACCAAATATTGCTCAGTTCTTTGTTATAGATACCCTAACAGCTCAAAATACAATAACTGTGTATATGTTAGGCTATGCTTTAGGCCAACTTATTTATGGCCCTTTGGCCAATTGTTGGGGTAGAAAAGCCGCACTTTATATAGGAATTCTGATTCAAATTTTAAGTAGCATAGTCTGTATCAGTACGGGTTATTGGCATTATTATGCTTTATTTCCATGGGCGCGCTTTACTACAGCACTTGGCGCGGCAGTAGGTCTTAAAATGACTTATACATTAGTCAATGAAGTTTATACACCAAAAAAAGCCAGCCAAGTAATTTCCTATTTGATGCTCGCATTTGCGATTACTCCTGGATTAGGTATCGCTATAGGTGGTTACTTAAATGCTCATTGGGGATGGGTGAGTTGCTTCTATGCCACTGCTTTATATGGGGTGATTTTGCTTGTTTTAGTGACCAGATTACCAGAAACAAAAAAACAAGTAGATTCCGATTCATTGCATATAAGCAATTTATTGACAAAATATATGCAACAATTAAAAAACAGAACCTTAATGCTCTCCTCAATAATTATGGGCTTAGCGACCACCTATGTTTACCTTTTCGCGGCAGTTGCTCCATTTATAGCAATTGAGCTTTTGGATATGGGTAGCCAAAGTTATGGTATCGCTAATTGTATTCCTGCAATGGGGTTAATGTGCGGTTCCTTAGTAAATGCACGGTTAATCCAGAGAAATAGTTTATTAAAATCGATTATTATCGGTCTGTTAATAACAGCCTTAGGAAATTTGAGTCTTTATTTTGGACTGTTTTTTAGCGATAACCCTGCCATTTATCTCTTTGTATCTATGGCGATTGTCTACTTTGGGCTAAGCCTAATTCTCCCAAATGTATCGGTCATTGCCGTACAAAGTGCGGAAGATAAATCTTACGGTGCGGGGGTTATGAGTTTTCTTAATATGGGATTAGCAACTCTTTTGGTAGCTACATTTTCTAAAATGACGCTCTCATTGAGTCTATTGCCTTTGTGCTATATAGCGCTGACAGTGGGCATTCTGACCGTTTTAAGTGGATTATTAAAAAATACGCTTATCTTAAGGGTAATTAATAACTGAGTTTAATGAGAGCAGCTGTTCTAGCTGCTCTCATTAAAGGTGAATAAATGCTTGAGGACGATAACTTAATTTTTTGATTGAATTAACGTTAAAAATTCTGCACGGGAAGTTGGATTCAATCGTAAATCACCTAATAAAACTGAAGTTGACATAATAGAATTCTGTTTTTCGACCCCACGCATCATCATACATAAATGCCTCGCCTCAATGACAACACCTACACCTTGTGCTTGGGTTGCATCTTCGATGCAGTGTGCAATTTCCGATGTGAGCCGCTCTTGAATCTGTAAACGTCGTGCAAAGAGGTCGACAATCCGTGCAATTTTGGATAAACCTAGAACCTTGCCATTTGGAATATAACCCACATGGCATTTACCAAAAAAAGGTAGGAGGTGATGCTCACATAAGGAGTACAGTTCAATATCTTTTACAATAACAAGTTCACTCATTTCAGAGTCGAAGAGCGCATTGTTAATTATATCATGAATGTCTTCCTGGTACCCTTTAGTTAAATAGCGCATCGCATTGGCCGCCCGCTCGGGAGTATCGATCAAACCTTGCCGGTTTGGTTCTTCGCCAATTTCTAATAATATTTTTTTGTATAATTCGTGCATGTTTCGGTCCTAACCTGGAGGCCATGTCATTTGTCGACCGCCTAATAAATGTAGGTGAATATGATAAACAGTCTGTCCTCCGTTTGGATTAACGTTAAAAACGAGTCGATAACCATCCTCGGAAAATCCTTCTAATGCAGCGAGTTTTTGTGCTTGTAGAATCATTTTTCCCAGCACTAGCTGATCCGCCTCCACCGCATGGTTAACCGTAGCAATGTGTCGCTTTGGAATAATCAATAGGTGAGTAGGGGCTTGTGGACGGATATCATGAAAAGCCACCAGTTCATCATCTTCAAATACTTTATTTACTGATAATGAACCATTTGCAATGTTACAAAACAAGCATTCCATAGTTTTTCCTGTATTATCAAAATGAGATTAATCCCTTAAGGGTAAAAACATTAACTTCAATTTTCTAGTGATAAACCCTAAGTTCCTAAGACAGCATACAATTATACATTTGTTACGGATATAGCAACAGGTACTCTTTGCCTTTTAATGGGTTTTTTCGCATAATAGCCGCTTTTAAGGTGGATGTTGTTAATAGGCCTCCGCTTTTCCAATATTTGTATAATGATCATGATGAGGGTAAACCAATGAGCTTAATGAGGATTAAAACTGGACGGGATGTACCTAATGAGGTAAATGTTATTATCGAAATTCCCATGCATAGTGAGCCTGTTAAGTATGAAGTGGACAAGGAGTCCGGTGTTTTGTTCGTCGATAGATTTTTGGCTACCCCGATGTTTTATCCAGTAAATTATGGATATATTCCCAATACATTATCTGAGGATGGTGATCCAGTTGATGTTTTAGTGGTTACTCCTGTTCCTTTAATCAATGGCTCAGTCATTCGTTGTCGTGTTGTTGGTATGTTGAAGATGACGGATGAATCCGGAGTCGATGCCAAATTATTGGCGGTTCCTGTAACTAAGTTGACCAAAATTTATGAGGGAATTAAAAGCTATGAAGATTTGCCCGAGCATTTATTGAACTCCTTGGAACATTTCTTTTCTCATTATAAAGATTTAGAACCTGGAAAATGGGTAAAAGTTGAAGGCTGGGAAGGTATAAACGCTGCGCATGATGAAATTATGGCAAGTATCGCTCGATATAATAACGAGGCTTAGTGGGATCTACTGCGCGTGCATAGCGCAGTAACATTTAAAGTGAATATCGATTTATTTTATATCCTGTGTTAAGTTATTTTCTGGATTTTACTGTTTAAGGAAACAAGTGGATTTACATTTTTCAGGCTTGTTCTTGATATTAGTGGTGTTGGTATTCTTTGCTGCTTTCTTCTCCAGCGCTGAAATTGGCATGATGTCCTTAAATCGCTATAAATTAAAGCACTTGGTGAAAAAAAGAGACAAAAGAGCGTTGCGAGTAAATAAAATCCTTTCCCGACCAGATTTACTTCTCAGTGTGGTTCTTATCGGTAATACCCTTGCCAACATCGTTGCTTCCACAATAGCTACCCTTATAGGCCAAAAATTATATGGTGAGATGGGGGTTGCTATTGCAACCATCGTGCTCACCCTGATTATTTTAGTTTTTGCTGAGATGCTACCAAAAACATTTGCAGCAATTTACACTCAACAAGTTGCCTTTGCCGCATCTATTCCTTTAAATTTTTTTCTTAAATTCTTTGCGCCACTTGTATGGGCAACTACCAGGTTATCAAATAGCATATTACGTTTATTTGGTATATCACTCGATAAAGCTCAAAAAGAAGCATTAACGGGGGAAGAGCTCCGCTCCGTTGTTCATGAGGCAGGAGGACTTATGCCTGTTGAGCATAAAAGTATGCTCATCAGTTTATTGGACTTGGAGTCAGCTACAGTTGAAGACATCATGATTCCCAAAAGTGAGATTGTAGGAATTAATGTTGAGCAACCCTGGTTTAATTTATTAGAACAACTCGAAACAGCACAACATACGCGACTTCCTTTATATAAAGATAATATCGACCATGTTATTGGATTGATTCATGTACGAGATGTAATGAATTTAGCATTAGAAAATAATTTACACTTGGAAACTTTATTGGATAGTGCGGATACACCGTATTATATACCTGAGGGAACGCCGTTAAATATCCAAATACTCAACTTTCGTAAAATGAAAAAACGAAGTTCTTTTGTAGTGGATGAATACGGAGATATTTTAGGTCTTGTGACCATGGAAGATATATTAGAAGAAATTGTTGGCGAATTTACTACGGATATAGCGACCTTAAGTCGGGATATTATTCCTCAAGATGATGACTCATTAATTCTTGATGCGACTCTAACGCTACGCCACTTAAATCGGTTACTTGGTTGGCAGCTGCCGATGATTGGGCCAAAAACACTAAGTGGATTAATTGTCGAGTATCTGGGATACATTCCGCCCGCAGAATCCTGTCTGTCTATCGATAACTACCGTATTGAGATCTTAAAAGTTAGTGATAATACAGTAAAAAGCGTCAAAATTTTCAAAGAGAACAAAAAGCGGAAATAACCATTACTCAGTATTTTGACCTTATTGGTTTAATTAGGTGCATGTGGTATAATTTTCTCATGAAAAAAATTGCGATTTACATGATTTTAGCGACTCTCCTGAGTATCTTTTCATTTAAAGGGTCCTATCTACAGTCCGGAAAACCTTTTTATAATAAAGTCTATACTTCGTGTGCCAATAAAATTCCTCTTACCCTGACAGGTTGTCAACAGAATCAGCAAGCTCTGTTATCACAGAATGTACACG
>ERZ778028.2308-NODE-2308-length-14407-cov-10.295847_pt1 | contig 14407 bp, 7 predicted proteins | sample MGYA00375758_ERZ778028 | MGnify/ENA primary metagenome ERZ778028 (study PRJEB29350, sample SAMN05389828) | bioreactor metagenome | isolation source: Thiocyanate bioreactor | place: South Africa: University of Cape Town | collected 2014-03-17 ... | reverse complement strand
CTCAAGTTGAAGCTTACAAATTAGACGATGACACAGTTAGTCGAACATTCCCAGGATTTTTAATTATTAGGCTCCAGAGTAAAATCAATGGAGCCTAGTTGAATAAATAATTATATGTTATTAGATTATTCTTCTTGAGCGTCCTTTTTTTCTTCTTTAATTTCTATCAAATTAAAATTATTCATTTGCTTTTTAGGTTTATTTCCTAATTTTTGTATTACATTTCTTAAACTTATATTAGGTGATAAATCATCCTCATTTACATCTTTACGACATGATGGGCAAGTTGGATCTTGACTTAACCAACTAATGAGGGGGAGATGCTCAAAAGTATGCCCACATCTTGTGATAATAGGATCTTGGTATAATTCAAGAGTTATTGGACATATAAAATTATCGTTACCATTTACGTTATTAGTCTGCATTAGGAAATTAAATCGCTCTGTCATCTCTTCTAACTGTTTTCTTGTATCTTCTTTCATTTCGTTCTTTTGTGCTTCTAACTGTTTTCTTGTATCTTCTTTCATTTCGTTCTTTTGTGCTTCTAATTGTCTTCTTGTATCTTCTTTCATTTCTCTTTTTGCTTTTTTCATTTCTAATTTATTATCTAGGACGCTTTCTAATTGAGCTTTTTTGATTTCAGTATCGGTTGAAAAAGATTCAATATCTTTTCTTTGTGTATCCATACGACTTAAATTTGAAGAATTGGTTAATCTGTGTTGTACATAAATATTATCATTTTGTAATCTGTTAATCATATCTTTTCTTTCTCGAGATCCTGGCCAATGATCATGTCGTGTAGGGCTAAATATATTAAGTTTTTTTTCATCGTTATTTGATAAATTTTCCTTATAAATTTCCTTAATTTTTTTGACTTCTTTCGAAGGAACATTAATATTTTCTTCTATAAAATTATTTGAGACTAGCTCTACAAATTTAGGTTTTAAATCTTCTATCACGAGGTTAGCTAAATATTTAACTGCGTTCTTATTTCTTAATTGTTCCAAAGCTTTATATATATTCTCTAATAGGGTTCTTTTCTCTTGTATGAGAGCATGTTTATCTTTAGCTCGTTCTACGAAATCAGTATTAGTAATTTTTGCTTTTAAATTTACATTATTTACCTCTTCCAATTCTTGCGAGCTAAAAGCTTGAAAATTTGATGTCATAGATATTATTAAAACATAAATAATTGATCTAAAGTTCTTACTTTTTAAATTAATAATTTTTTTCATTTTCTTTTCCTTTTTGAAATATTTACAATAATAAATTGAAAATTCTCATTAAATTTATTTAAAGAATTTCTTTAAAGTAACTCTATTCATTTAAGAATTATTGAGTCATATGCTTCTGAGTTGCGCCAAATATAATCCATGGAATAAAACTTGAGAGACCTGCGGCAATATTGGGTCCACGCTTTTTTAATATATTATCGGCTCCTGGACAGCTTTTGTTGATAAAATACTTTGTAGTTGCTCCGGCAGTTAATCCTACAGCAAGACCACCTAAAACCCAGGGGGTATACATTTCCTGCGATTCAATATCAAAAGCATTACTAACTAGTAATCCGCAACCTGTACCGGCGAATCCCATATACCACATAAGACGATGATTACTTAGAAAGTCACTTACAGAATGAGTTAATTCTTTTAATTTATCTAAATAGCTACGTGTTATTGCGTAACCATTATCCCAATCATACTGTTCACTTAAATTCTCCAACCCTTCACTTACTCTATCTCTTGGTTTTGGGTTTATAGGTTGTCCTTCTTCGTCATTATGGCTTGCCCATAAAGGTGTAAACGCAAGTAGCCCAACAATTGTACTGTAAACTTTAATCGATTTAATAAAATTCCTAAACATTATTTATCCCCTTTTCATTTTTTTGGTATCTATTGACCCAGTTTAAAAATAGCTGTTCAATTTGTGACTTAAATTTTCTTTATTACCTTAATTTAATCACAATTTAACAGAGATGAACCTTACTTGACGGAAAACCGGAATAAGGTTCACGCAAAAAATATTTTCAGATTTAGGAAGACATAGATATCCGTAAAATATAAGGATATTTAGTTTTACAAGGCTAAAACATGAAAACGTCAAAGAAAATCAATGATTGCTGATCCAATTTTTTTCTTATAGATTTTTAATCTACGTAAAAAACACATAGATAAGAATTTAATGATCAGGTATTTTTTTAAATGGTGATAATAAATCTGGCTTTTTGGAGATAGTCTTTTTATGCAAAATAAACAAACGATTCTCTCAGAAGATTTTTACAAGCAACATCTATCAACTATAAATAATGTTCATTTTACACCACGTGAAATTGATGTGATTGCTTGCCTTTTAAGTGGAAGAAAAACAAGCAAAATAGCATTTTTTTTAGCAATTGATCCAAGAACTGTCGAAACCCATATTCGTAATATGATGGTTAAGCTTGAATGCAATACACGCGAAAGAATTATTGATTTTATAGAAATCTCTGGTAAAGCCCCTTTGTTGAGAAAATATTATTCTCTATTACGTAGTGACATCCTTTTTGAAAAAAGTTTGAAGGATATATCTAAGTTTCCTCGAGAAAAAGAAGTTAATTATATTTCTGTAATTGATAAGGAAAAAACCTCTCTTTTCAAGTATCTCAAATCTCATTTAAATCTTGCTGGTTTTTCAGTTTCAGATGCAATCCAAAAAAAGGAAGGAGATTTCGTACTTTATATTTTTCCTGAATCTTTATATAAAGAAGATGTTTCTCTCTTGCTTCAAAAAAAAGAATATAATGAAAAAAGCATTATTATCTTGTTGCAGGATAAAGAGAATTTTAAGGAACTTTTTCCAGAATTAAAAAAAGTAGAGGTTATTAATTTTGGAAAAGAAGCAAATTATTATTTTTCTTTTTTTCTTATTCTCAAAAAACTCATAAAAAATCCTGATATGGACAAAATAATTACGGAATTCAGGAGTAAATATAAAGCTATATCTCTTGAATTTGAACCTGAACAACTTCAAACTAATGAAAAAAGATATCAAAATAGAATTAAAATAAAGAATAAGTATGTATTAATCTTTCTTCTTATTATTGCAATTTTTGGGATTGCTTTATTAACATTCTTGTGTAATCAAAAAAATGATCATCTTACTTTTCGATCTGATTTAGCAATCCCTAAAAATATTGTTTGTTTAGAACGTCCTGAGCTTATGGAAAAAATTGATGTCCATTTAAAAAAACAAAATGGTATTCAAACTCTAGCACTCGTAGGTCTTGGAGGTTCAGGAAAAACAACACTTGCCCGTCAATACGCACAACAAGAAAAAGCAGATATAGTTTGGGAAATAAATTCTGAAACACTTATCAGTCTCAATGAATCCTTTAAAAATTTAGCTGAAGTCCTCGCAAAAACAAATGAAGATAGAAAATTATTAAGAGAAATAAATGAGATAAAAATTTTTGAAGAAAGAGAGAAAAAGTTAACTGAATTTGTAAGAAATCGACTCAAGCAACATTCGGGTTGGTTTTTAATCTATGATAATGTCGAGAATTTTGAACTAATTAAATTACATTTTCCTATAGATGCTCATACTTGGGGTGCAGGAAAAATTATACTAACAACTCGCAATGAAAATATCCAAAATAATAAGCAAATAAACGGTCTAATTGTAATAGGTGAATTAACATCGACTCAAAAGCTCGATCTCTTTATGAAGATTATGCAGCACGGAAAAGAGCATAAACTTTTAATGCAAGATAACAAAGAGCTTATTGAATTCCTGAAACAGCTTCCCCCTTTTCCATTAGATATTTCGACTGCCGCTAATTATCTCAAAACCGTTAATATTTCTTATGGACAGTATTTAGAAAGTCTAAAGCATCAAGATAAAGATTTTATGGCTGTTCAGGAGAATCTTCTTAAAGATGGAGGGGATTATCAAAAGACACGTTATGCCATTATTACGTTTTCTTTGGAACAACTTATAAAAAGTCATAAGGATTTTCCGGAGCTGTTGTTGCTTATTAGTTTGCTTGATTCTCAGGATATTCCTAGAGAGCTATTAGATAAATATAAAAACTCAAGCATTGTTGATAACTTCATTTATCATCTTAAAAAACATTCGCTTATCTCAACTTCTTTGTCAGAGTCTTTTTATTCTATCCATCGAAGTACCCAAGCTATTGCTTATTCTTATCTAAAAAAGTTGTTAGAACTTAATGGGGAAAACTTAAAATTAAAAAGGATCATATATGCTTTAGATGATTATGCTGACAAGTATATTGAACTTGAAGATTTCTCAAAAATACAAATTATAACTCGTCATCTTGAGAAAGTCTTAAGTCATTCAGATATATTAAATGATTTTTCTACAGGTCTTCTAGAAAGCAAATTGGGTAGTGCATATTACTTTGTCAACAGCGATCAATCTAAGAAAATTCTTAATAGTAGTTTAGATAAGTTGTGGCCCAAACTTATAGAAAAGATATCCTCTTCACATAGGATTAGGATTGCTCGTTCTTTAGTGCACGTAGGCGCTATTTATACAGAGTTAAGACTCTATAAAGAGGCAGAAGAATTATTTAAAAAAGCAAGCCATATTTATGGACAACCTGATATAAAAAATTATGCTGATTTATCTTGGGCCTTATCCTCCTTAGGTAATGTGGAAAGAAGACTTGGCAATTATGAAATAGCTAGAGATTATCTTGAGAAAAGCATTCAGCTTCATAAGCAATACGGGACAGATAAAAAACGCCTGGCTCGTACCTTAGCTTATTTAGGAAGTGTATATAGAGGACTTGGATTCTATCAAAAATCTGTCGACACTTTAGAAGAGAGTTTATCTATTTATAATGACAATTATCCCAATGATCATTTCAGAATTGGGTGGACTTTATTACGATTAGGTAATGTTTATAGTAATTTAGGAGAGTTTAAAAAAGCTAAACACTATTTTGAAAAAGGTCTTCTTATTTCTCAAAAATATTTCCCTACTGACCATGTAAGTATGGGGTTAACATTAACTTACTTAGGAATCTGTTATAGAGAACTAGGAGAGTATCACAAGGCTGCGGCTATTCTTGAGCAGAGCTTAAAAGTTAATCAGAAACATTTTGATCCTAACTACAGGAGAATGGGTTGGGTCTTATTTCACTTAGCTACAACTTATAAGGCATTAGGCAAAGATCAAGAAGCTCAAGAAATATATAATAAGGTTCTTAAAATTTATGCTAACTATTGTCATGAAGATAGTATTGAAGTGGCAAACATTCTGAGAAATATGGCGAAAATCTATCTAGACTTAAATTGTTTTAAGGAAGCTGAAGACCTCACTCAAAAATCACTAAAAATACTTGAGCCTCGCCAGCATGTAGATGCCTATAGATCGTATGAAATTCTTGGAGAGATTTACTTGAAGAAATTTTCTCAAATTAGGAATATAAAAAAAGAAAAGGAGATTAAATTTTTAAGAATAAAAGCAATGAATTATTTTAATCAAGCTTTACAAAGAATAAATCCTCATTTTTCTCAAAATTCAGCTCATATCGAAAGGCTAAAATCTAAGATTAAAAGCCTGCAGAAATAAGAAGTTTATTATTAAAAGAGGGGATTATAGAAGTGAAATTACGACATTTTGGAAGAAAGAGTAATCAAATAATACAAAATAGAATTTTTCAAGGTTCAAATATTTTTTTTCAAGTTTTCTCTCAATCTTTCTACTTTAATCTTGTTGTAAGTTGTTTATGTCTTGCTCAAGTCAACCTTTTATACGCTTCTGAACATTTAGAAAATCCAGGAAAAGATGTATCTTACTACTCTAGCAGTGTTTTAAATTCAAACACTCAATTTTATAAAGATGCTAACCATCCACTTACGCAAGTTTTTTGGAAACAAAGAGATATTTCGCGAAGGCTACAACAATTAAATCCAGAAATAGATCGAATAAAACAAGATATCCTTAACTATAAAACAAATTCTATAAAAATCACTGATGAACAAATGGAAAAATACAAAGAAATTTTAAAATGTAAATCTTGTGAAACAGATGTTGTTTTAGACTTAGATAAAATTCACATTGATGATCTATTTCCCCTCAATAATCTTGATAAACCTAATAGTGGATGGAGTAGTGGGACTGCAGTTATTATCATTAAAGATAATGGAAAAAACCTTATTGCCATAAAAAATTTTAAAAAAATAGAGGATGGAGTGAAAGAACTTTTCTATTCTCTAATCGCCTCAAAGATTAATCCCGCTCCTCATATGATTAAAATGGCACGCATCTATGATTGTGTCATTTGTCCACAAAATTCCTTAAGCATTATTATGGAGGCCGTCAATGAAACTAACATTCATAATTTGTTATCCACTCCTTCAGCAATTGATGCTGTAGGGGCTTGTGCTGAATACTTAGGGAGATTCCATGTTGAAAATTATCATAAATTAAATAAAAGCGATGATGGTAAAAAGCATCTACGTCACGTATCTCAGTCTTTTCATACGCTAACGCAAGATACATTAGAAGAGCAGGATGAAAAATTCAAATTATTATCATTAAGACCGAAGGAATATGTATTAGATGATCAAGTAATAAAATCAGATATGGTTGTTACTTTGTTAATAGAAAAAGATCAAGAAATATTTGAAAAATTAGTGAAAATTAGAAATAAATCTTTAAAAGAAAACACTGAAAATATTTTCAGATCATTATTAGAAAACACTTTAGAAAAACATCCTTATTTTTTAACCATAACTCATGGGGATGCTCACGCACATAATTTCTTTTATGATAGTTCTGATTTGGAACAAGATGGTGCTGATGTCCCAAAAGATTCTTATCAACGCGTTAGCATGATTGATTATGCAAGCATCATAAAAACTTATGGCAGCATAGGTGATCCTGCAGAAGATGTAGGGCGCTTCTTAGCCGCTTTGCGGAATTGGTGGGCTCTTGAAAATCAAGATGAACAAAAAGTAATCGATTTACAAAATAAATTTATAGATCGTTATTTTGAGACAATAAAGAGCAGTAAAATTATTGAAGGAGACAATCAAGAATATTTTCAACAAAGATTTCAGGAAAATGTTAGTTTTTATAAGCTACGCTATTACAGAACAATTTTTAATGTCAAAAAAGATAATGATCTAAAAAAAGATGAAGAGATAAAGAGAAAACTTTTAAAATCTTGGATTCAGGAAAATGTTCATCTAGAATCTTTTACGGAAGAAAAACCTAAACCAATTACAGAGCAAGGAAAAGAGCGCTTTTGGAAATCTATTGATGACAAGAATATTGTTCACTGGCTACCTGACAGATCTAATGAATTTATTGAAGCTACTGCTGAAGGAGAAGATGACAGTTACTTAACATCTTTATGGAGGAGACTTGAAAATACAGGCAATGTAACGCTTTCATCAACAGCTGCCATAGCGGGCATGGGTGGAATTGGAAAAACGTCACTAGCTTTAGAATACGCTTATGAAGCTCTTACAAGTAATGCTTATAATCTAATTTACTGGATACACAGCGGGAGTGAGCCTTCACTTATAAAGGCTTATAAAGAGATTTTGCTTAAGATTATTGATTCAACCCTATATAATTCTGTTAAGTATGGAGACGACAATTATATTATTAAATTAATTAAAGAGCATATTCCGAAAAGAGGGAAATGCCTCTTAATTTACGACAATGTTCCCGACTCAGAGTTTTTAAAAGATAAGACCCCAGAAAATACTCATATTTTAATGACCTCTCGTTGCAATCAAGGGTGGGAAAGCCAACCCCTTATACTGAACGTATTTTCTACAGAAGACTCTATCAGATACTTGCTTAAAATTACAGGTATTGAAAAAACTAATGCTAATAATGATATGATAGAAACTCTAAAAAAACTTGCAGAAGAACTTGGTTATTTTCCTCTCGCTCTTGCTCATGCAGCTCATTATATAAAGCTTGTAGGGGGAAATAATGTATTAGAAAAGCATTTTCAAGATTATCTTAATGCTTTTAAAAAAGAAGGCTTAGAAAATTTTGAAGAAAATAGAAATTTTCTTACTGAAGCTCAATCAAAAGTAACGCATGAAAACTTAATTGCTAAAACTTTTCGTATTTCAATGCAGTATGTATCCAGAATGGCTGCAAATCCTGAAATTATTTATAAAATTATGAGGTTCTGCGCTTACCTGAGCCCTGATGTTATCATGGAAGAAATTTTCGTAAAGCATTATAAGGATCAAAATAATAATTTGAGAAAGGTATTTGATCTACTCTATGATTTATCTTTGCTTAAAAAACTTAAAGATGATGCAACATTTTCTATTCATCGTCTTGTACAATTAGTTATTAGAGACGATGAAGAATCAAGACCCAATCCACAGTATCAAGAAATTTTTGAAGGTATTGCTCTCACATTAAGTGATTTTTTTGAAAGTAATACTCAAACTGAAGAGCAACTCACTAAATTGTTGAACAATTTACAACATATTATTCATCTTCTTGAAAATACTATACGGTTGGGAGTTTCTTCTTCTTCTCTTGAACACCTTCAATGGATTGGATGGCTTATAGAAAGTATAGAATCAGTTTCATTATATAGACAATATCAAGTGTCTTTAGAAAATTTAACAAGAAATCCTCAGTTTTTTCTAAGCCGTATCATGGAATCATCTTCTATCGACACATTCATTAGTGAAAACACTCAAAAAGCTCTCAAATTATTCCCTTCTCTTATGTCCGGCTCTATCTCTTCCAACAATATTGCTGAAAACCGTGAACATATGGAGAGTATTTTAGGAAAACTTATGGAAATTGTTGGAGTTCCAAGCAACAAATCAAAATATCTTGCAAAATCATTTATTCAAGAACGGCTTCTCTTTGATCCTTTGACAAGACATAAAAGTGTACCTGAACATATTATTGAAATGGTCAAACAAGGTCATTCTAGCCTTCAAACTGCCTTAGGCAACAATTACTTGCGTAATGCGGATATGGTAAATGCGTTTAAAAGATTTTCTTTAGCTGCTGAGGAAGGAAATACAGAAGCTCAATATAATCTTGCAGTTATGTATCATGAAGGTAAAGTTGTACCAAAGAATATAGGAAAAGCGATCTTCTGGTATACAAAAGCTGCTGATAAAGGACATCCCTATGCTCAATATAATCTTGGAGCAATATATGGTACAGAAGAAGAAGTCCAAGATTATGATCGTTCAATACATTACTTCAACCTCGCTGCAAAACAAGAATATACTCAAGCTCAATTAGCATTAGGTGGGATTTATCTTAAAAAGGGAAATTTTGATGAGGCAATTTTCTGGTATGAAAGAGCCATAGAAAACGGCAGCACTGACCCTGCAAATATGCTTGAATTGTTATATAAAGCAAAAGAAGAATTTTATAATTTTATCATAGATGCCGAGGAAGGAAACATAGAAGCTCAGTATCAACTTGGAGTAGCATATGAAGAAGGCAGAGCAACACCAAAAAACATAACTGAAGCCATTCGATGGTATGTTATAGCTGCTAAAAAAGGTCATCATAAAGCCAAAATAAAGCTGCAAAACATCTCGCAAAAAATTGTGGCTGCTTTTGGTGTTTCGGCAAAACTTTATGCCGATGAATGCTTTAAGAAAGGTGACAAGGATTTGGCAAAATATTTTATGGAAGAAGCCAGAAAAATCTTAAGCTCATCCAAAAATAATATTCAATTAAATCCAATCATGCAAAACTCTAATGAAAGTTTTTCTCAAAAACAACAGCTTTCACATTTTACAGAAAAACAAAATATTATTAAAGAAGGTGGCACTCAGCTCTCTTCCTCAATCCTTGCAAAGAAAGCTCAATTAAAAGATAAAAGCATCGACTTATTTATAATTGAAAAATTACCAGAAGTTAAACACTTAAATTTGTTTACATATCGAGGGTTCAAGATTCTTGCTCAACATATTCCAGCCATAAAAGAATTAAAGTACGTTAGCTTGCTATAAGGGAAGTTGTTTTTTTCGATTGATTTCTCGAAAGTTAGGGTCGGTTTTTTAAGTTTTATAAAATAAGCAAGGCCAGTAGAAAGAATATTCATGTTCTAGACTAAGCGGTGCCTTGTATGCTGCAAGTGTAGAATTGCTTCAAACGGTCTTTTGGCTTAGAGAATAAGAGGATAAATTGTTTTCAACATTTGAAGCATTTATTTAATCTAATAACGAGATAATGCAACAGGCACGGTTGTCTTTTTGTTCACTCTATATATAATTAGTATGTTTTTATTATAAAAAAGCAAGGTTAAATGCCATTAGAAAATATTGATTTATATTAGAAGGCAAAGGCGACATTTTTATATCAAACGGAAGAAAAAAGACATTTTCCGTATTCTTAAGCTGTACTGTTAATTAGCTTAGGGCAACCTAATCATGAAGACGCAAGATTAGAATCCACTATAAAGCTAATAAACGATAATTTTCAGTCGTGTGATGTGTCAGTATGTGACACTTTACAAAGGCATACTATACAAATGAGTGGGTTATCTTCGTCTGAAGAAAGCTTATACTAAATCCATGATAGAGGGAAAACAATGGGTAGAAAGAAATAAGAAACATTTAATGCTACTCAACATACCAAACGAAATTTTTTTTTGGGATAAATATCTTACAAGTTATGACTTTTTAGATTGCAAAGATAAAATTATTCATGCTTATCAAAATGATGAAATTTTTAAAAATGCAATGTACATGGGGTAGTTTGCGGGAAAGTGCAGGAATTAGGGTGTGGGGTTAAATTTGCGTACTTTTGAGATTGTGGATCGAGAACATCCGAGGAGGCTTACAATATCGCTGTAGCTTTTACCTACGTTCAAGAGTGCGGCAATATTTTCGTGTAATTTAGGATTAACAGAACGTCCTTTATATTTACCATCTGCTCTAGCTTTATCGATACCTTCTGACTGTCTGCGCCGCCGATCTACATAATCTTTGCGGGCAACGGCCGCTAGCATATCCAACATCATGCTGTTAATAGCGGCGAGCATGCGTTGGGTAAATTCATCGCTTTTGGTATTGATAAACTGATGAGAGGTTGGCAAATCAAGTGCCACTATAATAATACCTTTACCAGTAATCTGTGATTTTAAAAGCTCCCAGTCCTCACTATTGAGGCGGCTGATACGATCAACCTGTTCAACCATAAGGATATCACCCCGTTGTGCAATATCCAGTAAACGAAAGAGTTCAGGACGTTTCAATGTGGCCCCGCTTTCGTTTTCAATAAACCAGCCACAGATAACCTGATTAGCCTCAGCAATAAAAGATTCTAATGCTTGCTTTGCGCGCTTGGCATCTTGCTCTTTGGTGCTGGCTCGTAAATATCCATAAATTCTGTTCATTCAATACTATATATATGGTTTCCTAACACCAGTACAGTATAAATGGTATTTTGAATGATAAAACTATCTTTATTGCCGGTACGCTTGGAGTAAACCCTAAAAATAATTGAAAAGGAATGTAGTATGGCCCATCGTCAAATTTTAACAGAACGACAACGTAATGATTTGATGGCATTGCCAACAGACGATTCTTTAATGCTGACTTATTATATTTTAAGTGATGAAGATATCATCTATATCAAACAAAAGCGTGATAATCACAATCAACTAGGTTTTACTTTACAATTATGTGCATTGCGTTATCCAGGACGTTATCTAAATTCAGATGATATATTACCCAAACAAATGATTGATTTTATTGGTGCCCAGCTAGGATTATCTGAGGCACAACTTTTAAATTTTACTTATAAATCTGTTACCCGATATGAGCATTTAAGGGTCTTGCAGCAACATTATGGTTATCGTCCATTCCATCGCTTTGAAATCGAGTTTGTAAAATGGCTAACACAAGCAGCAATAGAGACACGTAATAACGCTGAGTTGGCAGTATTGTTTGTAGAAGAATGTAGGAGACGCAAAATTATCCTACCGAGTATTACAGTGATTGAGCGATTATGTGCTGATGCCCGCGTCGCAGCTGAGCGGAAGATTGTAGGGTGCATTGCTTCCCGGCTCGATGAACGGACGAAGAAGAATCTGCATGCGATGTTGGAAGAATCCTTTGGGAGGCGGTTGACAATATATGGCTGGCTAAAACGATTTGAAGTTGGGCATAATTCAGCAGATGTAAACCGGCTGCTGGAAAAGCTGGAATATCTTCAAAAGCTAGATATCCCGGAGTCTTTGTTAGATGATATTCCTGCACATCGGGTTATTTGGCTGCAACAGCAGGGTGAAGCATATTATGCTGATGGATTGCGTGATATTAAGGAGAAACGACAAATGGCGATTCTTGCCACTTGTGCTATCCAATGGAAATCTAAAATCATGGATGCAGTGCTGGAAACGCATGATCGGATTGTGGGAAAGGTTTATAGTGACTGCAAGCGTATACGCGATGACCAGTTAGTCGATCAGAAAAAACTGGTAAATGAAACCTTTATATCCTTTGTGAGCCTGGGTCAGAAGCTGTTAAAAGCTCATGCGAAAAATATGACTGTGATAGATGTAATTCAGGACACGGATGCATTGGAAACACTGATAATGACTGCCACGGCATTGACTAAAAAAATGGAGAGTGACCCTCTAGAGTTTGTGCTATTAGGCTATGGTAAATTCAGGCGATATACACAGCGTATGTTAGAGAACATCATATTTGAAGGGAATGAGGCAGCACAGCCGTTGCTTAATGCAATTAAATTGCTGAAAGCATTAAATCATTCAGAAAATCAGGACAATAATAATTTGCCTGTATGCTTTGCAAATCAGAAATGGTACAAGAGAATGGGCAATGACCCGGAAAGAAAGCTCTGGGAAACCGCTATATTGTTTTGTATTCGTGATAGTCTGCGTTCTCGTGATATTTGGGTGAGGCAGTCACACACTTATCAGGATACCCGGGAACAACTGTTACCAAGACAGCAGGCTGAACAAACCGTATCTCTACCTATACCATTGCAGCCGAATACATGGATTGCAGGGCGTCAAGCATTGCTGGAGCAGCGCATTAAGCAGGTGAGCCAGATGGTACGCCAAGGTACATTGCCGAACAGCTATATTGAGAAAGGCAAATTACGTGTCAACCGGCTTGACCGCCAAGTGCCGGAAGGTATGGATGCGCTAACACTAGATATTTATAAACAGATGCCGGAAGTTTCTATTACCGACCTTCTCATGGAAGTCAATAAAGATACGGGATTTACCGACAGTTTTACTCATCTCCATACCGGCTCTCCTTGTAGCGATAAGATCGGCTTACTTAATGTGTTGCTGGCAGGCGGCATTAATATGGGTCTAAAGAAAATGGCTCTATGCAGCAGTTCGCATACCTCCATCTGGTCACTCATGCGAACCTCCAGCTGGTATGTCACTAGTGAATCCATGACAGACGCACTGGCTGTTATCATAGAAAAGCATAAAAATCTGCCATTATCTACCATCTGGGGTGATGGCATGACATCATCATCTGATGGACAGTTCTTTTTTTCAGGAGGTGCTGGCGAAGCAATGAATGTAGTCAATGCCAAGTACGGTATTGTTCCAGGATTTAAAGGTTATACCCATCTTTCCGATCAATATGGGCCCTTTGCTATCAAAACCATTCCTGCTACTGCGCATGAGGCACCCTATATTCTTGATGGTTTGACCATGAATGATACAGGCAGACGCATCAAAGAGCATTACTCGGATACAGGCGGTTTTACCGATCATGTCTTTGCTATGTGTGCTCTGCTTGGTTACCAGTTTGCTCCACGTTTGCGCAATCTGTCTTCACTCAGGCTCTACAGTATGAAGGGCATTACCATAACAAGAACAATGAAAGATGTTATTAAGGCAAAAGCTAATATCACACGTATTGAACAGCAATGGCCGGATATCATTCGTCTCGTTGCCAGCATCAAAACGCATAAGGTAACTCCCAGTGATATCCTCCGCCAACTAGCATCATTTCCTCGTCAGAATGAATTGGCAATCGCTTTACGCGAGATCGGTCGTATTGAGCGCACCATTTTTGTCCTTACTTGGATAAGCTCTATTGACTTACAGCGAAGAGCGCAAATGGGGCTTAACAAAGGAGAAGCACATCACGCCTTAAAACGTGCGCTGAACTTCAATCGAAGAGGTGAAATCACAGACCACACCTCTGAAAACCAACACCTACGCATGATGTATCTGAATTTGCTTGCCGCCATAGTCATCTACTGGAATACCAAACATCTTGGCATAATTATTCACAATATGAGACAACAGGGGATACATGTACCACTAGAAAAACTTGCGCATCTCTCACCCCTCGGCTGGGAGCATATAATCCTTACAGGGTTCTACAAATGGTGAAAAAAATTGAACCCTAATTCCTACACTTTCCCGCAAACTACCCCT